>Ga0196977_1000535_pt1 | contig 19351 bp, 12 predicted proteins | sample S3v_1013CmetaG_FD_148634 | JGI IMG/M metagenome (GOLD analysis project Ga0196977, IMG submission 148634) | Soil microbial communities from Anza Borrego desert, Southern California, United States - S3+v_10-13C | ecosystem: Environmental > Terrestrial > Soil > Desert | place: USA: California...
AAGACCTTTCGCGCAATCCTTTTCGGGTTAACGTGGGTCATGTGCAACGTGTGTCTCGCCCGCCTTGCCTGATGCGCTCCTGTTGGAGCGAAAGTGTTGCGCCCCGCCGGCGCGCCCGTCGTTAGACGCGCCCCGCGCGCCGGGAGTTAACGTCCCGGCCCGCACGGAGGCAACGCCCGTTCCGCCGCCGCTGCCAATCTAGCCGAAGCGCGGGAGTAAAGCCTAACTTACCCCTGACGTTTTCGGGCGCTCGCCGCTGCGATGCCCCGACGCTCAAACGCCGTTGTCCGAAAAAGCGACCGGCCGCAGAAGCGACGGGCCGCGCGCCGACCTTGATCTCAGGCCGTCGGTTTCAACGCGCGGCCGCGTCGGCCACGATCTCCGAACTCTTCGCGTCCAGCGCGTAGACGCGCGCGGCGGGCGTCCCGCCCAAAGAGATGTCGGCCGACGCGGCCGCCTCGTCCCGGAGCCGCGCGGTCACGAGGTCGTTGCTGAAGTAGCGCCGGCCGCGCGCGACGACGACGGCGTCGCCCTCAACTAAAGTCCGCAGCGCCGCGCGGTCGGAGAGCGAGACCGAGCGCAGGTCTGTCCGGCCGGCGAGCCGCAGGTAGTGCGCGAAGAGTTCGGGCGTTTCGTTGGCGACCGCGCCGCCGGGCCGCGCGAGCCGCGCGACGGCCTCGGCCGTCTCCCGCGTCGCCGAGTCGTAGAACTCGTCGTGCGGGAAGTAGGTGCCGGCCGCCTCGCGGCCGCCGCCGAGCGCGTTGGTGTAGAGCCGGTAGTGCGGGGCCGCCGAGGCCGAGGCGTAGGCCGAGAACGAGAGGACGGCGAGCGCTAGGCCGGCGCGCGCGTAAAGCTGCGCCGACTCGCCCGCGCCGCGCCGCGCCAGCCGGCGCGCGAGGAGTCCGGCCGCGGCCTGCGCGCCGATGGCCGCCGTCACGAGCACGGCCGGCAGCGCGAACGTGAAATAGCGCGTGAACTTGCCGCCGAGGAAGGTGAAGGGGAAGAACCAGAAGAAGAGCCAGAAGAGGACGAAGTAGCGCCCGTCGCCGAGCCGCTTGGTGAAGAGCAGCGGCAGCCCGGCGATGAAGCCGAGCACGACGGGGATGGGCAGCTTGACGCCCATGAAGACGTAATAGAAGTACCACGGCGAGCCTTGCAGCCAGAGCGTCATCTGGTTGCGGTAGAGCCTGCCCGCGAACTCGTAGGCGTCGTGGCCGATGCGCTTCTCGCCGGCGAAGGTGCGCATCTCGTGCCAAGTGCCGGGCAGCAGGATGGTCGGGTTGCAGACGACGAAGGCCGCGCCCGCGATGGCGAAGAAGGCGAGCCACTTGCGCTTGCCCAGACGCCAGCGCGTCCGCTTCACGCCCTGAAAGATGTAGTAGTAGGCGGCGCTGACGGCGAAGAGGTGCGGCAGGTACTTCGAGGCCATCATCGCGCCGAGCGAGGCGGCCGCCGCCCAGTAGAAAGGCTCGGGCCGCGCCCCGCCCTCCTCGGCCACGCGCTGGCCCCTCAGCCAGAAGACGTTCGACAACAGGAAGAAGAAGACGAGGAAGGAGTCCTCTTTGGCGATGCGGTTGAAGCCGGCGGCGGCCGGGTCGAGCGCCCACAGCGCGGCCGCGATCAGCCCGACCTCGGCGCCGAACAGCTCCGCGGCGACGAGGAAGATGAGCACCGACGTGAGCGCGCCGAGCAGCGCGCCCGGCAGGCGGGCCGCCGCCTCCGTCGAGACTTGCAGGGCGGGGTTGGCCTGCGCCGGCCGCGTCGCGTTCCAGCCCTCGGCCGCCGCGATGCTCACCGTCAGCAGCGCCTTCATCAGGAACGGGTGCTCGCCGTTGGCCGGCGTCAGCCCGCGCTCGCGGTACTCGGCCACGGCGCGCACCTTGTTCAACTCGTCCTCGCTCAGGCTCTCGGCGCCGAGCCGGTAGGCGCGAAGCCCGAAGCCCGCGAGGACGAAGAGGGCCAGCGCGCCGACGACGAGGGCGCGCCGCGACGAGAGCACGGTCTGCTCGGGGAAGAGTTCGGGCCGGGTGGTGGCGGTCGTGACGGTGGCGGCCGGTGCGGACAAAGCTCGGTCAACTCTCCATGAAAGCTTAACTGCCGGAAGGGGATACGGGCGACCGCCCCCTCCTCAAAAAGGGCAAGGTTAGCCGACGGGATGCATCATGTCAAAACCGGCCCCGCCGCGGCCCGGCCGGTTGTGACAGTTTCCGAACCGCCGCGGGCGGGCGCGGGCCGGGGCTTGGAAAACAAGTTGTCTTTCAGTCCGCACCCGCTACCGCGGCTTGTTCTCGTTCGCGGCGCGGGGGTCTTTGGGGGCGGCGTTGGCGTTGGCGTTAGCGTTGGCGTTGGCGTTGGCGTCCTCCGGCTCGGCCGACTTCCAGCCGGCGCGGCCGAGGAGGGGGAGGAGGAAGCGGACGGGGACGGCGTAGTTCTGGTCGGCGAGGCCCGTGAAGGTGGCGAAGTTCACGCCGATGACGCGCCCCGACTGGCCGAAGAGCGGCGAGCCGGAGCCGCCCACGGCGTTGCGCGCGTCGTAGACGATGGTGCGCCCTTCGAGGTCGGTGATGTGGCCCTGCGTGGTGAGCGGCTTGATGTAGTTGCGCTCGGCGAGGTGCGTCAGCAGTTGCTCGATGGACGCCCCGTAGCGCTGCATGATGCTGCGCGACTCGGCCTCGGGCAGCGTCGCCAAAAGGCGCTCCTCGCCGCTCGGGTAGCCGAGCATGACGACCGACTTGCCGATGCCTTCCGAACCCGACTCCTTGTCAATCGGCAGGGAGGGGACGTTGGCCGGCAGCACGGCCGGGTCGATCTGCCCGACGGCCACGTCGTCGCGCGCCGAACTCTGGCGCACGCGCAGCACGAAGGGCTGGCGGTGGCCGGGGAAGAAGGCGACGATGCGGGTGAGGCGGAACTGCCCGCGCACGCTCTCCTGAAGCGTCTTCACTTCTTCGTTGGCCGCCCACGGCTCGACGACGAGGTGGCGGTTGGTGACGACGAAGCCGCCGCCGACGTGGAAGCCCGTGCCGACGAAGTCGGCGATGAACGGCGGCCCGTTGCCCTCGGGCGTGAGGATGGGCTGCTCGCCCTCGGTCTGGAGCGCGGCCCCGTCCTCGCGCGTCTGCGCCTCGGGGTAGCGCATCGGCCGCGGCGTCCCCGGCTCGAAGAGCATGTAGGAGCCGGCGATGAGGCAGACGCCCTTGCCGTACTGGTCGTAGAGGCGCGGCGCGAGCGAGAGGCTGTCGCGGATTTCGTCGTTCGAGCGCGTCACCTGCTGGAACTGGTCGTTGGTCTCCTTCAACTCCCCCTGAAGCCGTTCGAGCTGCGCGTTCTGCTTGTCGATGAGGTCGCGGCCGCGCCGCATCTCGGTGTAGACGGCGTGGCCGAGGTAGAGGACGCCGCCGACGAGCGTGGCCGCGATGAGGAAGCTGACGATCTTGGCCGTCAGGCTGATCTCGCGCAACAGCTCGCGCGTGAACTCGCGGAGGAAGACTTTGGCGTCGTCGCGCCGGGCCGTGGTGGCGGCCTCGATGGCGGCCTGCTCGATGAAGGGGGCGACGCTGGCGCGGCGGTGCGCGACGACGGCCGGCAGCTCGCCGACGGGGAAGAAGCGCATCGACACGTCGAAGGCCCCGAAGCGCAGCTCGTCGCCGTCGTCGATGGCCGCGCCGCGCGCGGGCGGCTTGCCGTTGAGGGTGATGCCGATCTCGGGGTCGAACTCGGCGACGCGGAAGTGGCCGTTCTGGCGGGCCAGCTCGACGAAGACCGACGAGTCGGTGAGGAGGTCGGAGCCGAGCCGGATGTGGCAGGCCTCGCCGGGGCCGATGAGCACGCGGTCGTGCGGGAGCACCTCGGTGTGCCGGTTCTGGCCGTGGGTGATGTGGACGACGAGACCGCCTGACATGGGAAAGCCGTAAAACCCCGGAAAGAGCCGCCGATACTAAACTGTGGCGACCCGCCTCCGCGTGGTCGCCACGCGCGCCATTTTATAACAGGAGGGGGAAAAAGAGTAGACAGTAGGCGGTGGACGGCGGCCGGCGGCGGGGCCCCCGCCGCGCGCCGCCGCGGGGCGATAAATCCACCGGGCCGGACGGAAATACCGCGCCCGTCACGCGTCCCCGCCGGGAACGTCAGACCGGGAAACATTCGGCGAAGGGCGTGCGTACCACGAGTCGCCGGCCGAACCGCGCCGCTTGCCCGCTCAGTCGGGCGTTGGGTAGACTGCCGGCGTCCCCTGAACAACGCGCAACAGTCAGTCCTTCGCCGGCATCCTACGGGCGCGGACACCCACTCCCGCCCGCGATTCGACGTGACAGAGGAGCGATCCCGTATGCTTCGACGATTACCCGGTCTTCTTCTTCTGGCGTGCGCGCTGGCCGCGCCGGCGGCCCCGGCGGCCTCCGCGCAGGTCGCCGTGCCGCCCATCAACTACCGCGAGCGCGCGCTCCCGAACGGCCTCAAGGTCTACACCGTCCGCGACGCCTCCAGCCCGACCGTCTCCATACAGGTCTGGTACAAGGTCGGCTCGAAGGACGACCCCGAGGGGCGCAGCGGCTTCGCGCACCTCTTCGAGCACATGATGTTCAAGGGCACGAAGAACATGCGCGACGAGATGCTCGACCGCCTCACCGAGGACGTGGGCGGCTGGAACAACGCCTCGACGTGGGACGACTACACCAACTACTACGAGGTCGTCCCCTCGAACTACCTCGAAACGCTGCTCTGGGCCGAGGCCGACCGCATGGGCTCGCTCAACGTCAACGACAAGAACTTCAAGTCGGAGCGCGACGTGGTCAAGGAGGAGTTCCGCGCGCGCGTGCTCGCGCCGCCCTACGGCCGCCTCTTCTACGCCATCGAGCGGCGCTCGTTCACCGCGCACCCCTACCGCCGCCCCGGCATCGGCAGCATCGAGGAGCTCGAAGCCGCCACGCTCGAAGACGTGCGCTCCTTCCACCAGACCTTCTACCGCCCCGACAACGCGACGCTCATCGTCGTCGGCGACTTCGACGAGAAGCAGCTCGACGGGTGGATCGATAAGTACTTCGGCCGCATCCCGAAGCCCGACCGCCCGCTGCCGCGCGTCACGACCAAAGAGCCGGCGCGCGCCGCCGAGAAGCGCTTCGACGAGACGGGGCCGAACGTGCCCCTGCCGGGGGTCGTCATCACCTACCTCGCCCCGCCCGTCGCGCACGAGGACGCCTACGCGCTCAAGGTCGCCGAGTCCATCCTGTCGGCCGGCGAGTCGTCGCGCCTCTACCAGTCGCTCGTCTACAAGCAGCAGGTCGCGCAGGCCGCGTGGGCCACGGCCGACCTGCGCGAGGATCAGGGCCTCTTCTACTTCGCCTCGATCCTCGCCAGCGGCAAGCAGCCCTCGGAGGCCGAGCGCGCCCTGCTCGCCGAGCTCAAGCGGATGCAGGACGAGCCGGCGTCGAAGGCCGAGGTGGACAAGGCCGTCAGCCAGCTCGTCACCAACCAGCTCCGCGAGCGCGAGACCAACAACGGCAAGGGCGACGCCCTCGGCCGCGCCGCCGTGCTCATGGGCGACGCGCGCCGCGTCAACACCGACATCGCGCGCCTTCAGGCCGTGACGGCCGCCGACGTGCAGCGCGTGATGAAGAAGTATTTCAACGACGCCAACCGCGTCGTCATCAACTACCGCGGCGAGGCCGCGCCGCCGCAGCAAACGACGGGCGGAGGGGGGAACAGCCGATGAGAATCTCACCCGTGGACATCAGCCGGCGGCTCGCCTTCGGCGCGGTCTTCGTCGTCGCCCTCGCGGGCGTCGCCGCGGCGCAGACCGCCGGCGGCGCGCAGCCCGCGCCGCAGGAGACGCCGCCCCCGCCCTCGGCCCCGCGCTCGGTGGCGGTGCCGAGGCCGGTCGAAAAGAGTCTGAAGAACGGGCTGCGCGTCGTCGTCGTCGAAGACCGCGACATGCCGCTCGTCTCCGCGCAACTGCTCGTCAGGAACGGCGGCGAGGTTGACCCGCCGCGGCTCTCGGGCCTCGCCGACATGACCGCCTCCCTGCTGACGAAGGGGACGAAGACGCGCACCGCGCCGCAGATCGCCGACGAGGTCGAATCGCTCGGCGGCGTCATCACCTCGAACGCGGGCTGGGACGCCTCGCGCGCCTTCGTCAACGTCTCCTCGCCGAAGACGGAGCGCGCCCTCGCCATCCTCGCCGACGTGGTTCGCAACCCCGTCTTCAACGACGAGGAGGTCGAACGCCTCCGCCAGCAGTACCTCGACAGCCTCAGCGTCGCGCTCAACGACCCCGGCTCGGTCGCCTCTTACGTCGCCTCGCGCGTCGTCTTCGGCGACGCCCCTTACGGCCACCCGCTCTCGGGCACGCCCGAGTCTCTGAAGCTCATCAGGCGCGAGGACATCGTCGCGCTCCACGCGAAGTACTACCGGCCCGACAACGCCGTCCTCGTGTTCGGCGGCGACATCCGCGCCGAGGAAGCCTTCCGCCTCGCCGAGCGCCTGTTCGGCGATTGGGCCCGGCCCGCCGGGGCCTTGCCGGCCGAGGCCGCGGCGGCGAAGCGTGACGCGGCGGCCGGGCCGGCGGCGCGTCGCGTCGTTGTGGTGGACATGCCGGGCGCGGGTCAGGCCGCGGTCGTGCTGGCGCGGCCCGGCATCAGCCGCACCGACCCGACATACTTCAGCGGCATCGTCACCAACGCCGTGCTCTCCGGCTACTCGGGCCGGCTCAATCAGGAGATACGCATCAAGCGCGGCCTCAGCTACGGCGCGCGCAGCCAGCTCGACGTGCGCCGCGAGGCCGGCCCTTTCGTCGCCTCGGCGCAGACCAAAAACCCCTCGGGCGCGGAGGTCGCCTCGCTCCTGCTCGCCGAGCTGGGCCGCCTCGGCAACGAGCCGGTGCTCGACGCCGAACTCGTGCCGCGCAAGGCCGTCCTCATCGGCGGCTTCGGCCGCTCTCTGGAGACGACCGAGGGCTTGGTCAATCAGATCGCCTCGCTCGCCCTCTACGGCCTGAGCCTCGACGAGATCAACAACTACATCCGCAACGTGCAGGGGGTGACGGCCGCCGAGATACGCAAGTTCGCCGGCACGCGCCTCGGCGCGACGGACGCGCACATCGTCATCGTCGGCGACGCCAAAGAGTTCCTCGAACCGCTCCGCAAGCAGTTCAGGACGGTCGAGGTCATCCCCCTCGCCGAACTCGACCTCAACACCGCCGCGCTCCGCAAGTCGGCCGCCGGCGCGGTGAACAAGTAGCGGCCAACTAAAGCCGCGGGACGTGAATCGTAAAGGGAAGTCGCCGGTCTTCGGTCGCCAGTTTTTCGCCTTTACCGATGACCGACGGCTGATAACTTCCCTTTACGATTCACGTCCCGCGGCCTTAAAGTAGGTGATGCCATGAGGTTCAGGAAACTCAGTCTCGCGTTCGCCCTCGCCGCCGCGGCGCTGTTGGCCGCCGCCGCCCCCGCGCAGGAGCCGGCGCCGGCCGGCTTCGACTCGGGCCTCGTGGCGCGACGCCTGTCGAGCCGCAACGCGCGGGAGCGGCAGTCGGCGGCCGAGGAGTTGGCGCGGGCGGCGGCCGTCGAGCACCGCAGGCTCGTCGAGGGCTACCGCGTGCAGGAGAAGGACGAGGGCGTGCGGCTCGCGCTCGACTGGGCGCTCTACCGGATGGGCCGCGGCCCGAGCCTCTTCCCGCTCGTGGACGCGCTCGACGACAAGAAGCGGGCCGAGCAGGTGGTCGGCTACCTCAAGCAGATCGAGACCCCCGCGCCGCTCTACGTCTTCCTCAACCACGTCAACGGCAACACCACCGTCCGCCTCCTCGAAGTCCTCGCGCACGTCGGCGACCGCGACACGCTCGAACGCGTCAGGCCCTTCGCCTCCTCGCTCGACCCGAACGTCGTCGCCGCCGCCGAGTTCGCCGAGCGCGAGATCACCATCCGCCTCGAAGAGACGCCGGCCCCCGAGCCGAAGCGCGGGCGCCGCGCCGGGCAGTCGGCCGAGACCGAGCCGGAATAAAGTTTAAGGCAGACGCCGAACGGCGCCGCGGGCGGTAGCGGGCGGGCCTCGAACTGCATCAGAGCCACCTCTGATGTCACTCGAGGCCCGCCCGCTACCGCCCGCGGCGCCGTTTATTTATACTGCGGCGCATGCACCGCAACCTGCGTTCGTTCCTCGAACTGCTCCGACGCGAGCGCGACCTCGTCACGGTCGAAGCGGAAGTTGACCCCGACCTCGAACTCCCCGAAGTCCACCGCCGCGTCATCGGGCGCGGCGGCCCGGCGCTCTTCTTCAGTAACGTGAGGGGCAGCCGCTACCCCGTCGTCACCAACCTCTTCGGCACCGAGCGGCGCATCGAGCTGGCCTTCGGGCCGAAGCCCGAGGCGCTGGTGCGCGCGGCCGTCCACGCCGCCGAATCGTTGCTGCCCCCGAAGCCCGCCGCGCTCTGGCAGAGCCGCCGGCTCGCCCTCGAAGCCCTCCGCCTCGGCACGAAGCGAGTCCGCCGCGCGCCCGTCGCCGAAGTCGTCGACCGCCCGGCCCGCCTCGACGAGCTGCCCGTGCTCACGACTTGGCAGGAGGACGGCGGCCCCTTCTTCACGCTGCCGCTCGTCTACACCGAGCACCCCGAGACCGGCAAGCACAACCTCGGCATGTACCGCATGCAGCGCCACGACGCGCGCACCACCGGCATGCACTGGCAGATACACAAGGGCGGCGGCTTCCATTACCACGAGGCCGAGAAGCGGAACCTGCCGCTCCCCGTCACGATGTTCCTCGGCGGCCCGCCCGCGCTCATCCTCGCGGCCATCGCGCCGCTGCCCGAGGACGTGCCCGAGCTAGTCCTCGCCTCCGTGCTCGCGGGCGAGAAGGTGCGCGTCGCCTCGAACCCGCTCGAAGGCTTCACGCACCGGCTCGTCGCCGAGGCCGAGTTCGCTCTGGTCGGCCGCGTCCCCCCGCGCGAGCGGCGGCCCGAAGGCCCCTTCGGCGACCACTACGGCTATTACTCCCTGCGGCACGACTACCCGGTCTTCCGCGTCGAGGCCGTCTTCCACCGCCGCGACGCGATCTACCCGGCCACGGTCGTCGGCAAGCCGCGGCAGGAAGACTTCTTCATCGGCGACTATTTGCAGAAACTTCTCTCGCCGCTCTTCCCGCTCGTGATGCCGAGCGTGCGCGACCTCTGGTCTTACGGCGAGACGGGCTTCCACTCGCTCGCGGCGGCCGTCGTCCGCGAGCGCTACGCGCGCGAGGCGCTCGTCTCGGCCTTCCGCATCCTCGGCGAAGGCCAGCTCTCGCTCACCAAGTTCCTGCTCCTCACCGACGCGCCGCAAGACCTCCGCGACTTTCCCAAACTCTTCGAGCACGTCCTCGCGCGCTTCCGCCCCGAGACCGACCTCTTCGTCTTCTCCAACGTCTCGATGGACACGCTCGACTACACGAGCGGCAAGGTCAACGAGGGCAGCAAGGCCGTCATGCTCGGCCTCGGCGACGAGGCGAGGGAACTGCCGCGCGAGTTCCGCGGCCCGCTCCCGGCGGGCGTCCCGCGCGCCGAGGTCTTCTGCGGCGGCTGCCTCGTCCTCGAAGGCGCGCCCTACGCCCGAGACCCCGCGCAGGCTTCGCGCCTCGCCGGCGAGGGGTCGCTCGCCGCGTGGCCCCTCGTCGTCCTCCACGACGACGCGCGGGTGGCGCGCTCGGCCTCGGACTTCCTCTGGGCCACGTGGACGCGCTTCGAGCCGGCCGCCGACATCCACGCCGCCGCCGCCGAAGTCCGCCGCCACCACCTCTCCTACCGCGCGCCCGTCGTCATCGACGCGCGCATGAAGCCCGGCTACCCCGACGAGCTCCTCGTCCGGCCCGACATCGCCGACCTCGTCGAACGCCGCTGGCCCGAATACTTCCCCGCCGGCCTGAAAGGAGAGCCATGAGCGCCACCAACGCCGAAACCCGGAGCGAGACACCGCAAGGCGGGAGCGCGGACGAGGCCGCCGGGCGGACGACGTGCTGCGTCGTCGGGGGCGGGCCGGGCGGGATGGTGCTGGCGTACCTGCTCGCGCGGGGCGGCGTCAGCGTGCGCCTGCTCGAAGCGCACGACGACTTCGACCGAGACTTCCGCGGCGACACCATCCACCCGTCGGTGCTGGAGCTCATGGATCAGCTCGGGCTGGCCGAGCGGCTGCACGAGCTGCGCCACACGAAGATTCACACCGCCGCGGTCGCCACGCCCTCCGGCCCCGTCACGCTCATAGACTTCCGCCGCCTCAAAACTCACTTCCCCTACATCATGATGCTCCCGCAGAAAGAGTTCCTCGACTTCCTCGCCGCCGAGGCGCGGCGCTTCGAGGGCTTCGCCCTGACGATGGGCGCGCGCGTCGTCGAGTTGATCGAGGAGGGCGGGGCGGTGCGCGGCGTGCGCTACGAGACGGACGGGGGCGAGCGCGAGCTGCGGGCCGATCTGACGGTGGGGGCCGACGGGCGCGGCTCGCGCGTGAGGCATCTGGGCGGGTTCGAGGCGGTCAGGACTTCGCCGCCGATGGACGTGCTCTGGTTCCGCCTGCCGCGCTTCGAGGGCGACCCCGAAGGTGTCTTCGCGCGCTTCGGCCCCGGCAACGCCGTCGTCATGCTCGAACGCGGCGAAGAGTGGCAGATCGCCTACCTCATCCTCAAGGGGAGCTACGGGCAGGTGCGCGCCGCCGGCATCGAAGAGTTGAGGCGCAACGTCGCCGAGGTCGTGCCCGAGTTCGCCGAACGCTCCGCGCGGCTCGAAGGCTGGAAGCAGGTCTCGATGCTCTCGGTCGAGTCGTCGCGCGTCACGCGCTGGCACAGGCCGGGGCTGCTGCTCATCGGCGACGCGGCGCACGTCATGTCGCCGGTCGGCGGCGTCGGCATCAACTACGCGATACAGGACGCGGTCGTCGCGGCCAACGTCCTCGCCGCCCCGCTCCGCGCCGGCGCGGTGAACGAAAGCCACCTGCGCCGCGTGCAGCGACGCCGCGAGTGGCCGACGCGCTTCATCCAGATGATCCAGACGCAAATCCAGAAGCGTGTCATTGCCGGCGCGCTCTCGGCGAATCAGCCCGTCCGGCTCCCGCCCGCGCTGCGCCTGCTCCTGCGCCTCCCCGGCCTCCGCAACCTCCCCGCCCGCGTCATCGCCTTCGGCCTCCGCAAAGTCCGTCTGGAGACTTAGAGGGGGCCGGAAGAAGACGGAAGGCAGAAGGCGGAAAGCAGGGAGGCGGCCGAGACCCGTCGAGGTCTCGGCCGCCTCCCTGCCGACGCGCCCGCGGCCTTAAGAGTTGAAATTGTTCCAGAGGTGCGCGGCGTAGTAGACCGGCGCGTGGTCGGCCAGAGGCTTCGGCACGGGCAGCTTGAGGCGGCCCAGAGACGAGGCGACGAAGGGGGCCGCCGAGAAGACCTCGCGGACGCGGCCCGTGAGCCGCTCGCCGAGCGGCACGTGCGGCTCGTCGTCGAGGTGGCGCAGGGCGCCGTCCGCTTCGATGAGCTTGAGCTGGCCGACGTGGCGGTAGAGCACTTCGGGCGGCACGCGGGCGACCACGTCCGAGTCGTTGACGACGCGGAAGGTTCGGCCCTCCAGCCCGAGCGCGGCGAGCCGCCGCCTGAAGCGCTCGTCGCCGACGCGCGGCGAGCCGAAGGTGTAGAGGCCGCGGACTTGCAGGCTCAGTTCGCGCGCCGCGCGCTCGCAGGCGAGCGTGGCGAGGGCGGCCCCAAGGCTGTGGCCCGTGAACCACAGCGTCCGCCCGGCCGCGGCCAGTTGGCGGAGGTGGTCGCCCATCTCGCCCCACACGCGCTCGACCCCTTGCAGGAAGCCGCGGTGGAGGTGGCCGCCGGCCCCGTCGGGGACGAGGAAGAATTTGGCATCGGTGGCGATGTCCACGACGCTCGCCCAGAAGTCGTCGTGCTGCGTGCCGCGGAAGACGGCGACGACGGCCTCGGCGTTGTGAACCACGAAGCACTGCGTGCCGCCGCCCGTGAAGAGCCGGAACTCGAAGCCGGCCGCCTTGAGCCCCGCCGACTCAAGCGTCCGCCCGATGAAATCCGCGTCGGCGTAGGCGAGGAAGGCCGCCTCGGCGAGCCACCACGCGTTGACCACGTCGAAGCCCGCGGCGTCGCCCCGGAACGGGTGCGCCTCCCAGTTCTCGAAGTACCGGTAGCGCCGGTTGGGGACGAGCAACTGTTCGAGCCTGCGCGGCGGGAGCGGCTTCCTCAAAGCCACCCCTCCGGTGGGGCGGGTGTCAATGTCGAGTGCCTGAGCGTATACCATAACTGCCTCCGTCTTTCGAGGTCACAGCTTCCGCGTCTCGCGCCGTGAGGCGGACTCCGGCCCGGCACGCCCGCGGAGGCCCGTCAAAGCCTTCCACCGCTAACGCGCAACGCCGCCGCGGTTCGAATCACGGGGAAGAAAAAAGACGTGAATCGTGAATCGAGAAAGGCCGGGGGGCTTTAACAGTTCACGGCTTTCATGCCGGCAGGCGGACGGTGAAGACGGCCCCGGCGCCTTCGGCGTTGGCGGCCGAGAGGGTTCCGCCGTGGTCTGTGACGACGCGGTGCGCGAGGGCGAGGCCGACGCCGTGGCCTTTCGACTTGGTGGTGAAGAAGGGGATGAAGATGCGTTGCAAGTCCTCGGGGGGGATGCCCGTGCCGGTGTCGGCGATCTCGACGGCCGCCCACTCGCCGCCCGCCGCGTCGCGCTCGCGCGAGCCGCGCACGCGCACGCGGCGCTCGGGCGCGTCGCCGGGGACGGCCTCGGCCGCGTTGCGCAGGAGGTTGGCGAGGGCCTGACGCAGCATCCTTTCGTCGGCGCGCACGCCGGCGAAGTCGCCTTCGAGTTCGAGCGCGACGCCGCGCTCCTCGAAGACGGCGCGCAGGTCCGAGGCGCATTGTTCCAGAAGCTCCCGAAGAGACACGTCGCCGAAGTCGAGCGGCCGGGGGCGCGCGAAGTTGAGGAAGGAGGTGACCATCTCGGAGAGGCCGCGCACCTCGTGGAGCAGCGCCGCGGTGGCGGCCGCGCGCGCCGCCTCGTCGAGCCGCGGGTTCTGCAAGAGTTGCGCGTAGCCGTGCAGCGTGGCGAGCGCGTTCTTGAACTCGTGCGCGAGGCCGGCCGACATCTCGCCGAGGCTTTCGAGGTTCTTCTTGCGCGCGACCGCCTCGCGCAACTGCGCCACCTCGGTGATGTCGGTGAGCATGCACAAAGCGCCGCGCGCGCCGCTCTCCGGTTGGGGGTCTACCGGCGCGACCGTCACGCCGAGCCTGCGTTCGCGCCCGCCCGCGGCGCGCGCCGAAACCTCCTCGCGCCGGTAGACCTCGCCCGAGCCGAGGCAGCGTTCGACGAGCCGGGCCAGCTCGGGCGCGCCGCTCAACAGCTCGCGGTAGTCCTGCCCCTCGGGCGGCCCCTCGAAGGCGAGCAGGGCGCGGGCCGGCGCGTTGATGACGGTGGCGCGGCCCGTCGCGTCGAAGGCGAGCAGGCCCGAAGGGAGGCTGGCGACGACCCTCTCGCCGAACTGTTCGGCGGTGCGGGCGCGCGCGCTGGCCTGCGCGCTCAGGCGCTCCAGCTCGCGCTGCTTCGAGCGGAGCTGCGCGACGACCTCCTGAAAGGTTTCGAGGACGAACTCCGTCTCGTCGCGCTCGCCGCCGCGCTCGCTCGTGGAGACCGGCGCGCGCTCGGCCTCGTCCACCAGTTGGCGGTAGGGGCGCAGCAACCAGCGCGGCAGCAGAAGGATGCTCGGCACGCTGACGACGAGCGTGATGATGAAGACCGCGAAGAGCAGCGGGGCGCGCGACGCACGCGTCGCCGGCGTCAGAGCCACCAGCGCCAGCGTGAACAGGTTAGCCACCAGCAACAGCCCCACCAGCAGCGCCAGCGCCAACTGCATCCGGTTCTCGTAACGGGGCATAGAAGAAGTCAGTTATCAGTTATCAGTTATCAGTTATCAGTTATCAGCTCTTTGCCTTTGCTGATAACTGACGACTGAGAACTGCTTTTTCGATTCACGGTTCACGGCTTTTCGATTTATGGGAACTTGGACACGTACCAGTTGACGAGGGTCTGGCCGTAGAGCAGGCAGACGTATGCGCCGAGACCGAGGTAGATGCCGAAGGGGAGGCGGCTCTTGAGGTGGCCGCGGCCGGCGGCGATCAGGCCGACGCCGACGAGCGAGCCGGAGAGCACGCCGATGAAGATGGTCAAAAGCGCCAGAGGCCAGCCGAGGTAGGCCCCGACCATGAACATCATCTTCACGTCGCCGAGGCCCATCCCCTCCTCGCCCCGCGCGCGCTGCCACAGCCAGCCCACCAGCCACAGAAATCCGCCGCCGGCGAGCGCCCCGAGCAAAGCGTTGAGGAGTGACAGCAAGCGTTCGGGCGGGCAGCCCCCGGCCGCGCAGAGGAAGCCGACGCCGTACAGGTTCGGCACGACGAGCCGGGCGACGAAGGCGAGGGCCGTGCCGGGGTAGTTGATGACGTTCGGCAGGTACATGTGCTCGGCGTCTATGAAGACGAGCGCGAGCAGCGCGGCGACGAAGGCGAGGTCGAAGGGGAGCGCCGGCGTCAGGCCCGAGCGCGCCCAGAAGGTCAGCGCGAAGAGCGCGGCCGTCAGCAACTCGACGGCCGGGTAGCGCGCCGAGATCGGGGCGCGGCACGCGCGGCAGCGGCCCCGGAGCGCGAGCCAACTGACGACGGGCAGGTTATCGTAAGGCCGGATGCCCGCCCCGCACGACGGGCAGCGCGAGTGCGGGAAGACCACCGACTCGCCGAGCGGCAGGCGGTGGATGACGACGTTGAGGAAGCTGCCGATGATGGCGCCGGCGGCGGCCACCACGAGGAGCAGGAAGACGAACGGCAGCCCCGTCGTCTCGTCCACGGTCGTTAAGCTCTGGGCGAAGGGCATGGGAAGGGAAGTGGACAGTAGACAGTAGACAGTAGTCAGTAGTCAGTAGTCAGTAGGAAGACCTTCGGTATCGGGTCGTCAGCGTGCCGGCGTCAACAGCCTCGGCGCGGAGCGCTACTGACTACTGACTACTGACTACTGACTACTGACTACCGTCTACTCGCCTGTGATAAACTCTTTTGCTCTTTGCGGTACAAAATCGTAACGCCGGGGGGGCAGAGTAACGTCGCAGCGGCCGCCGGACTCTCCCTTCGGCGGCGGGCCGCTTGACGGCGCGCCTGAAGGCATATTAAAGCTTTAGGCCCCAGTTAAGAAAGCTGTCAATCGAAAAAGACGAACCGGAGGGAGCGGGCAGTTTGAATTCACGCAAGCCGATCATCGCCCTGCTGGCCGTCGGCATTGCCGTCGTCCTCGCGCTGGCCTTCACCCCGTACGCGCTCGTCCACCGCGCCCGGCAGGCGGTCGCCGCCGTCATCCGGGTCGAGGAGCACCCGGCCCTCGAAGAGATCGCGAGCCACGCCCCCGCGCCGCCCACCTTCGACACCGAGGGCTGGTACGCCGGCCGCGGCGAAGACCCCTCGCGCCACGGCGTCTTCGTGCAGTCGCTCGACGGCCGGCAGACCTTCGCCGACCACAACGCCGACGTGCCCTTCAACCCCGCGTCGCTCGTCAAACTCGCCACCTCGCTCGTCGTGCTGCGCAAGCTCGGCAAGGACTTCCGCTTCGAGACGCGCGTCTACGTCGAGGGCGAGCCGGACAAGTCGGGCGCGCTCAAGGGGCGTCTCGTGGTGGCCGGCGGCGACCCGACCTTCGGCGACGTGTCGGGCGTCCTCATCGCCAAGAAGCTCGAAGAGCGGGGCATCAGGAGCGTGCCGGAGGAGTTGGCCGTCTCGCCCGACTTCACCTTCAACTTCAGCGGCAAGCCCGAGGAGTCGGCCGAGCGCCTGTCGAAGGTGATGAAGATGACGCCGAAGACCCACGGCGTCGTCGCCTCGCCGCCCGGCCCGCCGGCCTTCGTCGTCCACTCGTACCCCTTGAGCGAAATCCTGCTCTACATGAACGCGCATTCGAGCAACTTCGTCGCCGAGCGCCTCGGCGCGATGGTCGGGGGCCCGGCCGGGGTGCGCGACTTCCTCGTCAACGAGGTGAAGCTGCCGGCGAATCAGGTGATGCTCTCGACGACTTCGGGGCTTGAGGTCAACCGCCTGACGGCGCGCGGGCTGGTCTCGATCATCCGCGCGCTCGACGCGGAGACGCGCCGGCAGGGGCTGAAGATCGACGACATCATGGCCGTGGCGAGCGACGACTACGGGACGCTGCGCAAGCGCATGGTCGGCACGCCGCTCGAAGGCGCGGTCGTCGGCAAGACCGGCACGCTCGTCCACGACGACGGGGGGATGGCGAGCCTCGGCGGCGTCATCTACACGCAGCGCTCCGGCAAGGTCTGCTTCGTCGTCCTCAGTCAGGGCTCGAACGTCGCCGAGCGCCGCTCGATGACCGACCAGCTCCTCGTCGAAGTCGTCTTCAGCAAAGACCTCCCCGCGCACATCCCGCGCCCAGACCAGCCGCGCCGCATGCTCGCGCGCGACGACCTCGAAATCACGGAAGAGCAGTAAACACAGCCCGGAGTCAGGACAGAAAGCGCAAAGCCCGGCCGCGTTGGTCGGGCTTTCGCTTTCGTCTCCGGACTTCAGGCCCCGGACTGCTTTTTCTGCATTTCCCACAGCAGCAGATTTTTTAAGAACGCGTGGTGGGCGGCGAAGCTGGCGATGGCGAGGCCGGGGAGGCCGTCGCGGAAGCCGGCCTTGAGGAGGTAGCTGCGCAGGAAGGCCGAGGGCGCGGCCAGCGCGACCTTCAGCGGCGTGGTGCGGCGGCCGGCCTCGAACATCTGGCGCGCGGCCAGAGGGGCGTAGCGCTCGCCGATCATGCGGTGGTGGTGCGAGGCGTCGCGGACGCTGTAGTGGAGCAGGTCGCCGCGCAAGGTTTCGACGCGCGCGCCCTCGCCCATCGAGACCGATTCGTGGACGTAGGCCCCGGCCCAGCGGCCGCGCTCGCGGCGGTAGAGGCGGAGCTGGTAATCGGGATACCAGCCGCCGCCCCGAATCCAGCGGCCCATGTAGAAGGAGCGGCGCGCGACGCGGTAGCCGTCGGCGAGGGCGCCGGCGGGCGCGGCGCGCAGCCTCTCGACCTCGGCGCGCAGCTCCGGCGTGACGCGCTCGTCGGCGTCGAGGCTGAAGACCCACTCGTGCGCGGCGGAGTCGGCGGCGAACTGCTTCTGTGCGGCGAAGCCGGGCCAGTCGCGGGCGACGACGCGCGCCCCGGCGCGGCGGGCCGCCTCGCGCGTCGAGTCGGGCGAGTGCGAATCGACGACGAGAATCTCGTCGGCCCACGCCACGGACGCGCACGCCTCGCGGATGTTCTCCGCCTCGTTGAAGGTGATGATGGTGGCGGTGATCTTCAAGACAAAAGAAGTTTCGGGTTTAAAGTTTCGAGTTCCGAGTTTAAGACTGGTTCTTAAACTCGGAACTCGAAACTTTAAACCCAAAACTTATACCGCGCCCGCCGCCGGCGGCGCTAGTTACCGAAGCGCTCGCCGGCCGTCGGCGTCTCGACGATGACGTTGTGGACGCGCAGCGTCGTCGAGGTGACGCGCTGCAACTCGGCGAGGGCGATGTTGTAGTCGGTCTCGGCGCGCAGCTCCTGATTGCGCGCGTTGACGAGCTGGTTCTCGCGCTGGAAGAGGAGGAAGGTGGTCGAGCGGCCGACCTGATAGAGGCGGCGCTCGCCGGCCAACTGCTCCTCGGCGCTCTCGCGCGCCTGCCGGGCCGAGAGCACGCGGCGGCGGGCCGTCTCGACCGACTGCACGGCGTTGCGCACCTCGACCTCGACCGCCTGCTCCTGACTGCGCGTGGAGGCCGCCAGCTGCTCGCGCTCGATCTGCGCGAAGGCGAGGTTGGCTTTGGCCGTGCGGTTGCGCAAGGGGAGCTGGACGGTCAGGCCGACGACGATCTGGCGCGTGTCGAAGCTGAAGAGGTTCTTGAGCGTCTGGCCGTAGCCGCCGACGAAGTTGCCCGGGACGCAGCGCTGGTTCGCCGGCAGGCTGGGCGAGCAGGTCGGGATCGGGCCGATGATAGTCCGCGTCGGGTCGTCGGGGAAGTTCGGGTCCGGAAGCTCCGTCACGCCGGGTTGCCCGGCCGTGCCGTTGGTCGTGAACGACCCCGTGAGGTCGATGCGCGGCTTGGTCTGGTTGCGGAAGTAGGTCAGGTCGATGTCGTTGATCTCGGTCTGGAGCTTGAGGCGGCGCAACTCCTGCCGGTTGGCGCGCGCCTCCTTGAGCGCCTCTTCGAGGTTGACGGGCGCGCTGGCCGCGGCGTCGATGGTCGGCTGGTCGGTCGGGACGATGACCTTCGACCACTCGGGCGAGAGCGGGTCTCTGATGAGCAGGTTCTTCAGGGCGTTCTCGGAGACGGTGACGTTCTGCGTCGCGAGCAGCAGCGCGGCCTCGCGGTTCGAAAGCTCGGTCTGCACCTCGGCGCGCTCCAGCGGGGCGACGGCCCCGGCGGCCACGCGGGCCTCGGTCTGGCGGAAGTTCTCGCGCGCGAGGTTGAGGTTGGCGATCTGGTTCTGCTCGTCGCGCAGCGCGAAGGCCAAATCCCAGTAGGCGCGCTGCACCTGCGAGATGACGTCGATGGTGCGGCGGCGGAAGTCGGCGTCGGACTGTTCGAGCCGCTTCTGCTGGATGCGGATCTGGCGGCGGTTGTTGTCGATCGAGCGGTTGCGCCAGAGCGGCTGCGTGAACTGGATGCCCTGCACCGCGGAGTGGAACGGGTTGAGGGTCAGGTTGCTGGCCGAGGTGTTGCGCCGCGTGTTGTTGAAGAAGTAGGTGTAGTTGCCGCCGCCGCGCCCGAACTGCTTGGTGACGGAGAAGTCGTTGTTGAAGTCGGTGGTCGAGACGGTGCCGGAGGTGCCGGCGCCGCCGAAGACGTTCGTCACCGGCTGCGTCGAGCGGTTGTACTCGGGCGTGTAGTTGAAGACCGGGTCGAAGACGCCGCGCAGCGCCGTGATGGTCGTCTCGGCGAGGCGCACGTCGGCGCGCGCCACCTCGATGTCGTTGTTGTTTTCGAGCGCGCGGCGGATGGCCTCGTTCAGCGTCAGCGGCAGCGCGTCGCCCACCGTCACGCCGACGCGCGACAGCGAGGGCAGCGGCGGCACGGGGCGCGGCTGCACGACGGGGAAGGAAGGGTCTTGCACCTCGGGCGGCGCGTCCGAAGAGGTGGCGGGGGCGGCCGGGTCGTTCGAGGCCGGGGCGTTCTCGGGCGCGGGCTGCGTGGCGGGCGCGGGCGTCTGCGTCGCCGGGGGCGTCGTGCGCTGCGTCTCGGGGATTTGCGTGCCCGGCGGGACGGAGGGCGGGACGCGCTCGGTGCCCGGCGGGACGCGCGGGTTGCCGGGGTTGGGCTGCGTCTGCGGCGGGGCGGT
>Ga0196977_1000536_pt1 | contig 19307 bp, 14 predicted proteins | sample S3v_1013CmetaG_FD_148634 | JGI IMG/M metagenome (GOLD analysis project Ga0196977, IMG submission 148634) | Soil microbial communities from Anza Borrego desert, Southern California, United States - S3+v_10-13C | ecosystem: Environmental > Terrestrial > Soil > Desert | place: USA: California...
TGCCTTTGCGAACGGGTTTCTCGGTCTTGTACTGGGCGAACGTGCGCGTCCTGTAGGCGCCGCTCGCGACGAACTCCCCGAGCAGCAGGAATTCCTCGGGCGTCTCGGTGGGTCCGACGATGCGCACGATCTCGACACCCTTCAGGTCGTAAAACACGAAAGTAGGCGTCGCGCGGATCTTCGAGGCCTGCGCGAACGTTTTCTCCGTGACGTCCCGATCCGCGAAGTCGCGCAGCGGCACCGAGCCGTGGATGTCGATCACGAGACTCGCAAAATGCTTGGAGTAAAAGCTCTGAACGTCCTTGCGTGCAAACACGCTCTGCTTCATGTGCGCGCAGCCGGGACAGCCTTCCTGCTCGAAGAACAGCATCAGCGCGCGTCTGCCGTCCTTGCGGGCGTCAGCCAGCTCGGCCTTGAGATCGCCGGTGTTGAGCGAGAACAGCTCTGCCGCGCTGGCGCTCAGCGGCGCCAGCAGCAGAGCTGTCAACAAGAGGTGACGAAAAGAGGTGACGGAAAGGAGTGACGAAAAGAGGTGACGCACACCGATCAGGTATCCCGTCACCTCCTGTACGTCACCTCTTCGCGTCACCTCTTTCGCGTCGCTTCTCAAATGGCGAACAAATCGACGAACTCGTGCACCGGCGTCTGCTCCAGCAGCTCCGCGTGGCTGCACAGCGCCATGATCATCTGCTGCTGCTTCGGCGGGAACTTGCGCGCGAGGTTCGTGCGGAACTTGGCTTCGAGCAGCGGTATGCCGTCCTTGCGCCGGCGGCGATGACCGATCGGATACTCGACCGCGACTTTCGGGGTGCTGGTGCCGTTCTTGAAGAACACCTGCACCGCGTTGGCGATCGAGCGCTGCTCGGGATCTAGATAGTCACGCGTCCAGCTCTTGTCCTCGACGCATTCCATTTTCGCGCGCAATGCATCGATGCGCGGGTCGCACGCGACCTCGTCCTCGTAATCGGCAGCCGTCAGCGCGCCTTTCATCAGCCCGATCGCGGTCATGTACTGGATGCAATGGTCGCGGTCGGCCGGGTTGTACAGCGGCCCGCGCTTGTCGATGATGCGGATCGCCGATTCGTGCGTGGTGATCACGACCTTCTCGATCTCTTCGAGCCGGTCGCGCACCTGACTGTGCAACGCCACGGCGCATTCGACCGCGGTCTGCGCATGGAATTCCGCCGGGAACGAGATCTTGAACAGCACGTGCTCCATCACGTACGAGCCGTACGGGCGCGGGAACGTGAACGGCTTACCCTTGAACAGCACGTCGTAGAAGCCCCACGTCGGTGCGGTCAGCGCGGACGGGTAGCCCATCTCGCCCTTGAGCGCCATCAGCGCGAGCCGCACGCCCCGGCTCGTCGCATCGCCTGCGGCCCACGACTTGCGCGACCCTGCGTTCGGCGCGTGCCGGTACGTGCGCAGGGATTGCCCGTCGATCCACGCGTTCGACAACGCGTTCACGGTCTCGTCGAACGAGCAGCCGATCATGTTCGACACCACGGCGGTGGTCGCGACTTTCACCAGCACGACGTGATCGATGCCGACGCGGTTGAAGCTGTTCTCGAGCGCGATCACGCCCTGGATCTCGTGCGCCTTGATCATGCCGGTGAGCACATCGCGCATCACGAGCGGCGGCTTGCCGGCGGCAACGCGCGTGCGCGAAAGCCAGTCGGCGGTGGCGAGGATGCCGCCCAGGTTATCGGACGGATGCCCCCACTCGGCGGCGAGCCAGGTGTCGTTGAAGTCGAGCCAGCGGATGATCGTGCCGATATTGAACGCGGCGCTGACCGGATCGAGCTGGAAAGAGGTGCCCGGCACTTTCGCGCCGTTCGGCACGATGGTGCCCGGGACGATCGGGCCGAGCAGCTTGGTGCACGCGGGATACGTCAGCGCTTCCAGGCCGCAGCCGAGCGTGTCCATGAGGCACAGGCGCGCGGTGTCGTAGGCCTCAGTGCTGGTGATCTCGTAGTCCCGCGCGTACTTGGCGATATCGACCAGGACCTGATCCGGGTCGGGCCGGACGTTGGAAATTGCGGTGCTCATTTGATTCCTTCGGTCGGTGGGCCATTGGCCCACCCTACGAGCTGCGTCACTTCGTCAGCGTTTATCGATCGGCACGAACTTGCGCGCCTCGGGACCGGTGTAGACCGCGGTCGGCCGGATGATCTTGTTGTCTATGCGCTGTTCGATCACATGTGCGGCCCAGCCCGAAGTGCGCGAGATCACGAAGATCGGCGTGAACATCGGCGTCGGGATGCGCATCTTGCTGTACGACACCGCGGAGAACCAGTCCAGGTTCGCGAACATCTTCTTCTCGCGCATCATCACGGCTTCGATGCGCTCGGCGATGTCGAAGAGCTTCATGTCCTTCACGTCCTTCGAGAGCGTGCGCGCCACTTCCTTGATGATCTTGTTGCGCGGGTCGGCGATCGTATAGACCGGGTGGCCGAAGCCGATCACGGTCTCCTTGTTGCGAACGCGCGTGACGATGTCGTTTTCGGCTTCGTCGGGCGTTTCGTACCGGTTCATCACCTCGAAACCGACCTCGTTGGCGCCGCCGTGCTTCGGTCCGCGCAGCGCGCCGATCGCCCCGGTGATCGCCGAATGCATGTCGGCTCCGGTTCCGGCCACCACGCGTGCGGCGAAGGTCGAGGCGTTGAACTCGTGCTCGGCATAGAGGTTGAGCGAGGTGTGCATCGCGCGCACCCACAGCGCCGGCGGCGGCTTGCCGTGGAGGAGGTGGAGGAAATGGGCGCCGATATTGTCGTCCTCGGTCTCGACCTCGATGCGCCGGCCGTTCGTGCTGTAGTGATACCAGTAGAGCAGCATCGAGCCGAACGACGCCATCAGCCGGTCCGCGATATCGCGCGCGCCCGGCGGGTTGTGATCGTCTTTTTCCGGCAGCGCCGTGCCGAGCGCGGAGCACCCGGTGCGCATCACGTCCATCGGGTGCGCGCCCGCCGGGATCTGCTCCAGCACGTTCCTGACGACCGCCGGCAATCCGCGCAGCTGCACGAGCTTCGCCTTGTACCCGGCGAGCTCGGCGGCGTTCGGGAGCTTTCCGTGCACCAGCAGGTAGGCGATCTCCTCGAACTCGCAGTGATCGGCGATATCGAGGATGTCGTAGCCGCGGTAATTGAGGTCGTTACCCGAGCGGCCGACGGTACACAGCTCGGTGCTGCCGGCGGCGATGCCGGACAGCGCCACGGACTTCTTCGGTTTGAATGCGGGTGAGGCTTCGCTGGCGCTCATTATTTCTCCTGACGGCGGCCGCGCCCACCTACGAGCCGGCCACGATTGCGCGACGCCAGACCCGTAGGGTGGGCGCAGGCCCACGGGTAATCGCTACAGCAGCTGTTTGATCGAATCGCGCTCTTCTTCGAGCTCTTTGAGCGTCGCCTGCATGCGCGAGCGGCTGAAATCGCTGACTTCCAGTCCCTGCACGATCTGGTAGCGGCCGTTGCTGCAGGTCGCGGGGTAGCCGTAGATCACGCCTTCCGGAATGCCGTAGCTGCCGTCGGAGGGGACGCCCATGCTGACCCAGTCGCCCGGCGGCGTGCCGTACACCCAGCTCCGGATGTGATCCATGGCGGCGCTCGCCGCGCTCGCCGCGGACGAGAGTCCGCGCGCGTCGATGATCGCGGCGCCGCGCTTCTGGATCGTCGGAATGAAATCCTTCTCGAGCCAGCTCTGGTCATTGATCTGCGGCCAGACCTTCTTGCCGTTGACTTCCGCCTGGAAGATGTCCGGATATTGCGTGGCCGAGTGATTGCCCCAGATCGTCATCCTGCGCACCGAAGCCACGGGCTGGCCGACCTTCTGCGCGACCTGCGAGAGCGCGCGGTTGTGATCGAGGCGCATCATTGCCGTGAAATTGGAAGGCGTGAGATCGCGCGCGTTCTTCATCGCGATGAGACAGTTCGTGTTCGCCGGATTGCCGACGACGAGGACTTTGACGTCGCGGCTCGCGACTTCCGACAGCGCCTGACCCTGCGGGCCGAAGATCCTGCCGTTCGCTTCGAGCAGGTCCTTCCTCTCCATGCCGGGACCGCGCGGTCGCGCCCCGACGAGCAGTGCGACGTCCGCATCCTTGAATGCGACCTTGGGGTCCGCCGTCGGCACCATCCCATGGAGCAGCGGAAACGCGCAGTCGTCGAGCTCCATCATCACGCCCTTCAGGGCCTTCTGTGCTTTCTCGTCGGGAATCTCGAGCAGTTGCAGGATCACCGGTTGATCCTTGCCGAGCATTTCACCGCTGGCGATCCGGAAAAGAAGGCTGTAGCCGATCTGTCCAGCGGCTCCGGTCACCGCGACACGCATCGGTCGGTTCATGTGGAAACTCCTGAGGGCCTGAAGGGTTTGTAGCGCGGAAAGTGCAGCAGGACAGCGTGGCGAAAAGCTCGAAAAACGCGTGGCCGGTGCGGTCGCGATGATACTCGCACGCGCGGCGCAGGGTCAAAGCTTCAACGCGACCCGATGCGAGCACGCGAGTCCATGTGCGAACGTTTCGCGGCTGCGGCGAAGCTGGTAAAATTTCAACGTTTTGGAAGAACAAGATGCACCTCGCACGAGCGTCGGTTGCGTCGTGATTTCCGGCTGCGCTCCCGACGCGTAAGAAAGCCCGCTGATGTCCACAGCACGACCGAAATTCCTCAACCTGCTCCAGATTCGCCAGCCCGTTCCCGCGGTCGTTTCGATCCTTCACCGCATCAGCGGCGCCGTTCTGTTCCTGTTCCTGTGGCTCTTCCTCGCCGGATTGCAGAAGAGCCTTGTGTCACCCGAGTCGTATGCGGAACTGATCGCGTACATCGCGCACCCGCTCGCGAAGCTCCTGCTGCTCGCGCTGCTGTGGGCCTATCTGCATCACACGTTCGCCGGCGTACGGCATCTCGCGCTCGACCTGCGCTGGGGCATCGATCTTCCGAAGGCACGCGCGAGCGCGTGGGCCGTGCTGGTTCTCGGTTTCGCGATCACGGCGCTCGTCGGAGTCGTGCTGTGGTAGAGCGCGACGTGATCGAGGTCGCCCACTACGGCTGGCGCGACTGGCTCATCCAGCGCGTGACGGCCGTCGTCATGCTGGTGTACACGCTGTTTTTCCTGACGGTGCTGATCGCGATTCCGCAGATCGACTACGATCACTGGCGGGCGCTGTGGCGCGTTGCGATCATGCGTTACGCGACGATGCTGTTCGTGCTGAGCATGCTTCTGCATGCCTGGATCGGCGTGCGCAACATCTTCATGGATTACGTGAAGGACACGGGTGTACGCCTGGTCCTCTACGTGCTCTCGATCCTCGCGCTCGTCGCCTACGCGATCTGGGCGTGGCAGATCCTCTGGGGCATTTAGGTGCGGCGCTCGCCTTCGGCTCGGGCCGCCATTCGGCGGCCGCCTCGGCCGGTATACGATTCAGAGGAAAACCAAGCAAGGCGCGCACTTTCGGGCGCCGTGTTTCCTCCGAAACCTCCTTTCCTTGATGGCGCTCGGTGGCAATAGCTAAAAGACAATTCGACGCGGTGGTCGTGGGCGCAGGCGGTTCCGGCATGCGGGCGGCGCTCGAGCTCGCGCAGGCGAACCTCCGCGTGGCGGTGCTTTCGAAGGTGTTTCCGACGCGCTCGCATACGGTGGCGGCGCAGGGCGGCGTTTCAGCTTCGCTGGGCAACGACGAGCCGGACAACTGGCACTGGCACATGTACGACACGGTCAAGGGCTCCGACTATCTGGGGGACCAGGACGCGATCGAATTCATGTGCCGCAAGGCGAACGAGGTGGTGGTCGAGCTCGAGCATTTCGGGATGCCGTTCGACCGCCTCGACAACGGCAAGATCTATCAGCGGCCGTTCGGCGGACATACCAGTAATTACGGCGAGCGTCCGGTGAAACGCGCCTGTGCGGCGGCGGACCGCACCGGGCACGCGATGTTGCACACGCTGTATCAGCGCAACGTCGCTGCGCGTACGCAGTTTTTCGTCGAGTGGATGGCCCTCGATCTCATTCGCAATGCAGCCGGCGACGTGCTCGGCGTGATCGCGCTCGAGATGGAAACCGGCGAGGTGATGATCCTGCAGGCGAAGGCGACGCTGCTCGCCACCGGCGGCGCCGGGCGTATTTATGCGGCGAGCACTAACGCCTTCATCAACACCGGCGACGGCCTCGGCATGGCCGCGCGTGCCGGGCTGCCGCTCGAGGACATGGAGTTCTGGCAGTTCCATCCCACCGGCGTCGCGGGCGCCGGCGTGCTGATCACCGAGGGCGTGCGCGGCGAGGGCGGGTTTCTGCTCAACAAGAACGGCGAGCGCTTCATGGAGCGCTACGCGCCGACGGTGAAGGACCTCGCGAGCCGCGACGTCGTCTCGCGCGCTATGGCGACCGAGATCAAGGAAGGCCGCGGCGCCGGCAAGGACGCCGACTACATCCTGCTCAAGCTCGACCATCTCGGCGCGGAGGTGATCGACAAGCGCCTGCCGGGGATCCGCGAGATCGCGAAGAAGTTCGCGAACGTCGATCCGGTCACCGACCCGATTCCGGTCGTGCCGACCTGCCACTATCAGATGGGCGGCATACCGACGAACTACCATGGACAGGTCGTCGTGCCGGACGGCGCGGGCGGCGAAAAGCTCGTGCGCGGTCTCTATGCGGCGGGTGAGTGCGCGTGCGTTTCGGTGCACGGCGCGAACCGGCTCGGCACCAACTCGCTGCTCGACCTGCTCGTCTTCGGCAAGGCTTCGGGTGAGACCGTGATCCGCGACATCAAGGGCGAGCCCGCGTCGCTCCCGGAGCTGCCGAAGGATGCCGGCGACACGACGCTCGCGCGGCTCGCGCGTCTCGAGGCGGCCACCTCAGGCGAGACGGTCAAGGACGTTGCCGCCGCCATGCGGCGCACGATGCAATTGAATTGCGGCGTGTTCCGCTTCCCGGACGGCCTGCAGCAGGGTGTGCGCGACATGAGCGAGATCGCGGAGCGCGTGAAGCACACGTTCATCAAGGACAAGAGCCGCGTGTTCAACACCGCGCGCGTCGAAGCGCTCGAGCTCGAAAACCTCGTCGAGACGGCACTCTCGACGATCGTGTCAGCCGAAGCGCGCAAGGAAAGCCGCGGCGCGCACGACCGCAGCGACTATCCGGACCGCCCCGGATACGAGAACGGCCGCGACGACAAGGAGTGGCTCAAGCACACGCTCTGGCACAAGAACGGCAACCGCCTCGAATACAAGCCCGTTAAGTTGAAACCGCTCACCGTCGAGCCCTTCGAGCCCAAGGCACGCGTTTACTGATGAGATTCTCGATTTACAGGTTCGATCCCGACGCGGACAAGAAGCCGCGCATGCAGGACTACGACATCCCGCTCGAGCCGACCGATCGCATGCTGCTCGACGCGCTGGTGCGCGTGAAGGAGCACGACGACACGTTCGCATTTCGGCGCTCGTGCCGCGAGGGTGTCTGCGGCTCCGACGCCATGAACGTAAACGGCAAGAACCGGCTTGCGTGCATCACCAAGTTGACCGAAGTGAAGGAGCCGGTGGTGATCCGGCCGCTGCCGGGGCTCCCCGTGATCCGCGACCTGATCGTGGACATGTCGCAGTTCTTTAAGCAGTACCACTCGATCAAGCCCTACGTGCAGAACGAGACGCAGCCGCCGGAGCGCGAGCGACTGCAGTCGCCGGAGGAACGCGACGAGCTGAACGGGCTCTACGAGTGCATCCTGTGCGCATGCTGCTCGACGTCGTGCCCGTCGTTCTGGTGGAACCCCGACAAGTTCGTCGGACCCGCGGGTCTGCTGTGGGCCTATCGGTTCATCGCCGACACGCGCGACGAGGCGACCAACGATCGTCTCGACAATCTCGAGGACCCGTATCGTCTCTTCCGCTGCTACTCGATCATGAACTGCGCGGACGTGTGCCCGAAGGGGTTGAACCCGACGGCGGCCATCAACAAGATCAAAGATCTCATGGTGAAGCGCGCGTTATGACGGTTTCAGCCCGCGAGCGCGATCGGATACGCTGGCGCTGCCGTCGCGGCATGCTGGAGCTCGATCTCGTGCTCGCCGGGTTTGTCGAGCGGCATCTCGACAGCCTCGACGACACGCAAATCGACGCCTTTATTTCGCTGCTGATGCGCCCCGATCCCGAGCTCCTCGATCTGGTGATGGGCCGTAGCGACGGACGCAACGTGCGCGAGCGCGAGCTGCTCGCGCTCATGGCAGCGCAATCGCACAACGAACGTGAGCCTGCGCGAGCGGGCGATTAACCCCGGAGAACCTTATGGCCGAGAAACTCGCAACCCTCTCCTTCAGCGACGGTTCCCCGTCGATCGACTTCCCCGTGCTCGGCGGCTCGATGGGTCCGGAGGTGATCGACGTGCGCACCCTTTACGGCAAGACCGGCAAGTTCACCTACGATCCCGGGTTCCTCTCGACCGCGAGCTGCCGTTCGGCCATCACGTTCATCGACGGCGACGAGGGAATTCTGATGTACCGGGGATACCCGATCGAGCAGCTTGCCGAGACGTGCGGCTTTCTCGAAGTCGCGTACCTGATATTGAACGGCGAGCTTCCGAACCAGCAGCAGCTCGGCGAGTTCACCGACATCGTCACGCGCCACACCATGGTGCACGAGCAGCTCGCGCGCTTCTACAGCGGGTTCCGCCGCGACGCGCACCCCATGGCGGTGCTGTGCGGCGTGATCGGTGCGCTGTCGGCGTTCTACCACGACTCCATCGACATCTACGATCCGCGCAGCCGCGAAATCTCCGCGTTCCGGCTGATCGCGAAGCTGCCGACGATCACGGCGATGACCTACAAATACAACATGGGTCAGCCGTTCATGTACCCGCGGAACAATCTGTCCTACGTCGAGAACTTCCTGTACATGACGTTCGGCACGCCGTGCGAGGAGTGGAAGCCGAACCCGGTGCTCACGCGCGCGATGGAGCGCATCCTCATCCTGCACGCCGACCACGAGCAGAACGCCTCGACCTCCACCGTTCGGCTCGCGGGCTCGACCGGCGCCAATCCCTTCGCGTGCATCGCGGCGGGTGTCGCGAGCCTGTGGGGACCCGCCCACGGCGGCGCGAACGAGGCCGTGCTCAAGATGCTCGACCAGATCGGCGATGCGAAGAACATCCCGAGCTACATCAAGCGCGTGAAGGACAGGGAAGACCACTCGATGCTCTTCGGCTTCGGCCACCGCGTGTACAAGAACTACGACCCCCGCGCGAAGCTGATCCAGCGCACCTGCCACGAGGTGCTCGAAGAGCTCGATCTGAAGGACGACAAGCTCTTCAAGCTCGCGCTCGCGCTCGAGAAGGTCGCGCTCGAAGACGAGTACTTCATCAAGCGCAAGCTCTACCCGAACGTCGATTTCTACTCGGGCATCGTCTACAAGGCGCTCGGGATTCCGGTGTCGATGTTCACGGCGATCTTCGCGCTCGCGCGCACCGTCGGCTGGATCGCGCAGTGGAACGAGCTGATCGGCGATCCCGATCAGAAGATCGGCCGTCCGCGGCAGCTTTTCACCGGCCCCACGACGCGCGCGTTCGTGCCGCTTGAAAAACGCAAGTAGGTCGAGGTAACCGCGCCGGAGGTTTCCCGCGATGATGAAGGAATTCCTCGGTAACTCGTACCTGTTCGGCTCGAATGCACCGTTCATCGAGGCGCTGTACGAGACGTATCTGAAGGACCCGCAAGCGGTCGAGCCGCGCTGGCGCAGCTACTTCGACGAGCTGCAGCGGCTCGACGACGGTGCGCCGGATGTCTCCCACGAAGAGGTGCGGCAGCGGTTCGTCGAGCTCGGCAGGACGCGGCGTGCGGCCCGCGCGCCCGCGGCAGCCGCGGCCGTCGAGCCGCAGAAGCAGTTCGCCGTCTTCCAGTTGATCACTGCCTACCGCACGCTCGGTACGCGCCACGCCAACGTGGATCCGCTCGCCCGTTACGGGAAGCCCCACACCCCCGAGCTCGATCCCGCGTTCTACGGGCTCACCGACGCCGACATGAGCACGGTGTTCAGCGCCGGCACGCTCTTCTGGAAGCGCGAAGCGCCGCTCGCCGAGATCCTCGCGTTCCTCAACGACACGTACTGCGGGACGATCGGCGTCGAGTACATGTACATGTCGGACATGGCTCAGAAGCGCTGGCTGCAGGAGCGTCTGGAATCGGTGCGCGCGACGCCGTCGTACGAGCCGGAGTACCGCAAGCACATCCTCGAGCGGCTGACCGCGGCCGAGACGCTCGAGAAGTACATGCACACGCGCTACGTGGGACAGAAGCGTTTCTCCGGCGAAGGCGGCGAGACGCTGATCCCGCAGCTCGACCTTCTGCTCCAGCGTGCAGGCAAGGCCGGCGTGCAGGAGCTCGTGATCGGCATGGCGCACCGCGGGCGCCTCAACGTGCTCGTGAACACCATGGGCAAGATGCCCAAGGACCTCTTCGCGGAGTTCGAAGGCAAGCACGACGATCACGATCTGCTGGCGGGCGACGTGAAGTACCACATGGGTTTCTCATCCAACGTGATGACGCCCGGCGGCCCGATGCACGTGACGCTCGCGTTCAATCCGTCGCATCTGGAGATCGTGAACCCGGTGGTGGAAGGCTCGGTGCGCGCGCGCCAGCATCGCCGCCGCGATTTCACCGGCGACCAGGTCCTGCCGGTCCTCATCCACGGCGACGCCTCGTTCTCCGGGCAGGGCGTGATTCAGGAAACGCTCAACCTCGCGCAGACACGCGGCTACGGCACCGGGGGCACGGTGCACATCGTCGTCAACAACCAGATCGGCTTCACGACCTCCGACCTGCGCGATGCGCGCTCGACGCTCTACTGCACCGACGTCGCGAAGATGCTGGAAGTGCCGATCTTCCACGTGAACGGCGATGATCCGGACGCGGTGTGCTTCGTCACGGAGATCGCGCTCGATTACCGTATGAAGTTCCACCGCGACGTGGTGGTGGACATGGTGTGCTACCGCAGGCTCGGCCACAACGAGCAGGACGAGCCGATGGTGACGCAGCCGCTCATGTACAAGCGCATCGCCAAGCTGCCGACGACGCGCAGGCTCTATGCCGAGCGGCTCCAGCGCGAAGGCGTGATCGGCGAGCACGAATCCGAGGAAATGATCGCGACCTTTCGCAAGGCGCTCGACGGCGGCTATCACACGAACAAGACGATCCTGCAGAACTTCAAGCCGCCGTTCGAGATCGACTGGAGCAAGTACAAAGGCTCGAAGTGGAACGAGCAGGACGACACGCGGCTTCCGCTCGAAACGATCAAGATGCTCGGCGAACGCATCACGCGCGTGCCGGACAACTTCAAGCTTCACCCCCGCGTGCAGAAGATCATGGACGACCGGCGCGCGATGGCGCGCGGCGAGATGCCGCTCGACTGGGGCATGGCGGAGCACCTCGCGTACGCGTCGCTCCTGAACGAGGGCTACTCCATACGGCTCTCGGGGCAGGACAGCGGCCGCGGCACGTTCTTTCATCGCCACGCCGTGCTGCACGACCAGAACCGTGAGCGCTGGGACCAGGGCGCCTACATTCCGCTGCAGCACGTCTCCGACAAGCAGGGCGATTTCGTCGTCATCGATTCGCTCCTCTCCGAGGAGGCCGTGGTGGGGTTCGAATACGGTTACGCGACGTCCAGCCCCAACGAGCTCGTGATCTGGGAAGCGCAGTTCGGCGACTTCGCGAACGGGGCGCAGGTCGTGATCGACCAGTTCATCGCCTCCGGCGAAGTGAAATGGGGCCGCATGTGCGGTCTCGTGATGATGCTGCCGCACGGCTACGAAGGGCAGGGGCCCGAGCATTCTTCCGCGCGCATCGAGCGCTACCTCCAGCTCTGCGCGGACTACAACATGCAGGTGTGCGTACCCGCGACACCGGTGCAGCTCTACTACCTGCTGCGGCGGCAGATGATCCGGCCCTACCGCAAGCCGCTCATCCTCATCACGCCCAAGAGCCTGCTGCGGCACAGGGATTCGGTGTCGCCGCTGGAGGAATTCGCATCCGACCGGTTCAATGCGGTCAACGAGGACTGGGATGCGAAGGACATCGACCCGGCGAAGGTGACGCGCGTCATCTTCTGCAGCGGCAAGGTGTACTACGACCTGCGCGCCGGACGTAAGGCGCAGGGCATCGAGAACCTGCCGCTCGTGCGCATCGCGCAGCTCTACCCGTTTCCGCACGACGATTTCCGTGCGCAGATCGAGCGCTACAAGAACGCGACGGAAATCGTGTGGTGCCAGGAGGAGCCCCGCAATCAGGGCGCGTGGCATCGCATCCAGCACTATCTGCTGCGCCACCTTCTGCCGCACCAGAAGCTCTTCTATGCCGGCCGCGAATCGTCGGCATCCCCGGCGGCGGGCTACAAGCAACTGCACGACGAGCAGCAGAAGGCGCTCGTGGAACAGGCGCTGACGCTGGCCGGCGGCAGCGAGCCGCGCGTCGTCGCGCAGCGGCCGCGGCCGCTGCTGGCGGGCGAGGACTATTGAGTGAACCATCATTGTTTACCCCTCACCCCCGGCCCCTGCCCGCAGAGCGCCGAACGCAACTGGCGTTCGCCGTCTCCCGCAAGGGGCGAGCGCAGATTCGAGATGCAGGCGCGCACGGCGCCTGCATATAGAGGACTACCGTGTTGATCGAAGTGAAAGTGCCGCAGTTGTCGGAGTCGGTCGCCGAGGCGACGCTCCTCAACTGGCATAAGCAGCCCGGGGAATACGTGAACCGGGACGAGAATCTCGTCGATATCGAGACCGATAAAGTCGTGCTGGAGACGCCCGCGCCGCAGTCCGGCGTGCTGGTGAAGATCATCAAGGGCGACGGCGGCACCGTCACCAGCAACGAGATCATCGCGCAGATCGACACGGAAGCGGCGAAGCCAGCGGCTGCGGCCCCGACAACGCAAGCGAAAGCCCCGGCCCCCGCGGCCGGCAAGGCCGAGGCAAAACGCGATGCGCAGCCGGCGGCGCCGCCGATGCCGGCGGCCCGCAAGCTCGCGGCGGAGAAGGAGCTCGATACGTCGGCGATCGCCGGTACGGGGCGCGGCGGTCGCGTGACCAAAGGTGACGTGCTCCAAGCCCTCGCGGGCTCGGAGCAAGTGCCGGAGAACGAACAGCGGAAACCGGCGCCTGCTTCGACGTCCGCTGTAACGAGCCGTCCAGCAGCGCCCACGGTGGACCTCGGCAGCTTCGCCGAGCGGCCCGAGCAGCGCGTGCCGATGTCGCGGCTGCGCGCACGCATCGCCGAGCGCCTTGTCCAGTCGCAGTCGACGGCTGCAATCCTCACGACGTTCAACGAAGTGAACATGCAGCCGGTCATGGAGCTCCGCAAGCGCTATCAGGAGCGCTTCGAGAAGGAGCACGGAGTAAAGCTTGGGTTCATGTCCTTCTTCGTGAAGGCATCGGTCTACGCGCTCAAGAAGTATCCGATCGTGAACGCGTCGGTCGACGGCAACGACATCGTCTATCACGGCTACTACGACATCGGCATCGCGGTGGGCAGCCCGCGCGGTCTGGTGGTGCCGATCGTGCGTGAGGCGGACCAGCTTTCGCTCGCGGACATCGAGAAGACGATCGCCGATTTCGGCAAGCGGGCGCAGGACGGCAAGCTCACGCTCGAAGAGCTCACCGGCGGCACGTTTTCGATCTCGAACGGCGGCGTGTTCGGCTCGATGCTCTCGACCCCGATCATCAATCCACCGCAGAGCGCGATCCTCGGCATCCACGCGACCCGGGAGCGGCCGGTCGTGGAGAACGGTCAGATCGTGGCGCGGCCGATGAATTACCTCGCGCTCTCGTACGACCATCGGATCATCGATGGGCGCGAGGCCGTACTCTCGCTCGTCGCGATCAAGGAAGCGCTCGAGGATCCCGCGCGCATGCTGCTCGAGGTTTAGTGGCGAAGTCGTTCGACGTGGTCGTCATCGGCGCGGGCCCCGGCGGATATATCGCCGCGATACGCGCGGCGCAGCTCGGGATGAGCGTCGCGTGCATCGACGAATGGCAGACCACCGACGGCAAGCCCGCGCCCGGCGGCACCTGCACCAATGTCGGCTGCATTCCGAGCAAGGCGCTGCTCCAGTCGTCCGAGAACTACGAGCACGTCGGTCACGCCTTTGCCGACCACGGCATCCGCGTGAAGGACCTCTCACTCGACCTCGCACAGATGCTCGGGCGCAAGGACAAGGTCGTGCGCCAGAACAACGAAGGCATCCTGTATCTGTTCAAGAAGAACAAGGTCGCCTTCTTCAACGCAAAAGGGAGCTTCGCGGGGCGCGAGGGCGAGGCTTACAGGATCACAGTCGCCGGCAAGACGGCTGAAGAACTTACGGCGCGACACGTGATCGTGGCGACCGGCTCGAGCCCGCGGGCCCTGCCAGGCGCCGATTTCGACGGCAAGACCATTCTCGACAACGAAGGCGCACTGGCGATTCGCGAAGTGCCGAAGCGCCTCGGGGTCATCGGCGCCGGTGTGATCGGTCTCGAGATGGGCAGCGTCTGGCGCAGGCTTGGCTCGGAGGTGCGGATACTCGAAGCGCTGCCGGTGTTTCTCGGCGCCGCGGACGAGAGCGTCGCGAAAGAAGCGGCGAAAGTGTTCGCGAAACAGGGGCTCGCGATCGACCTCGGCGTGAAGATCACGAAAGTGACCGCGAAGAAAACGGTGAGCGTCGAATACGAGGCCGGCGGCAAGACGCAGTCCGCGACCTTCGACAAACTGATCGTCGCCATCGGACGGGTGCCGAATACCACCGGGCTGAACGCCGACGCGGTGGGGCTCGAGCTCGACGCGCGCGGCTTCGTCGCCGTGGACGACGAGTGCAGGACGAACCTCCCGAACATCTGGGCGATCGGGGACGTCGTGCGCGGACCCATGCTCGCGCACAAGGCGGAGGAGGAGGGCGTCGCGGTCGCGCAGCGCATCGCGGGCGGCTACGGCCATGTCGACTTCAACACGGTGCCGTGGGTGATCTACACCAGCCCGGAAATCGCCTGGGTCGGGAAGACCGAGCGGCAGTTGAAGAGCGAAGGCGTGGAGGTCCGCGCCGGCAGCTTTCCCTTCATGGCGAACGGCCGCGCGCGCGCACTCGGCGACACGACCGGCTTCGTGAAGATCCTCGCCGACGCCCGCAGCGACCGCATCCTCGGGGTCCACGTGATCGGACCGATGGCCTCGGAGTTGATCTCGGAAGCCGTGGTCGCGATGGAGTTCGGGGCTTCCGCCGAGGACATCGCGCTCATCTGTCACGCGCATCCGTCGCTCTCCGAAGCGATGAAGGAAGCGGCGCTCGCGGTAGATAACCGCACGCTCAATCTGTGACGGCGTGACCGACGCGCGCTACGGGCATTTCGCGCTGCCCCGGGAGAGCGCGGATTTTCGCGAATGGGTGAGGCAGCACGCCGAAGCGCACGGCTTCAGCCTCGACGCGTCCCAGGAAAAAGCGGTCGAGCATTTCGAGCGGCTGTACGAGGACCTGCTCGGGCTCGAGCGGCTGGAGGCTTCTCTCATCCGGCTGCTGGCCCGCAAGCGCGTCGTGCGCGGGCTCTATCTGTGGGGCGGCGTCGGCCGCGGCAAGAGCTTCCTCATGGACAGCTTCTTCAACTGCGCGCCGGTCGCGCGCAAGCGCCGCGTCCACTTCCACCGCTTCATGCAGGAGATCCACCACGGACTGCACGCGCGGCAGGGACAGGCCGATCCGGTGGGGGCGATCGCGCGGGATCTGGCGAAGGATACGCGGCTCCTCTGCCTCGACGAGTTCCACATCACCGATATCACCGACGCCATGCTGATGAAGCGGCTGCTGGAGACGCTGTTCGAGCAGGGCGCGGTCATCGTGACCACGTCGAATTTCCATCCCGACGAGCTCTATCTTCACGGGCTGCAGCGCAACCAGTTCCTGCCGGCGATCGAGCTCATCAAGGACAACCTCGAGATCGTCAACGTCGATGCCGGCACCGACTACCGGCTGCGCGAGCTCGAGAAAGCGGGGGTGTACCACGCCGAAGCGGATGCCGATGCGGCGCTCGAGGCTGCTTTCATGACGATCGCGCGGCACGAGTCGAGCGATACCCACGAGCTCGAGGTGGAAGGCCGTACGATCCGCGTGAGGCAGGAGTCGCGCGGCGTCGCGTGGTTCGATTTCGAGGAGCTGTGCGGCGGTCCGCGCGGCAAGGCCGACTACATCGAGCTCGCGCGGCGGTACCATACCGTGCTCATCTCGGGGGTGCCGCGCTTCGGCGCCCGCGCCGCGGACCGGCTCCGGCGTTTCGTGTGGCTGGTGGACGAGTTCTACGACCGGCGCGTGAAGCTCATCCTCTCGGCCGCCGCGCCACCGGAGGACCTGATCGCCGCCGCCGATGAGAACGACCGTTTCCAGGCCAATCTCAATGCGTCGCTGCGCGAGCGCCTCGTGAGCCGTCTGACCGAGATGCAGACGCGCGACTATTTGACGCAACCCCATTTACCATAGCCGCGTAGGTGCGCCGATGGCGCACCGGCCGGTGTGTCATTGACGCACCCTACGAATACACCTTTCCTTGGACTCGAGCACATGAATACCTTCAAAGCCTTCCGCATTTTCGACGAGGGCGGCAAGATCGCCGGGCGCGTCGTGGAGATGTCGCTCGACGAGCTCGCGCCCGGCGAGGTGGTTTTTCGCACCGCCTTTTCCAGCGTGAACTACAAGGACGCGCTCGCCGGCACCGGCACGGGCGGGAAGATCATCCGGCGTTACCCGCTTACGGGCGGCATAGACGCTGCCGGCACCGTGGTGATGTCGTCGGACGCGCGATTCAAGCCCGGTGACGAAGTGATCTGCACGAGCTACGACATGGGCGTCGCGCACGACGGCGGCTTCGGCCAGTACTGCCGTGTGCCGGCCGGCTGGGTGGTGCCGCTGCCGCAGGGGCTCTCGTTGTACGAAGCGATGGCGCTCGGCACCGCGGGATACACGGCAGGTCTTGCGGTCGAGCTGCTCGAGTTGAATGGTCTCGCGCCGGGGAACGGCAAGGTGCTGGTGAACGGCGCCACCGGCGGTGTGGCGACGCTCGCGATAGATATGCTCGCCGGTATTGGGTACGACATCACCGCGGTCACGGGCAAGCCTGCCGAAGAAGGGTTCCTGAAGGAGATCGGCGCGCGCGACGTTCTCGCGCGAGCGGCGATCGATTCGGGCAAGCGTCCTCTGGAGAAGGCGATGTGGGCGGCGGCGTTCGACTCCGTCGGCGGAGCGCAGCTCGCTTGGCTCACGCGGACCATGCAGACGCACGGCCTGATCGCGAGCTTCGGCAACGCCGGAGGTATCGAGCTCAACACGACGGTGCTCCCGTTCATTCTGCGCGGTGTGCGCCTGATCGGCGTCGATTCGGCGACCACGCCGATGCCGCTGCGCCGGAAGGTCTGGGCGCGCCTCGCGGGCGATCTCAAGCCCCGGCACCTGGATGTGATCGCGCACACGATCGGGCTGGGGGAGCTGCCGGCGCAGTTCGACAGGCTGATTCAGGGCAGGGCACGCGGACGGGCCGTGGTTAAATTGCCGTGACACGGCGCGGGTGCGCTATTTAAGGCACGTGCTCGATCGTACAGTGCGCTAGTAGCGCACCGGCCGGTGCGTCATCGACGCACCCTACGCCCGGTAAGCCTGGAGGAGGAGACATGGGCGCGTATCAGGATTTCTATCGCCGTTCGATCACCGAACGCGACGCTTTCTGGCGCGATGAAGCGCAGTTGATCGAATGGCGTGAGCCGTTCGAGCGTGTCCTCGACTATTCAAGACCGCCTTTCGCCCGCTGGTTCGTCGGCGGTCGAACCAATCTTTGCCACAACGCGCTCGACCGGCATCTCGCTTCGCGCGGCGGACAGACAGCGCTCGTCTATATTTCGACCGAGACCGGCCAGCAGAAGAGCTACACCTTTCACGAGCTGCACGCGGAGGTGAACCGCTGCGCCGCGCTGCTCGCCGGCCAGGGCGTCGCGCGGGGCGACCGCGTGCTCGTCTACATGCCGATGATTCCCGAGGCGGTGTTCGCGATGCTCGCCTGCGCGCGCATCGGCGCGATCCATTCGGTGGTGTTCGGCGGCTTCGCGGCCGCGAGCCTCGCCACGCGCATCGACGACGCGCGGCCGAAGCTCATCATTTCCTCCGACGCCGGCATGCGCGGCGGCCGGGCGATTCACTACAAACCGCTGCTCGACGAAGCGATCCGGCTCGCCGCGCACCCGCCGAAGACGGTGGTTCTCGTGAACCGCGGCATCGACACCGCGATGCCGCTCACAGCCGGCCGCGACCTCGATTACGCGCAACTGCGTGCGGCGGCGGGCGACGCACAGGTGCCGGTCGCCTGGCTGGAGTCGAACGAGCCCTCGTACATCCTGTACACCTCCGGCACGACCGGCCGGCCGAAAGGCGTGCAGCGCGATGTCGGCGGCTATGCCGTCGCGCTCGCGAGCTCGATGAAACGCATCTACTGCGGCGAGCCGGGCGAGACGATGTTCACGACTTCCGATATCGGATGGGTCGTCGGTCATTCGTACATCGTTTACGGGCCGCTCATCCGCGGCATGACGACGATCCTGTACGAAGGGCTGCCGATCCGGCCCGACGCCGGCATCTGGTGGAAGATCGTCGAGGATCATAAGGTCAGCGTCATGTTCTCCTCGCCGACTGCCGCGCGCGTGCTGAAGAAGCAGGATCCGGCGTACCTGAAGAAGTACGATCTCTCGACGCTGAAGCATCTGTTCCTGGCCGGCGAGCCGCTCGACGAGCCGACGCACCGCTGGATGGCGGATGCGCTCGGGAAGCCCGTGATCGACCATTACTGGCAAACCGAGACGGGCTGGCCGATCCTCTCGGCGGTGCCGCAGGTCGAGCCGACCGAGATCCGGTTCGGCAGCCCGAGCTTCCCCGTATACGGCTACGAGCTGAAGCTCCTGCGGGAGCGTGACGCGAAAGAGGCCGGTGCGGACGAAAAAGCCGTCGTCGCGATCGTGCCGCCGCTGCCGCCGGGTTGCATGAGCACGGTGTGGGGCGACGACGAGCGCTTCGTGAAGACGTATTTCACCGGCTTCAAAGACCGGCTCGCGTACTCCACGTTCGACTGGGGCATTCGCGACAACGACGGCTATCACTACATCCTCGGGCGCACCGACGACGTCATCAACGTCGCGGGCCATCGGCTCGGCACGCGCGAGATCGAGGAAGCGGTGCAGGCGCACGCCAACATCGCGGAGGTCGCGGTGGTCGGCGTGAGCGACGCGATCAAGGGCCAGATGCCGCTCGCGTTCGCCGTGGTGAAGGACGCGGCGAAGATCGCGACGCCCG
>Ga0196977_1000537_pt1 | contig 19302 bp, 16 predicted proteins | sample S3v_1013CmetaG_FD_148634 | JGI IMG/M metagenome (GOLD analysis project Ga0196977, IMG submission 148634) | Soil microbial communities from Anza Borrego desert, Southern California, United States - S3+v_10-13C | ecosystem: Environmental > Terrestrial > Soil > Desert | place: USA: California...
CGATCTTTCAAGGGTGGCCTGTGCTATCCCGAGTGCCGCGCCGGCACGACCGGCGTGGGTCCGCTCTGCTGGAGCGGCTGCCCTGCTGCGTATCCGGTCAATTGCGGTGCGGCGTGCGGCGTGTCCACGGCGGCGTGCGCCTACGCGATCATGGAACAGGTCCAGTCGTCGTCCGATGTCGTACTGAACGTTGCGGCGATGGTCGCGACCGCCGGTGCCGCCACACCCGCGCTGCGCGCGGCGCAAAGCGCCGGCCGCACCGCGCGCCGCAATCTCGGCAGGACCGCGCGGGAGCAGTTGAAGGCGCAGGCGCAGACGCAGATGCAGAACGCGATGAAATGGGAGAAGCGCGGCAAGCACATCGAGCGCGGTCAGGGCTGGCTCGACAATGCGTCGAACATGAACCAAGCCTCCGAGATGCTGGTCAGCGCCTACGAAAAAGGCGAGTTCGACTTCACGACGCTCGTGCCATCGGTGGCGGATGTCGAGCCGACCGGCGTGCTGGCGGTCGTGAGCTCGTTCAACAAGCCGATCTGCCGTTAATCGTCGGTCGCGCGCATCCCGGGCGAGGCCGGGACGCGGCGCGCCTGCATCGTCATTCCCGCGCAGGCGGGAATCCAGGACTGGACATTCGCGCCCGCGACTTCGCCGATCAACATGATCGCGGGGCTGCCGATGTCGTGTTCACGCATATCGTGCGCAAGCCGATCGAGCCGCGTGCGGACCTGACGCTCGCGTGCGAGTGAAGCATTCTCGACGACCACCGCGGGCGTCGCCGGGGCGAGCCCGGCATCGAGCAGCGCCTGCTGGACGGCTGCGCAGCGCGCGACGCCCATGTAGACGACGAGCGTCATGCGCGTGCTCACCAGCGCCGCCCAGTCCGGACCGTCTTCTGCGCTCGCGTGTGCAGTCACGAAGATGACACCGTGCGCGGCATTGCGATGCGTGAGCGGGACACCGGCCGATGTCGCGGCGGCGAGTCCCGACGTGATGCCGTTCACGATCTCGCATTCGATGCCGGCGCGCGAGAGCGCTTCGGTCTCTTCGCCGCTGCGGCCGAAGATGCCGGGGTCGCCGCCTTTCAGCCGCACGATCATGCGGCCGGCCTTCGCTTCGGCGATCATGAGCCGCTCAATGAATGTCTGCGGCGTCGATTTGCAGCCGCCGCGCTTTCCGACGGGGATCACGCGCGCATCTTCGCGGGCGTAGACCAGGATCGCGCGGTTCACGAGGTCGTCGACGAGCACGACGTCGGCTTTGCCGAGCAGCCGCACGGCCTTGATCGTGAGCAACTCGGGGTCGCCGGGCCCGGCGCCGACGAGATAGACCTTGCCGCTATTCGTCATCGCGAGGAGCCGGCGGGGCCGACGTGGCGATCTCGTGGCGCAAGTCATCCGCACGATCGCATCGGGATTGCTTCGTCACGTCGTTCCTCGCAATGACAATTCGCGCACGGCGCGTTTGCAGCAGTCGAGCTGGTGCTGGATCGCGGCGGGCACCGGCTGCTTGCCAGCGAGCACGGCCTCGATCCACCGAGCCGTGGCTTTCGCATCCTTCTCCGGCAACTCCGGCAGTTCGTGCTTCGACTCCGGCCGTTCGTCCTGAGCTTGTCGAAGGACGAGCGGCTTGTGTCCGGCGCGAAGAGTATCTGCTTTCCAGGTTTCGACTTTCCCGCCGTAAGCCCAGTCCAGCGCAGGCTCGCGCCGCGGATGTGCGACAGCTTCGCCTTCGGCGCCGCGCAGCAGCAGCGCCGCCGTATCGAAGCGCGTGAAGTACTCGCGCATGCGCACGAGGTAATCCGGATGCGTGACGCTGACGATGCGCAGCGCGGGACACGCGAACGGCTGGAGCATCTTCACCAGTGTGTGCGCGGAGTTGCGAACACCCAGTCGCGGCCGCAGCGCGAGCAGGCCGCCGATGGCAGGCGCGAGCGCGTCGACCGGCAGGAACGCCAGACGATGCGCTGCGAGCTGTTCGCGCGCGCCTTCGCGTGACGAGGCCGGCGTGAGGCCGAGCGCTTCGAAGACTTCGCGCGTCGTGACGCGGCCCGGGTCGTGCGTTACACCGTGCACCAGGACCGGAACGCCCTCGCGCGCGAGCAGCAGCGCCAGCAACGGAACGAGATTCGGGAGCTGGCGCGCACCGTTGTAGGAGGGGATGACGACTGGAATCGGCGGCTCGTGCTTCGACTTCGGCGCAGTGTCGCCCACGCGCGGTGCGACCGCAGCGATGTGTTCGTAGCTCGCTTCGCAGGCCGCGGCGAAGCCGGCGAGCTCTTCGAGCGATTCGCCTTTCACGCGCAGCGCGAGCAGGACCGCACCGAGCTGGAGCTCCGGGACGGCGCCCGCGAGCATTGCGCTGAACAGCGCCTGCGCATCCTCGCGCGAGAGATCGCCGGCCGCGTTCCGGCCGCGGCCGATCTCTTTGATGTAACGCGCAAGCGTCGCCTGGTCCACGCGCGATTGTCCCCTCACCCGCGGTGACGGCCCAACAGCCGCGAGGGCATATGGATATTCGCGTGCGCTCATAAGGGCAGCTTCGCCGGTCACGCGACGTGGCGTTGCGCCATGTGCCGCGGCATGCGTACCGAGATCCGGTCGCCTTCGAGATGCACCTCGTAAACGGGCACGCAGACTGAACGGTCTTCGATGCAGCGGCCGGTAGTCAGGCCGAAGTGCTGCTTGTAAACGGGGGAGGCGACGACCGCTTCGCCCTTCACGTCGCCGACGATGCCGCGCGAGAGCACGTTCGCGCGCGAGAACGGATCGTGATTGCCGAGCGCGTAAACGGTGTCATCCTCCAGACGGAACACCGCGACCTGCTCGCCGTCCACGAGCGCGCACACGCCGGTATTGGGCACGATGTCGCCGAGTCGGCAGACGCGGGTCCACATCCTATCGACTCCCCTCACGCTAACGCTTTCTCGCGTGCGGGGAGGAGGAGATTCTTTCGTCGGTCACGCCGGCTCCTTCTCGCGTTCCTCCGGGCGCGCCGGCCGGATCTGATCGCGCTCGGACACGAACACGATATTCGCGTCGGATGCATCGCTGTTCACGAAGTGGCGGAAACGTTTGCGGATCTCCGGATCGGAGATCGCCTTCTTCCATTCGCATTCGTAGGACTCCACGAGCCTGTGCATGTCCGCTTCCAGCTCTCTCGCGATCCCGAGCGCGTCTTCGCACACGACCGTGCGCACATACTCGACGCCGCCTTCGAGGTTCTCGAGCCACGTGCTCGTGCGCTGCAGCCGGTCGGCGGTGCGGATGTAGAACATGAGGAAGCGGTCGACGTAGCGGAACAGCGTCGCATCGTCGAGATCCTTCGCCAGCAGATCGGCGTGGCGCGGCTTCATCCCGCCGTTGCCGCAGACGTAGAGATTCCAGCCTTTCTCGGTCGCGATGACGCCGACGTCCTTGCCCTGCGCTTCCGCGCATTCGCGCGTGCAGCCGGACACCGCCATCTTGAGCTTGTGCGGCGCGCGCAGCCCGCGGTAGCGCGTTTCCAGCGCGATCGCCATCGATACCGAATCCTGCACGCCGTAGCGGCACCACGTGCTGCCGACGCACGACTTCACCGTGCGCAGCGCCTTGCCGTACGCATGACCCGATTCGAAACCCGCGTCGACGAGCGCCTGCCAGATGAGCGGGAGCTGCTCGACGCGCGCGCCGAACATATCGATGCGCTGCGCGCCGGTGATCTTGGTATACAGGCCGAAGTTCTGCGCCACGCGCCCGAGCACGATCAGTTTCTCCGGTGTGATTTCGCCGCCGGGCACGCGCGGCACCACCGAATAGCTGCCGTCCTTCTGCAGGTTCGCGAGGAAGCGGTCGTTGGTGTCCTGGAGCGGCGTGTGCTTCGGCTCGAGGATGTGCTCGTTCCAGCAGGCGGCGAGGATGGACGCCACGGCAGGCTTGCAGATGTCGCAGCCGCGACCGTGGCCGTGCCTCGCCAGCACGTCGTCGAAAGTCTCGAGGCCGCCGAAGCGCACCAGCGAGAAAAGCGCCTGGCGCGAGTGCTCGAAGTGCTCGCAGAGGTGGTTCTTGACCTCGACGCCGCACTTCCGCAGCTCGGATTCGAGGATCTGCTTCACCAGCGTCGCGCAGCCGCCGCACGTGCTGCTCGCCTTCGTCTTCGTCTTGAGCGCCGCAACCGTCGTGCAGCCGCCGGTCACGGCCTCGCACAACGCGCCTTTGGTTACGTCGTTGCACGAGCAGATCTGCGCCGTCGCTGGCAGAAGGTCGACACCGAGTCCCTTCGTTGCGCCGCCTTCGCGCATCGGGAGGATCAGGTCTTCCGGTCGATCCGGGAGCGCGATCCCGTTCAGTGCCATCTGGAGCAGCGTGCCGTAATCGGCCGCATCGCCGACGAGGATGCCGCCGAGCAGCGACTTGCCGTCAGCCGCGACCACGAGCTTCTTGTAGACGCCTCTGACCGGATCCGCATAAGCATAGTCGAGCGCTCCGGCCGTGGCGCCCAGCGCATCGCCGATTGAGGCGACGTCCACACCCATGAGCTTCAGCTTCGTGCTCGTGTCGGCGCCGCGGAACGCCGCATCGCGCTCGCCGGCGAGATGCCGCGCGGCGACTTCGGCCATCTGGTATCCCGGCGCGACCAGGCCGTAGATGCGGCCGTTCCAGAGCGCGCATTCGCCGACCGCGTAGATGTCCGCGTCGGAGGTGCGGCAGCGATCGTCGATCACGATGCCGCCGCGTTCGCCGACGTGCAGCCCGGCCGCGCGCGCGAGCTCGTCGTGCGGCCGGATGCCCGCGGAGTACACGATCAGATCGGTGTCGAGGGCGGTGCCGTCGGCGAAGACCATCCTGTGGGCGTGCCCTGCGCCGTCGACGACTGCCTTCGTGTTTTTCGATGTGTGCACGGCAACGCCGAGCGCTTCGATCTTGCGGCGCAGGAGCTGCGCGCCGGCGTCGTCGAGCTGTGCCGCCATCAGCCGGGGCGCGAACTCGACGACGTGCGTTTCGAGCCCGAGATCCAGCAATGCTTTCGCGGCTTCGAGGCCGAGCAGTCCGCCGCCGACGACAGCGCCGACGCGGGCGCGCCGCGCAGCCGAGCGGATCACTTCCAGGTGTTCGATCGAGCGATACACGAAGCAGCCGCGTCGGTCGCGGCCCGGGATCGGCGGCACGAATGGATAGGAGCCGGTGGCAAGCACCAGCTTGTCGTACGGCACTTCTCGATAGCGCGCGGAGCGCACGATCCTGCGCGCGCGGTCGATCGCCACGACGCGATCGTTCAGTCGCAGCGTGATCGCCCGCTCCTCGAAGAAGCGCTCCGGCACCACCGATAAATCGAGCGCGGACCTGCCTGCGAAGAAGGTCGTGAGCTGCACGCGGTCGTAGGCGGCGCGCGGCTCCTCGCAGAATACGGTCAGATCGACGGCATCGCTCGGCAGGCGCTTCGCGAGCTGCTCCAGGAAGCGCTGGCCCACCATGCCGTTGCCGACACAAACAATCCTCGTCTTGCTCATCGATCTCATTCGAAGCGTGTGCAGTTGCCGGCGGCAGCAAACGCAAGACGTATGCCATTCATGAGGAGGGGCTCGCGCCAGAGGAGAGCCGCGGGCGGCTCGCGCGATTCACGCGCGTTCGAGCGCACAAGCGCAGTGCGTGAACACGCGTTCATGCACTGTATACAAGCATCGACGTCCGTGTTCGACATCGCATGTCATAGGCAGATGCACGTGGCATACGTCTTGCGTTGGGGCGCCGCGTCTTACAGCGCGCGCGCTTCCGTTCACGCGCAACGATGAATCCTTCTAGAGGACTGTGAAATGGCGTATCTGGTGCCTTCCGAATTCGTGACCAAGATGGTCGATGCCGGCGAATCGAAGATCTTCATGTCGACGCGCGACACGCTGATCAGGGCGTACATGGCGGGCGCCATCCTCGCGCTCGCAGCGGTGTTCGCGGTCTCGGTCACCGTGCAGACCGGATACCCCATCATCGGGGCGGCGCTGTTTCCGGTCGGCTTCTGCATGCTCTATCTGCTGGGGTTCGATCTCGTGACCGGTGTCTTCGTGCTGACACCGCTCGCGCTCATCGACCGGCGTCCCGGCGTCACGCTCAAAGGCGTGCTCAAAAACTGGGGGCTCGTCTTCTGCGGCAATTTCGCGGGCGCGTTCACAGTCGCCGTGCTGATGGCGATCGTGTTCACGAACGGCTTCTCGACCGACGCGGGCAAAGTCGGCGCGACGCTCGCCAGCATCGGCGAATCTCGCACCCTCGGTTACGCCCAGTACGGCGCCGCGGGCATGCTGACGCTTTTCGTTCGCGCGATGCTGTGCAACTGGATGGTGTCCACCGGCGTCGTCGGTGCCATGATCTCGACGACGGTCAGCGGCAAGGTCATCGCCATGTGGATGCCGATCATGGTGTTCTTCGCGATGACCTTCGAGCATTCCGTCGTGAACATGTTTCTGTTCCCGACGGGGCTGCTGCTCGGCGGCAACTTCTCGATCATGGATTACCTCATCTGGAACGAGATCCCGACGATTCTCGGCAATATCGTGGGCGGTCTCGCCTTCACCGGCCTCACGCTCTACGCCACGCACGTGAAGACCGCGCCCAAGCGCGATCTCAAGCTCGCCGCCTGAGCGCGAAAGCACCGCCGCGGCCTCTCGCAGGCCGCGGCACGCGCGAAGCGCCCATGCCTGCCACACTCAAAGTCTCGGTCGGCCAGCACTCCGACAAAGGGCGCAAAGCGGTCAACCAGGATTTCTACGGCGTCTCGGTGCCGGGAGAGCCGCTGCTCGGCTCCAAGGGTATCGCGATCGCGCTCGCCGACGGCGTCGGCAGCAGCGAGGTGAGCCAGATCGCCAGCGAGTTCGCGGTCATGGGCTTCCTCGACGACTACTACTGCACCTCGGAGACGTGGTCGGTCAGGAAATCGGCGGAGCGCGTGCTGAGCGCGACCAACGCCTGGCTGCACTCGAAGACGCGCCAGAGCCACTTCCGCTACGACCGGGAGCGCGGCTACGTCTGCACGCTGAGCGGTCTCATCATCAAATCGACCACGGCGCACGTCTTTCACGTGGGAGACGCGCGCATCTACCGCCTGCACGGCGGCGCGCTCGAGCAGCTCACGCAGGACCACCGGGTCTGGGTGTCCGAGGCCGAGAGCTATCTCGCGCGGGCGATCGGCTTCCAGCCGCAGATCGAGATCGATTACGACGCGCTCCAGATCGAGCAAGGCGATGCGTTCGTGCTCGCCACCGACGGCGTGTACGAGCACGTGGACGCCGCTTTCATGGCCAATGCTGTGCAGCGCGCGCGGGATGACCTCGACGCTGCGGCGCGCGCGATCGTCGACGAGGCCTACCGCCGCGGCAGCGACGACAACCTGACGGTGCAGATCATTGCCATCGACGAGCTGCCGGTTCATCACGCGAGCGAGATCCGGCAGCAGGTGGCGGAGCTGCCGCTGCCGCCGCTGCTCGAGCCGCGAACGACGTTGGACGGCTACAGGATCGTGCGCGAGCTCCACGGCAGCCATCGGAGCCATGTCTACCTCGCGCTCGATGTGGAGACGAACGTGCCGGTCGTGCTCAAGACGCCGTCGGTCGATCTGCAGGGCGATCCCGCGTACCTCGAGCGCTTCCTGATGGAGGAATGGGTCGCGCGGCGCCTGAACAGCCCGCACGTGCTGACGCCGTGCCAGCGCACCCGCGATCGCCGCTTCCTGTACGTCGCCACCGAATTCATCGAGGGCCAGACACTCGCGCAGTGGATGACCGACAACCCGAAGCCGGCACTTGAGACCGTGCGCGGCATCGTCGAGCAGATCGCGAAAGGGCTGCAGGCCTTCCACCGGCTCGAAATGCTGCATCAGGACTTGAGGCCGCAGAACGTCATGATCGACCGCACCGGCACGGTGAAGATCATCGATTTCGGGGCAACGCGCGTCGCCGGCATTGCGGAGATGTCGCCGTCGGCCGAACGCAGCCGCATCCTCGGCACCGCGCAATACACGGCGCCGGAGTATTTCCTGGGAGAGGCCGCAACGTCGCGCTCGGATCTCTTCTCGCTGGGCGTGATCGCGTATCAGATGCTCTCGGGGCGCCTGCCCTACGGCGCGGAGGTGGCGAAGGCTACGACGCAGGCGGCGCAGCGCAAGCTCCGCTACCGGTCCGTGCTGCACGACGAGCGCGAAATCCCCGCATGGATCGACGGGGTGCTCAGGAAAGCCGTCCACCCCGATCCATTGCGACGCTACGAAACCTTGTCCGAGCTCGTGTACGACCTGCGCCACCCGAATCGCGCTCTGAGCGACGCCGCGCCGCCGCTCGTCGAGCGCCGCCCGGTGCTGTTCTGGCAAAGCGTCTCGGCGATCCTGACCGTCATCGTGCTCATGCTGCTGCTGGTTCGTTTCGGCGTGCCCTGACGCCGAGCTCGGCCGCGCGCGCGACGGCGGACGGCCGCTGCACGAGAGTGGCGGTATATTCGACGGATGGATACACGCGCCCGACCCCGTTATCTCCAGCAGCTCGCGCAGTTCGCCGCCGAGACTTCACTCACCGACATCGCCGCGCCGGCCCGCGATCGCGCGCGCTGGATACTCGCCGACTGTCTCCCGGTGATCGCCGCCGGCATGCAGGAGCCCGAGATGAAAGCGTTCGTGGACCGGCAGCTCGCGCGGGCCGCGCCAGGCGATGCGTGGGTCATCGGCGCAGGTCGGCGAGCAGCCGCGCTCGACGCGGCGCTCCTGAACGGCACCGCGGGCACCTGGCTCGAGCTCGACGAAGGCAACCTCTTCGCGAAAGGACATCCGGGCATACAGGTCGTGCCGGCCGCGGTCGCGCTCGCGCAGGAGATCGGCGCGAGCGGCGCGGACCTGCTCGCCGCGGTGGCGCTCGGTTACGAGGTGTCCTCCCGTATCAGCCGCGCATCGAACGTGCGCCTGTCGATCCATCCGCATGGCACATATGGCGTCATCGGCGCCGCGGTCGCGGCCGCACGTCTGAAACGATTCCACGCGGTGCAGATGCTGGAGCTGCTGAACGTCGCGGCGACGATGGGAATGGCGACCAGCCGCACGACGCTCCTCGACGGCGCGACCGTGCGCAACATCTTCACGGGGCACTCTGGATACATGGGTCTCACGGCGGTGCGGCTCGTCGAGTGCGGCTTCACCGGCGAGATCGACGGCGTGGGCAACGTGTACGGCAAGGTGCTGTCGGATACCTTCGACGCCGACCGCGTGGTCGTCGGCCTCGGCGGCGAGTGGCTGATCGCGCAGAGCTATTTCAAGCTGCACCCCACGGGCCGCTACGTGCACTCTGCGATCGACGCGCTGGAGGACCTCCTCGAAAGCGTGCCGGGGCGCCGGCTCGCCGCGGGCGATATCGAGCGCATCGAAGTCCGCACTTACGCGCTCGCCGCAATGCTTGCGGAGAAGAACGTGGTGTCGAGCTTCGGGTCGCGCTTCTCGGTGCCGTTCGCGCTTGCGAGCGTCATCCATCACGGGCGCTCGGGTCTCGGCAGCTTCGACGACGCGGCCGTCGCCAATCCTGAAGTGCAGGCGCTCGCGAAGCGCGTCGATCTTCAGGAAGACAAGTCTCACACCGCGCGTTACCCGGCGGAGACGCCGTGCGACGTGCGCATCGTGATGCGCAACGGCGCGGGCTACTCCGGCCGTTGTACCGTCATGAAAGGCGAGCCCACCAACCAGCACAGCTCCGCGGATCTCAAAGGCAAGTTCTTCGATCTCGGTACACCCGTTTGGGGCGCGGCGCTCACGCAGCGGCTCTTCGATGGGTTGATGAATATCGACGACGTCCAGAACTTCCGCGCCTTCGCCGATGATTTCCCGCTGTAGCGTAGTGGCTTGAGCGAAGCGAAACCCACCGGCCGGTGCATCATTGACGCACCTTACGAGAACAACGTGACGGTACTGGTAACCGGCGGAGCAGGCTTTGTCGGGCTCAATCTCGTGGAGGCGCTGCTCGAACGCGAACGCGAAGTCGTGCTGTTCGATGCCGGCGCGCTGCCGCGCGGCGCGGATCGTGCGCTCGAGCCGCACGCGAAGCGTCTGCACGTCGAGCGCGGCAGCGTGCTCGAGCCGGGCGCGCTCGATGCGCTGTTCCGCAGGTACCGCATCCGGCACGTCATTCATGCGGCGGCGGTGACGTCCGGGCCGCAGCGCGAGACGCGCGACCCCGCCGGTATCGTCGAAGTGAACCTGCGCGGCACCGTGAACGTGCTGACCGCCGCGCGCGAGCACGGCGTGCAGCGCACCGTGTACATCGGCTCCGGCGCCGCTTACGGCGAATCGCTGTATCGCTACCCGCGGCTGTACGAGCACACGCTGTCCGTGCCGGCGACGCTCTACAGCATCACCAAGCACGCCGCGGAGCGGATGTGCATGCGGCTGCGCGCGCTGTGGGAGATCGACATCGTCTGCGTGCGCCTCGGCACGGTCATCGGGCCCTGGGAGCGCGATACCGGCGTGCGCGACAACTTCGGGACGCACTCGCAGCTCGCGGCGATGGCGATCGCCGGAAAGTCCGCGGTGCTCATGACGCGCGAGATCCAGCGCGACTGGATTTACGCGCGCGACGTCGCGGAAGGCGTGATCGCGCTACTCGATGCGGCTGCGCCGAAGCACCTCATGTACAACCTGAGCTCGGGCGTTGCGTGGGAGCAGCCGATCGCGCGCTGGTGCGAAGCGTTGAAGGCCGCATATCCGGCGTTCAGCTACCGCGAGGCATTGGCGACGGAGGACGCGAACATCTGGTACACCGACCGCGACCGCGGGATCATGGACATCGGCCGGCTCGAGCACGACATCGCATTTCGCGTCCGCTATCCGATGCGCGAGGCGTACACGCATTACCTGGCGTGGCTCGCGCGTAGCCGCGAATTCTTCGCAGCCTGAGGCGTACAAAAAAACCCCGGCTATGCGCCGGGGGAAACAGGGGAGGGTAATCCCGCTTCAGGGAAAAATCTGCCCGAGACACTCAGCACGACCTGTGCCAGCGGAAGAATACTTCGCAGTTAAGCACTTAGCGTTGGTGTAACTCTGGCTTGCTGTCGTTGCCGAACGACGCATGAGTGCCGCGTGGGCGTAGGGTCCTGAACGCTAACTCTTTTTCGCGTCGTTCTCGCGCGACAGATTTGAAGCGCGCGGTACGGCTCTCACCGGATTCGAAACCACCACGGGCGCTTTTTCGCGCGGCCCACGAGCTCGACCAGATCACGGCCGGAGAGCAACGTCACCGGCTCGCCGGCGGCGAGCTTGCGCGCCGGCGCGGAGAAATCGCCGCCCGTGAGACAGATGCCGCGCGACGCGTCGCTCTTCTCGACTGCCTTCGCGAGCTCGCGCACGGGGCCTTCGCCGACTTGATTCACCTTCCAGCGCCGGCACTGCAACAGCGTCGTCTGGCCATCCTTCACGAGCCTGAAGTCGTAACTGCCGGAATCGGCGGGCGTGACCGCGTAGCCGCGCCGGCGATACGCCTCGCTAACGGCGGCGCTGAACGACTCCCACGGCATTTCGCGCAGCTCCTTCAGCCGTTCGTAGGCGCCGCTGGGCGGGCCGCTGCGGAACTGTTTGAACGCGACGTAGATCGCGAGCAGCACGAATGGCAGCGCCATGAACGGCGCGATCGGCGGAAAGATCGCATACGAGAGCCAGAAGATCCCCAGCGCGACCAGCAGGGTGACCCACCACGGCTGGCCGGACAGGATTTCGAAGAGGGTTTTCTTGGCCATTCTCAGCGTGTCATTGCGAGGCGCGGCCATTGCCGCGCACGCGCACCACGAAGTGGTTGCGCATTGGAAGCAATCTCGGAGCGTGCGTCAGTACGTGCGCCACGAGATCGCCACGTCGCGCAAATCGCGCTCCTCGCGATGAGGTGTTTCACGAGACGGAGCCGTCAGAGGCGCGCCTGAGCACGCGCCCCGGCGTCGCGCCGGTGTGCTGCGCGTCCTGGACTACGACGGTGCCGTTCACGATGACGGTCGTGCGCGTACCGCTCGGATACTGGTGCGGGTCTGCATAGGTCGCGCGGTCGCTGAAGTCGTCGGGATCGAACAGCGTCACGTCCGCGCGGTAGCCGGGCTCCAGCAGGCCGCGGTCCCTGAGCCTGAGCGCCTGCGCGGTCGCGCCGGTCATCTTGTGAATCGCGGCTTCCAGCGGCAACGCCCTTTCTTCTTTCACGTAACGCGTGATCACCCGCGGAAACGTGCCGTAGAAGCGCGGATGGGGCATGCCCTGGCTCACGGTACCGCAGGTCGCGACGCAGTTCCCGTCCGAGCCGACGAGCGCGGTCGGCGAGCGCATGATCTCGCGGATATCGTCTTCCGAGATCGAGGTCACGAGCACGCGCGTCGCGGCCTTGTCGTCGATCAAGTAATCGCAGACGGCGTCGATTGCGTCGCAGCCGCGCTCGCGCGCGATCTGCTGAATCGTGCGCCCCGCGTACTGCGGCAGGTGCGGCGAGATCGAAATCTGTACGCAGTCCCACGACGGAATGCGGCCCCAGTTGTTGAGCCCCTCGCGCTCGATGTCCGCGCGTATGCGCGTGCGCGTCTCACGCTGCGCCAGCCGCTCGAGCATCGCGTCGATGCCGCCCGCCTGCACCCACTGCGGCAGCAGGTTCTTGAGCGGATTGCTGCCGGCCGCATACGGATACGCATCGCAATCGATGGAAACGCCGCGCCGCTTCGCCGCTTCGATGCGCGCGAGCGCGGTCGCCGCCTTGCCCCAGTTATCGGTGCCGGAGCACTTGAAGTGCACGATCTCGACGTGTATCGCGCAGGTCTGCGCGATGTCGATCGCCTCGTCCACGGCTTCGAGCACGCGGTTCGATTCGTCCCGGATGTGCGTGAAGTACGCCGCCTGATAGCGCTCGAGCACCCGGCAGAGCGCCACGATCTCATCGCGTTGCGCGTACGATCCCGGCGCCGTGAAGAGGCCGCTCGAGAGGCCGAGCGCGCCGGCCTCGAGACCTTCCTCCAGCAGCTCGATCATCGCCTTCATCTCGGCCGCGCCGGGCGCGCGGTTCTCCATGCCCATCGCCATCAGCCGCAGCGTGTTGTGTCCGACGAGCATGCCCGCGTTCACCGACGTCGCGGGAAAGGTCTCCAGGTATTCGCCGAAGCTGCGCTCGCGAAACGGCAGCCACGGCGCGGACGGGCTCAGGTAATCGCGCAGCAGATCCACTTTGCCGGGCAGGCAGGGCGCCGCAGAGAAACCGCAATGGCCGACGATCTCGGTCGTGACGCCCTGCCGCACCTTGCTCTCCGCGCGCGGATTGATCGGCAGCGTGAAGTCCGAATGGGTCTTGATGTCGATGAAGCCGGGCGTTACGGCCAGGCCTGCTGCGTCGATCGTCGTAAAGCCGCGGCCCTCGAGCGCAGGCCCGATCGCGGCGATGCGGTTGCCGTTGATCGCGACGTCGGCACGCCGTCCGGGCGATCCGCTGCCGTCGATGACGAGGCCGTTCCGGATGAGGATATCGTAGTGCACGGCCCGGCATTTTAAGTGCTTACGACGAGAGCGCCCCTCTATACTTCGGCCTTTTTCCGAGGTGGGTACAGCCATGACACGAATTTGTCGCCTGATCGGCTTCGCGCTCGCGGTCACGGGAGCGCTTTCCGCGTTCGCCGCGGACACGTATCCCAACCGTCCGGTCCGCCTGATCGTGCCCTATCCGGCAGGCGGCCCCAATGACGTGCTGGCCCGCATGGTCGGCGGCAAGTTGAACGATGCGTGGAAGGAGCAGGTGGTGATCGACAACCGGCCCGGCGCCGGTGGGAATCTCGCCGTGGAAGTCGCCGCACGGGCGGCGCCGGACGGCTACACGATCATCCTGCCGGCGATGGCCTACGCGGTGAATCCGTACCTGTACAGCAAGGTGCCGTACACGTTCGAGCAGTTCACGCCGGTCACGATCGTCGCCAAGGGCCCGCTCGTGCTGGTGGTCACGCCCAATTCCGGCATCGGCTCGGTGAAAGAGCTCCTCGCGATCGCCAAAGCGAAGCCCGGACGGTTGCAGTACGCCTCCGGCGGCACCGGATCGTCGCTGCACCTCGCCGGTGAGCTCTTCAAGTACATGGCCGGCGTGGACATCCTGCACGTGCCGTACAAGGGCACGAACGATTTCATCCCGGATCTGCTGTCGGGGCGCGTGCCGATCTCGTTCGCGAGCCCGCTCATCATGACCGGCCACGTGAAAGCGGGGCGGCTTCGCGCGCTCGGCGTGACCTCCAGCAAGCGCGTGGCGGGATGGGACGTTCCGACGATCGCGGAAGCCGGCGTGAAAGGATACGAGAGCGATGCGTGGTACGCGATCCTGACGCCGGCCGGTACGCCGCAGCCGATCGTCGCGCAGCTCAACAAGACGATTGCACAGGCACTGCGCGCCGGCGACGTGCAGGAAAAGCTCGGGAGCCTCGGCATGCAGGCCGTCGGCAACTCGCCGCAGGAAGCGGCGAAGTTCATCGCCGCCGAGGCCGCCAAATGGAGCAAGGTCGCGAAAGCCGCGAACATCCGCGCGGATTGACGCGCTCGCCTCGACGTTCGGACGGTGAGGATCGCGACGTACAACGTCAACGGCGTCAACGGGCGTCTGCCGCGCCTGCTCGAATGGCTCGGCGAGACCGCGCCCGACGTCGTGTGCCTTCAGGAGATCAAGACCGAAGACCACAAGTGCCCGGCCGAAGCGATCGAGCGCGCGGGCTACGGCTCGGTCTGGCACGGCCAGCGCTCACACCACGGGGTGGCCATCCTCGCGAAAGGGGGAACGCTGCGTGAGATCCGGCGCGGGCTGCCGGGCGGCACCGGCGACCCGCAGGCGCGCTACCTCGAAGCGGAGGTGAACGGCCTCGTCGTCGCCTCGATCTACCTGCCGAACGGGAACCCGCAGCCGGGGCCGAAGTTCGATTACAAGCTCGCGTGGTTCGACCGGCTCAACGCGCACGCGCAGACGCTGCTCGATGCCGCGCGCCCGACGGTGCTCGCGGGCGATCTCAACGTGGTGCCGACGAACGACGACATCTACAACGCATGGGCGTGGCGCTTCGACGCGGTCATGCAGCCGGAGACACGCGAGGCGTACCGGCGGCTCCTCGCGCAGGGCTGGATCGATACGCATCGGGTGCTGCATCCGAAGGAGCGCGTGTACACGTTCTGGGTGAACCACGACTACTTCCGCCGCAACGCCGGCTTCCGCATGGACTTCGTGCTGCTCTCTCCGGATCTCGCATTGCGGTTGCAGAGTGCGGGTGTGGACACCGCACACCGCGGCCGCGAGAAGGCGAGCGACCATGCGCCGACGTGGGTAACGTTGTCCTGAACCCTCTCCGCGTGACGGGGAGAGGGTAGGGTGAGGGGCGAAGCGGCATATGACTTGCTGAAGCGTCGGCGCGGCCGCGCTTGATGCGTCAGGAGCTCGTCACCCCCGCGAAGGCGGGGGTCCAGGCGTAGGTTCTCATGGAACGCAAAACACAGATCAATCTCTGGTACCTGCTGCTGGCCATGCTGGCGGTGGTCTGGCTGCGCGAGGCCTGGGTCACGTCTCAGCAGGTCGAGCCGCTCGCGTACAGCCAGTTCATGAAACTGCTCGACGAGGGGAAGGTCGGAGAGATCTCGATCCGCGGCGAGCTGATCCATGGGACGCTCAAACAGCCGCTGCCGGGCGGTGAGACCAAGTTCGTCACCACGCGTGTCGAGCCGCGGCTTGCCGAGCAGCTCTCGAAATACGACGTGCAGTTTCGCGGCGTCGTCGAGAACACGTTCCTGCGCGACGTGCTGTCGTGGGTGCTGCCGGCGCTGATCTTCTTCGGCTTGTGGATGTTCTTCATCCGCAAGATGGCGGAGCGGCAGGGTCTCGGCGGCGGCTTCATGTCACTGGGGAAGAGCAAGGCCAAGATCTACGTCGAGACCGATACGAAAACCACGTTCGCCGACGTTGCCGGCGTGGACGAAGCGAAAGGGGAGCTCGAGGAAGTCGTCGGGTTCCTCAAGGATTCGAAGCGCTACGGCCGGCTCGGCGGACGCGCGCCGCGCGGCGTGCTGCTGGTGGGTCCGCCCGGCACCGGGAAAACGCTGCTTGCGCGCGCGGTCGCGGGTGAAGCCGGCGTGCCGTTTCTGTCGATCAACGGTTCCGAGTTCGTCGAGATGTTCGTCGGTCTCGGCGCGGCCCGCGTGCGCGATCTCTTCGAGCAGGCGCGCTCCAAAGCGCCCGCGATCATTTTCATCGACGAGCTGGACGCGCTCGGCCGCGCGCGCGGCGCCTACATGGGCGGCGGCCACGACGAGAAAGAGCAGACGCTCAACCAGTTGCTGGTCGAGATGGACGGCTTCGATCCGACGACCGGGCTCGTGCTGCTGGCGGCGACGAACCGGCCCGAGATCCTCGATCCCGCGCTGCTGCGCGCGGGGCGCTTCGACCGCCAGGTGCTCGTCGACCGGCCGGACAAAGTCGGACGCCTCCAGATCCTGCGCGTGCACGCGAAGAAGGTGAAGCTCGCGCCGGATGTCGATCTCGAGCAGGTCGCGTCGCTCACGCCCGGCTTCTCGGGCGCCGATCTGGCGAACCTCGTGAACGAAGCCGCCGTGCTCGCGACGCGGCGCGACGCCGAAGCGGTCACACTCGACGATTTCACCGCTGCGATCGAGCGCATGGTCGCAGGTCTGGAGAAAAAGAACCGGCTCCTCAATCCGCGCGAGCGCGAGATCGTCGCCCATCACGAGATGGGACACGCGCTGCTGGCGATGTCGGTGAAGGGCGTCGATCCCGTGCACAAGGTTTCGATCATTCCGCGCGGCGTCGGCGCGCTCGGCTACACGATCCAGCGCCCGACGGAAGACCGTTTCCTGATGACGCGCGAGGAGCTCGAAGGCAAGATGGCGGTGCTGCTCGGCGGCCGCGCGGCGGAGCACATCGTCTTCGGACACCTGTCGACCGGCGCCGCGGACGACCTCGCCAAAGTGACCGATATCGCGCGCAGCATGGTGACGCGCTACGGGATGGCCGAAGAGCTGGGGCCGGTGTCGCTGGAGGAAGCGCGCTCGAGCTTTCTCTCGGGCGTGCCGAACGCGCCGTGGCAGGAGCGCGAGTACAGCGAAGAGACCGCGCGCGAAGTGGACTGCGCGGTGCGCAAGATCGTCGAAGAGGCGTTTCAGCGCGCGGTGGACGTGCTCCAGAAAAATCGCGATCTGCTCCTGCGCGGGGCGAAGGCGCTGCTGGAGAAAGAGACGCTGACCGAAGCGGAGCTCGCGCAATTTCGCCCGGCCGCGCTATAACGATAGTGTTATAGCCGCTGCGACTTAACGTCATTGTCGCGCAAAGCCGCCGGATGCCAGAATCCGGTGTCCCCGGGGAGCGCGCATGACCGAACAAGCGATCGACGAGTTCCAGTTTTTTCTCGAGAAGGAATGGTCCGACGGCTTTCCGGTCGTGACGCCGACCGAGACGCGCGTGCAGTGGATGCTTCGGGGCACGCGCTGCGATCCCGAGGAGATCATCGGCCACGTACCGCCGGCCGGCGAGGTCATGAACGTGCGCGACGTGGCGATCCACGCGCTGATGGCCGGCTGCCGGCCCGAATACCTGCCGGTCGTTCTCGGCGCCATGCGGCTCATCCTGCGCGAGGAGTTCAACATGGGCGGCGTGCAGTGCACGATGCACGGTGTGGCGCCGCTCATGATCGTCAATGGACCGCACGCGAAGAAGATCGGTATCCATGGCGGGAACGGCTGCTTCGGACCGGGCTTTCGCGCGAACGCGACGATCGGGCGCGCGGTGCGCCTCATCCTGATGAATCTCGGCGCCGGACTCGCGGGCAAGGCTTCGGCGACTGTCTTCGCCTCGCCTATCCGCTACACGGCCTGTCTCGCGGAGAACGTGGCGCACTCGCCGTGGGAAACGCTGGCGGTGTCGCGCGGCTACGCGCCGGAGGCCGACGTCATCACGTGCGCGATGGTGGAGAGCCCGCGCCTGCACTTCGATGACGTGAGCACCGAGCCCGAGCGGCTGCTTCGCGGGATCGCGGACTCGATGACGTCCACGGGCTCGTGGAACATGTGGTTCAGCTCCGACCTGGTGGTGGCGATGAGCCCGCAGCACGCGCGCCTGTGTGCCGACGCCGGCCTGAGCCGCGCGCACGTGCAGCGGCGGCTGTGGGAGCTTGCGGAGCGGCCGCAAGGCAATCTGAAGCGCGGCGGCAACTGGCGGCCGGAGCGCGCGCGCGCGATGGGCATCGATCCCGACGACGACGACCATCCCATCAAGGCGGTGAAAGACGTGAACCGGCTGCACCTCATCGTCGCCGGCGGCATCGGGCCGATCACGGCGGTGTGCCACGGCTGGAACGAATCGAGCCGCGCGGTCCACGGCGTTTATCTTGTTTGAAGGAGTGACGGGGCTACCGCAGAAAGTGACGGGGCTACTGCAAAGAGTGACGGGGCTACCGCACAGAGTGACGGGGCTACCGCAAAGAGTGACGGGGCTACCGCAGAAAGTGACGGGGCTAGTGCGATCACGTCACAACGGGTGTTCGTCACCTCTTCATCGTCACCTCTTCTCCGTCACCTCTTTAGCGTCACTCCTTCTCCGTCACCTCTTCTTTGGAGCGTCTATATGACCACTGACCTGCCTTTCATCGATCCGACCCGCGGCGGGTCGAAGACGAAGCTCCAGCGCGCGCCGCGGCCGATGGATCTCGCCGGCAAGATCGTCGCGCTGCTCGACAACACCAAGGAGCAGGCCGACATCATCCTGGAGGCGATCGGCGAGGATCTCCGCAAGCGTTACGGGGTGGCCGACGTCGTCATGGCGCGCAAGGAGTTCTTCTCGAAGCCGGCGCGCCCGGAGCTGGTGGACGAGCTCGCAGCGAAGGCGCAGGTCGCCGTCGCCGCCGTCGGCGGGTGAGGGTCGTGCACGTTGTGCAGTGTGCACGACACCGTCGAATTCGAAAAACGCGGCATTCCCGCGACCATGGTGCTGACCGGCGTCTTCACCAATGCCGCCGTCCATCAGTTCCGCACGCGTGGGCTCGAAGGGCATCCGTTCATCGAGCTGCCGCATCCCATCAGCAATCTCACGCGCGAGGAGATGCGCGAGCTCACTTTGCGCTACGTGGACGAGATCGTTCGACACCTGACGACATGAGATCCCGGCGCGCCGCAGTGTTTCCGGTCGCGCCCGCATGACAACGCTGCCGGGATCGGGCCTGCACGACCTGACGATCGCCGCGGCCGGCGAGCTCTTGCGCAACGGGGAGATCTCCGCCGTCGAGCTCACGCGCGCGCTGCTCGAGCGCATCGAGCGCTACGACCGAT
>Ga0196977_1000539_pt1 | contig 19260 bp, 21 predicted proteins | sample S3v_1013CmetaG_FD_148634 | JGI IMG/M metagenome (GOLD analysis project Ga0196977, IMG submission 148634) | Soil microbial communities from Anza Borrego desert, Southern California, United States - S3+v_10-13C | ecosystem: Environmental > Terrestrial > Soil > Desert | place: USA: California...
CTACAAACGCATGAGGATTACGCGTTCGAGCCGGGGCAGCGCATCATCATCCGGCCCATGAGGGCCGCGCCGAGCGGCGCGAGGATGAAGTGCGTGCGGATCATGTTGGCGGCGGAGATTACGCGCGCGACGGCTGGCATGTCAACATCTGGAGCGACGGGCTCTCAGCCCGTCGACGCAAGCCAACGGGCTAAGAGTCCGTCGCTCCAGATGGATTCCCTGCGAGATATGCCTTCACTTGAGACACGAGACTCAGCGGGTTGCCGGTCTTCTTGATGTAGCCGACCGCGTGCGAGCGCTCCACGAGTGACTGCAGTTCCTCTTCGCTCTTTGCCGAGTGCAACACGATCGGGACGGCCGCCAGAAAATCGAACAGCTTCGTGAAGTCGAGCACGTGCTCGCCACTCAACGTCGGCATCTCGATGTCGAGCAGGATCAGATCGGGCTTCTCGCGCTGCACGAGCTTCGGGAGGTGCAGCGACGAAGCGGACGTCACCACTTCCATTCCGGCGGCGGCCAGCAGGCGGCGCACGGCGCCGAGGAGTTTCTCGTCATCGTCGATCACGAGAATCTTCGTCGTTCCCATCGCTCATCCCTCCGATTCGAGCCGCTTGAGCAGTTCGCGCACGGCCTCGATGACTTCCGTCTTGTCGACGTTCGGCTTCTTGAAGGCGAGGTTCAGCGTGAACGGCAGCGACTTGTCCTTCAATGCATATGTGAAGTTCTTGGGACGGCCCGCTTTCTTCGGCTCGGGCTTCGCGGCGGTCTGGCGGCGGAGATCCTCGCGTGACAGCTCCCCCGCCGCAAACGCCCGCACCACCTGCTCCATCGCCTCTTCCGAATTCGCGCGCGCGACCTGCACCAGCACGCTCTTGTTCGAGATGCCGGCCTCGCGGCACATCAGGCGGATGCGATCGGGGATGTCGTTGATGAGCAGCGTCTCGGTGACCGTCGTGCGCGACTTGCCGATGACCTGCGAGATCTTCTCGTGCGTGTAGCCGAACTTCTGCTGCAGGACGTACAACCCTTCCGCTTCTTCGAACGCAGTCAGGTCCTTGCGCTGGATGTTCTCGATGAGCGCGATCTCGAGCTGTTCCTTATCGTCGACGTCGAGCTCGATCGCGGGAATCTCCTCGAGTCCGGCCATGGTCGCTGCGCGATAACGGCGCTCGCCGGAGATGATCTGGTACCGGTTGGGACCGATGACGCGCACCAGGATCGGCTCGAGCACGCCTTTCTCGCGCACGCTCGCCGCGAGCTCCTCGATGTTGCCGAGCTGCGTGCGCGGCTGCTCCGCGTTCGGCTCGATCAGCTCGAGCGGCAGCATCGTGCCGATGTGCCGTCCGGAGCGTTTGGTCAGCTCTTCGACGTAATGCGAGTCGTGGCGCATGACGGAGCGCTCCGGGAGTCCGCGTTTAGCAGCCATTGTGGTCCTCACACCCGCGCAAGCAGTTCCTCCGACAAGCTGTAGTACTCCATCGCGCCGCTCGATTTCGGCGCGAACGTGAAGATCGATTCCTTGTACGCCGGACTCTCTTCGAGACGGATCGATTTCGTGATCACGGTGTTGAACACGCGATCGCCGAAGACATGACCGATCTGCTCGTGGATGTCCTTCGACAACGTGGTGCGCCGGTCGTGCATCGTGATCACCACGCCGAGCAGTTGCAGATTCGGATTCGGCCGCGCCTTGATCTTCTCGATCGTCTCGAGGAGGTCATCCGTCCCTTCCAGCGCAAAGTACGACGACTGGATCGGCACCAGCACGTGCGTCGATGCGACCAGCGCGTTGACGGTGATCATGCCGAGGGTCGGAGGCGTGTCGATGAAGATGTAGTCGAAGTCGGTGGCGGCGTCTTTCATCCGGTCCTTGAGGCGGAACGGACCGTCGAGGTCGCCGATGAGTTTCGATTCGAGTTTCGCCAGCGCGATCTTCGATGGCGCCACGAAGAGATTCTCGACGGGCGTGGGCACGATGACGTCCTTGAGCTCGAATTCCTCGCTGACCAGCACGTCGTACATCGACTTCGTCACCGTGCGCGTATCGACGTAGGACATCGTCGAATTCGCCTGCGGATCGAGGTCGATGAGGAGTGTCTTGTGACCCTTGTTGGCAACCGCGGCAGAGAGGTTGATGGCGGTGGTCGTCTTTCCGACGCCGCCTTTTTGATTCGCGACAGTGATGATCATCGGGCCTGGGCGGATTCTACGGTGCGCGCGCCACGAAAAGAAGGGCCATGGAGTTCCTCGGGTTCCTCGGGGTTCCTCGGGTTCCTCGGGGTTCCTCGGAGGGGTTGCGTTTGTGGGTTCCCCCGAGGAACTCCGAGGAACCCGAGGAACCCGAGGAACCGCCCAAGCCCCATGCCAAAAGTCATGGTTCACGCATCGTCCGAACGGCACATGTGCGGTTGATGCGCGACGCCTACATTGCGGTGCATGAATGAAGCACTCCTGCATCTCGACCATGTCTCCAAGTCCTACCGCCTCGGCCGCGTGCTCGTGCGCGCGGTGGACGGCGTCACGCTCGACATCGAACGTGGCGATTTCCTCGCGCTGGCCGGGCCGTCCGGCAGCGGCAAGACCACTCTGCTGAATCTCATCGGCAGCATCGACAAACCCGACGCGGGCCGCGTCGTCCTCGACGGCGTCGACGTCACCGCCACGCCGCTGCATCACCTGGCTACGACGCGCCGCGAGTCGATCGGCTTCGTCTTTCAGACCTTCAACCTCCTGCCGGTGCTGACGGCGTGGGAGAACGTCGAATATCCGCTGCTCCTGCGCGGCATGTCCCGCCGTGAACGACAGGAGCGCGTGCATCACTGGCTCGAGCAAACCGGCATCCGCGCGCAGGCCAAACAGCGGCCGGATCAACTCTCCGGCGGCCAGCGCCAGCGCGTGGCCATTGCACGCGCGATGGCGGGAGAGCCGAAGCTCGTCATCGCGGACGAGCCGACGGCGAATCTCGACTCCGAGACCGCGGCGCACATCCTCGATCTGCTCGCGGAGATCAACCGCACCACCAACACCACCTTCGTCTTCTCCACGCATGACCACGCGCTCATCGGACGGGCGCGCACGGTGGTGCGCGTGAGAGACGGCCGCGTCGCGCAGACCGAGCCCACCGCCGCTGCTGCCTGAGAGGACATCAACATGTTGACCAGAATCGCTTTACGCAACATTTTCAGAAATCGCCGCCGTTCCGCGATCACGCTGGCGGTGATCATCTTCGGCGCTGTCGGCCTGATCCTCTTCGGCGGCTACAAGGCCGTCACGTTCCGCGGTCTGCGCGAGAGCACCATCCGCCGCATCGGCCATCTGCAGGTCTTTCGCGCCGGCTACTCCAGCGCCGAATCGCAGAAGCCCCTCGAGTACGGCATCGAGAACGCTGCCGCGTTGCGCGCGCGCATCGAGAAAGATCCGCGCGTGAAAACGACCGCTGCGCAGATCACGCTCATGGGGCTGATCAGCAACGGCGACAAGTCGGAGACGTTCGTCGCCACCGCCGTCGAAGACCACGCCGACGCCGGCACCGTGCTCCTCGGCACCGGCCTCGCCAGATCGATGAAGGTCAGGGAAGGCGACTCCATCACTCTGATGACGACCACCGCAGCCGGCTCATTGAACGCGATGGATCTGCGCGTCGCAGGCACGTTCGCGAGCGGCGTCCGGGAGCTCGACGATCGGGCGGTGAAGATGCAGCTCACCGCGGCACAGGAGCTGTTGCAAAGCACGAAGATCGAGAAGCTGCTCGTGTTCCTGCACGACACGTCGCAGACCGACGCCGCACGCGCGGCACTCGCATCGAAAGAGATCGAGTTGAAGTCATGGTCGGAACTGGCCAGCTTCTATCACCAGGTCGTCCTGCTCTATAACGGCATCTTCAGTTTCCTCGGACTGATCGTCTTCGGCGTGGTCGTCTTCAGCGTCGCGAACACGATCGTCATGTCCATCTTCGAGCGCACGCGCGAGATCGGCACGCTCATGGCCATCGGCACTGCCCGCGCGCGCGTCTGGCGCATGTTCTTCCTCGAGGGACTGCTCACCGGCGTGATCGGCGGCGTGCTCGGACTCGCGTTCGGCACGGGGCTCGCGCAACTGATCAACAACGCCAAGTTCATGCTTCCGCCACCGCCCGGATACACGGTCGGCTATCAGTTGATGATCCTGCTCGACCCGCGGGTGCTGGCCATCACGTTCTTCATCTCTGTTTTTACCGCGACCGTGTCGTCGATCGTTCCCGCATTCCGTGCGTCGCGCATGCAGATCGTCGATGCGCTGGGACATATCTGAGGTCACTCATGAAACGACTCATCGGACTCATTCTTCTCTCACTCACTCTTGACACGCGCGCCGAGGATGCGGCGGCGATCCTCGCGCGGAGCGATGCGTATCGCAATTCGCTGGACAGCTTCTCCATCGACGTCGAGCTCACCGCACACGACGGCAAAGACGTGGAAACGTCGAAGTTTCGCGTCTACGGCAAGGGCTCGGACCGCAGCGTCGTGGAGTTCCTCGCGCCGGCGGCGGAGAAAGGCAAGTACTTGCTCATGCTGCGCGATGCGATGTGGATCTACATGCCGTCCTCGAGCCGGCCGATCCGCATCTCGCCGCTGCAGCGATTGATGGGACAGGCGTCGAACGGCGACGTCGCGCGTACAAGCTTCACCGTTGATTACACACCCGTCAGTGCAACCGAACACGGCGACGAATGGATGCTCGAGCTGCACGCGAAAGACCCATCCATCGCATACAGGAAAGTACAACTGTGGATCGATCGCACCACGCACGAGCCGCGCCGCGCCGACTTTTACGTCGCCTCGGGAAAGCTGCTCAAGCGCGCGCACTTTCGGGAGTACACGGTCATGTCCGGACGGCGCACCGTTTCCGTGATCGAGATCGAAGACCTCGTGCGCCCCGGACGCCGTACGGAGATGCGCTACGCAAATCTCGTCGCTCGCCAAAACCCCGACAACATGTTCACCCGTGAAGCACTCGCCAAATGGTGAAGACCGCGCTTCTGCTCATGACATTGCGCGTCTTCGGCTCCGCCGGCGCGGAGTCGCAGCTCACGCCCGCGAACGAATCGTCCGCGCTGAACCCCGGCAACATCGGCCGCGTTCCTCTGCAGACGAACGTCGCCGACGTCAGCACGTTCTTCGAAGCGACGCCCGAGAGCAAACGCTGGAAAGCCCGCGTCAAGCTGCGTGGCTCCTCCTCGGATCGCGGGAGCGATTCGATCGCGCTCGGGGAAGCATTCGTGCAGATGAAGGCGGCGTCGTGGCTGGACGTCACGGCGGGACGCGTCATCGAGAAGTGGGGCACCGGCTACGGCTGGACCCCGACCGCGTTCGTCGGGCCGCGGCGCAATCCGACTGATCCGAATGACCGCCGCTCCGAATATCGCGGCGCGGACATGATTCGCGCCGATGCCTTCGTCGACGACACCACGATTTCCGTGTACGCGTTCGGCGGCGGTTCTTTCGCAGCGCGCGCGTATCGTCTGATCGGCGGAACCGACGTCGCTCTGCACGTGCGCGACTCGCGCGTGGGTCTCAGCCTCTCGCGCGTGTTCGGCGAGGCGTTGGAGTTGCACGGCGAGATCGCACGCGATGCCGGTGCGGCGCGCGCCGTCGCTGGCGGCCAATACACATTCGTGAACGATACGAACATCGTGCTGGAGATCTATCACGCCACCGATGGCCTGACGCACAGCGAGTGGAGCTCGTTTCTCGATTCGATCGATCATGACCTGCAGGACGCGAACGCGCACTACGCGCCGCTGCGCATGGCACGCACGTACACATTCGGACGTCTCTCTCGCGATTTCGGGAAGACGAACGGAGAAGTCATCGCCATCGCCAATCTTCGCGACGGCTCCGCGATTGTGCGCGCCGCCGTCTCGCACAAGCTTCGGCCGAGTCTCTCGGTGTACGTGATCGACACCGAATTCACAGGCAGCAACGGCAGCGAATTGTCACTCATGCAGGTCTCTCGCGTCGTCACGGCAGGAGTACGCGTGTATTTTTAAACAGTACCTCGGAGTTCCTCGGGTACCTCGGAGTTCCTCGGAGGGGTCGAACCCGAGACCCTCCGAGGTACTCCGAGGTACTCCGAGGAACTCCGAGGAACCCGAGGAACCCGAGGAACCCCGAGGTACTGTCTCCAATGGCTGAGCGCAAACTGGTACTGGTCGGATACCTCACGTGGATCGCATTGGCGATTCCGCACGGGATGATTGCCGTCAAGCTCGGCGCGCCGTGGACGTGGTACGCGGCGTTCGGCGGGTTCCTCGTCGCATATGCGATTGCCACGAAAGACCGCTGCAAGACGGCGTTGCAGTGGTGGATGATCGGAGCGCAGGCGGCGCTGGCCCTGGTCAGCATCGCGTTGATGCCGAATGGTTTTCTGCCCGTGCTGCTCGTGATCGTGGCCGGCGAGCTCGGTCATCTGCGCGTCCTGCCGGCCGTGGCGTGGATCACCACGCAGTCTGTGGTCATGTACCTCGTCACAGGGACCATCGATCACCATGCGACCATGACCGTCGCATACCTCACGTTTCAGCTTTTCGGTTTCTTCACGGCGCGGATCGCCGTCGAGGAGCACGAGGCGCGTCAGTCGTTGTCCGAGGCGAATGCGGAGCTGCGTGTGACATCCGGATTGCTCGATCTGAGCAGCCGCACCGAAGAGCGGCTGCGCATCGCACGCGATCTGCACGACCTCCTCGGACATCACCTCACCGCTTTGAGCCTCAATCTCGAAGTGGCCAGCCATCTCACGGAGGGCGCGGCGAAAGTACAGGTCGAGAAGAGCAAGTCGATCACAAAGCTACTGCTCAGCGATGTGCGCGACGTAGTCAGCAAGCTACGCGATGAAGAACCACTCGACCTCGGCGCCGCCATTCGCTCGCTGCGCGACGTCGTACCCTCGCCTGCCATCGAGCTCGACGAAGAAAATGTCGCCGTGAGCGATCCGATCGTCGCGCAGACGGCGTTGCGTGCCGTGCAGGAGATCGTGACGAATGCGGTGCGGCACTCCGGCGCACGACGTCTGTTTCTGCACGTGGGGCGCGACAACGGCACGCTCGCCATCGACGCCCGCGACGACGGCAGCGGTACCGACCAGGTCACCTTCGGCAACGGACTGCGCGGCATGCGCGAGCGGGTGCAGCAGTCCGGCGGCACGATGGAAGTGAGCTCGATGCGCGGTCGCGGATTCGAAGTGCACGTGAGGCTGCCGCTGTGATTCGCGTCTGCCTCGTTGAGGACCAGACCATCGTGCGCGAAGGACTGCGCGCGCTACTGGCGCTGAATCCCGACATCGCTGTCGTCGCCGAGGCAGCCGACGGCGAGGAGGCGCTGCAGGTCATCGAGCGTGAGAAGCCCGACGTCGTCCTGCTCGACCTGCGCATGCCGAAGCTCGATGGTCTCGGCGTGCTGCGCGCGATCAAAACACCCGCGTTGATCCTGACGACATTCGACGATGACGCCATGTTGTTCGAAGCCGTCCGCGCCGGCGCGAAAGGCTGGCTGCTCAAGGATGTTTCGCTGGAGCGTTTGACGTCAGCGATTCGCACGGTGGCTGCCGGCGGCACCTGCATCGAACCGGTCATTACCGAACGCATCGTGCGCGCGCTCGACGGAAGCGGAATGACGTTCGAAGCAGCTGCATTGCCGGAACCGCTCACCGATCGCGAGAAGACGATGCTCCGCTTCCTCGCCGGCGGCTACAGCAATCGCGAGATCTCCGACATGCTGAAGATCTCCGACGGCACGGTGAAGAATCACATCTCGTCGGTTCTTGCGAAGCTCGGAGTGCGCGACCGCACCCGCGCCGTGCTCAAGGCGATCGACCTAGGGCTGATCTAAGGCGTTGGCCCCGGCAAAACACCGGGGGCGCCGCCATCGGTGAAGCTGGTCACATCTGTCAGCGCGCTGCATCCGTTCCCGAGCGGCGTGGCGTCCATCTCGATCGTGAAACGACTTTCGGCACCCATCGACACGACTACCCACGCCTGCCGAGGCACAAACCCGTAATCATTCAAGTTCAGGTAAGCCCAGCCCGAGGCCTCGGTGTCGATGACGTCCTGCGGAAAGATCTCGTCGTCGGCAATCGAGACGAGCGACGTCGCCGGAAGAACGATCGACGGTTTCCCGATACAAGTGGTCACGGGACACGGTTCGCGTTGCTCGCCCTCCCCGTTTTCGTCTTCGTCGAAGACCACCGACTCCGCCAGCTCGAGTCGCGCGTTGTCTGCATAGGCGCGGCAGGTCGCAGCCGCGTTCGTCCGGGCCTCTCGCCAGATCTTGAAGCGCGTCTGAAACTCAGTCGCGGTTCCGTTGGCCCAACGCGCGGCGAATGTCGACGGGAGCGGTTGCCGCGCGTCGGCGTTCGGACGCGCAGGACCCTGAAAACGCCCATAGAACGTCCTCGGCAGATTCGTCGTGAACCGGCCGCGACGCCGCTCGCCGATCGCGCGGATGTGCACCATCGGGCTCGCCTGCGCGAAGTCCACACCCGGATCGACGCTCTGGTAATCGCCGATGAGGGCGTTGTCGAAGCGAAGATCGTTCGTAAAGTACTCCGCGTCGATGGGAATGGCGGTGCCGCAATTGCCGACGACGTCGATCGTCGCGTATCCGACGGCATACCAGTGCGTGCTGCCGACTTTGTCGCAGCCGGGGACGCGGCCCTCGGTGAAGGCGACATGCATTCGCTCGACCTGAAACTGCGGAATGGTTTCCGGCAGGTGGCCGCACTCCGATTCATCGAGCGCGGAATTGTCCTTCGACAAATCACCGCGCGGAGAGACCCATGCGCCCATGCCGTGGCGGCCGGTCGTGCGAATCGTGCCGTTCAGGACGTCGTACAGGTCGATCGTGTGTACGTCATACCCGGTGAGGTACAGATTGAACGTGAAGACCGGATACGCGAAGTCTGTCCAGAGCGTGACGCGTGCGATCTGAGCGACGCTCGTCACGTTCGTCACGGTGAAGATCGTCGTCTGACCCACCCGATTGTCGAGGTCCACTTCGAAGTATGGCAACAGCAGCGTCGCGGCCGGCGCGACCGCGATGTCGCAACTGTCGTCGTTGCGCGTCGTCGCAGCCATCGCCATCGACGTAAAGACCAACGACGCGAGCAGCAGATTCAACGGCCTCATGCTGGTGATACGGACGAGCATCACAACTCGTCCGTGTTGGGTCTCTACGGCAGCAGGTCCGGCGCGGGGCCGGGCAGCACGCCCATCATGCCCTGCTTCGAGAACTCGGTGACGACGGGCGCGATGCTGCAGCCGTTGCCGAGGGAGGCGGCGTCGAGATCGACGGAGTAGCGGCCTTCGGCACGCATCGACACCACCACCCAGGCCTGCAGCGGCGTCGGCGCGCGTGCCGGATCGCCGCGCAGATTCAGATAGACCCATCCCGCCGTTTCGGTTCCGATGAGCTCCTGCGGAAAGACGTCCGTATCGATGATCGACTTCAGGGACGTGCTCGGAAGAAAGATCGTGCCGTCGCCAATGGGAGGATTGCAGAAGTCGCACTCGAACTTCGCGGCCCCTACGCCGTTGTCGTCCTCATCGAAGACTACGGACTCGGTGAGCGCGAGGGCGCCGTTGAATTGATAGTCCTTGCACGCGGCCGCGGCCGTCGTGACACCCTGTCGCCAGATTTTGAAGCTCGTCTCGAAGCCGCCCTGCCCTCCGTTGATCCAGCGCGCGGCGAACGTCGACGGCAGCGGTTGACGTCCATCCGCATTCGGCCGCGCAGGATGCTGAAACCGGCCGTAGAACGTGTTCGGCAGATTCGTGACGAAGCGGCCGTTGCGGAGCTGGCCGATCGCGCGGATGTGCACCATCGGATTCCCCTGCGCGAAATCCTGCTCCGGACCGACCTGCTGGTAATCGCCGATGAGCACGTTGTCGAAGCGGATGTCTTCTGTGAAGTACTCCGCTTCGAGCGGAGTCGCGCTGCCGCAATTGCCGACGACGTCGACGGTCGCGTATCCAATCGCGTTCTCGTGGTCGCCGCCAATACTGAAGCAGCCGGGAACGACCCCCTCGGTGAACGCGATTTTCATCCGGTCGACCTGGAACGGGTCGATCTTGTCGACGATGCGACCGCAATCATCGAGCTCGCGATTCTTCTGCGTGCGCTCGCCGTGCACGGAGACCCACTCACCGGTGCCAAAGCGACGGTTGGTGTTCCGGCCATGCAGAACATCGTGGAGATTGATCGTCTGCAGGTCGTAGCCCGTCAGGTACACGTTGAATGTGTAGACCGGATAGGAGTAATCGGTCCAAAGCGTGACCCTCGCGACGCGCGCCGTGTCGGTGACGTTGGTCAGCGTGAAGATCGTCGTGTGATGGACCGGGCCGTCCATGCTGACTTCGAAGAACGGCAGAAGGAGCGTGGCGGCGGGCGCGTTGCCGATGTCGCAGCCATCGTCGTTGTGGGTCGTGGCACCCAGGGCTGCCGGCGCGACGGCGACGAGGACGAGAACCACCAGCGTCAGTTGTCTCGTAATGATGCGATCGTAGCATTATTTCGAGGGCGGTTGTCAATGAGATAACCGCATAACAGGCTCGACCGATCTACATCTTGTACTTGCCGAGGTCCTCGGGCGAGAGGTTCTCGAACCACTGCTTCGTCTTCTCTTCCGTCTCTTCGCCATCCGGCGTGATGGTCTGCGCCTGGTCGAGGACCGATTGCGCCACGTAGATTGGAGCTTCGGTCCGCAACGCCAGCGCGATGGCGTCGCTCGGACGCGCGTCGATCTCCAGCATCTGATCGCCGCCGCCACGGCGGATGAGCAGGCGGATCTGCGCGAAGAATGTGGCGTCCTTCAGATCGTTGATGACGATGCGGGTCACGCGCGCGTCGAGCTCCGCGATCATGTTGCGGAGCAGATCGTGCGTCATCGGACGCGGCGTGGTGATGTTCTCGAGCTGCAGCGCGATCGCGTTCGCCTCGAAGATCCCTACCCAGATCGGCAGGAAGAGTTTCTCTTCATCGTCCTTGAGCACGACGATCGGCGAGTTCGACATGGGGTCGAGCATCAGACCCTTGATCGACATCGGTACGAGATCGTTCAGCATGGTCATGCAACGGCCTCCCCGCGCAACGTATGGTGCTGGGCAGAATCGATGCGCACTGCAAGGATACTCCCGAGCGGCGTTGCGGGGTCGGCGTGAAAATTGACGACCCAGTAATCGTCGGTGCGTCCCGAAAGCATGGCCGCGTCATGGCGGCTCGGCCCTTCGACGAGCACAGGCATCACCCGGCCGCGATACGACTCCAGACGTTCGCGCTTGTGCTGCTCGTGCAGATCGAACAGCCGCTGCAGCCGTTCCGAAGCAACGCCATCGTCGACCGCGGCGGCAATCTTCAGCGACGGCGTGCCCGGCCGCGGCGAGTACTTGAACGCGAACAGCGATCCGTACCGGACCTCCTCCATCAGCGACAGCGTCCCGAGGAAGTCCTCTTCGGTCTCGCCCGGGAATCCGACGATGAGATCGGTCGAGAAGTGCACGCCCGGCACCGCTTCGCGAATGCGGGCGATGACATCCAGGTACTTCTCGCGCGTGTACAGCCGTTTCATGCGTCGCAACACGCGCGAGGATCCCGATTGCACCGGCAGGTGCAGGAAGCGCGAGATGTTTTCGTGATCGCGCATCGCGGCGATCATCGAATCGCTCACTTCCGCCGGATGCGAGGTCATGAAGCGCAGCCGAGCGACGCCGGGGATCTCCGCGACCGCGGAAAGCAATGCACCGAAATCACGGCCTGTCTGTGAGCAGCGATAGGCGTTCACCGTCTGGCCGAGGAGCTCGATCTCGACGCGGCCTGTGGCGACCGCGGCGCGCACTTCCGCGAGCACCTCATCGAATGGACGCGACACTTCGCGGCCGCGCGTGGTCGGCACGATGCAGAAGGTGCAGTTCTTGTTGCAGCCTTCGATGATCGTCACCCACGCCTTTGTCGCCGACGTGCGATCGATGTTCACGTAGTCGTAGTTGCGGTCTTCGTGAAACTCGAGCGCGATGCGCTTGCCATTCTCGAGCACGTCATCGAGATGGCCGACGTTGCCTGGCCCCATCACGAAATCAACCCACGGCGCGCGCTGCAGAATCTGTTCGCCTTCCTGCTGCGCGACGCAGCCGCAGACGCCGATCTTCAGCTCGCGAGCGCTTTTCATCTCCCGCAAGCGGCCGAGGTGCGAGTAGACCTTCTGCTCGGACTTGTCGCGGATCGAGCAGGTGTTGAGCAGGATCAGATCGGCCTGCGTCTCATCCTCCACGCGCCGGTAGCCGCGCAGCTTCAGATTGCCCGACAGCCGCTGCGTGTCGAGCTCGTTCATCTGGCAGCCCCAGGTTTCGATGTAGTAGGTCTTGGCCATGTCGGTTATTCGATCGACCCCTCATCCGCCCTCGTTGTGGCCTTCTCCCCTCCACGAGGGGAGAAGGTGCCGAAGGCGGATGAGGGGTGTCTCACTGGACTGTCTCGATCACCGGCTCCGGCGGGAGCAGCGCTTCCAGCTCTTTGCGCGCTGCATCCAGCTTCGCTTTCGTATCGTTGAAGCGGCGGACGATCTCCGAGTCGCGCTTGTCGAGGTCGTTCTCTTCGTAATAGCGCTGCTCGAGCGCCGCCAGCTCGCGTTCGAAATCAGCGACGATCTTCTTCGCCGCCGCGAGCCGGAGGTCCGACGCGAGCCGTTCCTTTCGCTCGCGCGCCTGCTTCTCCAGTGACGATTCGTTCGGCACCGGCTCGACCGCAATCGGCGCGAGCTTGTTCTCGCTGAGCGTCGACTTCGCCTTCTTCACGTCGGCGTTGGTGATCACCTTCGTGGTGCTCTTCTTCCGTTTCGCCTTCGCGGCCTTCGCCGCTTCGACCAGATCGTCAGCGATTACCGTTGTCGCGGTAATCACGAGCACAGCGAGGAGCATCCGTTTCATACGCGTCCGTAGCGGTCTTCCAGTCGAACGACGTCCTGCAACTCCGGCGTCGAAACCTCGGCCACGTCAGTGTCGACGACCGCGAACATCCGGTGAATCAGGCGCGGCGGAATGTGAAACGCCTCGCCCTTGCGCAGCGGAAGCTCGCGGCGATCGCCGTCGGACTCGATCGTCAGCTTCAGTTCGCCCTCGACAACGTAGAGCGTCTCTTCTTTCATTTCGTGGTACTGGAGGCTGAGCGACTCGCCCTGATTGATGTGCAGGATCTTCCCGACGTACCGGTCGGTGTGCGCGAAGATCAGCTCGTAACCCCACGGTTTCGGGACATGCGTGATCGGCCGCAACTTGAAAGGGTTCTCGGTCATAGATTCTGGCTCAGACATTCTGGCTAACTAAGCCTTCGGGGAAACGCATGGCTACGCTCTCGATGATGAACTCTTCGATCTCCTGCGCCGTTTTCTTGTTCAGCGCGAGCTCGGCGATGCGCCGGCAGTCTTTGTAGCGGACCGACCGGATCACGTTCTTGATGACGGGAATCGACGAGGGGTTCATGGAGAAGATCTCCAGCCCGAGGCCGAGGAGCATGATGGCGTAGATCGGATCGGCGGCCATCTCGCCGCACATCTCCACCGGAATCCCGGCGCGCTTGCCCGCGTCGATCACGCCCTTGACGAGCCGCAGGATTCCGGGATGCAGCGGTTCGTACAGGTAGCTGACCTTCTCGTTACTGCGGTCGATCGCCAGCGCGTATTGAATGAGGTCGTTCGTGCCGATCGCGAAGAAGTCCGCCTCGGTGGCGAGCAGGTCCGCGATCACCGCCGCCGACGGCACTTCGATCATGATCCCGATCTGCAGCTCGGGGTTGTACGGGATGTTCTCTGCGTCGAGCTCCATCCGGATCTCACGCACGAGCGTTTTGACCTGACGCAGCTCCTGCACGCCGGAGACGAGCGGGAACATGATCTTGATCTTGCCATGCGCGGACGCCCGCAATAACGCGCGCAGTTGCGTCTTGAACATGTCGCGATGCTGCATGCAGAGGCGCAGCGCGCGCAGGCCGAGGACCGGGTTGTCTTCCTTCGAGCCCATGATCTGGCGGGCCAGCTTTTTTCCGCCGAGGTCGAACGTGCGGATGATGCACCAGTTCGGCGCGGTCGATTCCGCGAGCTTCCGGTAGATGTTGTAGTGCTCTTCTTCCGTCGGCAGATCGGGACTGGTGGCGATGTAGAGAAACTCGCTGCGATAGAGGCCGATGCCTTCCGCGCCGAATTTGATCGCGTCGTCGAGCTCCTCGACCAGTTCGATGTTCGCCTGCAGCGAGATCCTGTGATGATCCTTCGTCGTCGCGGGCAGGTTGCGATTCTCGAGGAGCTTCAGTTCCGCTTCCTCGTGGCGGGAGACGCGGCTGATGTACTCTTGCACCATCGCCGGCGTCGGATTGACGACGACCGTGCCTTCGTAGCCGTCGACGATCACGAGCTCGTCGCTGTCGACGATTTTCGTGAGCTTCGGCACTCCGATGACCGCCGGCATGAACAGCGACTTCGCGATGATCGACGTGTGCGAGGTGCGTCCGCCGACCTCGGTGACGAAGCCGACGATCGGCCGGCGGTTGAAGTGCACGGTGTCGGACGGCGTGAGGTCGTCGGCGATGATGATCACGTCGTGATCGATCTCGGAGAGATCGTGATGCGCGATGCCCTGCAGGTTCACGAGCACGCGCTCGGCGACGTCTTTGACGTCGGCGACACGCTCGCGCAGATAATCGTCTTCGAAGCTCGCGAACCGCGCCTGCAACTCCTCCTGCACCTCGGCCAGCGCCCATTCCGCGTTGACCTGTTCCTCTTCGATCTTCTGCACGACCTTGTCGGCAAAGGAGGCGTCGCCGACGATCATCGCGTGCGCCTCGAAGATCTGCGCGTACTCCTCGCCCATCGAGCGGCTGACTTTCTGCTTCAGGTCGAGGAGCTCGTCGCGCGTCTTCTCGAGCGATTCATTGAAGCGGCGCACTTCGGCGCCGACTTCTTCATCGCGGATCGGGATGCGGTAAACCTGCGCGACGCGTTTCTCGACGATCACGGCGCGGCCGATGGCGATGCCCGGCGAGACTCCCACGCCTTTGTACGTCCGGATATCGCTGCGCGTCTGAGCTGCAGGCATCAGCTCATTCTACTTCGTCGAATTTTGCTTCGATGAGCTTCTCGATCGCGTCGAGTGCGTCGCGTTCATCGGGACCATCCGCTTTCACGACGATCGTCGAACCGCGCCCCGCGGCGAGCAGCAGGATCCCGAGGATCGACTTGCCGTCGACTTCCTCGTCGCCTTTGCGGACCTTGAGATCGGACTTGAACCGCGCCGCGGTGTGCACGAACTTCGCGGCCGCGCGCGCGTGCAATCCGAGCTTGTTCTTGATCTCGATGGTGCGCTCGGTCAAGCAGGGGCTCCGGCGCGAGTCAGCAGATCGGAGCACACGCGAATCGCTTTCGACCCTTTCTCGCTGATCACGTGCGCGAGCGTGGCCACGTCCTTCGCCTCGGACTTCACCGAGGCAAACTTCACGATCATCGGCAGGTTCACGCCGGTCACGATCTCGATGCGCCCATGCTCGAGAAACGAAAGGCTGATGTTGCTCGGCGTGCCGCCGAACATGTCGGTGAAGATGATGACGTCGCGGCCTTCGCCGATCTCGGCGAGACCGGCCGCGATCTTTTCGCGCGCGACGTCAACGGAGTCATTCCAGTCCAGCGGAACGGCCACGATGCCGCTGACGTCCGCCTCGATCTGGCGCGCCGCGTTGAGCAGCTCGTACGCCAGGTTTCCATGAGTAACGATCAATGCCCCAATCACGGGACCTCCCTCGGAGACGCATGATACTGGGTTCCTCGGAGTTCCTCGGAGTTCCTCGGGTTCCTCGGGGTTCCTCGGAGGGAATCGCATTGGCCGATCCCCTCCGAGGAACTCCGAGGAACCGAGGAACCCGAGGAACCAGTCAGCGTTTGCAGTCCCTATGTACCGTTTCGATCGCGTACCCAGCGGCCTCCAGGTCGTCGCTGAGCCTCTGCCCGATCGCGACGGAGCGGTGCTTGCCGCCGGTGCAGCCGATGCCGATCGTCAGGTAACTCTTCATTTCCTTGCGATATCCGGGGAGCACATACGTGACGAAGTCGAGCAGCTTCGCGTAGAACTCCTCGTAGCCGGCCTGCTCGCGCAGGTACGCGACCACTTCCGGATCGAGGCCCGTCTTCGGCCGCAGTTCCTCGACGAAATGCGGGTTCGGCAGGAAACGCACGTCGAACAGCAGGTCGAGGTTGTACGGCAGGCTGTACTTGAAGCCGAACGTGATGATCGTGACCAGCATCGACGGCTGTTCCTGGCCATCGATCTGGAACCGCCGCATGACTTCGGCCTTCAGCTCGTGCACCGAGAACTGTGACGTATCGAGCACGAGGTTCGCGAGCGACTTCACTTCCGTCAGCGACTCGCGTTCCGACTGAATCGCCTCGAGCAACGTCATGTCCTTCGCGAGCGGGTGCGGACGGCGCGTCTCCGAATAGCGTCGCGCGATCACTTCGTCCGTGGCCTCGAGAAAGATCAGCACCGCATTCGGCACGAGCTTGCGCAGACGCTTGCGATAGAACTCGGGAAAGATCGAGGCGAAGTCACGCGTGCGAACGTCGACGACGATCCCGACGCGGTTCGCCTTCTCATGCTGCGTGACTTCGTCGAGGTATGGCTCGATGAGCTCGATCGGGAGGTTGTCGGTGCAGTAGAAGCCGAGGTCCTCGAGCGTCGATTGCACGTAGCTCTTGCCGGAGCCGGAGAGACCGGTGATCACGACGACATGTTCAGGCGCGGACGACATCGCGGCAGTTTAATGGAACGCTGGCGTCCCGCCGGCTGAGCAGGCGGCGTCTCGCCGCGGTTCCTCGGAGCGGACGGGAGCGGGACGCTCCCTGCTCAGCCGGCGAGACGCCGGCGCTCCTACCGCTGCCTTCGCGAGTGGATGCTGACCATCTCCGACGGATTCGTTGATGGCAACGCCCCCTGCCTGGCGATCTGTTCGTCGATGCGGCGCGTGAACTCGCGCGCCGAATCGTAGCCCTGCAACTTCATCAGATGATTGCGGGCCGCGATCTCGACGAGCAGCGCCAGGTTGCGTCCAGACGCCACGGGCAGGCGCACGTACGGCTTTGAGACGCCGAGGAGCTCGTAGGTTTCGCCGCTGATGCCAAGGCGGTCGTACTCGGCGCCTTCGACCCACTTCTCGAGCCGCACCACGAGATCGATCGGCTTGACGTCGCGCGTCGACGCAACGCCGAAGAGGTCCTTGATGTCGACGATGCCGATGCCGCGCAACTCCATGTGATGGCGCAGCAGATCGTTCGAGTAACCAAGCAGCACATCGTTCGGATGGCGCTTCACGACGACGAGATCGTCGGCGATCAGGCGATGGCCGTGCTGGATCAGGTCGAGCGCGCACTCGCTCTTGCCGATGCCGCTGTCGCCGAGGAGCAGGACGCCGATGCCGTAGACGTCGAGCAGGCCTGAATGCATCGTCAGGCGCGGCGCCATCGTCTCTTCGAGAAAGTACGTCGTGCGCGTGATCGTCGTCGACGACATCGCCGGCGTCGAGAACAGCGGCACGCCGCGCTTCTCGCATTCGGTGCGGAACTCTTCGAGCGGCGTGATGCCTTTGGTGACGATGAAGGTGGAGATGTCGAGGCCGGCGACGTCGCGGATGCGCTTTTCACGGAGGCGCGGCGGAAGGCTCTGCAGGTACTTCGTCTCCGACGCGCCGACGATCTGCACGCGCCACGGCTTGATGTACTCGTAATAGCCGGCGAAGGCGAGACCCGGCTTCTGCACGCGCGGCCGGCAGATGGCGCGGCCGAGACCGTCGTCGCCGGTCACGAGCTTCAGTTGCAGGTCGTCCATCTCCGTCGAGCGGAGCGCCTGCACCGTAGTCTCGATGTAGTCCTCGTCGTTCACGAGGCTATGGTAGCCGTTTCGGCTACTTCCTGATCGAAGCCTGCGCCGCGAGCTCGAAGATCTGCTGCGCGTCCTTCTCCTGTTCGCGCGACACGAAGCGATCTTTGCCGGTGGCGCCGTCGGCATCGATGACGAACGAAACCTTGGCGCGGTCGACGGTCTTCGCCGCCTTGCCGTCGTATGAGATCGTGTACGTCCGCACTTCCGTGCCCGTGCTGATGCTGGCGCCGCCCAGCGATCCGGCCTCGGTGTTGCGTCCACCGCCGCCGCTCGGACCGATGTTCGAATATGCACCCGCCACTGCCGGACTGTCGCGTTTGGTCTCGGTCTTCGTGTTGACGGTGACATTGAGACCGGTCGGCGGTCCCATCAGGATGATGACCTTGCCGCGCAGCGTCTTCGAGCCGGGAATCTTGCCGATGGTCAGGTATTTGTCGGCGTTCTCGGTGCGCTTCTTCACCTCCGCCGGAAAGTTCAGATCGCGCTTCGCCATGAATGCGTCGGCGAATTTCGCGGCCTCGGCTTCAGAGCTGAGCTTCGAAAACTCCTCGCGCTCCGCCTTGGTCATGAAGTAGCCGGTCGGCGACTGATCCCAGTCCTTGTACGCGCCGAGATTGGCGGCGAATAACGACGCGACGGCGAACACTGCAATGACGGCGAGAATGCAGATGCGGCGCATGGAAGCCTCCGGGTGTTGTGTGTGGGTGATTTTCCGACACGACGTTCCGAGGCGAGGACAAATTCCGGTCACGTTGCGTATAAGGATTTCATGATGCACAACGCTTGGCGCGGTCTCGTGCTCCTCCTCGTCTCCCTTCCCCTCTACGCGAATCCATTCGCCGCCCGCGATCTCGTCATTCCGGTGATCGGCCGAACCGCGGGCGCCTTCGGTTCGGAGTGGCGTACGGACGTCGTGGTCACCAACCTCGATGACACGGCATCGACTCTCTCGCTGGTGTTTTCTGGCGCGGACCGTTTCGAACTAGCCGCCGTTGAGATCCAGCCGGGCCAGACGATGGTGCTCGAAGACATCGTGAAAACCCCCTTCGGAGTGGATCAGGCGCTCGGGTGGCTTCGCGTATCGACGCCGCGGGCCGGCGCGAAGCTGACCGCGTATGCGCGCATTCACAACACGAACGCGAGTCGCGGCGAGAGCAGCCAGCTCGTGCCAGCCATTCCGGTGGCGATGTCGGGCCGCGACGTGATCCTCTCCGGCGTGAGCGGCCTCGACGATCAGCGAACGAACATCGGATTCGGCAGCACCGAAGGCGCGCTCGACGTCACCATCACGTTGCGTGCGCCGGACGGCAGTCAGGTCG
>Ga0196977_1000540_pt1 | contig 19254 bp, 15 predicted proteins | sample S3v_1013CmetaG_FD_148634 | JGI IMG/M metagenome (GOLD analysis project Ga0196977, IMG submission 148634) | Soil microbial communities from Anza Borrego desert, Southern California, United States - S3+v_10-13C | ecosystem: Environmental > Terrestrial > Soil > Desert | place: USA: California...
GGGCGTCGGCCGCCTACCGCCTTGTCCTTCCTCTCATCGGCCGGCCTCTGGGGATAAGCTGGGGCGTGCGGAGGGGCGGGGTTCAGTTGGCCGGGCCGCGCGCGGCCTCGGGGTTGAAGTCAACCACGTTGCTGGCGGCGGGCAGGGCGTGCGGGCGGATGCCGTAGCGCTTGATCTTGGCGTTGAGCGTCGTGACCTTGATGTTGAGCAGGCGCGCGGCTCGGCGCTGGTGGCCGCCCGTGTTCATCAGGGCCCAGCGGATCAACTCGGTCTCGAAGCGGCGCACCTCGGCGGCGAAGTCCAGCTCGGGACGCCCCTCGAACTTGTCGTGGCCCTTGAGCGACTCGACCTCGCGCAGCAGCGCCAGCGTCAGCTCCTTGAGCGTCTTGACCTTCAGCGACGCCGCCGCCGGCTCAGGCCCGGCTTCCGCCTGCAAGCTCTCGTGCGCGTAATGCTTCCTCTGTTCCAGCATGTTTGAAAGCTCCTTTCGTGCTTTCCCCTCCGTTTCGGCCGTGGATCAAAAGGCCCGGCGGTAAGTCAGTCCCGCACGGCCTTCAGTTGTTCGACGCAGTGGGCCTCGACCGTCCTCGTGTTGCGCGCGCTCAGCGCGTGGTCGAATCCGTCGTTGGGCAGCAGCCAGTCGCCGTCGGGCCCCTGCACGATGTGCCCCAGCTCGTGCAGCAGGATGAGCGCGCCCCCCTGCGCGGTGTGGGCCGCGAAGCTCCCGACCGCCATGCGCGGGGCCGAGGGCCGCGCCGCGTCCGGCCCGAGCGGGCCGTCGAGGTTGAGCGTCGCCTCGTCGAAGAGGCGGTAGGACGCGCCCGTCAGGCTGTTCCGGTAGTAGGCGAAGCCGCCCGACATCCGGATCGCCACCAGTCGGTTGCCGAGCGGCCGCATGCTCAGCCGGCGCGCGAACTGGTTGAAGGCCTCCGCCGCCTTCGCCGGCCCGCCGAAGAAGCGGCTGCACCGGTTCTCCCCGCTCAGGATGCGGAAGACGGCCGCGTAAGACTTCTCGACGGCCAGCCCGCGCGCGTCGAGCGGCGTCGGGACGGGCGCGGGGCGCGCGGCCGGAGGCAGCGAGACCTCCGGGACTTCAGCGCCGGCGCGCTCGACGCAGCCGACGGGCGATGGCGCGTCGGCGTCGGCGCACGCCGCGGGCGCGCCCGGCGAGAGGTGCGTCAGCAACCCCACGGCGAAAGCAAGGGAAACGCTCGGCAGCCGCATCACGAACTCTCCTGTGTCCGCTGCTCAAGGTTGTTCCCTCCATTCGCGAGACGTTCGCCGCGGCGGCGCCGGACAGGTCGGCTCTCCGGAGGCCCGGACGCCTCGGCCAGAAGGCGTCCCCCGAAGCGCCGCGCGCGGCTGATGCGTGGATTTTATGGAGGGGGCGTGGATGCCCGAAGCGATTTGTGATGAACTGGACATCGGGAGTGATGAAACGGTCTCACGGATGAGACGGCCGCCGCCCGTTTTACAGTTCATTTACAAGCGTTTGCGATTGCGGAGAGGCGCTCGCGCGCGGTTCCGGGTTGCGGGTTCCGGGTTCGGAGCCCGCAACTCGAAACCCGCGGCCCGGAACTTTCCCGGTGTTATCATCGCGCCAGACCAGACGGAGGAGGAGGACGGTGACCTTCAAACAAGAGCCGCCCGCGCTCGGCAACCAGTACGCCGACGACCGCGCGCTGCGCTCGTACCTGCGGCGCGCGCTCCCCGCGGACGTGCTCGCCGAGATCGAGCCGTCGCTGCAAGACTTGGGCGCGCTGGCCGGGGGCGACCTCTACCGCTTGCAGTTGGCCGACCGCCTCAACGAGCCGCGGCTCGTGCGCTGGGACGCGTGGGGCGAGCGCATCGACGCCGTCGAGGTCACGCCGCTGTGGCGCGCGGCCGAGCGGCTCGCGGCCGAGCGCGGCCTCGTCGCCGTCGCCTACGAGCGCCGCCACGGGCCGCACTCGCGCGTCCATCAGGCGGCGCTCGCGCACCTCTTCACGCCCGCCACCGACATCTACAGTTGCCCGCTCGCGATGACCGACGGCGCGGCGCGCACGCTGCTCGCCTCCGGCAACCGCGAGCTGATCGGGCGCGTCGTGCCGCGCCTCACCTCGCGCGACCCCGCGGAGTTCTGGACGAGCGGCCAGTGGATGACGGAGCAGGCCGGCGGCTCGGACGTGGGGTTGACGGAGACGGTGGCGCACCGCGACGCGGAGGGCCGCTGGCGGCTCTCCGGGCGGAAGTGGTTCACGTCGGCCGCCGCCTCGCAGGTGGCGCTCACGCTGGCGCGGCCCGAGGGCAACCCGCCCGGCGGGCGCGGCCTCGCGCTCTTCCTCGTCGAGACGCGCGACGGCGCGGGCCGCCCGCAAAACATCCGCGTCGAGCGGCTCAAAGACAAACTGGGCACGCGCAAAGTCCCGACCGCGGAACTCACCCTCGAAGGCACGCCCGCCGAACCGGTCAGGGGCACGACCGACGGCGTGCGCCACATCGCGCCGATGCTCAACGTCACCCGTTTGTGGAACGGGCTGAGCGCGGCGTCGCTGATGCGGCGCGGGCTGGCGCTGGCGCGCGACTACGCGCGCCGCCGCGTCGCCTTCGGCTCGCCGCTCTCGCGGAAGCCCCTGCACGCCGACACGCTGGCCGCGCAGCAGGCCGAGGCCGAGGCGGCGCTTCACCTCGCCTTCCGCGTCGCGGAGTTGGTCGGCCGCGAAGAGGCCGAGGGGTTGGGCGAAGGGCAGGCGCGCCTGCTGCGGCTGCTGACGCCTTTGATGAAGTTGACGACGGCGCGGCAGGCGGTGTCGGTCGCGAGCGAGGTGCTGGAAGCCTTCGGCGGCGCGGGCTACGTCGAGGACACGGGGCTGCCCGTGCTCCTGCGCGACGCGCAGGTGCTCTCGATCTGGGAGGGGACGACCAACGTGCTGGCGCTCGACGCGCTGCGCGCGCTCGGGCGCGGGGGCGAGGCTTTGAGGTGCCTGAGGGGAGAGGCGGAGGCGTGCGCGCGCGAGGCCCGCGACGCGAGGCTGGCCGACGCCGCCTCCGTCGCGCTGCGCTCCTTCGAGCGCGCCGAGTCGTGGCTGGCGCGCGCCCGCGGGGAAGGGCAGGCGAGTCTCGAAGCCGGGGCGCGCCGCTTCGCGCTCACGCTCGGCCGCGCCCACGCCCTCGCCTTGCTCGCGCGCCACGCCCAGTGGTCGCTCGAACACGAACGCGACGCCCGCGCCCTCGCCGCCGCGCGCAGGTTCGCCGCCAACGGCATCGACCTCATCGCCGACACCGACACGGAAGAAGCCTTCGCGCTGATGGACGACAGGTAAAAAGTTTCGAGTTTAAAGTTTGGGAGTTATGTCTTCGACAAACCCATCGGCCCGCGCCGGCGCGCTCTCACGCCCGCCGCCGCCCGCGGCCCCGTTTCTGTCTTACCTTGAACTCGGAACTTGAGTTACCCCGCGCCGGAGCCGCCCGCGTTGCCGCCGGCTTTGCCGCTGTCGGCGGCGCCGCCCTGCGACGAGACGTTCGCGCCGCCGGCCGTGCCGGTCTGGGCCGCCCCCTGACCGCCGGCCGGCTCGCTCTCGCCCGCGTAGGCGCGGTCGGCGTAGGGCGGCGCGCCCGGCTCCCTCCGGAGGTTGCCTTCGCCGATGCCCTTGTCGTTGCCCTCTTCGTTAGCCATCGTTCGCGTCCTCCGTCAGTGGTGTCGCTCGCCGCCGGGCTTGCCGCTCTTCTTGCCGTCGCCCGCGCCCTTGTTGGTCTCGCCGCGGCCCTCGCTCTTCGCGCCCGACTCGCCGCGCGCGCCCTCGCCGCCCTTCTGGCGCGTCCCTCCGACGTGCCCGGTCTCGCCCTGATTCCGGCCCCCGCTGTCAGCGCTCATCTCATTAACCCTCCATCGAAAATTCCCTCTGCCCCGAAATGCTCTTTAGCCTTTGCCGCCTGTTTAGTAAGCGGACACCGCCGCCGCACATCCGTACGTGCGCCGCCCGCCCCGCCTGCAAATGGGCTCGAACGCTTTAAGGCAGAGCAAGGCCGATGCCAGAAGGGGGAGCCGACGGTGGAAAGCCTCCGCGGCGCATCGTCAGGGTGCCGGCGACGGCGGCGTGGTAACCGCGGCCCCCGACGGGCTTCTCTCCCGTCTACCGTTCGCTCCGGCGGGCCGGCAGGTTAGCCCGGAGCGGGCGGAAATGTTCGTTGAGCAGGCGCGCGTAGCAGTTTTGGCACATCCCGCGCGAGTCCTTGATGTGACTGTGGCGGATGAGCGCGCCGCACCACGTGCAGACCACTTTAAAGTTGGTGGCCCCCTGTAAAGTCTCGTTCTTCATAAGCCCACTTCCTTGCCCTTCGCGATTTTCTAAAAGGCGCGGGCGCCGGGGGGAGGCGAGTCCCGGCGGCCGCGACGACCTCGCAGGCAAGCGCCGCGCCGCACGGAACACTCTTTGCACGGCACGCCCCGCCGGACGGGGCGTCCGTACGGACATAAGTGGCCAGCGGCCGGTCGCGCCTTCGCGCCGAGTCTGCTGACGCCGACACGCTGACGCTGCGACGCCGAAGCGCTTCCCGCTGTCTACGTACTACCGCCTACTTTTATCCTATGGGTGTTACTAAAGAGTTGCCGAAGCTGCGGCGCGTGATGCGCGAGGTGTTCGGGTTCCGGAGTCTGCGGCCCGGTCAGGAGGAGGTGATCCGCTCCGTCCTGTCGGGGCGCGACACGCTCGCCATCATGCCGACGGGCGCGGGCAAGTCGCTCTGCTACCAACTCCCCGCGCTCCACCTGCCGGGCACGACCGTGGTCGTCTCGCCGCTCATCTCTTTGATGAAGGATCAGGTGGACAAGCTCTCGGAGGCCGGCGTCGAGGCCGCGCAGGTCAACAGCGCGCTCACCGAGGCGGAGCGGCGCGAGAACATGGAGCAGTTCGCCAGCGCCGAGAGCGACCTGCTCTTTACGACGCCCGAGCGCCTCGCCGACCCCGCCTTCCTCGAAACCATCGACCGCGCGCGCGTCGGCCTCGTCGTCGTGGACGAGGCCCACTGCGTCTCCGAGTGGGGCCACGACTTCCGCCCCTCCTACCTCGCGCTCGGCGCGGCGGTGCGCGAGCTGGGCCGCCCGCCCGTCCTCGCGCTGACGGCGACGGCCACGCCCTCGGTCGTCGAAGACATCCGCAAGCAGTTGGGCCTGCGCGACCTGCGCGTCTTCAACACGGGCATTTACCGCGCCAACCTTTTTTACGAGGTGCTGCGCGTGACGAACGAGCTGGAGAAGCGCCAGCACCTCGCGCGCATCCTGCGCGAGACCGAAGGCGCGGGCGTCGTTTACTGCGCGACCGTCAAGACGGTCGAAGCCCTCGCCGACTTCTTCCGCGGCTCCGACCTCGACGTGCGCGTCTACCACGGCAAACTCCCGGCCGCGGAGCGCAAGGAGCATCAGGAGCTTTTCATGGCCGGCGGCCTGAAGGCGATGATCGCGACGAACGCCTTCGGCATGGGCATCGACAAGCCCGACATCCGCTTCGTCGTCCACTACCAGATGCCCGGCTCGCTCGAAGCCTATTATCAGGAGTCGGGCCGCGCCGGCCGGGACGGCGCCGAGGCGCGCTGCACGCTCTTCTACCAGCTCGACGACCGGCGCACGCAGCTCTTCTTCATGGGCGGCCGCTACCCGAAGGCCGACGACCTCGCGGCCGTCCGCGACGCGCTCGCCTCGCTCGGGGCCGAGCGCGAGCCGGCCGCGCTCCCGGCCGTGCAGGAGGCCGCGCCCGAAGTCGCGCGCACGAAGGTGCGGGTCGCGCTCGCGCTGCTCAAGGAGGCCGGCGTCGTGCGCGAGACGAGGGGCGCGCGCTTCAGGCTCGTCAGGGCGGGCGTGACGCCGGACGAGCTGGAGCGCGCCGCGCTCCAGAGCGGCGAGCGCGGCGAGAAGGATCGCGAGAAGCTGGAGCGCGTGATGCTCTACGGCCAGAGCGCCGCCTGCCGCTGGAAGCTTTTGCACGAATACTTCGGCGAGCCTTTCGGGCGCGAGTCCTGCGGCCACTGCGACAACTGCCGCCAGCCCCTCGAAGAACAACTCGGGCTGAAGACTGAGGAGAAGAGGCCCGCGGCGAAGAACAACGGCGCGGCGAAGAAGCCGCCGCCGGAACTCTCCGAGGGCGACGCGGTGCGCCTCCCCAAACTCGGCCGCGGCCGCGTCGCCTCCGTCGAAGACGACAAAGTGATGGTCGAGTTCCCCGGCGGCGAGACGCGCACCTTCAAAAGGGAGTTCGTGAAGAAGGTCAAGAGTCGCGGGGAGAGTTAAGCGCGACGAACAAGACCGCGGGGGCGGGCCGCGGTCTTGCCGCGCGCCGGCCACCGCTCGGCACTTCCGGGGTCTTCTCAGGCTATGCATCCGGGCGCGAATGGTTGTAAATTCTCTTCACGCGCCGATTAATCCCGGAGGAGTGTTGTTGAGGATGCCCATCTTCGAATACGTCTGTCGGAAGTGCGAGCACCGTTTCGAGAAGCTCGTCCAAGGGGGCGAGCGGCCGGAGTGCCCGGCCTGCCGCGGCCGGAAGCTGGAGAAGCAGTTGTCGGTCTTCGCGCCGTCGGTGAAGGGCGAGGGGCGCGCGGCGCGGCCCGCGCCCCTCGCGCCCTGCGGGTCGTGCGGCGACCCGCGCGGCCCCGGCTCCTGCTCGACGAACTGACCCGGCGATGAAGCCCGCACCGACCCCGCGCCGCGCCTTCCGCGCCGCGCTCGCCCTCCTGCTGCTCGCCGCCTTCGCGCCGCCCCGCGCCGCCGCGCAGGCGGGCGCGCGCCGCGCCACGCCCGCGCAGCTACAGGCCGCGCGCGAATACATCCGGCGCAACTGGCGCACGCTCTCGCGCTCGAACCGCGGGCTGGCCGCCGCCGCCGTCGACCCCAAGTTCCGCCGGCCCGACAACGCGCGCTGGCCCGTCTACGTCTCGCGCGGGGAAAACCTCCGGCGCGTTAGGCGCTCGCTCCTCGCCCGGATGCCCCGCGCCGACTTCAGGCGCATCGAGCTGCGCCGCCTGCCCGAGGCGGCGGCCAACGTCACGGAGCACGGGCTGCTCTACCTGCCGCACCCTTACGTCGTCCCCGGCGGGCGCTTCAACGAGATGTACGGCTGGGACAGCTACTTCATACAGGTCGGGCTGCTGCGCGACGGCGAGACGCTGCTCGCGCGACAGATGGCCGACAACTTCCTCTACCAGATCGAGCACTACGGCAAAATCCTCAACGCCAACCGCACCTACTACCTCACGCGCTCGCAGCCCCCGTTCCTGACGCGGATGCTCCTCGGCGTCTACGAGCGGACGCGCGACCGCCGCTGGCTCGCGCGCTCCCTGCCCGCCGTCGAGACTTACTACCGCTACTGGACCGAGGGCGACCACCTCACGCCCGCGACCGGCCTTTCGCGCTACTTCGACGCGGGCTTCCACCCGGCCCCCGAGGTCGTCTCCGACGAGCGCGACGCCGAGGGGCGCACGCACTACGACCGCGTCAGAGAGTTCTACCGCACGCACGAGGTCGCCGACTACGACGTGAGCCGCTTCTACGTCCGCTCGTCCGACACGCTGACGCCGGCCTTCTACAACGGCGACCGCTCGATGCGCGAGTCCGGCTTCGACCCCTCGAACCGCTTCGGCCCCTTCAGCGCCGACATCACCAGCCACAACCCCGTCTGCCTCAACTCGCTCCTCTACGTGATGGAGCGCGACGCCGCGCGGATCGCGCGAGCGGCGGGCCGCCCGGCCGAGGCGCGCGCGTGGGACGAGCGGGCGCGCCGGCGCGCCGAGCGCGTCAACCGCCTTCTGTGGGACGAGCGCGACGGCCTCTACTACGACTACAACTTCGCGCGCGGCGAAGTCCGCCGCTACCCGTTCGTGACGACTTTCTATCCGCTCTGGGCCGGGCTGGCGACGCCGCGACAGGCGGCCCGCGTCGCCGCCAACCTCGAACGCTTCGAGCGCCCCGGCGGCCTGCTCACCAGCACGAACGTCTCGGGCAGCCAGTGGGACGCGCCCTTCGGCTGGGCGCCGATGCAGCAGATCGCCGTCGAGGGGCTGCGCCGCTACGGCTACGCGCGCGAGGCCGAGCGCCTCTCGGTCAACTTCCTCTCGCTCGTCCTCAAAGAATTCATCGAGCACAACGTCATCGTCGAGAAGTACGACGTGGAGCGGCGCGACTCGCAGGTCACGGACGGCCTGCGCTTCGGCTACGCCTCGAACGAGATCGGCTTCGGCTGGACGAACGCGGCCTTCACCGAGCTCTACGCGCAACTGCCGCCCGCGGCGAGGGCGCGGGTGATGGAACTCGGCGGCGTGCCCGTCGGGCGCTGAACGGAGATGGAACTGAAGCGGGGCTTCGCCAGCGACAACAACGCGGGGGTTCACCCGCGCGTGATGGAGGCTTTGCGCGAGGCCAACGAGGGGCACGCCGCCGCCTACGGCGACGACCCCTTCACGGGGCGGGCCGTCGCGCGCCTGCGCGAGCACTTCGGCGGCGGGGCGGAGGTCTTCTTCGTCTTCGGCGGGACGGGCGCGAACGTGCTCGCCTTGCAGGCCATGACGCGGCCGCACCACGCGGTCGTCTGCGCCGCCACCGCCCACGTCTACGTGGACGAGTGCGGCGCGCCCGAGCGCTTCGCGGGCTGCAAGCTGCTGCCGGTCGGGACGCCGGACGGGAAGCTCCGGCCCGAACAGGTCGAGCCTTTACTGGCGCGCGCCGGCGTCCAGCACCACGTCCAGCCGCGCGTCGTCTCCGTCTCGCAGCCGACCGAGCTGGGGACGGTCTACACGCCGGAAGAGTTGAAGGCCCTGTCGGAGTTCGCGCGCGGGCGCGGCCTGCTGCTGCACGTGGACGGGGCGCGTCTGGCGAACGCGGCGGCGCACCTCGGCCTCGGCTTGCGCGAGGCGGCCGCGGGCGCGGACGCGCTCTCCTTCGGCGGCGCGAAGAACGGGATGATGTACGGCGAGGCCGTCGTCTTCAACGACGCGGGGCCGGCGCGCGATTTCAGGTTCGTGCGCAAGCAGGGCGCGCAGCTCGCCTCGAAGATGCGCTTCATCGCCGCGCAGTTCGACGCGCTGCTGACCGACGACCTCTGGCTCTCGAACGCCGCGCACGCCAACCGGATGGCCCGGCTCCTCGCCTCCGAACTCGCGCGCCTGCCGCGCGTCCGCCTCACGCAGCCCGTCGAATCGAACGCAGTCTTCGCCGTCATCCCGCGCGAGCGCGCCGCCGCCGTCCGGCGCGAGTTCTTCTTCTACGTCTGGGACGAGGAGACCTCCGAGGTGCGTTTGATGGCCTCCTTCGACACCACCGAGGAGGACGTGCGCGCTCTGGCGGGCGTCGTCGAGAGGGAGCTGAAACGCGCGCCGTAACGAACCGCCGCCGGCAAGAACAGAGGCGCGGGCCGCGGCGGGCGGTCATCAGTCAACCTCTTCAATCAACTTCAGGCGCGGAGGAAACTGGACAGGAAGTTGTTGAAGACGTGGACGAGGACGCAGGGCCACAGAGAGTTCGTCCAGCGCAGCACCAGCCCGAGGAACAGCGCGAGGATAAGGATCGAGGCCGAGACGGCGACGAGCGAGGGCCGCCAGCCGCCCGCCCAAAGCCAGTGGGGCCAGTGGACGAGCACGAAGAGCAGCGCCGTTAAGAGGTTCGCCGTCCAGAACCCCGCCCGCTCCCGCAAGGCGTTGAGCAGAAAGCCGCGGAACAGAATCTCCTCCATGACCGGCGAGACGGCCACGGCCAGAAGCGTCGAGAGGGCGGCCGGCAGCCCCGCGCGCCAGAGCGGGTTGAGGTTCCTGCCCGACGTGAAACCTTCGAAGAGGATGACGCCGGCGAAGAAGAGGACGGCCGCGACGGCCGCCGCCAGTAAGCCCTTCGCGCGGGGCCGCGTCGTCAGCTTCATGTATTCGAGCGGCCGCCTCCGCGAACGCGCCCGCACGTAGACGTAGGCCGGCACGACCCACACGGCGAACTTCCACGCGTGGCCGTAGACGGCCCTCAGCCACGGCGGCTCGACGCGCTCGTCGAGCGGGAAGAGAACCGTCGCCCGCAAGGCCCAGACCGCGAAGAAGAGCAGCACGAAGACGAACAGCGAACGGCCCGAAACTCCCGCGCCCGCCCGCCGGCCGGCGAATCCGGCCCCCGATACAGAATCCATAAAATTGCTCCACCCGCCGCACGCCGAAAGTGGCCGCATCATACACCGCGCGGCGGCGCGGCGGGGTCGGCCGCTGCCGCCCGTGAGGCCCCCGCGGGCCGAGCGCGGCCGGCGTCCGCCTTTTTCGATTTTGGGAAAAGGCTTTTCGGAAACGGACACCGGCGGGGGGCGCCTCCGGCCGAAACCCGCGAAAACCGCGGAAAAACGGGCGGGGCGGGCGGGCGTTCGTTCGTGGTACGGCGGTTGTTATTGCCCCGCAGTGACCGCCGGAAGTTTTTAGAATCATGGACATCAAACGCTCCCGCAAAAACCGCCGCCAGCTCAAGCTGGCCCTCTACGCGACGGCCGCCGTGCTCGCCGCCGTCCTCATCACCTACGGCCTGTCGCGCCTCAAGCCGGCCGCGCCCTCGGTCGCGCGCGGGACGGTCTGGACCGACAGCGTCAAGCGCGGCCAGATGCTCCGGCAGGTGCGCGGCATCGGCACGCTCGTCCCCGAAGAGATTCGGCAGGTGGCCGCGCCCGTCGAGGGGCGCGTCGAGCGCATCTTCGCGCAGCCGGGCGAGCAGGTGGGGGCCGGCACCGTCCTCGTCGAACTCTCCAACCCGACGCTCAGGCAGTCCACCGTCGATGTCGAGTTCCAGATCAAGTCGGCCGAGGCCGACCTCAACAACCTGCGCGCGCGCCTCGAGAGCGAGCGCATGTCGCAGCAGGCCGCGACCGCGCAGATTCAGGCCGAGTACAGTCAGGCCCGGATTCAGCTCGACACCGACGAGGAGCTGGCCAAGGAGGGCCTCGTCCCCGCCATCACGCTGCGCATCTCGCGCGTGCGCGTCGAGCAGTTGAAGAACCGCCTTGAGATCGAGGGCAAGCGCGTCGGGTCGAACCGCCAGTCGGTCGAGGCGCAGGTGGCCGCGCAGCAGGCGCGCATCGCGCAGTTGCGCGCCCAGCTCCGGCTCAATCAGGAGCAGGTCAACTCGCTTCTGGTGCGGGCCGGCACGAACGGCGTCCTGCAACAGGTGACGGTCGAGGTCGGCCAGCAGATCACGCCGGGCACGAACATCGCCCGCGTGGCCGACCCGTCGAGCCTCAAGGCCGTGCTCCAAATCCCGGAGACGCAGGCCAAAGACATCCAGCTCGGTCAGGTCGCCGCCGTGGACACGCGCGGCGCGGGCGTCGTGCCGGGCCGCGTGGTGCGCATCGACCCGGCCGTGCAGAACGGGACGGTGCCCGTCGACGTACAGCTCGAAGGCGGGCTGCCCTCGGGCGCGCGCCCCGACCTGAGCGTGGACGGAACGGTCGAACTCGAACGCTTGGAAAACGTACTCTACGTGAGCCGGCCCGCGACGGGCGCGGCGCAGTCAACCATCACGCTCTTCCGCATCGAGGAGGGCGGGCGCGAGGCCGTGCGCGTCCCCGTCCGGCTGGGCCGCACCTCGGTCAACACCGTCGAAATCCTCGAAGGTCTGCGCGAAGGCGACACCATCATCCTGTCAGACACCTCGCAGTGGGACGGCGTGGACCGCCTGCGGTTGGACTGAAAAGCCGTAAATCGCGAATCGTAAATCGTAGTTATCAGTTCGCGGTTCTCAGCCGTCAGTAAAGACGAAGAACCGGCGGCCGGTGACTGCCCCCCGCGGTTCACGATTGACGGCCCGAGACTCACCTCTTTTAAACGACTGACGAAAGGAAACCCGAAGATGAGCGCATCAAGCGAGCCGCTGGTTAGGCTGGACGGCGTGAAGAAGGTGTTCTACACGGACGAGGTCGAGACGCACGCACTCTCCGGCATCCACCTCGACATCAAGAAGGGCGAGTACGTCGCCATCGGAGGCCCTTCGGGCTGCGGCAAGTCCACCCTGCTCTCCATCCTCGGCCTCCTCGACACGCCGACCGACGGCGAGTACACCCTGAACGGCACCCCGGTCGCCAACCTCTCGCTCTCCGAGCGCGCCCGCATCCGCAACCGCGAGATCGGCTTCATCTTTCAGGCGTTCAACCTCATCGGCGACCTGTCCGTCTACGAGAACGTCGAGCTGCCTTTGACCTACCGCGACATGTCCTCCTCCGAGCGCCGCCAGAGGGTCGAAGAGGCGCTCCTCAAGGTCGGCATGTCGCACCGCATGAAGCACTACCCCAGCCAGCTCTCCGGCGGTCAGCAGCAGCGCGTGGCCGTGGCCCGCGCCGTCGCCGGCAACCCCTCGATCCTGCTGGCCGACGAGCCGACGGGCAACCTCGACTCGACGAACAGCGAGGCGGTGATGAACCTCCTGCGCGAGCTGCACGCCGGCGGCGCGACCATCTGCATGGTCACCCACGACCCGCGCTACGCCAAGTACGCCGACCACACCTTCCACCTCTTCGACGGTCAGGTCGTCGAGGAGACCCACGAGGCGAAGGCCGAGGCCGAACTCGAAGAGAGCGGGTTCAAACTTTAAAGGCGGCGGGCGACGGGCGCCGGGGGAGGCGGGTGGTCTTTCGCCCGACGCCCGACGCCCGCCCAAGTGAGGTGCATCGATGCAGACACTCTGGCAGGACGTGCGCTACGCGGCGCGGATGCTGACGAAGAACCCGGGGTTCACGGCCGTGGCCGTCATCGCGCTGGCGCTCGGGGTGGGGGCCAACACGGCCATCTTCAGCGTGGTCAACGCCGTCCTGCTCCGGCCGCTCGCCTACAAAGACCCCGCGCAGCTCGTCTTCATCAACCACAACTACCAGAAGACGAACCTCAAGGCGTCGGTCTCCGTCCCCGGCTACCTCCACTACCGCGACAACGCGAAGTCGTTCTCCGAGGTGGCCGCGCTCTCGGGCTGGGCCGTCAACCTGACGGGCGAGGGCGAGCCGGAGCGCTTGCAGGGCATGGCCGTCACCCCCAACCTCTTCGCCGCGCTCGGGGCCGAGGCCGCCAGCGGCCGCACGTTCACGCCCGAGGAGGGGCAGGTCGGCGCGAACAAGGTCGCGCTGCTCAGCCACGGGCTGTGGGAGCGGCGCTTCGGCTCGCTCCCCTCGGTCGTCGGCAAGACCGTCTCCTTGAACGGCGAGGCCTACACGGTCGTCGGCGTGATGCCGCCCTCGTTCCAGTTCGGGCGCGAGTTCGGCCAGCAGGTCGAGCTGTGGTCGCCCATCGCGTTCACGCCGCAGCAGCAGAGCCCCGACAACCTGACGAACGAGTTCCTGCAAGTCCTCGCGCGCCTCCGCCCCGGCGTCACGCCCGAGCAGGCGCAGGCCGAGCTCGACACCATCGCCGACAACCTCCGCCGCCAGTACATGCCCGGCGCGGACGCGACCAACTGGACGCTCCTGCTCACGCCCGCCTCCGAGCTGGTCGTCGGCGAGATTCGCACGGCGCTGCTCGTGCTGCTCGGCGCGGTCGCCTTCGTGCTGCTGATCGCGTGCGCCAACGTCGCCAACCTGATGCTGGCGCGGGCCGCGGCGCGGCAGAAGGAGGTCGCCATCCGCACGGCGCTCGGGGCCTCGCGCTTCCGCGTCATCCGGCAGCTTCTGACGGAGAGCGTGCTGCTCGCGCTCGCGGGCGGGGGCTTGGGCCTGCTCATCGCGATGTGGGGCGTAGACCTGCTCGTGCGGCTGAACGAGGACAAGATTCCGCGCGCGCACGAGATCGGTTTAGACCTCAACGTCCTCTTCTTCACGCTCGGCGTGTCGCTCCTGACGGGCGTCGTCTTCGGCCTCGCGCCGGCCTTCCAGACCTCGAAGATCGAGCTTCAGGACACGCTCAAGGAGGGCGGGCGCTCGGGCCGCTCGGGCGCCCGGCGCGGCGTGCGCGACGCGCTCGTCGTCGTCGAGGTGACCTTCGCCGTCGTGCTCCTCATCGGGGCCGGCCTGCTCATCCGCAGCTTCTTCCGGCTCCAGCAGGTCAACCCCGGCTTCGAGCCGGCCGGCGTCCTCTCGATGCAGCTCTCGCTGCCCAACTCGAAGTACGGCGAGCTGCCGCAGCGCGCGGCCTTCGTGCGCCAGATGCTCGAACGGGTGCGGGCGCTGCCGGGCGTGCAGTCGGCGGGCACGACCACCATCCTGCCGATGAGCGGGAACAATTCGAGCGGCAGCTTCCAGATCGAGGGCCGGCAGGTGCCGCAGGGCCAGAGCTCGCCGCACGGCGACCGCTGGATGGTCTCGTCCGACTACTTCGAGACGATGCGCGTCCCGCTCGTGCGCGGCCGCTACTTCACGGAGCACGACCGCGCCGAGGGCGCGCAGGTCGCCATCGTCGACGAGACGATGGCCCGCAAGTACTGGCCCGACGAAGACCCCATCGGCAAGCGCATCACCTTCGAGGGCAACGCGCAGCAGCCGCGCTGGCGCGAGGTCGTCGGCATCGTCGGCCACGTCCGGCATCAGGGCTTGGAGGGCGTCTCGCGCGTCCAGTATTACGTCCCTTACGACCAGCGGCCGACCTCCGCCAACGTCTACCTCGCCGTCCGCACCGAGGGCGACGCGACGGCGCTGGCCGCGTCGGTGCGCGAGGCCATCCGGTCGGTCGACCGCGACATGCCGGTCTTCCGCGTGACGACGATGGAGCGGCTCGTGTCGGACTCGCTGGCGCAGCGCCGCTTCTCGCTCTTCCTCTTCGGCGTCTTCGCGGGCCTCGCGCTCGTGCTGGCGGTCGTCGGCCTCTACGGCGTGATGAGCTACACGGTGACGCAGCGCACCCACGAGATCGGGCTGCGGATGGCTCTGGGCGCGCAGGCGCGCGACATCCTGCGGATGGTCGTCGGGCAGGGGATGCTGCTCGTGGCCGTCGGCGTCGCGGTCGGGCTGCTCGGGGCCTTCGGCCTGACGCGGCTGATGGCGAGCCTGCTCTACGGCGTCTCGGCCACCGACCCGCTCGTCTTCGCCGGCATCGCCGTCCTGCTCTCGCTGACCGCCCTCGCCGCCAGCTACATCCCCGCGCGCCGCGCCATGAGGGTCGACCCGATGGAAGCGCTCAGGTACGAATGATGGATGCGGGGCGCGGAACGCGGGAGTGAAGACGGAGTGGTTTCCATTCCGCATCCCGCGCCCCGGCTTCCGCATTTGAGTGGAGGTGAACGATGGAGACCCTTTTGAAAGACATCCGGTTCGCCTTCCGCCGGCTGTTGAAGAGCCCGGGGTTCACGGCGACGGCCGTCATCTCGCTCGGCTCGGCGTCGGGGCCAACACGGCCATCTTCAGCCTCGTCAACACGGCCGTCCTGCGCCCGCTCCCCGCCCACCGGCCCGACCGCCTCTACTCGCTCGCCGTCTCGGGCGCGGGCGGCTCGATGCTCGCCTTCTCCTACCCGTCCTACAAAGACTTCCGCGACCGCTCGGGCGACGTGCTCGACGGCCTCTTCGCCACCCGCCTGACCCCCATCAGCCTGAGCCGCGGCGGCGAAGACAACCAGCGCCTCTGGGGCTACCTCGTCACCGGCAACTACTTCGACGTGCTCGGCGTCAGGCCCGAGCGCGGCCGCGCCTTCACCCCCGAAGAGGACGCCGCGCCGCTCACGCACCCCGTCGCCGTCATCAGCCACGCCTGCTGGCGTCACCGCTTCGGCGCAGACCCCAACGTCGTCGGGCGCGAGATCGTCCTCAACGGCCGCCCGTTCCGCGTCGTCGGCGTCGCCCCCGAGGGCTTCTCGGGGACGGAGGTCGTCTACACGCCCGAGGTCTGGGTGCCGATGATGATGCAGGAGTGGATCGAGCCGGGCAACGCGTGGCTCGAACGGCGCACGACGCAGAACATCTTCGCCACCGGCCGCCTCAAGGACGGCGTCACGCCCGAGCAGGCCGAGTCGGCCCTGAACCTGCTCGCCGCGCAGGTCGGCAGCGAGCACCCCGACACCGACGAGGGGCAGACGATCACTTTGATGCCGCCGGGCTTCATCATCCCGCAACTGCGCGGCGCGGTGCTGAGCTTCGCCGCGGTGCTGATGGGCGCGGTCGCGCTGGTGCTGCTGCTCGCGTGCGTCAACCTCGCGAGTCTGCTTCTGGCGCGCGCCTCCGTGCGGCGCAGGGAGATCGCCATCTGCCTCGCGATGGGCGCGTCGCGCCGGCGGCTCGTCCGCCAGCTGCTCACCGAGAGCGTGGTGCTGGCGCTCGCGGGCGGCGCGGCCGGGCTGCTGCTCGCCGTCTGGATCATAGACCTCGTCGTGGCCTTCAAGCCGCCCATCGACATCCCCGTCTGGATCGACCTCGCCGTGGACTGGCGCGTGACGCTCTTCGCGCTCGGCGCGTCGCTGCTGACGAGCCTCGTCTTCGGCCTCGCGCCCGCGCTTCAGGCGACGCGCCCCGAGCTAGTCCCCGCGCTCAAAGACCTCGGCGCGCAGACGGGCCGCGGCCGCTCGCGGCTGCGCGGCGGCCTCGTCGTCGCGCAGGTCGCGCTCTCGCTCGTGCTCCTCGTCGCCGCCGGCCTCGTCGTGCGCGCGCTCCAGCACCTCCAGACCACCAGCCCCGGCTTCGAGGTCGCGAACGGCCTCGTCCTCTCCTACGACCTCGCCCGTCAGGGCTACGACGACGCGCGCGGCGAGCAGTTCCACCGGCAGTTCGTCGAGCGCGTGCGGGCCCTGCCCGGCGTGCGCTCGGCCTCGCTGACAGACCTCTTCCCGCTGAGCCTCAACTATTCGAGCAGCAACATCCACGTCGAGGGCCAGCCGGCCGCGCGCGGGGCCAACGTGCCGCAGGCGATGGTCGCCTCCGTCGGCCCCGACTACTTCGAGGCGATGGGCATCCCCGTCGCGGCGGGGCGGGCCTTCGCGCCGGCCGACAACGACGCGGCGCCCGACGTGGTCATCGTCAACGAGGCTTTGGCCCGCCGCTTCTTCCCCGGCCCCGACCCGGTGCGCGCCGCCGTCGGCGGGCGGCTGAGCACGGCCGGCCACGAGGGGCCTTTCCGGCAGATCGTCGGCGTGGCGCGCGACGGCAAATACTGGACGATGGGCGAGGCCCCGCAGCCGTTCGTCTACTTCCCGCTCGCGCAGAGCTACAGCTCGACGGTGACGATGGTGGTGCGGGCCGCGGGCGACCCGCGCGCGCTCGCCCCCTCGATCCGCGCCGAGGCGCGCTCGCTCGACGCCGGCCTCCCGCTCTACGACGTGAAGACCGTCGAAGAGCACCTGTCGCTGTCGCTCTTCCCGGCGCGCGTGGCGGCGACGCTGCTCGGGGCCTTCGGGCTTCTGGCGCTGCTGCTCGCGGCGGTCGGCGTCTACGGCGTGGTCTCTTACGCGGCGGCGCCGCGGACGCGCGAGATCGGCATCCGCGTGGCGCTCGGCGCCCGCCGCTCGGACGTGCTCCGCCTCGTCGGCGGGGGCGGGCTGCTGCTGGTGGCGGCCGGCGTCGCGCTCGGCCTCGCGGCGGCGCTCCTGCTCACGCGCTTCATGGCGAGCCTGCTCTACGGCGTCTCGACCACCGACCCCGTGACCTTCGCGTTCGTCGTCGTCCTGCTCGGCGGCGTCGCCCTCCTCGCCTGCTACCTGCCGGCGCGCCGCGCGACGAAGGTCGACCCGATGGTGGCGCTCAGGCACGAGTAGCCGGTAGCCGGTAGCGCCCCGCGTTATTGCTGCTCACGCCGACGCGCCGACGATGCGCCGCCGAAGGTCTTCCTACTGACTACTGACTACTGACTACTGACTGCTTCCTTTCGGAGATTGAGTGATGTTGAGTCTCTGGCAAGACCTCCGCTTCGCGGCGCGGGTGCTGGTGAAGAACCCGGGGTTCACGGCCGTGGCGGTGCTGGCCGTGGCGCTGGGCGTCGGCGCGAACACCACCATCTTCAGCGCCGTCAACGCGCTCCTGCTCCGCCCCTTCTCCTTCCCCAACACCGACCGCGTCCTGATGGTCTGGGAGAAGAGCCTCGACGCCACCTTCCTCCGCGGCTCGGTCGCGCCCGGCAACTACTGGGACTGGCGCGCCGAGGCCCGCTCCTTCGAACACCTCGCCGCCTACCAGCCGCAGTTCTTCAACCTCACCGACGGCGACCAGCCCGAGCGGCTCGCCGGCGCGCGCGTCACGCCGAACCTCTTCGCCGTGCTCGGCGTCTCGGCCGAGCGCGGCCGCGCCTTCGCCGAGGAGGAGGCCGAGCCGGGGCGCGAGCAGGTCGCGCTCGTCAAGCGGAGCGTCTGGCAGCGCCGCTTCGGCTCCGACCCCGGCCTCGTCGGCAAGAGCGTCCGGCTCGACGGCAGGCAGTTCACCGTCGTCGGCATCATGCCCGACGACTTCGACTTCCCGTGGTCTTCGACCGAGCTGTGGGTTCCGCTCGCCCCCGACGCGAAGGAGCGCGCGAACCGCGACAGCCACTACCTGCAAGTGGCCGGGCTGCTGCGGCCCGGCGCGACCATCGAGCAGGCGCGCGCCGAGGTGGCGGCCGTCGCCGAACGCTCGCGCGGGCTGCACCCGGACTCGAACGCCGGCCGCACGGCCTACGTCGAGACCTTGACCGACAACGGCACGCGCGGCTCGCGCATGCACCTCAAGGTGATGCTCGGCGCGGTCGTCTTCGTGCTGCTGCTCGCCTGCGCCAACGTCGCCAACCTGCTGCTCGTGCGCGCCTCTTCGCGCCAGCGCGAGCTGGCCGTGCGCGCGGCCCTCGGCGCGTCGCGCTGGCGGCTCGTCCGCCAACTGCTCACCGAGAGCCTGCTGCTCGCGCTCGCGGGCGGCGCGCTCGGCCTGCTCTTCTCGGTGTGGGGCGTGGACTACCTCTCGCACGGGCTGCCGCCGACGTTTACGCAATACATCCCCGGCTGGAAGAACTTCCGCATCGACTCGACCGTGCTCGCCTTCACGCTCGCCGCCTCGCTCGTGACCGGCGTCGTCTTCGGCATCCTGCCCGCGCTTCAGGCGACGCGGACGAACCTCAACGAGTCGCTGAAAGAGGGCGGCAAGTCGGGGGTGTCGGGCGGCCTCCGGCGCAACCGCGCGCGCAGCCTGCTCGTCGTCTCCGAGGTCGCGCTCTCGCTCGTGCTGCTCGCGGGCGCCGGGCTGATGGTGCGCAGCTTCGTCTCGATGCTCACGGCCGATCTGGGCATCAGGCCCGACGGCGTGCTCACGATGCAGATGTCCCTGCCGCGGCCGGCTTACCCCGAGAAGAGCCAGCGCGCCGACTTCTACGAGCGGCTGGCGGCGCGCGCCGGCGAGCTGCCCGGCGCGGCCGG
>Ga0196977_1000541_pt1 | contig 19218 bp, 19 predicted proteins | sample S3v_1013CmetaG_FD_148634 | JGI IMG/M metagenome (GOLD analysis project Ga0196977, IMG submission 148634) | Soil microbial communities from Anza Borrego desert, Southern California, United States - S3+v_10-13C | ecosystem: Environmental > Terrestrial > Soil > Desert | place: USA: California...
CGGGCAATCGCATTCTGCTTTCCGCGGCTTTCACGAAGACCGTGCTCGCCGGGCGCGTTCCCATCCATCGCTGGTCGACGGCGCAATGGCTGCGGGCATGGCTGCGACGCGACGTGAACCGGGCGCTGCCGCTCCTGAAGCGCGATGCTCGTGCGGTGTTTCGCAAACGCGCGCCCGACACGTGGGAAGGCGTGAAAACGTGCAACTTCTCGGCGTGGCGGAGCGATCTCGTACGCGCCAACGGCTTCGACGAACGCTACTCCGGTTGGGGCCTCGAGGATTCCGACCTCGTCATACGGCTCCTGCACGCCGGCGTGAAGCACAAGAGCGCGCGCTTCGCGGCCCCGGTGTTTCACCTCTGGCATCCGGAGAACGACCGCACTCAGCTCGCGGAGAACCGCCGGCGACTCGACGACATAGTGGCGTCCCAGCGCGTCGCCGCGATCGAAGGGCTCGATCGCTATTCATGAACGCGCCGGAGCCCAAGCCGCGTGCCTTGGCGTTCGAGAAGCCGCCGTCGCGCGTGCTGCTGATCGTCACGCGGCGCATCGGGGACGTGCTGCTCGCAACGCCGGTGCTGCGCTCGATCAAGAACGCCTGGCCGCAAGCGCGTATCGACGTGCTCGTGTTCACGGGGACCGAAGGTTTTCTCATGGGCAATCCCGACGTGCATCGGGTGCTCACGGTGCCCGAGAGGCCGCGGCTTGCGCAACACGCACGTCTGCTCGCTGCGCTCGCACGGCATTACGACCTGGCGCTGTCGCTGCTGCCAGGAGACCGCCCGACGCTGTACGCGTGGATCGCGGCACGCTCGCGTGCAGGCCTGCTCGAAGAGAACCGCAAGTCCCTCTGGAAGCGCGCGCTGCTCGACGCGTGGGTGCCGTTCGACAACGTGGACACGCATACCGTGCGCATGCATCTCGCGCTGCTCGGCGCGGTCGGGATCGAGCCCGCGCCGGGCGTGATCGCCTCCTGGACGCCCGAGGACGAAAAGCTGGTCGAGACGCTGCTCGCGCCGCTCGAACACGCGCCGTACGCGGTGATCCATCCGTACCCGAAATTCCGCTACAAGATGTGGACCGTCGAAGGGTGGATCACGCTTGCGCGCGCGCTCGCCGAGCGCGGCCTCGCCGTGGTGCTGACCGGCGGGCCCGGCGCCGACGAGCGCGCCTACGTGGAGCGCATCGCGCGTAACGTCCCCGACGCGCTCGACCTTTCCGGCAGGCTGTCGCTCGGCGGCACGGCGCTCGCCGTCTCCAAAGCGATGGTGTACGTCGGACCCGATACCGCGATCACGCACGCGGCGGCCGCGCTCGGCGTCCCGACCGTCGCGCTCTACGGCCCGACGAATCCGGTGAAATGGGGTCCGTGGCCGGCGGGGCAGCCGGCACACGCGAATCCATGGGCCCGCACCGGCACGCAGGCGGCCGGGCACGTACGTCTCGTGCAGGGCGTGGGCCCCTGCGTCCCGTGCGGATTCGAAGGCTGCGAGCGGCACGTCGAGAGCACGAGCGACTGCCTCATCGGATTGCCGGCCTCGCGCGTGATCGATGCGGTCGAGGATCTGATCGGCTGAATCCGCCGATCGGTTGTTCTCTGCTCGTCCGGCTTTGCTGCGCCGGACGGCGCAGTGGAGGCGATTCGTCGAGCCTCATGGTGCCGCAAAGCGCGTCCTCGAAGCGGGAAACCCCGTTCGCGGCGGGCGGTCAACACACGACCACCCGCACACGAACGGCCCGCTTCGATGACTGCGGCACAAATCGGCTCGCCGAATCACCTCCACCGCGCGCTGAGCCCAAGGCCAGCGGAACCACAAATCTTGGGAGCTGCGAGCGAAGCCCCCTCTAGGGCGTGTAGCTATACGCTCAGACGCAGCGTCGCGTCACGCGCCGACGGCCGGTCGCGGTTCTCCGCGCCGCTCATCGAGTACGCCGAGCTGGAACTGCGTGCGGTAGAGCCGCGCGTACAGGCCACCGGCGGCGAGCAGATCGGCGTGGCTGCCGGTTTCGACGATTCGACCTTGATCGAGCACCACGATGCGATCGGCACGCTCGACCGTCGAGAGCCGGTGCGCGATGACGATCGTCGTGCGCCCGCGCATGAGCGTCTCCAGCGCAGTCTGGATGTGACGCTCCGATTCGGAGTCGAGCGCGGAAGTCGCCTCGTCGAGCACGAGAATCGGCGCGTTCCTGAGCACGGCCCGGGCGATCGCGATGCGCTGGCGCTGCCCGCCCGAGAGCTTGACGCCGTTCTCGCCGATGAGCGTCTGGAAACCCTCCGGCATGTGCTCGATGAACTCCAGCGCGTGCGCCGCGCGCGCCGCGCCGACGATGTCGGCTTCGCTCACGCGATCGAGCACGCCGTACGCGATGTTCGCGGCGACGGTGTCGTTGAACAGCACGACGTCCTGGCTCACCAGAGCGATGTTCGCCCGCAGGCTCTCGAGCCTGAGATCCTCCAGATCGACACCGTCGAGCGTGATGCGCCCGCCCGTGGGGTGATAGAACCGCGGCACGAGGCCGGCGAGCGTGGTCTTGCCCGCGCCCGAGGGCCCGACCAGCGCCACCGTCTCGCCGGGGGCAATGGCAAGATCGATGTCGTGCAGCGCCACACGCGCGCTGCCGGGATACGAGAAGCTCACGCGCTCGAAGCAAAGCGCTCCCTTGGCGCGCGCCAGCGTAAGCGTGCCGCGGTCACGCTCGCCGGGCTCGTCGATCAGCGCGAACACGCTTTCGGCCGCCGCGAGGCCACGCTGCAGCGGCTCGTTGACCGCCGTCACGCGCTTCAGCGGCGAGTTGAGCATCAGCATCGCCGTGATGAAGGACACGAAGCCGCCGACGGTGAGCTCGTTCGCGCTGGACTGCATCGTGGCGAGCGTGAGGATGAGCGCGAGCGCGATCGCCGCCGCGAGCTGGACCAGCGGCACGCTCGCCGCCGCCGCCGTCGCCTGCTTCATCAGGTACTGCCGCACGCGGTTCGCCTCGTCGAAAAAGCGTTTTGCCTCGTAGCGCTGTCCGCCGAAGAGCTTCACGACTTTGTGGCCTTCGATCGCCTCCTGCAGCACCTGCGTCACTTCGCCCATCGAGCGTTGGACGTCGCGGCTGGACCGGCGCAGCCGGATGCTCACCAGGCGCACGATGATGAGCACGACGGGCGTCATCGCCAGCGCGAGCATCGTCAGCTTCCAGTTGAGCCACAGCATCCAGGCGAGAAGCCCGATCGCGGCGAGACCGTCCTTGACGATTACGGTCAACACCATCGTCGCGGCGGTGGTGACCTGGGTCACGTCGAACGTGACCTTGGACATGAGATTGCCGGTCGGCTGCGTGTCGTAATAGGGGGTCGGCAGCGTGAGGAGCTTGTCGAACATCGCGCCGCGCAGGTCCATCACCACGCGGGTCCCGACCCAGTTCAGGCAGTAGTGCGATATGTAGTCCGCCACGCCGCGCACGAGGAAAACCGCGACGACGGCGAGCGGCGTCCAGCGCATGATCGCCTCGTCCTTCTCGACGAACGTGCCATCGAGCAGCGGCTTCAACAGCGCCGGCAGCGCCGGTTCGCTGATCGCCACCACGATCATCGCCCCGATCGCGATGGCGAAGACGCCGCGGTACGGCTTTACGTAGCGCAGCAGCCGGAGATAGAGCTGGAGGCTCGAAAGCGGCGGCACGAACAGCCGCTTCTAGCAGCCGGCAATCATCTTGTCGATGACATCCGGCTGCTGCTCGCGCGGCCCAAGCGGCGTGAATTCGGCGTTGGAGCCGACATCGCTTTCGATGAGGAGCACGGTCATGACCGGGCTGCCGGTGACGCCGCGTTTGAGTGAGAGCCCGTAGACCTGCGTGCCGTAGAGCGGCTGGCCCGTGACGACGAGCGGGCCCTTGAGCGCCGCGACGTTATGCGTGATGCACTCCGCGGCGCTTTCGGGCTTGTTCAAGAGCGCGCGCGTGAGATCGCCCGCGGGATCGTGTGTCGCGGCGACCCCGAGCATGAAGACGGACACGCCACCGACGGCCGCAGCGCCGCCGTACTTGGCCGCGGCGGCGGCGCCGTAAGTCGCCGCCGCTGCCTTTGCCGCACCGATCAACGGACCGATCACCATGCTCAATCCCCCACCTTCGCGTCGGGCCGTAAGTATAGCCGTCAGCGGAAGCGATACTCCGCCGTCACCAGCCCGTTGATGCCCGGCAGCGGATACGCGTTGTAGCGGTCGGCAACGAACTGGCTGCGCACGGCGTAGTTGTAATACTTCTCTCCGAGAACGTTGTTCAGCGTCGCCGACAGCAGCCACTGTCCAACACGGTGCGTGAGCTTCAGATCGACGAGGGTATACGACGGGATTTTCACGCCGAGTGTGTTCGGCTCGTCGTTGTCCATGAACTGCTCGCCCACGTACGTCGCCACCGCCGAAAGCCGTGTCGCGGCGCTGAAATCCCACGACGATTTCACCGTCAGCTTGTGCCGCGGCACGAGCGGCACGGTGCGGCCCGCCAGGCTCGTTCCGAATGGGCTGCCGGTGAGCGTACCTTCGCGGAACTTCGCCTGAATGAAGCTGTACGCGGCGGCGAGGTGGAGCTGTGGCACGGGACGCGCATTCGCTTCGAGCTCGACCCCGCGCCGGCGCGACGGCGGCAGATTGCGATTGCCGATGCCCGCCGTGAACGGGTCGAGGTGGATCTCGTCGGTCACGTCGATCTCGAAGAGCGTGAGACGCGCGCCGCGTGTAACGCCCCGGGTCTCCACGCCGATCTCGTGCGAGCGCGAAGTCTGCGGCCGCAGGAACTGGAACTGGTTCGTGAAGAACGGCGAGAACTCGTAGATCTCGTCCACGTTCGCGAAACGGTAGCTCTGCGCCGTTTTGGCCATCGCAGCGGTCGTCGGCGTGAGCTGATAGCGCGCGCCGAGGTCGTATGCATTTCGGTACAGCCGCTGCGAGGACGCCGGCGCCGCGGACCCGAAGAACGCACCCGGCGCCGTGGGATCGAAGCGATCCGTCGCGTCGATCTTCAGCCGCTCACGCCGCGCGCCGGCGCTGACCGAGAGCCGGTCGGTGACGCCGAGGGTATCGAGCACGTAGAGACCGGCGGTCTGCTCGCGCGCGTCGATATCGTTGATCGGCCGGCCGATATTCGCCGGATTATTGGAGACGCGGCGGCCGTAATCCCAGTCGTACAGGTCGAAACCCACGATGAATGTGTTCGGCCGCCCCGCGACCGGCAGATTCACTTTCACGCGCGGGGAGAGCGAACGCACCGTCAAGTCCACCTCGCGGTAATCGGGGAAACCGTCGAAATCGAAATACGAGCGCTGGTTCTTGTCCCGCCAGCCGGCGCCGACGTTGAATTCCCCGAAAGGCACGTCGCGACGCCAGTCGAACAGCACGCGGTTGCCTTCGCGCTGCGCCCAGTCGAGCGGCGTGGCCGTGCCGCGGCGATCGGTGGAAACCTGGTCGATGCCGGCGCTCGGCTGCACCGTACGCGGGCCCGGCAGTCGCGTCCCCTGATTGTCGCTGGCGAGCTTGAGCGAGAGCTCGCCCATCGCGCCGGACCAGCGCAGGTCGGCGAGCGCATTCGTCTGTCGATTTTCATTGTTGCGGCGATAACCATCGGATTCGAAGTGGCTCGCGAAGAAGCTCATGCCCAGTCCGCCACGACTGAGGCTCCCGTGCACGGCGCCGTCGCGCGCGTCGAACGAGCCGGCCGAGCCGCGCACAACCACGTTCGTGCCCTCGGGTTGCCGCGTGATGATGTTGATCACGCCCGCAGTCGCGCCTTCGCCGTAGAGCACGCTGCCCCCGCCGCGTACGATCTCGATGCGCTCGATGGCGGAGAGCGGGACCGCGGACCATTGCACACCCGAAAGATCGATGTCCACTATGCGGCGGCCGTCCACGAGGATGAGCGTGTTTTGTCCGCCGGTTATGCCGAAGCCGCGCATGTCCACAGTCGTGGTGGTCGCGTTGTTGCCGAAGAAGTCGTGAATGATGATGCCGGCCTGCTCCGAAAGCAGATCCGGCACCGTTCGCGCAGGGCTGTTGCGTATGTCTTGCGCGGTGATGACGCTGAGATTCACCGGCCGGTCGGCGCGTGATTCCTCGAACCGTGTCGCGGTCACCACGACCGGTTCTCCGCGCGTAAGTGGAATGTCGGCGGCAAACGACAACGACGCCGCGGCCGATAGCGCGGCACATGCTGCTCCCCTGATGAACACGGTATGGTCCTCTCTCGGCGCACCCGCCGCGCGCGCTGAACGGTAGAGAGCACGAGCGGGATGGGAGGACCGGGACAAGGCGTGCGCCTCGTCCGACGATGTCCGAGCCCGACACCCCGTGGCTCGTGCCGCCACGCCGATCGGGCCGGTATACGGGCTCACGAGCGTTCCGTGCGCCGCCTTCCCGGGTACCAGACCCAGTGGCTCGTGGCGCACGGCTGGCATTCGTTACACCCCATCCCCGACCCTTCCCCCGTCCAGGGGGACGGAGATTCGAGACGCACCGTACATGTCGCGGTGCGTGAGTGCACTAAACGCCGGCTCGCTTACCGTTGCGGGGGCAGCACAGGCATGAGAACGAAAGCGTTCCGCACCTGTTTCCCGTTTAACCTGGTCCATGACAAACCAGGCACCCGAAGCGGCTGCCGCGCGCGAGCGCTTACGGATAGCGCGCGCGCAGCGGCGTGAATCGTACCACGAGCGCCTGCGCGCAACACTGAAGGTGAGCGCTTACGCGCATTCGGCGCAGCGCTGCAACGCAGATGCCAAATCACATTCACATTTCACTGTTAGCAGTTGACCGGACTGAATTTTTGCAACTATAGTGCTGCGATGGACGCCGAGCTCAAATCACTCGAAGGCAAGCTCAACCAGTTCATCGAGCTGTGCCACAAGCTGCGCGCGGACAACCAGCAGCTTCGGCAGCAGCTCGCGTCGGCGGTCGATCAGAGCAAACGTCTCGAAGAGAAGATTCATACCGCGAGCACCCGCCTCGAAAACCTCCTCACGCAGATTCCCGCGGAAGACGACGCGTGAGCGAAGCGAAGAGCCTGCAGATCGCGATTATGGGACGCGAGTTCCGTGTCGCGTGCCCTGAAGAAGAGCAGGCGGGACTGCTCGAAGCGGTCGATTACCTCAACAAGAAAATGCTCGAGATACGCGATGGCGGCAAAGTGATCGGGCTCGAGCGCATCGCGATCATGGCGGCACTCAACATCGCGCACGAGATGCTCACGACCAAGGGCGGCGCCTTTGACTTGGGTGACCTCAAGCGTAGAATGGCTCGCATGGAAACGGTGATCGACCAGGCGATGGCGGAACAAGCGGATCTGTTCTGACGCGACTGGTGCAACAAGCTTCCCCTGCGGTGTTCGTGTATACGGCCCAAATTCTCTGAACCAATAGTGGTAACTAGCGTCGCCGACTACGGTTGCCTGGTGTGCGCGTCCCACGTCGGAAGCGCCTGAAGGGCTCGGAAGGCGACCACCCTTGAACCATAGTGTTCAAGAGTATGGGTCTGGCGGCACAGGCGGGGGGTCTCTCACAAGACAAAGCGGCGCAAGCCGCTTTTTCTTTTGCTTGTCCTTTCTTTGACATGCGCTACTGGCTGATCAAATCGGAACCGACCACCTACGGCATCGACCACATGGCGCGCGACAAGACGACGTCGTGGGGGGGCGTGCGCAATTATCAGGCGCGCAACTTCATGCGGGACCAGATGAAGGTCGGCGACAAGGCGTTCTTCTATCACTCGAATTGCGAGGAGCCGGGGATCGTCGGTATCGTCGAGGTCGCCTCACCGCCACACCCGGACGACACGCAGTTCGACAGGAAAAGCGACTATTACGACCCGGCGTCGAAACGCGAAGAGCCGCGCTGGGTGTGCGTGGATTTCCGCTTCGTGAAGAAAACGCCGCTGGTGAGCCTCGCCGGCCTGCGCAACGAAAAGAAGCTCTCGAAGATGCGTCTGCTCCAGCCCGGTAACCGGCTCTCGATCACGCCGGTCGACCCCGACGAGTGGGAGCACATTACGAAGAAACTGATGAAGAAGTGACGGGGCTGCCGCGGAGGTGACGCGGGCTAGCGCAAGAGGTGACGGGGCTACCGCAGAGTTGACGCGGGCTCGCGCAAGAGGTGACGAACACCACGCGCGCCGTCACCTCTTCTCGTCACCTCTTCTTCGTCACCTCTTAACTTAGGTGACGGTCGAAAAACTCGACCGTCAGCTCCAAAGCCCGGTCCGCTTCCGGCTTGCTATAGGTCCTGCCGCCGTGCCGCGCGAACGCGTGGTCGGCGCCCGGATACTTGTGAATGGTCACGAGCGGATTGGGTGACAGCCGCCGTTCGAGCAGATCGTTCACCTCCGCCTGCACCCAGCGGTCCTTCATCGCCATGTGCAGCATGAACGGTCGGTGCAGCTTCGGCGCCTCCCGGATGTTGTGCTCGATGTACGTGCCGTAATACGCCACCGCGCAGTCGATGTCGGTACGGCAGCACATGAGATAGCAGAGCTTGCCGCCGAGACAGTAGCCGACCGCGCCGACCTTGCCGTTGCACGCTGGGTGGCGCTCGAGGAATTTCCAGGTATCGACCATGTCCTCGACGCCGAGGTCGTAATCGAAGTCGTAATAGAGATCGAACGCCTTCTTCACGTCCTCCGGGTTGTGATCGGAGAGCTCCACGCCCGGCTGCTGCCGCCAGAAGAGATCCGGCACGAGACACAGGAAACCGGCTTCGGCGAACTCCTGCGCGTGCCTGCGCATGGTGTCGTTGACGCCCCAGATCTCCATGATCGCGATGATCGCGCCGGCGGGCGAGCGCTCCGGATAGGCGACGTGCGCACCCATGACGCCGTCACGAAGCTGAACTTTGATGTCTTCGGTCTTCATCGCCGGCCGCAGATCATCGGTGGGTTGCGCTTCGCCGGGCCCGTGCCATGAATCACTTTGCCTTGCCTTTGAGGCCCGCCGCGTCGATCACCTTCGCCCAGCGCACGTTCTCCGCGCGTATGAACTTCGCGAACGCCGCGGGTGAGGTCGCCACCGGATCGACCGCAAGCTTGGCCATGCTCGCTTTCATATCGGGACTCGTCATCACCTGCGTGAGCGTCTTGTGGAGCGTGTCGATGACGGGCTGCGGCGTGCCCTTCGGTGCGACGAAGCCGTACCAGCCCTCGGTGCTGAAGTTGATGCCGCTTTCCAGGATTGTCGGAACGCCGGGCAGCAGCTCGGTGCGCTTGTCGCTGCCGATGGCGATCACCCGCACCTTGCCGGCCTTGATCGCGGACAGCGTGGGTGGAATGCCGTTGAACATCATGTCGACTTCGCCCGCCATCACGGCGGTCATCGCCGGCGCCGCGCCTTTGTACGCAACGTGCACGAGCTTGATGCCGGCGACCTGGCTGAAAAGCTCTCCCGCCATGTGGATGCCGACGCCGACGCCGCCGGAGCCGAAGTTCATCTTACCGGGCCGCGACTTGGCCAGCGCCACGAGCTCCTTCACGTTTTTCGCGGGCACGCTGGGGTGCGTGAGCAGCACGTACGGCGCGGAGGCGACCTGAGAGATCGCAACGAGGTCCGTCGTCGGGTCGTACGGCGTGTTGGGATTCAGGTTCGGCACGATCGCGAGCGGTCCCGAAAAACCGAAGAGCAGCGTGTAGCCGTCCGGCGCCGCCTTGGAGGCGATCTCCGTGCCGATCAGCCCGGCCGCGCCCACCCTGTTCTCGACGACGAACTGCTGCTTGAGCGCGTCGGTCAGTCCCTGCGCCACGACGCGGCAGATGAGATCCACGGGGCCGCCGGCGCCTGACGGCGCGATCACCCGAACCGGTTTGGTCGGGTAAGCCTGAGGCCACGCGAGGGACGACCCGATCGCGCTCAGGGCCGCGCATGCGCCAGCCGCCAACAGCGTGCTTATCGCTTTCATGTGCTTCCTCCTCCTCGTGTTATGCGGCCCGCGTGAGGTGCGGGGCCGGACTATGGTACTGCGTGCGCCACGCCTGAAGGTGCGCCGGCGTGTCGAGATCGAAGGCGAGCGCGTGCTCCGCGTGTACCGCGGTGCGCCACCCGCGCGAGCGTCCCCATTCCACATAGCGCGCGAGGCTGCCGGGGCCGAAAAAGAACTGGAGCGGCGGCGCCGCCGGCACGACCAGCGCGTTCGTACCCGTGCCCTCTTCGTCCGGCGCGATCACGAAATCGGCGCGCCCTGCCTGCGCAACGAGCGCCTCGAGCGCCTCCTGCGAGAGCTCCGGAAGATCGCACGGCAACATCACGATCGTGCGCGCGCCGAGCGCCATTGCGCGCGTAGCGCCTTCGCCCGCCGCGTGATTGTGGCCGCCGGCGCCGCCGCTCTCGGGCAGCGCCTCCGCGCCCGCCGCACGCGCGAGGGCGAGCGCCTCTTCGCACGGGCTGACGAACACGCACCGCTCCATGTCCTCGAGCCACGCGCGCACGACGCGCAACGTGCGCTCGAGCAGCCAGCGGTTGAGCGCCGCGCGCTCCTCGGCCGACACCGCGCCCGCAAGCCGCGACTTGCTCTCGCGGATGCCGCGCATCGTGACCACGGCATAGAGCTCGCCGCGCGTCATGCGGCTTTCCTTTGGCAGCGCCGCGCGAGGTCGAGCGCAATGGCGGCGATCGCGGCACTGCGGCCGCGGTCGGTCATCAGCGTATCGGCCACCGCCACGCGACAGCCGAGCGCCTCGATCGCCGAACGCTCGTGCGCGTTGCGCTCGTCGATGACCCACGCATCGACGAGACGGCCGTAGTGCCGCGCCACGGCAAGCGCGCTCACGTCGAGCCCGAGCTCGCGCATCATCTTGGCGGCAGGCCCTTTGACGGCGTCGTTGCCGACGATCGGCGACACCGCGACGAGCGGAAACCGCCGCGTCTCGAGCCAGCGGCGAATTTCGGCGATAGCGAGGATTGGTCCAATGCTGATGTACGCATTGGAGGGACAGAGCACGACCGCGTCGACGGCGCCGCGTTCGAATACCGCGCGCAGCGCCGGCGGCACGCGCGCGCCGTCGCTGCCGGCGTAGCGAAAGCCGGTGACCTGCGGCGCGCATTGCTGCCGCACGAAGTAGTCCTGGAAAGCGAGCTCGCCGGCAGTAGTCGCCACCCGCGTTCTCACCGGCGTTTCGCTCATCGGGACGAGCGCGTGCCGCACGCCGAGCGCGTGCGCGAGACGCGAGGTGATCTGCGAGAGCGGCTCCCCGCGCGCGAGCGCCTGCGTTCTCAGCGCGTGCACCGCGATATCGCGGTCACCGAGCCTGAACCACGTCTCGCCGCCGAGCTCGCCGACCGCCGCCATGAAGCTCCACGTCTCGTCGCGGCGGCCCCAGCCGGTCTGCGGATTCTCCTCGCCGGCCAGCGTGTACATCACCGTGTCGAGATCGGGTGAGATCGAAAACCCGAGGTGCTCGAAATCGTCGCCGGTATTCACGACGATGGTGAGATCCTCCGGCGGCACGAGCGCGGCGAGACCCACGGCGAGCCGTGCGCCGCCGACGCCGCCCGCGAGCGCGACGATCACCGGAAGAGATCCTCGGCGCGATCGCGCAGGAGCGCGCGCACGCTGCCGTCGCCGCGCGCATACCGCAGCCCGCGCACCAGCACGGCCGGCACGCTCTCGTCGGCCTGCCCCATGACGAGCGACGCCGCCGCGGCCAATTCGTCCGCCAGGCCGACCTGCGTGACTTCCAGTGCGCGGCCATCGCGATCCCGCCGGCCGCGCAGATCGACGAGTGCGGGCATGCCGGCAACGCCAATGGCGATACCCGCGACGCCATTGCGCCACGCGCGCCCGAAGCTGTCGTTGATCACGATCGCGATCTCCCGCCCCGTGAGCTCCAGCAGCGTTTGACGCAGCGCGCGCGCGGATCCATCCGGGTTCTCAGGCAGCAGGAGCGCGCTCTCCTCGCCTCCGGGTCCGGCATTCGAGCGGTCGACGCCGGCATTCGCCATGATGAATCCGAGCCGGTGCTCGACGATCAGCACGCCCGGCGTCGCGCGCAGCACTTCGTGCGACTCGCGCAGGATCAACTCGACCAGGCGCGGATCCTTGCTCGTGCGTGTCGCGAGCTCGTGTGCCCGCGGGCCGGGATCGACATCGACCAGGCGCACGCCTCGCCCTTCGGCTTTCGAGACGATCTTCTGCGCGACGGCGATCACGTCGCCGCTCGCGAGCTCGAGCCCCGCGCGCTCGAGCGCCTCGAGCAGCAGGCGCGCGAGCGGCGCACCGCGGATGACTTCCGGGATGCCTTCCAGCGCGGTCAGCGTAACCTGCGTCATCAGACGAAGTGAGGCGCCACGTCGCGCACGAAGCGCTCGAGCTGTGGAAGCTGGTCGGTGCCGGCGAAACGGATACAGAGATCGGTGACACCCGCGTTCTCGTAGCGCTTCAACGTCTCGATCACCGTACCCGACGGTCCGAGCCCCATCAATCCGCGGAAATTCACGCCGCCGCCGTAGTACTTGGCGAGGAACTCGCTCGTTGCGCGTTCGGCGGCGCTAACCTCGTCCTCGATGCGAACGGTCGTGTACACGCACATTGGAAAGTCGCGCCGCGCGCGGCCGTGCTGCTCGAACGCAGCGGCGCACAGCTCGCGTAAGCGCCGGCAGTCGTCATCCGTGAGGTACGTGGTGATGACGCCGTCACCGAGGCGTCCGACACGCTCGATCTGCGCCGGAATGATCTCGCCGCGATTACCCGCCGTAATGAGTATCGGCGGTCCGGCCTCGGTCCACGGCAGCGGACCCGTCGTGTGCTGCGTCAGCCTGAAGTCGGAGCCTTCGTACGTTACGGGCTCGCCGCTCCACAGCTTGCGCCATACGATCACGTGCTCTTCGAGATCTTTGGCGCGCCGCTTGTGCACGCGACCGCACGCTTCCCATTCGCGGACGATCTCCGGCAGCGGCCAGCCCACCCCCACGCCGAGCACCAGACGGCCGCGCGAAACCTGATCCAGGCTCGCGAGCGCGTGCGCGAGCACGGTGGGCTGGCGCAGCGCGGGCAGCAGCACCGCGGTGCCGAGCCGCGCGCGCGTGGTGATCGCGGCGCAGTACGCGAGCGTCACGAGCGGCTCGACGCGCGGCTTCGCGACGACGCTGTCGCCGACCCAGATGTCCATGCCGGCTTCATCGCACGCGCGCGCCACCGTCCAGCATTCTTCGAGCGGGGGCTTGCGCGCGGACTGGATGACGACCGCGCGGTGCGGCAGGAGTACGCCTAATCGCATGAGGGAAAAACGCGGGAGATCGCGAGTATACCGCCCGTCCCTCGCACCTTGCGGTGCGCACGCTTCTCATACTCTAATAGCCGCACGCCCGCGAAGAGGCGCTCCCGCAGTGCTTTCCGAGAGAGGAGGATCCATGTTCTTCCGTTCTTGCGTAATCGCAGTGCTGACAGTCGCGGGCATCGCGCCGGCGCTTGCGCAGCAATATCCCGCCAAGACCGTTCGCATCGTCGTGCCTTATCCGCCTGGAGGCGGGACCGATCTCCTGGGCCGCCCGATGGCGCAGAAGCTCACCGAAAAGTGGGGCCAGACCGCGATCATCGACAATCGCGGCGGCGCGAGCGGCATGGTCGGCGCGGAGATCGCGGCGAAAAGTCCGCCCGATGGCTACACGATCTGTCTGTGCGCGTCCGCCGAAGTGGCGCTCAACGTCGCCCTGTACCCGAAGATGAATTACGACCCCGAGCGCGACCTCGTGGCCGTTACGCAGGTCGCGATCTCGCCGCTCGTGCTCGCGGTGCATCCGACGATGCCGATCAAAAGCGTGAAGGAGTTCATCGCGCTGGCGAAAAAGCGCCCGAACGAGATCGGCTACGGCACCGCCGGCGCCGGCGGCCCTCACCACATCGCCGGCGAGCTGATGAACCTGCAGGCCGGGATCAAGATCGTGCACGTGCCCTACAAGGGCGGCGGGCCGCAGCTCGCCGACCTGATCGGCGGCCACGTCCACAGCGTGTTCATCTCGCTGCCGGTGATCGCGCCGCACGCGAAATCGGACAAGGTGCGCATCGTGGCAGTGACCAGCGCGAAGCGCTCGCAGGCGCTGCCGGATACGCCGACGCTGGCGGAATCAGGGCTGTCCGGTTTCGATGTCAGTCAATGGTGGGGCGTGCTGGTGCCGCGCGGCACGCAGCCGTCGATCATCAAGAAGCTCGAGGCTGATTTCATCGAGCTCACGAAAATGGGCGACATCCGTGCGCGCATGGCGACGCTGGGCGCCGAACCCCTGGGCAGCACGTCCACCGAGTTCGCCGCGTACATCCGCAACGAGATCGCGAAGTACCGCAGGATCGTGAAGGAGGCCAAGATCACGCTGAGCTAGCCACGTGTAGGGCGAGCGCCCGACACGCGGTTCCTCCGACCATTGGCGGGAAGGGAGGTTACGGAGGGAAACCGTGGAAGGTTTCCCTCTGTTCTTAGCGGCGAGGCCCGAGCGGAACGCGAGCGCTGCGACTCTGGCAGGCCGGCATGATCTCCTTCGCGAAGAAGCGCATGCCGTCGAGCGGCGGAATCGGCTGAATGATGACGTGCTCGACGCCTGCGCGCGCGTACGCCTTCACGCGCTCGACGCACTGCTCGGGCGTGCCCCAGAGGTTGTCGTTCAGCACGTCCTTCGGCGTCGGCGGAACGGGAAACCGGTGCTCGCGCTCCTTCGCGTACAGCACGCTCCACTTGTCCACGTCGGCCTGCGCGAGCCCGGCGAGGCTCACCGTCGAGGTCGCCATCGGCAGCGGTTTGCCGCCGCGGCGCTTGGTCATGTCCTCGCGCCACGCCGCGACCGTCTCGGGGGGTTTGGAATAGAACAGCCACGTGTCGCCCAGGTCGGCGGCGAGCTGGCGTATCGCTTCCGAGTCTCCCGGCACCCAGATCGGGATGTGCGGCTTCTGCACCGGTTTGGGCTCGAGGTAGGCGTGCTCGAGCTTGTAGAAGCGGCCCTCGAAGTTGACCTCGTCCTGCGTCCACAGCGCTTTGGCGATCGTCAGCGCTTCGCGCAGCCGCGCCACGCGCTCCCCGTGCTCGTCCCACGGCAGGCCGTAGCTCGACGTTTCGTGCTTGAACCACGCCGAGCCCAGCGAGTAGATGAGACGCCCGCCGGAGATCACGTCGAAGGTCGCGGCCATCTTCGCCATCACGGCCGGATTGCGCAGCGAGTTGTTGAACGTGTGCCCCGCGAACGCGACCTTGCTCGTGAGCGGGATCAGCGCCGAGAGCACGGTCCAGTTCTCCAGCATCGGCGTGCGCTTTTCCATGTGCGCATTGATGACGTGATCGGGCAGCCACACGCTGTCGTAGCCGAGCTCTTCCGCCTCCACCGTCATGCGCCGCGCGTAATCCCAGCCGGCGCCCGGAGCGCCCATCTCGCCCTGCACCGCCAGCCGCACACCGAATTTCATTGAATAAAACCCACGACGCGCCTCCGGCGCAAAAAGTAGCTTAGGCGCCTGCCGGCGCTATGCCCAATTATCATCGACGGTCCATGCCGAGCACGTTGAGATAGGCGTGGCGCGAAGTATCTACGTAGCGCTCGCGGTATTCGACCGGCGTGCCGTCGTAGGTCTGCGCCATGCGCTCGATCGCGAGCACCGGTGCGCCGCGCTTCACCTTCAGGTGCCGCGCGGCGCTCGCCGGCGCGGCAGTGGCGCGCAGCCACTCCTCGAGCCGCGTCACCGTGACGCCGCAACGCGTCTGGTAGACACCGAAGATCGTCATGTCGCGCTCGCGCAGGAGCGACTCATCGAGGTGCGGAAACACCGCGCGCGGCACCACCACCCGGTCGTAGATCACGGGCTCGCCCTGCAGCCGGAGCACGTGCTCGTATTCGATGACGGGCGCGCCACGCTTCAGCTCGAGCCGCGCGGCGATCGCCTCATCAGCCGCGGTCTTCCGGTACGAGAGGAGCTCGCTCCCCGGGAATTCCTTGCGGCCCTCGCTATCGACGACGTTGAAAAACGCCTCCAGCATGTGATCGCGGTCGTGGCGCGCCGGGAACGTTCCGCGTCCGGGCCGCCGAACGAGCACGCGCTCGGCCACGAGCTCGCCGAGCGCCTTGCGTACGGTGCCGATCGAGACGCCGTAGGTGCGCGCGAGCTGCGCCTCGGTGGGCACCGCGGCGCCGGCCGGCCATTCGCCGCCCATGAGGCTGCCGAGCACCCGGCGCTTGACCTCCGCATACAGTGGGCCGCGCGTCACGGCGCCCGGCGTGAGACTAGACGGCGCCTCGCGCCAGCTCGCGCCTGCCGGCGCCACCGCGCCGCGTGCTTGCCGCGTCGTCGTATTCATATATATGATGTAGTTTAACTGCAACAAAAACAAAAATCAGCCCGCCGCCGGCCGCGTCCGGAAAGGAAATCGATGGACCGTCTCGACAGCATTGCCGCGTACCGTCTGCAGGTGCCGCTCACGAAGCCCTACAGGCTCGCCTTCGGCGCAGTCGAGCGCTACGACACGATCGTGGTGACGGCGACGCACGATAGCGGCCGCACCGGCCTCGGCGAAGCGACCGTGCTCACCGGTTACACCGACGAGACGATCGACGACGCGTGGAGCGTCGCGAAACGCTTCGCGTCGAGCCTGCTGGACATGCCGGCCGCGGCGGGACGCGCGGCGCTTCGCGAGCTCGCGGGCACGCATCCCTTCACCGCCACCGCGTTCGGGACCGCACTCGAAATGCTCGACGCGCCCGAGCGCTTTCGCGCACCCGCGCTCTCGGTGCCGCTGGTGGGCCTCGTAGACGCCAAGGGCCACGAAGCGATCGCGCGGCAGTTGGACGCGCTGCTCGAAACCGGTTACCGGACGGTCAAGATCAAAGTCGGGTTCGACGTCGGCGCGGATCTCGAATTCGTGCGCGCGGTGCAGCGCGCGGGCCGCAGTCGCGTACGCATCCGCATCGATGCGAACCAGGGCTACACCGCGGAACAGGGCGTCGCGTTCGTGCGCGGCCTCGAGCCCGATTCGATCGAGCTCTTCGAGCAGCCCTGCGCGGCCGGAGACTGGGACGCGCACCGGGCCGTGGCGCGGGCGTCGGGCGTGCCGCTCATGCTGGACGAGTCGATCTATGGCCTGCCGGACATCGAAAAAGCGGCCTCGCTCGAATGCGCGCAGTTCATCAAGGTAAAGCTCATGAAGTTCGTTACGCTGGACGCGCTCGCCGGGGCGATCGAGCGCATCCAGGCGCTCGGCATGCAGGCGGTGCTCGGAAACGGCGTGGCGTGCGACATCGGCTGCCTGCTCGAAGCGCTCGTCGCGGCGGGGCGCATCGACAACGCCGGCGAGATGAACGGATTCCTCAAGACGACCGGAACGCTGCTCGACCGGCCTCTCGCCTTCGAGGACGGCGCACTCGAGCTCGAACCGGGCTACACACCGCGCATCGATCTCGACAGCGTCCAGCGGTACTGCGTCGATTCGATCTGCTGCGGAGCCGCCGCCGCGGCCCCGAGCGCCGCCGCGTGAAAGCGATCGCCGTTGCGCGCTTCGGCGGTCCCGAAGCGCTGGAAATGATCGAGCGTCCGGTGCCCCAACCCGGGCCCGGCGAAGCGCTGGTGAAGCTCGAGTACGCCGGCGTGAACTTCATCGATGTGTACATGCGCAGCGGCCATTACGCGCGCTCCCACACCTACCAGACGCCGCTGCCGATGACGATCGGGATGGAGGGCGGCGGCACGGTGGTCGCGGCCGCCGAGGGCGCGACGAGCGTGAAGGCGGGCGACCGCGTCGCCTACTGCATCGTGCGCGGGAGCTACGCGCAGCTCGCGACGGTGCCGGTGTCGAAGCTCGTGCGCGTGCCTGACGATGTGCCGCTCGGCATCGCGACCGCGCTCATGCTTCAGGGCTGCACCGCGCACTACCTGAGCCATTCGGCGTTCGCGCTGAACGCCGGCCACACGTGTCTCGTCCATGCGGGCGCGGGCGGCGTGGGGCAGCTTCTCATTCAGCTCGCGAAGGCGCGCGGCGCCAGGGTGATCGCGACAGCCGGCAGCGCCGACAAAGCCGCCATTGCACGCGCGCGCGGCGCCGATCACGTGGTCCTCTACCGTGAGCAGGATTTCCGCGCGGAGGTAATGCGCATCACCGGCGGCGTAGGCGTGGATGTCGTGTACGACGCCGTCGGCCGTGACACGATCTCGAACAGCATCCGCAGCCTGAAGCGCCGCGGTCTGTGCGTGAATTACGGCGGCGCATCGGGACTCGTCGAGTCCGTGCAGCCGCTCGAGCTCGCGGAAGCGGGTTCGGTATTCTTCACGCGCCCCCACCTCGCCGATTACATCAGCACCGCGGACGAGTTCGCGATGCGCGCGAACGATCTCTACGCGGCGTGGCGCACCGGGGCGCTGACGGTGACGATCGACCGCGAGTTCGAGCTCGAAGCCGCGGCGGAGGCGCACCGCTATCTCGAAAGCCGCGGCACGCGCGGCAAACTGCTGCTGCGGGTTCCGCAATGAAACAGAAGACGGTCATCACCGGCGTCATCGGCTCCGACACCCACATCGTGGGAAACCGCATCCTGTCGATCGCGCTCGAGAACGCGGGCTACAAGGTGGTCGCGCTCGGCGCGCTCACGCCTGCGGCGGATTTCGTGAAAGCCGCCGTGGAGACCGCCGCCGACGCGATTCTCGTCTCGTCGCTGTACGGACAGGGCGAGCTCGACTGCCGCGGCTTCCGCAGCCTGTGCATCGAAGCGGGTCTGGAAGACATCCTCGTCTACGTCGGCGGCAACCTCGTCGTCGGCAAACGCTCGTGGGAGGAGACGCTCGAGACCTACCTCGACATGGGCTTCGATCGCGTGGCCCCGCCCGGCACGCGCGTCGACACCGTGCTCGACTGGCTCGCCGAGGACCTGGCGGCGCGCGAAGCACGCTCGCGCGCCACCGTCTGACGCGCCGGCGCATCAGGCACATGACCACTGCGCTCCTCATCGATTTCGGCAGCACCTATACGAAGCTCCGCGCGGTCGATGTCGGCGCGCAGCGCATCCTCGGCGCAGGTCAGGGGCCGTCCACGGTCACGACGGACATCATGTTCGGCATGCGTGCCGCGCTCGACGATCTCGAGCGCCGGCTCGGCAAGCTCCCGCGGTTCGACTACCGCCTGGCTTCCAGCAGCGCGGCGGGCGGATTGCGCATGGTCACGGTGGGTCTCGTACGCGAGCTCACGGCCGAGGCCGCGCGGCGCGCGGCTTTGGGCGCCGGCGCGAAGCTCGTCGGCGCGTTCGC
>Ga0196977_1000542_pt1 | contig 19184 bp, 22 predicted proteins | sample S3v_1013CmetaG_FD_148634 | JGI IMG/M metagenome (GOLD analysis project Ga0196977, IMG submission 148634) | Soil microbial communities from Anza Borrego desert, Southern California, United States - S3+v_10-13C | ecosystem: Environmental > Terrestrial > Soil > Desert | place: USA: California...
TATCGCGCCGCCTGAACTCGTTTCTCCCGATCGGCACCTCTCGGGTATTTCTCTGAGGGCTGAGGGAGAAGCGAAAAAACGGCAGGGAAAGCTATAGGCGGCCTCCCGTCGTCTCTGAGGTATCCTCCGCGCGCCATGAGCCCCTTGCGTACGTGCGTCTTTCCCTGTGCCGGATTCGGGACGCGCTTCTTTCCGGCGACGAAGGTCATCCCGAAAGAGATGCTGCCTCTCGTCGACAAGCCCATTCTGCAGTACGGCATTGAAGAGGCGCGCGACTCCGGCCTCGACAAACTGATCGTCGTCGCGTCGAAGGGGAAGGAAACGATCTTCGATCACTTCGACCGTACCGCCGAGCTCGAACGCTCCCTGCGCGAGCGCGGCAAGGACGAGTTGCTCGCCGAAGTCGACGCGGTCAGCCGCATGGTCGACCTCATCGCCGTCCGCCAGAAAGAAGCTCTCGGCCTCGGCCACGCCGTGCTGACCGCGCGCGATGCCGTCGGCAACGAACCGTTCGCGGTCGTGTTGCCGGACGATGTCATCCTCGCCGAGATCCCCGCGCTGCTGCAGATGCGGCGCGTGTTCGAGGACACCGGCCGTCCCGTCGTCGCGCTCATGGAAGTGTCTGAGGAAGAGACGTCGCGCTACGGCATCGTCGCCGGCGAGCTCGTTTCCGATCGCCGCTTCCGCGTCACGGACATGATCGAGAAACCGAAATCCGAGCCGCCGTCGCGCTACGCGATCATCGGCCGCTACATCCTGCCGCCGGACATCTTTCCGCTGCTCGAGAAAACGCAGCAGGGCGCGGGCGGCGAGATCCAGCTCACCGACGCGCTCACCGAGCTCGTTCGCGCCGGCGACTTCTTCGGCTACGTCTTCGAGGGCACACGCTACGACGCCGGCGAGAAACTCGGCTACCTCAAGGCCACTGTCGACTACGCGCTGCGTCATCCGAAGCTCGGGCGCGAGTTTCGTGACTATCTCAAAGACGCCGTGTCGTGAAAAAGATCGACATCCTCGAGCTGCCGGAGGACGCGCGCGATCTGATCCGCGAGTGCGAGGCGCAGGGGGAGCGCACGCAGTTCGAGCGCAACGGCCGTCCGGTGGCCGTGCTCGTGTCGTACGACGAATACATGGCCTTGCGCGAGACCATCGACATTGCCAACGACTCGCTGCTGTTCGCGAAGATCGCGGAAGCGGATGAAGAGACGCCGGTCGAATTCGATCGCCGCCTGCCGCGCCTGCGCATCACCACCGCTGCGAAAGCGGGTCTCGACGCGATCGAAGGCGTCGATCGCCGTCTCGTACTGTCCACGCTCGCGCGCATCAGCGACAACCCCATCGCGGGCGCGCCGCTCTTCGATCCGCTGAAGGGACTGTGGTCGCATCGCGTCGGCGTGTACCGCATCATCTACAAGATCGTGGCGGAGGCGCGCTCGGTGGTGATCCTCGTAATAAACTCCGCGCCGTGACGAGATACATCCTCGCTTCGTCGTCGCCGCGGCGCCGCCAGTTGCTTGCGTCGATCGGCCTCGAGTTCGATGCGCTTCCTCCCGACGTGCCGGAAGTGCGCTCCACGAATGAGACACCCGAGGAGTATGTGGCGCGGTTGTCGCGCGACAAGGCGCGGGCGTTGTCGGCGGAGCATCCGTCTCGATGGGTGATCGCCGCCGACACCACCGTGCTGTTCGGCGACGAGTTGCTCGAGAAGCCGGTCGACGCCGCGGATGCCGCGCGTATGCTCGCCACGATCGCCGGGAAGACGCACATGGTCTACACCGGCGTCACGCTCGAGAACATCGAGCGCGATCATCACGACACGCGCGTCGTGGAGTCCGAGGTGAGGATGCTGCCGCTTTCGCGTGAGGAGATCGAGTGGTACGTGCGGACCGGCGAGCCGCTCGACAAGGCCGGCGCGTACGCGGTGCACGGGATCGCCTCGATGTTCATCGAATCCATCCACGGCAGTTACACGAACGTAGTCGGACTGCCGCTTGCTACGCTGTTCCTGATGTTGCGAAAAGCGGGGCTCGACCCGCTCGGAAACGTGGAGTCCTGATATGACCTCAGCAGCAAAAGTCGGCGTCGTGATGTTGATCGCGTTGGCCGTCCTCGGCTACTTCGTCCTGCGCATCGAAGACATCAATCTCCGCAAGTCGGGCCAGATGCGCGAGGTGAAGGTGATCTTCGACAACGCCGCCGGCCTCGAAGATGAGGCCACGGTGCGCATCGGTGGCGTACGCAAGGGGCACGTCACGAGCGTCGAATCGCTGCCGGACGGACGCGCGCTCATCACGATGACGGTCAACGATGATGTGCCATTGCACTCCGACGCCACGGCGAAGATCGCCAACCTCGGTCTGCTCGGCGAGCGCTACGTCGAGATCGATCCCGGTTCGCAGGGGAAGCCGGTGCTTCCCCAAACCAGCGTCCAGATCGCCGGATCGCAGGCCGCGTCGATCGATGAGATCACTGAAGAGGTGGCGGCGATCGCGAAGGATGTGAAGGCGATCACCGCTTCGATGCGCGCGGTCGTCGGCGGGCCGACCGGGCAGCAGCGGCTCGAAGAGATCGTCGACAACGTTCGCGGCATCACCGCGGACGTGCGCCTGCTCATCGCGGCGAACCGCGCCAACGTCGACGCGACGCTCGTGAACACGCGCGAGATCACCGCGCATCTGCGCAGCGAGATCCCACGCCTCGCGGCCACGCTCGATCGCGTGGCCAATCAGATCGGTGGCACCGTGGGTGAGAACCGTCCCGAGTTGCGCGAAGTCGTGCAGAACCTGCGCGGTCTTTCCGCCGATCTGCGCGTCACCGCGGACAACCTCAACGACATCACCGGCCGCGTGAAAAGCGGCCAGGGCACCGTCGGCAAGCTGTTTTACAGCGACGAAGCACACGACAAGCTGACCGGCGCGCTGTCGTCGGTCGAGAGCGGTGTGAAGTCGCTGCAGGAAACGCTCGGCCGCGCCAACCGCATTCAGATGGACCTCGGCATCAAGGCCGATTACTACGCCGGCCTCAGTGAGGAAACCGAGGAGAACGGTGTGAAGACGGTGAACGGAAATTCGCGCTCGACGGTCGGACTGCGCCTCGTCCCGAACCCCGATCGCAACCGCTTCTACAACATCGAGCTCGCCGACGATCCGCGCGGCCGCAAGCGCGAGAAGACGTTCGTCGAAACGCGCACCAATCCGGCCACGGGCGTTTCAGAAACGATCATCACCGAGACCACGAAATACGACCGCGACTACGTGATCTCCGCGCAGGCAGGATGGGTGCTCGATGATTTGTCGGTGCGCGTCGGACTGTTCGACTCGACCGGCGGCGTCGGTGCCGACTACAAGCTGAACGATCGCATCCGCGTGACCGGCGAAGCGTTCGACTTCGGCCAGAAGCGTGACGACAACCCGCACTTCCGCGTCCTCGGCGAATACATCTTCCGCCACGAGAAGCCGCATTCGCCGACGCTCTTCGTGACGTCGGGCGTCGACAATCCGCTCAACGACACCGCCTTCATCTTCGGCGGCGGCATCCGCTGGCGCGACGAGGACCTGAAGTATCTGATCGGCAGCATTCCACTCGGGAAATGACAGAGCCGATCCGCACGGTCCTCCTCTTCGGCGGCCGTTCCGCCGAGCACGAAGTCTCCATCCTCTCGGCTCGCTCGGTTGCGAACGCCGCGTCGAAGGAGCGCATCGCCATCACGCCGGTCTGCATCGCGCGCGACGGACGTTTCGTCGCGCCGGAGCGCAGCGCGCGCATTCTGGACGGCGAGGAAAACAGCGCGACCGGCGACGTGCAATTTTCGTTCGAAGCATGGTCGCGTGAGTCAGCGGTCGACATCGTCTTCCCCTTGATCCACGGGACAGGCGGCGAAGACGGCGCGCTGCAGGGCTACCTCGAGGTCCTCGGTCTGCCGTACGTCGGCAGCGGCGTGACCGCATCCGCGGTGGGCATGGACAAAGTGCACATGAAGCAGGCTTTCGCCGCGTCGAAGCTGCCGATGGTCGACTACGTGCCGGTCGTCGAGCACGAATGGCGTCACGAGCGCGAGCGCGTCACGCGCGCCGTCGCCAACGCGCTGCGCCTGCCGTACTTCGTGAAGCCCGCGAACAGCGGCTCGTCGGTCGGCGTGCGCAAGGTGAAGAATGACGCCGATCTCGCCAGCGCGATCGAGCATGCGTTCCGATTCGACGAGAAGGTGCTGGTCGAACGCGGCGCCGACGCGCGCGAGATTGAAGTGGCCGTCCTCGGCAACGAGAAGCCGGAAGCGTCGGTGCCGGGCGAGATCGTCGCCGGAGCGGAGTTCTACGACTACGCCGACAAGTACGTCGATACCAAATCGCAGCTCGTGATCCCCGCGAAGCTCGCCGCCGATCGCACCGAGGAAGTCCGCCGTCTCGCCATCGCTGCGTTCAAAGCGATCGGCGCCTCGGGTTTCGCCCGCGTCGACTTTTTCCTCGAGCGCGGCACGAACCGGCTGTACGTGAACGAGATCAACACGATTCCCGGCTTCACGAACATCTCGATGTACCCGAAGCTCTGGGAGGCGACGGAGCTGAAGTACTCGCGTTTGATCGAGCGATTGATCGCGCTGGGGCTGGAGCGTTCGCGCGGACGTCAGACACGAAGCGAGTCGACGATGGCGTGGTTCGACGAGGTCAAGCCGCTCACGTAGACCCTATGGAGTGCGGCCGCTTTGGAAAGCGGTGGCTGCGGCCACCGTACTCCATATACGATCGTTCGCCATGTGGCCGCTGCGCCTCGCGCTCGCGAAACTCCGACCCTTCAACGCGACTTCAATCACACGGACGCTGATCGTTCTCTTGACCGTCGCTGGATTCCTGTACGGCGACTACCTCCTCTTCCGGCGCCTCTTTCGCGCGATCGTCAACGTGGAAGCGGAAACGCCGTTCCTCGCGCTGGGCCTTCTTCGCAACCTGCTGTCGCTCGTCTTTCTCGTGGCGACGGTGATCCTCTTCTCGTCAGCGCTGACCGCCGCCATCGGCTCGTTCTTCACCGATCTCGATCTCGACGTGCATCACGCCGCGCCGCGCTCGAAATTACGCGTCGCGCTCGGGCGGTGGCTCAAGACGCTGATGCAGGCGGCGACGGTGGTGTTCCTCTTCCTGATCCCGCTCGTGATTGCGTTCGCGCAGCAATACGCGAAGCCGTGGATCTTCTATCCGGTGATCCTCGGCAACCTGGCGTTGCTCATGTCCATCCCGGTCAGCGCGGCGTCGATCGTGATCCTGCTGCTGGTGCGCTGGTTTCCGGTGCAGCGCGTTCATCAGATCGTGGCCACGCTGGCGGTGCTGGTGCTGACGCTGGCCGTGATCGCGTTTCGAATGAGCAGGCCGGAGCGCTTCTTCACCGAGGTGTTCACGGACAACCCGGTGCAGGTGCTGCGGAGCATCGAGCTGCCGTCGATGAGTCTCTATCCGAGCTCCGATCTCGCGCAGCTCATGACAAGTGAGGTTCCTCGGGTTCCTCGGTTCCTCGGGGTTCCTCGGGTTGAACCAGCCATCCCGAGGAACTCCGAGGAACCCCGAGGAACCCGAGGAACCGTTCTCGCGCCGCGCATCGCCGTCATCGCGTTGTCGCTGCTCATCGCGTTCGCGGTCATCGCGCGCAAGTGGTACTTCACCGCATTCGTCCGCGCGCGCGAGAGCATGGCCCCGATGGCGATCGGCGCGATATCGACGACGCGCTTCTTCGATCGCATGCTCCGGCGCGCCGATCCACAACTGCGCGCACTGCTGGCCAAGGAAGTGCGCACGCTCAGCCGCGACGTCGCGCAGTGGTCGCAGTTGTTCCTCATGGCCGCGCTGGTGTTCATGTACCTATACAACGTGCGTATGCTGCCGCTGGGCGGCGATGCCCGCGCCACGCTGGTCGCGTATCTGAACCTCGGCATGACCGGCTTCGTCATTGCCGCGATCTGTCTCCGTTTCGCGTATCCGTCGGTGTCGGCGGAAGGGAAAGCCTTCTGGCTCGTGCAGACCGCGCCGGTTTCGTACGGCCAGTTCCTGCGGGTGAAAGTGTTCGTGTATGCGCTGCCGCTGACGTTGTTGTCGCTGCTGCTGACGGCGTTCGCGAACGTGCTGCTCGATGCGAACGCGGTGGTGTGGGCGTTCACGCTCATCGGCGCGCTGCTCTTGCCCGCGACGCTGGTCAGCCTCGGCGTGGCCTTAGGCGCGCTGACACCGAACTTCAACGCAGAGAATCCGCTGCAGGTCGGACTGTCTCTGGGCGGCTTCGCCTACATGGCGCTGGCGATGGGTTACGTCGCCACGATGATGGTGCTGGTGGCACGGCCTCTGATGCGCTACTTCCTCACGCACGTACTGGCGATGTTCGAACGCAGCTCGCTCGCCGCGACCGCGGCACCGATCGTGATTGCGCTCACGCTGTCCGCCGCGCTCGCGGTGATACCGATGCGCGCCGCGGAACGACGCCTCACCCGCATCACGGAAAGCGATTAGAATCGTTTCGCTTCCAACCCGCGAACGCAAGGAGAAAAAGATGAGCGAGATTCCCCCGCCCACCGTACCGCCTGCAGTTCCGCCTCCGCCCGGAGGTGGCTCGTACACGCCACCGCCTCCTCCTCCGCCCGGCGGCGGCTATGGTGGCGGCGCATCATCCAGCGGCGGCGATCGCACGCTGATGGTGGTGTTGTCATACCTCTGGATCCTCGCCCTGATTCCGCTGCTCACGAAGAAGGAAGATCCCGAAGTGCAGTGGCACGCGAAGAACGGCATCGGCATCCTCATCGGCGAGATCGTCGCGTGGATCGTCTTCACCGTGCTCGGCTTCGCGCTGCCGGACATCGCCGGCTGCGGCATCGGCGTCATCAGTTGCGTGGTCTGGATCGCGTTCCTGGTGATCCGCATCCTCTGCATCGTGCAGGGTGTCGGCGGCAAGCGCTTCAGCGTGCCGGTGCTCACTGACATCGGTCAGAAGATCAACTTCTAGGAATCATCGATGTCCAACTCCTCCTACACACCGCCTCCGCCTCCGCCGAGCACCGGCGGAGGTGGTTCCGGCGAGCTCGTTCATCCTGCCAACCCGCCCAAGGATCCCGTGCTGATCCTGCTGCTGAATCTTTTTCTCTTCGGCGGCGTTGGCTACCTGGTCATGGGACAGATGACGAAGGGGATCGTCGCGATCGTCACCGCACTCGTGATCGCGATCCCGACCTGCGGCGCCGGCTCACTGCTGGTCGGCGCGTTCGGCGCGGTCGACGGTTACCTGCAGGCGCAGCAGCTCAAGGCCGGCTTCCCCGTCGGCCAGTGGACGTTCTTCAACGATCACCGGTAGACGTTCCGCCCGATCCACCACGTCATCACCACCACGAAACTGCCCCAGCCGAACCACCGCGTGTACAGAAAGCGCGGTGGTTCGCCGCGCAGCATTCCGGGCAGCGCGATGCCGCCGAGGAGCATGACCGCGAAGAGGAATGGGTTGAAGAGGAATGCTTCGCCGACGCGCCCGTGCAACAGCGCGTGCAATGCGCGCGTGGAGCCGCAGCCGGGGCAATCGAGTCCCGTGAGCTGGCGGAACGCGCATTGCGGATAGAACCCGGCCGTCACGGGCGGGAACGTGTAGAGCACCCACGCTCCCGCCGCAAGGACCACGATGGCGATCGCGCTAGCGATTCGCCATGCCGTCGCCGACGAAGTTCTGAAGGACCGCCACTCCACCGAATACCATCCAGAGCACCATCACAACGAGCCACGATCCGACCGCGATCCAGCACCACATCTTCGCCTGTCTCGAGGCATGCTGGGCGCCCGCGATATCTCCGGCCGCGAGCTTCGAGTTCACTTGCGCCGCGAAGATGATCGCCACCACGCCAAACGGAAGACAGCAGCACAACGTGGTGATGATCGCCTGGACCAGGTAGTTCGGGATCGGTTCGCCCACCGGTGGTGCCACGGCGCCGTAGGACGACGCGCTCGGCGGTGGCGGCGTGTAGCTATGCGGTGCCGCGTTGGTGAGCGGCTTGCCGCAGTTGATGCAGATGCTGGCCGTATCCAGGTTCGAAGTACCGCAGCTCGGACAGTTCACGACTCCTCCTTCATTGCAACAGAGACAGCGCGGAGACTCCCGCTGCGGTAACGATGCCCGCGACCAGCGCGATGATCGACCACGTCTTCGCGCTTTTCGAGGCAGCTTGTGCGCCGGCAACGTCGCCCGCAACGAGTTTCGAGTTCACCTGAGCGGAGTAGACGAGTGCCACGATACCGAGAGGCAGGCAGCAGCACAATGTCACCAGGATCGACTGGACGAGATAGTTCGGGACGTCCGGCGGTGGCGGAAAGTAAGGAACGCGTTGCCCGCAGTTGCCGCATGCGCGCGCGCCGGGACCGAGCTCGTTGCCGCAATTCGTGCAGTACACGTCACTGACCTCCGACGATGTTCTTCGGGTACTGCACGAACGAACCGCTGGCGAAGACGATGTCGCAGTCGAAGTTCTCGACCTCGCCTCCCGCGTATTGACTGGGAGTGTCGACGTCGAACGTTTTGTCCTTGCCTGCGCTGATGATCACGTACCCGCGGTTCTCGAGCGGCATGTAACGCAGGTCGGTTTCCCATGCATCCTTCGTGACCAGGTTCGTCACGTACTTCGGCTCGACGTGCTCGCGCAGCGCCGCGACCGTCTCGCCTTCCGGATACGACTGGACCGTCGAGTTGTCCACACCCCACGACTCGAGCGCCGTCGCGACCGTGCGCATGTCGGCCATGGTCCGCTTTTGTTTCGCGCGCTCCGTCGCCGTGACCAGATTCGGGATGGCGATCGCCGCGAGGATGCCCATGATGAAAAGGAGCACCAGGGCGGCGGCGATGACGCCGATGATGATCGCGGCCGGATTCGTGCCGGCGCGCGCGGGCGGACGCGGCGGTGCACCATTCGTCGGATTGCCGCACGAGGCGCACGGCACGTATGAGACCTGGGCTACGTGGCTCCCGCAGTACGCGCAATAGGCCAAGCGATACTCCTCGAATCGGGAAGGATGCGCGATTGTAACCGCCCGCTGTCCTGGACATGTCCATCATGACGTTCCATGCGCGCGTTGCTCGTGTCGGTCGTCCTCGCGTCCGTCGTTCACGCCGCCGAGCAGAAACTCACACCGAGCCACGGCGCCGCCCTCGATCAGTTCGGATTCTCCGTGGCCATCAGCGGCGACACGCTCGTTGTCGGCAGTCTGCAGGATTTCATCGGAGCGAACGTCGAGCAGGGCTCGGCGACCGTCTTCACGCGCAGCAACAACGTGTGGATCGAGCAGGCCGCGCTCGTCGCATCCGACGGCGCCGCACGCGACTCGTTCGGCTTCTCCGTCGCGATCGATGAGAACACGATCGCCGTCGGCGCATTCAAAGACGACGTCGGCGCGAACGAGGAGCAGGGATCGGTCTATGTCTTCGTACGCGACGGAACCGGCTGGCCCCAACAAGCGAAGTTGACCGCGAACGATGGTGACGCCGGCGATGTGTTCGGCTACTCCGTCGCACTCGATGGCGACACGCTCGTCGTCGGCGCCGTCGGCCGCGACCAGGGCATCTTCGCCGCATACGGCGCCGCGTACGTGTTCGTGCGCAATGGCACCACGTGGACGCAGCAGGCGCGCCTCGTTCACGCCGATGGCTGGACGTCGGACAACTTCGGTCAGAACGTCGCCATCGATGGCAACACACTCGTCGTATCGGCCGGCTTTGCGGATATCGACACGGTGCAGAATCAGGGCGCGGCCTGGGTGTTCGTGCGCAACGGCAATACGTGGAGTCAGCAGGCCAGGCTTCTCGCCAGCGATGCCGCCATCTTCGACGAGTTCGGCCGGTCCGTCGACATCGACGGCGATCGCATCCTCGTCGGATCACTCGCCAATGACTATCGAGGGGCGGCGTACGTTTTCGAGCGCACCGGTGTCCTCTGGCGTGAGAAGGCCAAGCTCGTCGCCGCGGACGCTGCGAACAACGATCGCTTCGGAGTTTCCGCCGCTCTCGAAGGCGACGTCGCCGCGGTCGGAAGTTTTGGCGATGACGTCGGCGAGCGCTCCGGCCAGGGCTCAGTCCGCGTCTTCACGCGCCGCGACGGCGTGTGGCAACCGCGAGCCACCCGCACCGCATTCGACGCTGACGCATTCGACACGCTCGGCTACTGCGTCGCAATCAGCGGCAACGACATCGCCGCCGGCGCATACGGCGACGACATCGGAACGCAGCTCGATCAGGGGTCGGTCTACGTGTTCAATGCGAACCAAGTTCCAAGCCGCAGAAGGGCCACCCGCAAGTAGATCTCCAGATTTCACCACATCATGCCGAGTTGCAACCGCGCCGCCTCGGACATCATGCTCCGATCCCACACCGGATCGAACACCACTTCCACCTCGGCATCCTTGACCGAGGGGATGGCCATGATCTTCGAGCGTACGTCGCCGGCGAGCACCGGACCCATGCCGCAGCCGGGCGCGGTCAGCGTCATCTTGATGTGCACCTTCTTGCCGCCGTCTTCAGCGTCCTGCAGATCGCAGAGATACACGAGACCGAGGTCGACGATGTTGACCGGGATCTCGGGGTCGTAGCAGGTCTTGAGGGCGTCCCACACCATCTCTTCGAGCTTCTCGGGAGTCAGATCCGCGGCGGCGACTTCGGCCGCGTCCTGGGGACTCTTGCCGATCGCTTCCACTTCGCGGCCCGAGATGCGCACCATCAGGCCGCGGTCGGTGATGACCGTGTACGTACCGCCCAGCGACTGCGTGATCGTCGCCTGCGCGCCGACCGGCACGAGCACTTTCTCGCCGCTCGGGATCATGATCGCTTCGGCGCTGCGGTTGAATGTGACTTCTTCTCTCATTTGGCTCTCACCCTCACTCCGTGGTGACTTTCTCGTCGTTGCCGTCGAGCGCACTTCGTAGCGTATGCCACGCCAACGTCGCGCATTTGACGCGAGCCGGAAACTCGCTCACCCCGGAGAACGCGGCCAGGCGCCCCAGATCTGCCGCGCTGAGGCCGCTCTGATCGCCGGTGACGAGACGGTGAAACGTCTCGAACAGGCGATCCGCTTCTTCTTTCGACTTCCCTTTCACGGTCGAGCTCATCACCGAGGCCGAAGCTTTGGAGATGGCACAGCCGCTGCCGGTGAAACTCACTTCGCGGATCACGTCGCCATCCGTCTTGAGGAACACCGTGTAGTGATCGCCGCAAAGCGGGTTGTAGCCGTCGACGCGATTCGTCGCGTCCGGCATCTCGTGGTAGTTGCGAGGATTCTTATTGTGGTCGAGGATGACCTGTTGGTAGAGCTCGCGGAGATCCGACATCAGCCAAACACCTCGATGACTTTCTGGAGACCGGCGACGAGCGCGTCCGCTTCTTCACGCGTGTTGTACAGACCGAACGAAGCGCGGCCGGTGGCGGGAACGTTGAAGCGCATCATCAGCGGTTGCGCGCAGTGGTGGCCGGTGCGGATGGCGATGCCTTCCTGATCGAGGATCGTGCCGATGTCGTGCGGATGGACGCCTTCGAGCACGAACGAGATCACGGCTGCTTTCTCGCGCGCGGTGCCGATGAAGCGCAGCCCTTTGATCTCACCGAGGTGCTGCGTGGCGTATCGCTCGAGATCGTGCTCGTACGCGCTGATGGCGTCGAGCCCGATCGCGGAAACGTACTGCAGCGCGGCGGCGAGGCCGACCACGCCGGCGATGTTCGGCGTGCCTGCTTCGAACTTGTAGGGCAGCGCGTTGTACGTGGTCTTCTCGTACGAGACGGAGAGGATCATGTCGCCGCCGCCCTGCCATGGCGGCATCGCGTCGAGCAGCGACTCGCGGCCCCACAGCACGCCGATGCCGGTGGGACCGTAGACCTTGTGTCCGGAGAACGCGTAGAAGTCGCAATCCAGCGCCTGCACGTCGATGCCGATGTGCGGTGCGCCCTGCGCGCCGTCGACCAGCACGAGCGAGCCGTTCGCGTGCGCCGCGTCGATGATGCGGCGCAGTGGATTGATCGTGCCGAGGGCGTTCGAGGCGTGGCCGACCGCGACGATCTTCACGCGCGGATTCAGCATCCGTTCGTATTCATCGATGAGTAGCTCACCCGCGTCGTTGACGGGGATCACGCGGACGGTCGCGCCTTTTTCCTGCGCGAGCATCTGCCAGGGGACGATGTTCGAGTGATGCTCGATCGCGGAGATCAGCACCTCGTCGCCCGCGCCGACGTTGGTGCGTCCCCACGCCTGCATCACCAGGTTGATCGACTCGGTGGTGCCGCGCGTGAAGACCACTTCTTTCTCGCTGCGCGCGTTGATGAACCGCTGCACGACGCCGCGAGCGTTTTCGTATTCGAGCGTGGCCAGCTCGCTGAGAAAGTGCACGCCGCGATGGACGTTCGAGTTCTCTTCCGTGTAGTAGCGCACGAGCCGGTCGATGACCTGCCGCGGCTTCTGCGTGGTGGCGGCGTTGTCGAGATAGACGAGCTTGCGGCCGCGCACATCGCGGGCGAGGATGGGGAAGTCGTTGCGGATGGCGGCGACGTCGTAGGTCGCGCGCGTCTGTTCAGTCACGCTCATCGCGTTCCTCCTCGCCGTTCGGGCATCCGCTCCGGCATGGCCTGGAACAGCGCGCGGCGCACTTGTTCGCGCACCGGCTCGATCGGGATGCGGTCCGCGATCTCGCTCGCGAACGCGTAGACCAGCAGGCTGCGCGCTTCCGCTTCCGCGAGGCCGCGCGAGCGGAGGTAGAACAGCGCCTCCTCGTCGATCTGGCCGATGGTCGAGCCGTGGTTGCACTTCACGTCGTTGTTGTGGATCTCGAGGTTCGGCTTCGAGTCGACGATGGCCGTCTCGGAAAGCAGCAGGTTGCGATTGGTCTGGCGTGAGACCGTCTTCACCGCGCCGGGGCGCACGATGATCAGGCCGTCGAACACGCCGCGCGCGTTCTGATCGAGCACACCTTTGTAGAGCTCCACGCTTTCGCAGTGCGGGTGGAGGTGATCGACGACCGTGCGGTTGTCGAGGTGCTGCGTGCCGGTGCCGAGAAACAAGCCGTCGAGCGTGATGCTCGCGCCTTCGCCGCCGAGGGTGACGTGTGTTTCGTTGCGGGCCAGGGCGGCGCCGACGGCGAATGTGCGCGAGGTGACGTTCGCGCCGCGCTCCTGGCGGATGTACACGTTGCCGATGTGATACGCGGCGATCGATTCGCACTCGAGCTTCGTGTGATCGACGACCGCGCTCTCGTGCGCGACGATCTCCGTCACCGCGTTCGTGAAGTACGTGCCGGTGCCGACGTACGTCTCGACGATGGTGACCTGGCTGTTCGCGCCGGCGACGACGATGTTTCGCGGATGCGACCAGACGCTCTCACCCTGACCGATGAAGAGAAAGTGGATGAACCCTTCCACGACCTTGCCAGCCGGGATCTCGATGCGTGCGCCGTCCTGCATGTTCGCCGTGTTCAGCGCGACCATCGCGTTGCGTTCCCAGTCGGCGATGTTCACGTCGTCGGGGACGCCGAACTTCTGGCCGGTCTGCTCGACCAGCTTTCCGTTGACGAACACGAGCTCGAGGATCGCGCGTCCGGCCATCGTGGCGAGACTCTCCACGCGGCGCGGCGCGTCATCGGTGCGCCAATCGATCTTCTGCAGCGGTGCGAGGTTCGTGTAGCGCCACTCCTCGATGCGTGGAGTCGGCCAGCCGAGCTTCGCAAACGATTCCGCCGCGCGCTCGCGCAGGCTGACTTCCTCGAGCTGCGACGTCACGCCGCACCTTCCTCGATCCAGTCGTAGCCCTTCTGCTCGAGCTCTTCGGCCAGCTCCTTGCCGCCCGACTTCACGATGCGGCCGTTCGCGAGCACGTGCACGTAGTCCGGCACGAGGTAGCGGAGCAGGCGCTGGTAATGCGTGATGACCAGCACCGAGTGTGCTTCGCTGCGCAGCGTGTTCACGCCGGTGGCGACGACGCGCAGCGCGTCGATGTCGAGGCCGGAGTCGGTCTCGTCGAGCACGGCCAGCTTCGGATCGAGCACCGCCATCTGGAAGATCTCGTTGCGCTTCTTCTCGCCGCCGGAGAAGCCTTCGTTGACGCCGCGGTTCATGAACGCTTCGTCGAGCTCGACGACCTTCATTTTCTCGCGCGCGAGCTGCAGGAACTCCATCGCATCCAGCTCTTCCTCGCCGCGATGCTTGCGCACCGCGTTGAGCGCCGCCTTCAGGAAGTAGATGTTGTTGACGCCGGGGATCTCCACTGGGTACTGCATCGCCAGGAACACACCCTCCCGCGCCCGCTCCTCGGCCGGCAGCGCCAGCAGATCCTTCCCTTCGAACGTGACACTGCCGGCCGTCACTTCATAGCGCGGTCGGCCCGCGAGCACGTTCGCGAGTGTCGATTTTCCGGAGCCGTTCGGCCCCATGATCGCGTGCACCTCGCCCGGGTTGATGGCGAGGTCGAGGCCGTTCAGGATGTTCTTGCCGTCGATCCCGGCGTAGAGGTTTTTGATTTCTAGCATTGTTTCCCTCGCGGGTGAGTCTCAGAGTCGCGGAGTCTCAGAGTCTCAGAGGGTTCGGCCGGGACGCGCTGCGCCTATGGATACCCTCTGGGACTCTGAGACTTTGAGACTCTGCGACTCTGAGACTCACCCCACCGACCCTTCCAATGAAACTCCGAGCAACTTCTGCGCTTCCACCGCGAACTCCATCGGCAGTTCGCGGAAGACCTCGCGGCAGAAGCCGTTCACGATCATCGAGACCGCGTCTTCCGCGCTGATGCCACGCTGCTGGCAGTAGAAGAGCTGGTCTTCGCCGATCTTCGATGTCGATGCTTCGTGCTCCATCGTCGCCGTCGAGTTGCGCACTTCGATGTAGGGGAACGTGTGCGCGCCGCATTGATCGCCGAGGAGGAGCGAGTCGCATTGCGAGTAATTGCGGGCGTTGGTGGCGTTCTTGAGGATCTTCACCTCGCCGCGATACGTCTGCTGTCCGCGCCCGGCCGAGATCCCTTTCGACACGATCGTCGAAGAGGTGTTCTTGCCGATGTGGATCATCTTCGTGCCGGTATCGGCCTGTTGATAGTTGTTCGTCAGGGCGACCGAGTAGAACTCGCCGACCGAGTCATCGCCCTGCAGGATGCAGCTCGGATACTTCCACGTGATCGCGGAGCCGGTCTCGACCTGCGTCCACGACAGCTTCGCGCGATTCATCGCCTTGCCGCGCTTGGTGACGAAGTTGTAGATGCCGCCCTTGCCGTTCTTGTCGCCCGGATACCAGTTCTGCACCGTCGAATATTTGATGGTCGCTCCGTCGAGCGCGACCAGCTCCACCACGGCGGCGTGCAACTGATTCTCATCGCGCATCGGCGCCGTGCAGCCTTCGAGGTAGCTGACGTACGAGCCTTCATCGGCAACGATCAGCGTGCGCTCGAACTGTCCCGTGTTCGCCGTGTTGATGCGGAAGTACGTGGACAGCTCCATCGGACAACGCACGCCCTTCGGGATGTAGCAGAACGAGCCATCGGAGAAGACGGCGCTGTTCAGCGTGGCGAAGTAGTTATCGGTGTACGGCACCACGGTGCCGAGGTACTTTTTGACCAGCTCGGGATGCTCGCGGACGGCTTCGGAGAACGAGCAGAAGATAATGCCGAGCTTGGCGAGCTCGCCGCGAAACGTCGTCGCGACCGAGACCGAATCGAAGACCGCGTCGACGGCCACGCCGCTGAGGCGCTTCTGCTCGTCGAGCGAGATGCCGAGCTTGTTGAACGTCTCACGCAACTCCGGATCGACTTCATCGAGCGAGGTGAGCTTCTTCTTCTGTTTCGGCGCGGAGTAGTAGCTGATGGCCTGGTAGTCGATCGGCGGATAGGTGACGTTCGCCCAGGTCGGTTCCTTCATCGTCAGCCAGTGGCGGAACGACTTGAGGCGCCATTCGAGCAGCCACTCCGGCTCCTCTTTCTTGGCTGAGATGAAACGGATGATGTCTTCGCTCAGCCCCGGAGGAGCGACGTCGGATTCGATGTTGGTGACGAATCCGTACTTGTAGTCCTGTTGTGCGATCTCGTGGATTGCTGCGTTGCTCATTGCGCTGCCTCTCTGGTTCCGAGCTGGCTCTTGTCGATCACGGCATGCGGCATGCCGCCGCGCACGAGATCGCCCAGCGTGACTTGTTCGAACGCGCCCTTGATCGCGCTGTTGATGCCGAACATGAAGCGGCGCGAAGGGCAGGCCACTCGAATCGCGCATGTAGCGTGGCCGTCGTCGTCGAACGTTTCACATTCGACCAGGTCCCACGGTCCCTCGAACACGGCGATCAACTGCCCCAGCGTCACCGCCTCGGCATCCTGCTCGAATGAATAGCCGCCGCCGACGCCGCGGTGCGAACGGATGACGCCGCTCGTGTGCAGCGCCTTCAGCACCTTGGTCACGACCGGCAGCGGCAGGTGATAGAACTCGGCGATCTCGCGCGCGGCGGCGACTTCACCCGCGTGGCGGGCGAGGTAGACGGCTGCGAGGAGGCCGTAGTCCGTGAGTCGGGAGATCTTCAGCATGGGCGCGATACCGTACTACATCGGTACGGTATTCACAACCCACGCCGGATCTGACCGATTCCGCGCCGCTATTTCTTTTTGGCTGAGCCGTTTCGCTGTCCGTGTCCTGGGCGTTCGCCGTGGACACTGCGCTCCTTGAGCTCGTCACGGCTCTGCGCTTTGCGATGCGACTCGCGCTCGGGCGCCTCCTTCGCGTTGTAGGTCGGACCGCCTTGATTTTCGCGATCTTTGGCCATGAGTCTGTCGTCCTCCTCGTTGTAACGAATCGCAAATACGGTGCCCCAATGGCAAGGCGCTTGCGATTGATTCACACCAGGTGCGTCATGAAAACTAAGCTGATCTATCCGATGGTGTTGGTGGTCTTCGCGGGAGCGTGTGGCGGGCGGGACGGAGCACGCAGCGCCGCACAGAAGCAGTACGAAACGGTGCAGGAAGGATCGGCGGCCGGAGTGACGTCGACGATACACGGACCCGGTGAGATGGTCCCGCCGATCACCGGTACGAATGCGGACACCACTACGGCGTTCACGCTCGATCCAAACATGGTGGCCGCGGCGCCGCCGCCGCAGCAGCCGGCTCATCCGGCCGGAACGTTGCCGCCGCCGATGATGTCCGGTTCGGCCGCACCGATCGCGCAGCCGCAGCCACAAGCGCGGCCGGTGCAGCAGCAGCCGCGGCAACCGCAACCCATAACGCAGCCGCAGCAACAAGCGGAGCCTCAGCCGGAGCCGCAGCCGCAGCCTCAGCCGACGACAGACACTGCGACGACGACTACTACAACCACAACTCCGCCGCCGCAACCGCCGCCTGCAACGACGACGACCGCGGAACCTGCTCCCGCTCCGCCTCCGCCTGCGAATGACACGAGCGCGGAGGAACAGGAAGAAGAGACAGAGGAAGAGCCTCCTCCGCCGCCGCCACCGGGGAACTGACGGGACGCCGGCGCTCCGTACGACGGAGACTCATGCACTAGAATGCCCCGCCTATGTCGCGGGTCACCTTCCAGTCTCTGATCCTGAGACTGCAGAACTTCTGGGCCGAGCGCGGCTGCATCATCGAAACGCCGCTCGATCTCGAAGTCGGTGCGGGCACGATGCACCCCGCCACCTATCTGCGCGTCCTCGGACCGGAACCGTGGAACGTCGGGTACGTGCAGCCCTCGCGTCGCCCCGCCGACGGACGCTACGGCGACAACCCGTTTCGCCTCGGCAAGCACTATCAATTCCAGGTCATCCTCAAGCCCTCGCCGCTCGAGGTGCAGGAGCTCTACCTCGACTCGCTGCGGGCGATCGGCCTCGATCTCACCAAGCACGACATCCGCTTCGAAGAAGACAACTGGGAATCGCCGACGCTCGGCGCTTGGGGTGTGGGCTGGCAGATCCTCCTCGACGGTATGGAGATCACGCAGTTCACCTATTTCCAGCAAGCCGGCGGCATCGACCTCACGCCGATCTCCGCCGAGATCACCTACGGACTCGAGCGGCTGACGATGTTCCTCGCGCGCGAAAGCTCCGTGTACGACATCGAATGGACGTCCGGCGTTCCGTACGGCGCAGTGCGCAAGCAGGACGAATACGAGTTCTCGAAGTACTACTTCGAAGTCGCGAACGTCGCCGTGCACTGGAAACTGCTCGACGCGTACGAAGGGGAAGCGCGCCGCTGCCTTGACGAGAAGCTCGTGCTGCCCGCGTACGACTGGACGCTGAAGTGCTCGCACATCTTCAACACGCTCGACGCGCGCGGCGCTGTGTCGGTGACCGAACGTGTCGGCGTGATCAAGCGCGTGCGCGACCTCGCGGTGCGTTGCGCGGGACAGTACCTGGAGAGCAGACGTGAGCTCGGCTTCCCGCTGCTGACTGGAGCGACGGGCTCTCAGCCCGTCGGAACGGAGGGCGGCTCGACGGGCTGAGCGCTCGTCGCTCCAGATCATGGCTGATTACTTTTTCGAGCTGCTGACGGAAGAGATTCCGGCGTGGATGCATGACGCGGCCTCGTCGACGCTGCACGAGCGTCTCTCGAAACTCGCATCCGACCTCGGCGCCGAAACGGACAGCGTCCTCGTCAACACGACGCCGCGCCGCATCGCGTTTGCGATCAAGAACCTTCCCGAGCGCGAGCCTGACAGCGTGCTCGAAGTGAAAGGTCCGCCGAAAAAGTCGGCATACGACCCGGACGGCAATCCCACACCGGCGTTGCACGGATTTCTGAAGAAACAGGGCGCTGCGATCGAGGACGTGATCCCGACCGAGGACGCGTACATCCTCATCCGCAGAAAAGTGACTGGCCGCGAGATGGGTGCGATGCTGCAGGATCGCATCGCGGAGATCGTTTCCTCGCTGCGCTGGCCGAAGATGATGCGCTGGGGAGCGGGCGAACATTCGTACATCCGCCCGATTCATTCACTGATCTCCATCTTCAATGATGCGCACCTGCCGATCGCCATCTTCGGCGTCGCGTCGGGCACGAGCACGGTCGGTCATCGCACGCTCGCACCGAAGAAGCTCGACGTGACTTCGTACAACGATTACGTCGAGAAACTCGAGCTCGCGCGCGTGATCGTCGATGCCCATCGCCGCCGCGAAGCGATGGCCGCTGCCGCGCTGACGCTTTCGAAAGAAGTCGACGGCCAGCCCTCCGACGACGCGTCGATCTG
>Ga0196977_1000543_pt1 | contig 19136 bp, 19 predicted proteins | sample S3v_1013CmetaG_FD_148634 | JGI IMG/M metagenome (GOLD analysis project Ga0196977, IMG submission 148634) | Soil microbial communities from Anza Borrego desert, Southern California, United States - S3+v_10-13C | ecosystem: Environmental > Terrestrial > Soil > Desert | place: USA: California...
ACGCGTGCCTGCTGCCGCCCCCCGAAGTGCGCGAGAGGTTTATTGATTAAGACAGTAGACAGTAGACAGTAGTCAGTAGCCAGTAGGCGCTCCGCGTTATTGACTACTGACGCTGAAACGCGAACGACCTGATAGCGGCTGCTTTCTACTGACTACTGACTACTGACTACTGTCTACTTCCTACTTCCTTCTGATGTTCCGCTTCTACACCGCCGGGGAGTCGCACGGCCGCGCGCTGGTCGCGGTGGTCGAGGGTCTGCCCGCGGGGCTGAGGGTGGAGGCCGAGGCCATCGACCGCGAGTTGGAGCGGCGGCAGAAGGGGTACGGGCGCGGCGGGCGGATGAAGATCGAGCGCGACCACGCCGACATCCTCGGCGGCGTGCGCCACGGCCTCACGCTCGGCTCGCCCGTCGCGCTGCTGATTGAAAATAAAGACTGGGCCAACTGGTCGGACGTGATGTCGGCCGAAGCCCGCGAAGTGCCCGGCGAGAAGTCGCGCCGCGTGAGGCGGCCGCGCCCCGGTCACGCAGACCTCGCCGGCGGTCTGAAGTTCGGCGCGCGCGACCTGCGCGACATTTTAGAGCGCGCCTCGGCGCGCGAGACCGCGGCGCGCGTGGCCTGCGGCGCGCTGGCGAAACTCCTGCTCGCCGAGTTCGGCGTCGAGATTCGCAGCCACGTCGTCCAACTCGGCGGCGTGCCGGCCGAGCCCCCGCACGTGGAGTGGGAGCGCGTCGCGGCCGTCCCCGACGACGCCCCTCTCAGGTGCGCCGACCCGGAGGCGCAGGCCGCGATGGTCGCGCTCGTGGACGAAGCGCGGCGCGCGGGCGACACGCTCGGCGGCGTCTTCGAGGTCGTCGCGCGCGGCGTCGTCGCCGGCCTCGGCTCGCACACCTCGTGGGACGCGAAGCTCGACGGCCGGCTGGCGCAAGCCCTCATGTCGATCCCCGCGGTCAAGGCCGTCTCGCTCGGCGAGGGCGTGCGCGCCGCCTCGCTCCACGGCTCGCGGGTTCACGACGAGATCGGTTACGACGCGGAGGCGCGCGCCTTCCGCCGGCCGACGAACCACGCCGGCGGACTCGAAGGCGGCATCACCAACGGCGAGGAGTTGCGCGCGCGCGGCTACCTCAAGCCCATCTCGACGCTGCGCAAGCCGCTGCGCTCCGTGGACGTGGACACCAAACAGGAGGAGGAGGCCGCCTTCGAGCGCTCGGACGTGACGGCCGTGCCCGCAGCCGGCGTGATCGGCGAGGCGATGGTCGCCCTCACGCTCGCCTCCGCCGCGCGCGACAAGTTCGGCGGCGACAGCCTCGCCGAGATGCGCCGCAACTTCGACGCCTACCGCGAACAGTTGCGGGAGTATTGAAGTAGACAGTAGACAGTAGACAGTAGACAGTAGGCGCTCCGCGCTACGACGACTGACAATGTCGCCCTGACGATTCGCCGCCGAAGGTCTTCCTACTGACTACTGACTACTGACTACTGACTACTGTCTACTGTCTACCTGAGAGATGGCCGAGATCGAGAACATTCTTGCGCGGCTGGCGTCGGACGACGAGTTGCGCCGGCGGTTCGTGGACGACCCTTTCGCGTTGGGGCGCGAGCTGGGGCTGTCGGCCGTCGAGTCGCGGCAGTTGAAGCGCGAGGCGGCGTCGCGCTTCGACTCGTTCGCCGCGACCGAGCGCGAGCGCCGCTTTGTCGAGATCGGCAAGCTGTTCCCGCTGACCCGCAGAGTCCTCGGCGGGCGCTTCGCCGCGCACTTCAGGCGCTTCGCCGCGCAGCACGCCGACGGCGGCATCGAGCGCATGTTCGACGACGCGCTCGACTTCGCCGACTACCTCGACGCGCGACTGCGCGAGGAGCGGGTCGGGCCGGGCTGGGTGCTCGACCTGCTCCGCTACGAGAAGACGCGGCTCAAGGCGGCAGACCCCGCGCGCCGCCTCGTCGTCGGCTATTTCCGCCACGACATCAGCCGCCTCGTCCGCAGCGCCGCGCGCCGCGAGCCGTCGCCCGCGGCCGCGCGCCGCCCCACGGTCGCCGTCTGGTGGCGGCCCCGCCGGCGCGGCACGGTCCGCTACACCGTCTTCGCCGCCCCGCAACTGTTCGGGAAAAATAAGGGCCGTGAGCCGTGAAGAGGAGTCGGCAGTTGCCGGTCGTCGGTCATCAGTTTTTTTCTCTTCGTCGGTAACCGACGAACGGTTGCCGATAACTTGTCCCGACACCTTTCGAGGTTGAATCGATGAGAGAAGCGGAGAGAATCGCCGAGCAGTTGCGGCGCGCGCACGAAGGCGGCGCGTGGCACGGGCCGGCGTTGAACGAACTCCTCGGCGGGGTGACGGCGGCGCAGGCCGCGGCGCGCCCCGTCCCCGGCGCGCACACGATCTGGGAACTCGTGCTGCACGTCGAGGCGTGGGAGCGCGCGGCGCTGCGGCGCCTCGGCGGCGACCCGGCGCGAATTTACGACACGCCCGAAGACTGGTCGGGCATCGACGCCGCCGACGAGGGCGCGTGGCGCGAAGCCCTCGCGCGGCTCGCGGCCACCGGCGCGGAGCTGCGCGCGGCCGTCCTCCGGCTCGAAGACGCGCGACTCGACGAGCCGATCCTCCCCGAGATGTCCTCGCGCTACGTCACGCTGCACGGCGTCGTGCAGCACACGCTCTACCACGCCGGCCAGATTGCCGTGCTCAAGAAGGCTCTGGCCCTGCCGACCGGCTACGCACCGCCCGTCACCCCGGACGCGACCACGCCATGAACACCGAAGACCATCTGATCGTCACGCTGGAGCGCGGCGTCAAGCGCATCACCTTCAACCGCCCCGAGCGGCGCAACGCCGTCACGCTGGAGATGTTCGAGGCGTTCGCCGAGGCCGTCGAGCGGACGGCCACGGACGGCACCCGCGTCGTCGTCATCAGCGGCGCGGGCGACGCCTTCTGCTCCGGCCTCGACATCTCGACCGTCGCCTCCGGCGACCTCGCGCGCCTCGACGTGGAGAAGACCGTCCGCGAGTTAATCAACCCGCCGATCCTGCGCATGCGCGCGACGCACGTGCCGTTCATCGCGCGCGTCCACGGCCCCGTCGGCGGCATCGGCTTCAGCTACGTGCTCGCCTCCGACATCCGGCTCGGCTCGACCGCGGCCACCTTCGGCCAGACCTTCATCACCGTCGGCCTGATGCCGGACGGCGGCAGCACCTATTTCCTCTCGCGCCTCGTCGGCCCGGCCAAAGCCTTCGAGCTGATGGCGACCGGCGCGCGCCTCTCGGCCGAAGACGCGCTGCGCTTCGGCATCCTCAACCGCGTCGTCAACGTCACCGAACTGGACGCGGCCTGCGACGAACTGGCCAAAGCCTTAGCCGCCGCCCCGCAACCCGCACTCGCCCGCGTCAAGGCCGCGCTCAGCCGCGCCGAGCACGAAGCCCTCGCCGCCGCCCTCGACTTCGAGGCCGAAGGTCAGGCCGACTGCTTCCACTCCGCGGACTTCCGCGAAGGCGTCGCCGCCTTCATGCAGAAACGCACGCCCGCCTTCGGCAAGGACAGGGAATAGGCGCGCGAACGCCGACCCCGCGCGACTTTCCACTTCGCGGAGAATTGACGACCGTGGGCTTTCGTTTCTTCAAGAGCATCCGTCTGGGGAAGTTCATCCGGCTGAACATCAGCAAGGGGGGCGTCGGCGGGAGCATCGGCGTCGGCGGACTCCGCGTCGGGGTCGGGCCGCGCGGGACGCGCCTGTCGGCGGATTTGCCGGGCGGGCTGAGTTACGTGAAGGAGTTCGGCGGGGGCGGCGCGCGCGGCCGCCGGGCCGCCTCCGGGGCGCGCGAGACGCCGCGTCGGGAGTTGCCGGCGGCGCCCACGCCCGCGGAGATTCCCGAACCCGGCTTCTTCGCGCCGGGCCACGAGAAGGAGCTGGCGAAGGGCTTGCGCGCCCACCGCGAAGGGCGCGCCGAAGAGGCTCTGGGCCACTTCGTCAGCGCCGCCGAGGGCGAACCCGGCGCGGCCGTCATCGCCGCCGCGCTCCTGTCCGAGCGGGAAGGGGAGGCGGCGCGCGCCGTCGCGCTGCTCGAAGGCGTCGTCGGAGGCGAGGCGCAGTTTCCCACGGAGTTGACGACGAAGTACCTCGCCGCCTCGCACGTCAACGTCCGCGTCACGCCGCACGTCTCTGCGGCCGTGCCCGTGGGCGCGCTCGCGGCCGCGCTGCTGCTCGTCGAACTGTATCAGGCGCAGGGCCGCGTCGAGGAGGCGGCCGGGCTGCTGGAAGAACTCGAAGAACTGGCGGGCGACCCCGCGTTGACCCTCTCGCTTTGCGAACTCTACGCGGAACTCGGCGTGTGGGACGGCATCGTCGAGCGCGCCAGCGGCGTCGAGCCGGCCGACGACACGGGGCTCGAAACGCGCGTCCTCTACGGCCGCGCCATGCAGGCGAAGGGGCTGCACGAGGCCGCCGTCAAGGTCTTCACCGGCGCGCTCCGCAAAAAGAAGGGGCGCAACCCCGCGCTGCTGCGCGAAGCCCTCTACTGGCGCGCCGTCTCCTACGAACAGCTCGGCAAAAAGGCCCAAGCCATCCGCGAATTCCAGAAACTCTACGCCGAAGCCCCCGACTTTCGCGACCTCACCCGCAGACTGACGCCCTGAAATAAATAGCTAGGGCAGCAATTCGCGCCGCAAGTCTTATGTCCAAGTCCGGGATGTTAAGGTCGGCCATACCTCACCTGTCAGAAACGCAAGAAGCCCGCGATGCGTCCAGCGCATCTACGGGCTTCTGTCGAGCCGCTAGGATATTAGAGCCGCTGTCGGGCTGCTGCTGTCGCGGGGGATGTTACTTTATGCGCGTGGGGTTGGCTCTAGGTTTTTATTATGCAATTCCGCCTGCGGGCCAACGTGCTTGAAGTAATCGTCCATCACGGTCTTTTCGGCTTCCGATAGCGGGCGAAGGTTTGTCATAGATTAATTCAAGGAAGCGGGCTAACGCCCGAACTAACCCGCGCCGGGCGAGCAGCATCCGGGCAGGAGGGAATCACACAACGATGAAAGTGATGCTATCGAGGCGTCGGGTTCAATGAGTTGTCGGGCGGCGCGTCGGAGATGACGTTCTCAGTTCCGACGGCGCATTACGATAATGTGTTCATTAACCATTGTATTTTCTACCTGCCCGGTCATATTTGTTGGGCTATTACGCAAAGGCATTCGCTTGTTTGGGATTCGCCGATGAAATGTATCGACGTGAGTAAATCCGTGAGCCTCAAAGAAGTGGCGGATAGCAATATCGGTTGGGAGCACCACTCCTTTGACTTTGCGATTTCCAACAACATAGCAGGCGTAGCCGCCTCGTTTTATCGAATTTGAGACGTGCGATATTGAACATTGAAGGTCTGAATAAAAACTCGCCACCTCTCGAGCGCGTCTCTCATCTTTAAGTCTGATCAATTCAATGGCCCTATTTAATTCGCTGCTGGGGAAAGTAGGGACATTTTGCAGAACGCTGCCACCCATGAGTTTCCGATCAACCTTTTCAGGAGCTTTAAATCCCAGCCATGCGGAAGAGAGACGGGAATACTGTCCGTATGCTACGGTGGTGTGTGAGTCACCGTAAGGGGGGGAAGTCACTACGATGTCTATGCTCGCCGGGGGCACAGAATTAGCCGGAACATTTATCTTGGTATCAAAGTCGTAGATTCTCGCGTGTGGGATTTGTTTGAGACATAATAAGCGGTCAATGAATTGCTCTAAGCCGGCCAAATTACGTTTGAGCTTGGTCGTCATTATACCAAACACATCAGGGTCGAATTTTCTTAGCCTCTCCTCGTCATAACGGTACAGCTTGAATTCTTCATTTCGCGTATTTGAACTCTCGCGCACCGTCTCGCTGAATGCGACTTGAAAGAAGAGCCGCTCCGCCTCGTCAGACAGTTCATCAATAAAACTTTTCAAGACGCTTAATTTTTCTATGACCTGCGGCTTAAACCAGAAATCAAGACGACTGATGCCGGGAATGTGCTGAGGGAGGCCGATGATTTTCCGCGCGGCGATAAACTCAGCTAATGCTTTGAGCTGCTTCTTCAATCCGCTCAAATTATCGGGCTCAGGCGGTGAGGTTTTGGCTTTTGCGATTAAACGGGCGAGAGGATTCAAATCTGTTCCGATGACATTGATTCCTTGAATCATACCTTCAACCAGCGAAGTCCCCGTCCCGCAATAGGGATCGAACAAGAGATGCGCTTCCCGCCCGTAAGTATCCAACAGCTTGCCTGCGACCTGCGGAATCATCCTGCCGGGATAATCATGGTAAGAGTGAGTAAGGTCACGAGTCGGCGCGGTCGCGAATGTCCAATCCTGTGACGCTGAATCCGTCAGCGCTGTTTCTTCCCAGCGTTTTATCGGGTAAGGCATCCTCTACAGCTCCGTTGTCGAGCTAAATAAAAGCGCCAACCTGTTCTTGCGTGCTCTGAAACCCGTGCCGCGGTTACGCGCGCTTGTCGGACGGTCATGGACTCTCAGATCAACCAACACATTTCCCGCGAGTATCTGCTCGCGTAAAATTTCAGGCGATGTTCCCTCAAGGAGACGTGCGCTCGTGTAATTGAAATACTCTATATCCCCGCGCATCTCGCTAAGCGCGCTGACGAGCACCAGCGCAGGCATTTTTTTTATGAACTGCTGCGCCAAAGCTGCCAAAGACCATTCCGCAATAACCTCTCCCGAAATGTGACGCACTGAAATTGTCTCCGGCTCGACGTGAAGGAACAGTCCCGTGCTGGTCGGAGTAGGCGACATCGTAAAGTACAGACCTAAACGTCCGTTCGTATCCCTCGTGCCATATTTCCGAACCGCCTGTAAAGGATTTATCCTCCAAACATTCCTGTCGAAGGTGAAGAGAGTGATCATGGAAGTGGAGTTGATACGGTGAGATTTCAACTCAACGGTGCCGAAGTCAGGGAGCGCGATATTGTTCTCTTCGATACCTAGAAGCGTCTCGAGCGTGTAACCGACTCCGGTATTACTCCTTCGCTTTGAAGGAATCCAACCCATTTTTTTGATTTCGGTAAACTTCTCTCTGAACTCTTCAAGAGTGATTATTTTTGATTTCCCCATATCTCGTGTTTGACACACAGCTTACAGACTATCAATACGACGGGCATACAATATCATGGGTATATGATTTTGCTAATTCTGAGATTAAGACGAGACGCCCAACGCCCGGCATCACCCGCCGCGCACATAACTCGACAAGCCTTCAAGCTGGCGGATGGGAGCCAAGCTAATTTGCGGTCGGGCGCATGCCGATGTTAGATGTCGGCTGCCGACACGCCTCAAGCCAACAGCGGGCCAGCCAACATCCGCCGCCAGCGGCTTGAGGGCGCCGATGACACACCGCCTCGCGGTAGTTTGGGGCTACTCCCTACAGGTGCAAGTGAGCACTTTGGCGTACTCGGTTTCACATCCCGCTTGCGATTCTGTGCCGTCACACCAGTACGTGCGGAAGCCACACTGAGTCGTAAGAGTCGCGTCGGTGTAATACTTGATACCCGAGTACCAAGCGCAGCCGCTGCGGGCGGCCGCCTTCGGGGATGGCGTATACGCGAGGGAGAACAGACTCATCATCCCAAAAAATATTGAGATGACAGAGCGGGCCTTCAAGGTACGCTTTCCGGGTATGGGCATTTGACCTCCTTCGACCATCGAGGTGAGGCGCCAAGTTGAACGCTTCTCGTAACCTTTGAGTAAGCGCTCAATGAGCTGAGGGGGCAGTCACCGCTGAAATCAACATGCTGTCATGGCGTCAGTAACGAGTTGGCCGTATTGAGGAGCGCGACCGGGCCGATATTAGAGCTTTCCGGCTCACCCGGTAAAGCCACCTAACGCCCGAATTAACCCGCCGCCCGACGGTTACACACAATCTGAGCGTAGGACGCAACGCTGATGAGAGGCACGCTGAGGGGGGTCGGGTTGAATGAGTTGTTAGATGGAATGGTTACGGTCAACGTCTTTTCGCGTCATAAGTCTACGCTCGTTTCCTATCACTTGAGGCTAAACCATACTGCTCCGCAGCCTCAAGATATCTCACCACGCTTCCGTCGGCGAGCCATGCTCTGACAATCCAGAACAATAGGAATTTGAAGAGGCAGGCCAGGCCGAGGATTATCGTACGAGTAGGATCATTTGCTGACGCCTCCGAACCTGCGATGTTGTTCCATGACAGTTGAAGGATAACATACAGGTACAAAGGCGCGAGCACAATGCGGGGGGCTTTCAAGTAGTGGCTATCAAGTCGTCCGATGAAGAACGCCATCCCAACCGCCGTGAACGCTGCAACAAGGTTCTTAAGCAACACATCTGGGGACTCCATTGAAGACGTACGTTGCAATAAGATGATTGTTATTGTTTCTACAACAAAAAGCAGGAAACCAATGGCATAGACAATCTTGACGTTCTTCCAAAATTGCAAGTCGCGAGGTAGTGCTGTTGCGGCCTTAATGTGCCCCATTGGGGCCTTAATACTTGGCATATCCAAGACCAGAAACAAGAAGAACATGAAGCATCCATTAAGCATATTTAGGAAATCTGCCACTATCCAAGGCCAAACAGCATGATTGCTATACAACGGCCATAGCCAAACAAAGGCTAACCAGCAGTACAGCACCGCCCATGCCGCCCATGCCCCAGACCATCCGCGCAAGAACTGAGCGAGAGCTTTCTCTGCCAATGGCGAGATCGGCTGGTTGGCTTGTAGAAATTCCGTCCGCTTCCAACGAGTATAAATAAGTACTGTGCACGCGAGAACGACGTTTACTATGCTGATGAAACCCTCGAAATGAGCGATGCCGTTTCCTGTGCCCTGCCCGCGATCTACAACTGACGGCGAAAGCCGAATGAGGACACCAGGACCAAATAAGAAGGACAGTAGCACGAGAATGAGGGTGCAAAGCGATAATATCTCACTTCTGCTCCATTGCGTCGGCTTGGAAGGTAGGACAGTGCTCTGACCGTGATGGCTATTCTCAAGCGCCGTAGCCGGATTATGTTCTGCCACAAGTTTCTCCTAACACATAGTCGTGAACTCATGAGTTTCTATCTAACGCAGATTAGGCGTACTATTCGCCTCGGAAGACGCCCGTTTAGGCGTCTAATTCTGTAGGGTTCGCAAGACTAACAGTAAAACCGTGTGGCTGCCGCTGTTATACAGCCTGTGGCGATTCGGATTAGGCGGCCTGCGCGCGAGCGTAAGGGAGCAGGCGCGGGAACGATATGCCTGCGCCGTGCCGGCTGTCAATGTCTATGAGAGTAGGCTGCTAGCGAAGGGGGCGCGGGCGAGGAGGCGGGAGCGGGCGAAGATTATTAAGGGCGTGAGGGTGGCATGACTAGCAACGGGAGACGAAGATACATGACATGCTACCGAGGCGTCCGGTTCAATGAGTTGTTAGACCGCTGCGCCGAGCAGTATCTTCATCGGCGACACCCCTTTCCCCACGAGCGCACCGAGCGCGAGACAGTTGGCGAGGACGGTGAGCCAGTATCGAATCAGGAACGATGGCTTGCGCGTTTTGTGTCGCAGATGCGCTTGAGCGATGAGGGCGCCGGGCCAGCCCCCGGCCAAACTCATCACATGCAGCGTCGCCTCACGGGTTCGCCTGTCCGCATTCTGGGCAGCGGCTTTGTCCCGAGCGTAGGCGCCATACGTGATAATGCTCGCGCCGTAGTAGAGGGCCGGCCAACTCATATCGAGCCACCCTACCGCCGCGAGCGCAGCTAACCCGACGAGGAAACTCAGCGCGAACGCGATCGGCACGGCGACGCCCGCTCTCGGAATCGGGCGCACGGGCGAGGCGCTACGCCGGACTACAACGAATTGAACATCACTCGCCTGAGGCCGCCCATGCGAATCGAACCCGAGTGTGTAAGTCACCGCTTCATTCACGCCCGGCCTGCGGTCACTTCGCGGGAATGACGAGATGTGGACGAACACGGGGCCACCTCCTTCGGAAGGGGAGATGAATCCGAACCCGCGCTCGTCATTCCATTTGGCGATTCTTCCTTGGCGACGCATTTCCTATCTTCAAGCGGCATAACGCCCGGCATCACCCGCCCGCACATAGCCGCGAGCGGCACCCGAGCTGACGGATGACAGCATAGCTGATACGGGTCGGGCGCATGCCGCTGTCAGGCTTCGTCTCGCCCCGGGAGCCTCTCCTCCGCGGCGCGACTCCAACTCCTGTCTGACGCCTCTTCCGGCACGGGGGCCTCTCTCCAGCGCAGTTCCTCGCCGTGAATCTCACGCATCCTCGCCTCCAACATGCGCTTCTGCCTCAGCCTCTGGCGCTCCCAGTCCATCTCGTTGCGCCGTTTCAGCCGCCTCCTGTACCTCGCGCCCCTACTCAGGTAAAAGCGAAAGACGACCCATGACGCCGACGCCACCCCGAGCAGGCCGACCAAGATCAGCAATAGAGTGCCCCAATACATAACGGGAAGGTTAACATAAGCAAGATGGTTTAAGGCTAGAGCGAATAAAGCGCGGCCGCCAAACCCGGATCGCTCGCAGTCGGACTGATGGAGGAGAGGCAGAAGCCTAACGCTCGGCATCACCCGCCGCGCATACAACTTCGCTACGGCCAAGTTCACGATAAGAGACTCGCTGATTCGCGGTCAGGTGCATGCCGCTGTTATGCGCGGCGACACTAATCATGATGGTTTTGAAAAGGGGATGATTGCAGCAAGTTCATCTTCAACGTCTAGACCATATGCCGCCACAAGATTCTTTGTTGCTTCGCCGACCGCGCCTCGGAACTTAGTGAGACTCTGCTCAAACATTGCTCTTGTTGCTACAGCGGTGGCATGGTTGCGAGCGGTGAAATCAAGCTGTTCAGCCTCAGTCATAAACACGCGGCAGGCTTTCTGGATTTTCTTGGCGCATTTATACACCGGCGAGCCAACGGGGGCAGAGTCAATAACTCCACTGAGTTCTTGGCGAAGGTCAAGGGCTGAACTAATACATGCTCCCTCATTCTCTTGGTAATGGGGCGCATAAAGAACTCGCCGGTTGTTTAGCCGGTCAAGGACTTGCTCTGCCATCCGGCGCTGGTCTGGAGGTGGAGCCCACTGAATCCCGAAGATCGGGACAGAGATGCCGGTTATTCGACGTAGTATGTCACTAAATCTGATCATGGACTCCCTCCAAGATAGCGCACAACGCCCGGCATCACCCGCCGCGATAGGCCGCGGAATTGAGGCAAGTCTCGCGCATGAGAGCAACGCTGCTCGCGGTCGGGTGCATGCCGTTGTTATGTGCGGCGCTTGAGGAAAGATTCTCCTTGCCCATTCACGGCGTGATGTAATTAGCCACTCGCCACGAGCCATCTTTCTCACGCATCATGCCGAAAGTCTCGACGACGGATTCTTTGTTCTCGAACGAACTGTCGTAACGGAGCACCGCGCCTTCCCGGTCTGGCAGACCGCGCAAAGATTTTATGTACTCCGCTTCGATCAGCTTCCTAGATTTCAATTTACCGAGCGGCTTCCGCACGGCGCTCCAATAGACGAACCATTGCCTTTTGGGAATACTCTGCTTCGTGTCCTCGGCGAGCGCGTCATAACTTTCGTCGTACTTACCCGCATCCCAAAGAGGCATCCAAGCCTCGGCAGCTTTTTGAGCGGCCTTCTCGGGTGAATCATCCGCACTAACCACGCTGACGCCGCAAGCGAGTATCATCAAAACAATCAGGAAAATCAGGTTACGCTTCATCAGATATTCCTTACCTTTCCACAGGAGGCTAGCACATAACGCATAGTAGACCGCAGTAGCTCTAAACGGATTAGACCGCTGCGGCCTAACACCGTCCTACGCGGAAAATACCGCTTCTTCCCGCGCCTCTTCTTACCTGCCTTTGAAGTCTCGGCCTTAGCCTTCGGCGGCCTGTTGGGGTTGCGGTCTTGCGCAAACTCCCTAGCGGGTGTGCTTGGGTTTGGCCGGCAGCTTGTCGGGAAGGTCTAGCCGATCATCAATCAGCACGTCCGTCGAGACGCCCGCCAGCCGCGCGTAGGCGAGTAAGACCGCCAGCGGTGGCTCGTTCTTTCCTAACTCATATTCTGAGATCCGTTTGTAATCGAGAACTTCCTCGAACCCCAGACGCTTCATCATCTCACTCTGGGAAAGCCCCAGCGCCTGCCGAATCTGCAAAAGCTTCCCGGCAAGGCGTTCCTGCCGCATGCGCGCCTTCCTTCCCATCCTTACCCGCCTTCGGAGTCTCGACCTTAGCCTTCGGTGGCGTACCGGGCTCGCGGTCTGTCACAAATTCCCTAGTGGGTGCGCATCGGTTTGGCCGGCAATTTGTCGGGCAGATCGCGCTCGTCGTCTATCAGAACGTCCGTCGAGACGCCGGCCAGTTTCGCGTAGGCCAGCAAGACCGGCAGCGGCGGTTCTCCCGTCCCGAGTTCATAGTTAGAGATGCGGAAATACGAGATAACGTCCTCATAGCCCAGACGCCTCAACAACTCGCTCTGAGACAGCCCGAGCGCGAGCCTGATGTGGCGTAGCTTCTCGGCCAGACGCTTCGGCCTAATCCGCGCCGCCCCTCCCATCAGGCACAACCTCCTGACAGGACGCACGGCGACAGATTTTGCTTGCTTCTATGCGCGATTCCGCATAAAATGGGGTTGCGTAACTGAATTGCCGTGAGAATGAACCTCTCATGCTCAACGGCGGCGCTCATCACTCCTTTGAGGTTGAGGCCACAAGCTACGCACCCGACCGTTGCCTTCTGTTTTCAAAGACTAAATCGCGCGGAATATACCACCACGGAGGAGCCTCACGCTATGAGCATTCTGGTCGCTGACTGAAGAGGGGTGTCGGGCAGGGCATCCCTTCGGCGCGTGCCGCTCTCGGCCAGAGGCGGCGCGCGCGAGCACGCCCGCGTAAGGACAGGCGGGTGTGGGGCGGGGCCGCGTACGTCCGAGCGGGCGCGTGCGCGGCCCCGCCGTAATTTTGGGGCAGACCTTCACGCCACGGGAAAAATCCGCGCCCGCCGCCGTCCAGACTCCATAAACACGTGCGAGACGATGCAGTCCGGGCGAAAATCGCTGCGTGCGCGTGTGAGTCCGGGGAGCGCAGACAAGGATTCGTTCCCGCAAACTAACAAACGGCAGCAGCGCGGGTAAAACCCCAAAGACAGATACGCAACTTCATGCCCGCGCCGGAAAATCGGCACCCGCGCGAAGAGAACTCCCACCCGCACCCGTTCAGACGCCATAAACACGTGCGAGACGGCACACGACGAGGATAAATCGCCGCCCGCACGTGTAGAGCCTGCCGGTGCGGGCGACAAGTTCAAACGGTGCGGCGCAAGACCGTGCCGGTGCGGGCGAAATCTCGGCGGGGCGACGAAAAGCTTGCCGGTGCGGACGTACAGTCGAGCCTTAGCAGGGCAAAATTGCCGCCGGTGCGTGCGAGAGCGAGCCGGTGCGGGCGAAATCGCCGCCGGTGCGGGAAAAACCTTGCCGGTGCGGCCGAGATTACTGAGCCGGGGGGCGATAAACGGGGGCGGGCGTCGTCGGACGCAAGCGGGGGCGGTGCAACTCAGGGGCGCGCGCAAACTTCTAAAGTACTTACTGGCAAGCACTTCGTCTTGTGTTGTAAACTGTCGGCCGGGGGCGCGCGTTGAGCGCGCCGGCGGCTTGAGAAGAGAGTCGGGGAGGGTGAAGTTCGGCGATGCCCCTTTTAGAGATCGTAAAATACGGCGAGCGCGTGCTGGAGACGCCGGGCGAGCCCGTGACGGAGTTTGACGAAGGGCTCCGGCGGCTCGTCTCGGACATGTTCGAGACGATGTACGCGGCGCGCGGCGTGGGTCTGGCCGCGCCGCAGGTGGGCGTCTCGCGGCGGCTCTTCGTGATGGACTGCTCGGGCGGACAAGACCCTTCGGCGCGCGTAGCGCTCGTCAACCCGGTCGTGCTGAGGGTCGAGGGCGACCAGACGGGCGACGAGGGCTGTCTGTCGTTCCCCGGCATCTTCTTCCCCGTGAAGCGGAGCCTGCGCGCCGTCGTCCGCGCGCAGGACGTGAGCGGCGAGGAGTTCGAGTTCGACGGCCTCGAACTCGAAGCCCGCTGCATGCTCCACGAGACGGATCACTGCGACGGCATCGTCTTCCTCGACCGCACCACCCCGCTCAAGCGCGAGCTGGTCAGGCGCAAGATCAAGAGACTCCAGAAGCAGGGCCGCTGGGTCTAGCGGCGGACGACAAAAACGGTACCGCGGGCGGCGGCGGGCGGGTTGACGTTGACGAAACTCGACCCGCCCGCTCCCGCTCGCGGTACCGTTTTGCGCTGTGTTAGCATGAGGCAACTGCACAGTTAGACAGGGCGCGCGAAGGTTTGTAGAGCAGACGGCCGAGTTCCGTCTACGGCCTCGCCATTCATCACTTCTTTAAGGAGCGGCTTATGCAGCAGATGCAGCAGGACGAATTCCGCAACGAGACTTTCACGGACTTCACGAAAGAGGAGAACGCGCGCGCGATGCACGAGGCGCTGGAGCGCGTGAGGTCGGAGCTGGGGCGCGAATACCCGCTCGTCATCGGCGGCGAGCGCGTGGTGACGGGCAACTTCCACGAGAGCTACAACCCGGCGCGCAAGACCGAGGTCGTGGGCCGCTTCCACAAGGCCGACGCCGAGCTGGCGCGCGCCGCGGTCGAGCGCGCCAACGAGACCTTCAAGACGTGGTCGCGCACGCTCCCGCAGCAGCGCGCAGACCTCCTCTTCCGCGTCGCCTCGCTCCTGCGCGAGCGCCGGCACTACTTCTCGGCGTGGATGGTTCACGAGGTGGCGAAGTCTTGGCCCGAGGCCGACGGGGACACCGCCGAGGCCATCGACTTCTGCGAGTTCTACGCGCGCGAGATGCTGCGCTACGCCGCGCCGCAGCCCCTGACGCGCATCGAAGGCGAGGAGAACCGGCTCGAATACATCCCGCTCGGCGTCGGCGTCGTCATCCCGCCGTGGAACTTCCCGCTCGCCATCATGGCGGGCATGACGGTCGCCTCCGTCGTCACGGGCAACACGGTCGTCCTCAAGCCCTCTTCGGACGCGCCGGCCATCGCCTACAAATTCTTCGAGCTGCTCGAAGAGGCCGGGATGCCGCCCGGCGTCGTCAACTTCATGGTGGGCGCGGGCGGCGAGGTCGGCGACATCATCGTCGATCACCCGCTGACGCGCTACGTCGCCTTCACCGGCTCGAAGGAGGTCGGCCTGCGCATCAACGAGCGCGCGGCCAAAGCGCAGAAGGGGCAAATCTGGATCAAGCGCGTCGTCGCGGAGATGGGCGGCAAGGACGCCATCATCGTCGACGCGGACACGGACGTGGACGAGGCGGCCGCGGGCGTCGTCGCCTCGGCCTTCGGCTTTCAGGGGCAGAAGTGCTCGGCCTGCTCGCGCGCCATCATCCACGGCGACGTTTACGACACGGTCGTGCGGAAGATCGTGGAGGGGACGGCGAAGATCAAAGTCGGAGACCCGACCGACCCCTCGACGACGATGAGCGCCGTCATCAACCAGAAGGCTTTCAAGACCATCAGCCAGTACATCGAGTGGGGGCAGGAGGACGGCGGGCGCCTCGTGGCGGGCGGCGGGACGGACGGCGAGCAGGGGTTCTTCATCGAGCCGACCGTCATCGCCGACGTGAAGCCCGGCGACCGCGTCGAGCAGGAGGAAATCTTCGGGCCGGTGCTGGCGTGCATCCGCGCGGCCGACTTCGACGAGGCGCTGGCGATAGCCAACGACACCGAGTACGGGTTGACCGGCGCCGTCTACACCAACGACCCCGAAAAGCTGGAGCGCGCCGCGCGCGAGTTCCACGTCGGCAACCTCTACCTCAACCGCAAGTGCACGGGCGCGCTCGTCGGCGTCCACCCCTTCGGCGGCTTCAACATGAGCGGCACGGACTCCAAAGCCGGCGGCCGCGACTACCTCGGCCTCTTCATGCAGGCCAAAGTCGTCTCCGAAAAAATCCGCCCCGGCTACACGAACAAGGAGAAGCGCGGGGCAATCTAAAAGCAGTAGACAGTAGACAGTAGTCAGTAGACAGCAGAAAAGAGTTCCGCTGTCGAACGGTTCCGGCGTCGGCGTCAATGCGACACGCCGGGCCTACTGACTACTGACTACTGTCTACTGTCTACTTCTTTTATGCGTCTTGTCTTCATGGGCACCCCCGACTCCGCCGTGCCGGCGCTGCGGCGGTGCGTCGAGGAGGGGCACGAGGTGGCGGCCGTGTGGACTCAGCCGGACAGGCCGGCGGGGCGCGGCAAACACCTGCGGGCCTCGCCGGTCAAGGAGTTCGCGCTCTCGGAGGGGCTGGCGGTTTACCAGCCGTCGAAGATAAAGACGCCGGAGGCGATAGAACTCTTCCGCTCGCACGGGGCCGAGGCGGCCGTGGTCGTCGCCTACGGGCGCATCCTGCCGGCGACCTTCCTGTGCGCGCCGCGGCGCGGGTGCCTGAACCTGCATTTCTCGCTGCTGCCGAAGTACCGCGGGGCCGCGCCCGTCAACTGGGCCCTCGTGCGCGGCGAACAGGAGACGGGCGTCACCACGATGCTCATCGACGAGGGGCTGGACACGGGCGCCATCCTGCTGCAACGGGCGACGGCCATTAAAGACGGCGAGACGGCGCCGCAACTCCTCGAAAGGCTGTCGCACGCGGGCGCGGAGCTGCTCGCCGAAACGCTCGCGCGACTTGACGAGATCGAGCCGCGCCCGCAGGACGACGCCGCGGCCACGCACGCGCCGATTCTCAAGAGGGAAGACGGCCTGATTCATTGGGCGCTCGGCGCGGCCGACATCGAGCGCCGCGTCCGCGGCTTCCAGCCGTGGCCGAACGCCTACACGTTCCATAAAGGCCGGCGACTCGTCGTCTGGGGCGCGGAGCCCGTCGCCGCGGGCGCGCCGGGCGAGGCCGCGGGCTTCGCGGCCGGCGAAATCGTCTCGGCGCGCGGCGACGAACTCGTCGTGGCCTGCGGCGGCGCGAGCGCCCTGCGCCTGCGGGAAGCGCAGCCGGAAGGCAAACAGCGCATGGGCGCGCGCGACTTAATCAACGGCCTGCGCGTCGCGGCGGGCGAGCGTCTGGGCTGAGGCCGGCGAGGGGAGTTCCGAATGAGCGGGCGTGTGCGCGTCGTCAAGCGCCGTGCGAAGCCGGAGGGGAAGGGCGGCGCCGTCTCGCCGGCGCGGGGCGCGGCCTTCGAGATTCTGCGGCGCGTCGAGGAGGAGGGCGCGTTCGCCGCGCCGCTGCTGGCCGGCGTCGAACTCTCGCCGGAAGACCGCGCGCTCTGCTACGAGTTGGTGCTGGGCGTGCTGCGCCGGCAGTCGTGGCTCGACCGCGTCGCCGAACACTTCGCCGGCCGCGAAAGCTCGCAGCTCGACGCGCCCGTCCGCCGCGCCCTGCGCCTCGGGCTGTACCAACTGCGTTTCCTCACGCGCGTGCCGGCGCGCGCCGCCGTCAACGAGTCGGTCAACCTCGTCCACGCCGCGCGACTGCGCTCGGCCGCGCCCTTCGTCAACGCCGTCCTGCGCCGCGCCGACCGCGAGAAGGAGTTCGACCCGGCCGCCGCCGTCACAGACCCGCTCGCGCGCGCCGCCGTCGAGACCTCACACCCCGAATGGCTCATCCGGCGCTGGGCAGACGCCTTCGGCCCCGCGGAGGCCGCGGCCTTCGCCCGCGCCAACAACGCCAACGCGCCCGCCGCCTTCCGCCTCAACCCCCTGCGCGCCGGGCACGAGACCGCCGTCGAGCGCCTGCGCGAAGCGGGCGTCGCCGTCGCGGCCTCGCGCGTCGCGCCGGGCGCGTGGAGGGTCGAAGGCGGCGGCGGGGGCGCGGCTCTGCGCGAGTTGGCCGAGGCCGGCGCGGTCTACATGCAGGACGAGGCTTCGCAACTCGTCGCGCACGTCGTCGGGGCGGCGCCGGGCGAGCGCGTGCTCGACGCCTGCGCCGCGCCCGGCAGCAAGACGACGCAGATGGCGGCCCACGCCCTCGACGGCGCGCACGTCGTCGCCGGAGACCTGCACGCGCACCGCCTCCGCGTGGTCGGCGAGTCGGCGCGGCGGCAGGGCTTGAAGAGCCTCCGCCTCGTCCTCCTCGACGCGGCCGGCGCGCTGCCGTTCCGCGACGACGCCTTCGACCGCGTGCTCGTGGACGCGCCCTGCACGGGCACGGGCACGCTCCGCCACAACCCGGAAATCCGCTGGCGAGTCGCGCCCGCAGACATCACGAAACTCTCCGCGCTCCAGCGGCGGATACTGGCCGAGGCGGCGCGCGTCGTCCGCCCCGGCGGCCGCCTCGTCTATTCGACCTGCTCGGTCGAGAGGGAAGAGAACGAGGAGGTCGTCGCCGACTTCCTGCGCCTGCGCGGAGACTTCCGGCAGACCGAGATCGGGGACGCGCCCGAGCGAATCCGCCTCCCTTCGGGCGCGGCCCGCACTTGGCCCCACCGCGACGACGTGGACGGCTTCTACGTCGCCGCCTTTGAAAAAATTTAGCCGCGCGGGCGCGCAGGCGCCGGGCAGAAGAAGCGATAAAACCCCCGCGGAAGATTTGAGCGGCGGGCGGCGGCGTCAACTCTCCCGCGAGGGTTTTATATATTCCTTCTCCCCGCGCCCCCGCGTCTGCGTGGCTAATTTCCTTTGCTTGCGGCCCGTCCGCGGCGGGTGTTAGACTGCGCGACTTGGCCGGCCCGCGGCGCGGCGCGCTAATCCAACGGGTGGGCGGCAGGCGACGGGGAGCAGTCTTGCCAAGGATTCTGTCGGCGTTCGGTAAACTCGGAATTTTGCTGCTGGTCGCCGCCGTCTTCGCCGCCGGGGTGCTGCTGAGCGTCTACCTCTCCCTGCGCAGCCCGGAAATCCAAGTGCCCGACGTGGTCAACCAGTCTTACCTCGACGGCGAGACGACGCTGGAGCGCGCCGGCCTCGACATCCGCGAGCGCGCCGCGCGCTTCAAGCCGGGCGTCGCGCCGGGCGTCATCCTCGACCAGTCGCCGCGCGCCGGCGAGATCATCAAGGCCGGGCAGACGGTGGCCGTCGTCGTCAGCCGCGCGCCGAAGGAGGGCGAGCGGCCGCCCGACGAGGAGGTGGCCGAGGAGCGGCGCGAGGAGGAGAAGACCGGCACCCGCACCGAGAACACCAACG
>Ga0196977_1000544_pt1 | contig 19131 bp, 16 predicted proteins | sample S3v_1013CmetaG_FD_148634 | JGI IMG/M metagenome (GOLD analysis project Ga0196977, IMG submission 148634) | Soil microbial communities from Anza Borrego desert, Southern California, United States - S3+v_10-13C | ecosystem: Environmental > Terrestrial > Soil > Desert | place: USA: California...
GCAGCGGCAACGGCAGCGCCACGATCACCGTCAGCGGCGGAACGCCACCTTACACTTACGCCTGGGCCACGAACCCTCCGCAGTCCGGGCCGACGGCGACGAATCTTACCGCAGGAACTTATCAGGTACAGGTCACCGATTCGCTCGGCAATTGCGGCGGCATGACGGTTGTAATTCCTTACAGCGGCCCGGTGCTCTCGCTCAGCTCCACGCCCACCGGCTGCACCCCCAGCGGCACGGCCACCGCCAGCGTTAGCGGCGGCAGCGCGCCGTACACGTATCTCTGGAACAGCACGCCGCCGCAGAGCACGCCAACCGCCACGCAGCTCGGCGCAGGCACCTACAGCGTCACCGTAACCGACGCGAACAGCTGCGTCATCGGCGGCACGGTGCAGATCACGCAGCCGCCCACCCTGCAGCTTGGAACCGCGAGCAGCCCCGCCAGCTATTGCCTCTCCAACTCCGCTTCCGACGGTGAAGCCGTCGTTTATGTGATCTCGGGCGGAACACCGCCGTATACGTATGCATGGAATACGGTCCCGGTGCAAACGAACGACACCGCTTTCAACCTCGGCGCAGGCACCTACAGCGTTACCGTGACCGATGCGAACGGCTGCACCGGCACTGCGGTCGCTACCGTGGGTCAAACGCCTGCGATCTCGGTCAGCACTTCCGTTACGCCTGCGCCCTGCAACGGAACAGGCAGCGCCTCGGTGACGAACGTGAGCGGGGGATCACCGCCGTATACGTACAGCTGGAACAGCAGTCCGCCGCAGACCACGCCCACAGCGACGAATCTTCCGCCCGGCAATTACACCGTCACGGTGACGGACACGTCCGGCTGCGCGCACATCACGCCGATCGTCATCATCACGCAAAGCGGGTTTAATTTCACCACGAGCAGCACTCCTGCTACGTTTTGCAGTTCGAACTCGGCGAACGACGGTTCTGCGACTGTATTCGTCACCGGGGGCACACCGCCGTACTCCTATGCCTGGAGCACGAACCCGGTGCAGACGACGACAACTGCAAGCAACCTGTACACGGGATCTTACTACGTGCTCGTGACCGATTCCGTGGGCTGCACGGATTCCGTGACGGTGTACGTGGGCAGCTCGCCCACCATCACGCTGGCGACGAGCAGCACGCCCGCGCCCTGCAACGGCACCGGCACCGCGACGGTCTCTGCCTCCGGCGGCGCACCGCCTTACACGTATGCCTGGAATACCACGCCGGTGCAGATCACGCCGACAGCGACGGGATTGCAGCCCGGCAATTACCTCGTGAACGTAACGGATACCGCCGGCTGCATGGTAACGGCTCTTGTCACGGTCAATTCTGCTTCTGCCCTCAGCGTATCGATCAGCTCCACGTCCGCGCCTTGCAACGGTGTGGGATCGGCTACTGCAAACGTCACGAACGGCACGCCGCCGTACACGTACAGCTGGAACACGAATCCCGTGCAGACCACGCAGACGGCGAACGGTCTCGTGCCGGGAACTTATGCCGTGACCGTTACGGATTCCGCCGGCTGCAGCGTCACCGATTCAGTGGCCGTGACCTCGTCCGGTTTCGTGTTCGTGTACGCTTACCAGGTGCCCACGCCCTGCAACGCACCGCTGGCCGCAACAGCTTTCGTCTTCGGGGGAACGCCGCCGTACACTTTCGCGTGGAACACGAACCCGGTGCAGACCGGTGATACCGCTACAGGCCTGGCGCCCGGCAATTACCTCGTGCAGGTGACCGACGTGAACGGCTGCCAATCTACCGCGACAGTGACGATCGTTCCCGGGCCCTTCCAGGCCGGCGCATTCGGTCCTTCATGGACGGATTGCTCCACGGGAACTATTCTCTCCGGCTGGAGCAGCGACACAACGGCTGTTTTCACCTGGCAACCCGGCAACCTTAGCGGCAACAATATTTTCGTGAACCCGTTCGCGACGATCACGTACACGATGAGCGCGACGACTTCCTGCGGAACGGTGACGGATACGTTCACCGTGTACGTGGATACGGTGAACTATTACGCGGAAGACATCTGCGCCGTGACGGTGGACACTTCGGTGAACAAATACATGATCATCTGGCAGCGCCTGATGCCGATCAGCTCGGGCACGTACAACATTTACAAAGAGACGCCGCCGAACAGCAACACGTACGTGCTGATCGCTTCGCAGCCGGTGGCGCAGTTCAGCACCTACACGGATCCCGCTTCGAACCCCAGCTCCGCGCCCGACCGCTATAAGCTTACGACGACGGACACCTGCGGGTACGAATCGATGATCAGTCCGCATCACCGCCCGATCTTCCTCACGGTTGCGCCGGGGCAGACCAGCGGCTGGGATCTGAGCTGGACGACCTACGAGGGCTTCACGCCCTGGGGCCACGACATCTACCGCGGCACTTCGCTGAACAACATGAGCCTGCTCACCAGCGTCAGCGGCAGCACGTTCACCTACAGCGATCTCAACCCGCCCACCGGCACGCTGTTCTACATGATCGAAGCCTCGAACACGATCCTCTGCTCACCCTCGCGCACCGCCCAGTTCGCCCTTATCGACGACCGGCACGCGAGCTCGAACATCGCTTCAACCAACCTGCAAAGCATCGCCGGCCACACCTCGCCCGACGGCTCCCTCGTGCTAGCGCCGAATCCCGGCAGCGGCGAATTCAGCCTGAGCTTCACGGCGGCGGGAACGCAGAAATTGCAGGTACAGGTGTTCGATGCGCTCGGGCAATTGGTGCACGCGCAGGAGCAGCAGAACGCCACCGGCCATTACGCGACGCGTCTCGGCCTGCATCATTTGGCCGAAGGCGTGTACATGCTGCAGCTCAGCACCGAGCGCGGAAAAGTGATGCGCAAGCTGGTCATCAGCAGGTAACGGGGGAAATTCCAAAATAAAAATCCCAAATTCCAATAGATACGGTTGGGGTTTGGGATTTTTGTTTTGGGATTTTTAAGAGCGCTGGTTTTTGCGCGCGGGGCACGCACCCTTCTTTTTCCGTATCTTTGCGCAACAAAAACCAAGCGAAAACACAATGAAATTCGGCGTCGTCATATTCCCCGGCTCCAACTGCGATCAGGACATGATCTACGTGCTGGGAAAGATCATGGGACAGGAAGTGGTCGAGCTCTGGCACAAGGACACCGACCTGAAGGGTTGCGATTTCATCGTGCTGCCCGGCGGCTTCTCCTACGGCGATTACCTGCGTTCCGGCGCCATCGCGCGTTTCTCCCCGATCATGGACAAAGTGATCAGCTTCGCGGAGAACGGCGGCTACGTGTTCGGCGTGTGCAACGGCTTCCAGGTGCTTTGCGAAGCTCACCTGCTGCCCGGCGCGCTGCTGCACAACACCGAACGCAAGTTCAGCTGCAAGAATGTTTACATCAAAGCGCAAACGCAGGGAACATTGCTCACGTCCGCCGTTCCGCAGGATAAAGCCTTGAAAATTCCCATCGCGCACGGTGAAGGAAATTATTTCGCCGATGCGGACACGCTGAAGAAGCTGAACGCGAACGGCCAGGTGCTTTTCCGCTACTGCGACGAGCACGGGGCCGTCACACCCGCCGCCAATCCCAACGGCGCCATCGAGAATATCGCCGGCGTGTGCAATGAGCGCAAGAACGTGTTCGGCATGATGCCGCACCCCGAACGCGCCGCCGATCCCGAGCTGGGCAACACGGACGGCAGGCTGCTGTTCCAGTCGCTGCTGAGCCTTGTGACGAGCTGATCGGCAACGCATAAAAAACGATCGCCCCGGTTTTTCGAAAAGCCGGGGCGTTTTTTTTGCGCGAATAATTTCATTTCCATTTCGCGCGAAAACGTTCCGCCGCATTTTCCCTGATCGGCTTGCCGTGCCCGAAGCACACCATATCGAACTCGTGATCGCATAATTTGCGCAGGCTGCGTTTGCCTTCTTCGATGTCTTCGTAAGCCACGCTCAGATCCAAACCCAGGCCGGGAAGATTTGCGCAGGTGTCGACCGCGAATAAAATTTTCTGCTCGCCTTCGAGCAGCAGCGCGAGATGGCCTTTCGTATGGCCGGGCGTGTGAATCAGGCGCAGGCCTTTTCCGAAGGGCAATGTCTCGTCGCCGTGCAGCTCACGGTCGACGTGCACGGGCGGGATCGTTTCCTTCATCATGCTGATGGCCGTGAACATGGCCCAGCGCAGCAGGCCCGGCGCGCGTTTCAGCGGGCGCATCGGCTCTTCTCCTCTCAAAATGGGCGCGTCGGAAGCAGGCGCCCAGATCTGCGCGTTGCAATGTTTTTTCAGCCCCGCCGCCGCGCCCGCATGATCGGGGTGCGCGTGCGTGATGAGAATGTGCTTTAATTCCTGCGGCGAACGGCCGGTCTCGCGGATGGAGGAGAGGATGTGCGGCACGTGCCGCGAGAATCCCGTATCGATCAGCAGCAGCCCGGACGGATCTTCGATAAGATAAGTGTTCACCGGTCCGGCGGGGATCATGTGCACGTTCGGGGCGAGGAGCTGCATAGTTTTCTAAGGTACGGAAAAGGCGATGCAAAGGAAGATCGCACGATCCAATCCTTACCGAAACTTTTTCAAGCAATTCGCGTAAAACACTTGACAAAGTGCAAATTTGTTTTTTATATTTGTGCCATGATTATCACGATGACATACTTATCCTATCAACTGCTCAGCAGCCCGGCTACGCGCCTGGAGGGTAAGCCCATGTCTTCCTGATACCTCGTAAGACATTCGGAAAGCCTCTCAGGTCAAGCACTTGAGGGGCTTTTTGCTTTTGGCCTGTTTCACCGCTCGTCTTTTTTTCGAGGGCTTGAATGCTTTCCGACGATTAAAATGATCCGGCGAGGCGTTGATCGGCTATTTCCCAAAACGGGAAAAATTTCCGCCCTGTAAGTTCCAACGGGTAGAGACTACGGTTCGAGAGGCCGCGCAGTGCAGGTTCGATCCGATAGCCATCGGATCCTGCCAGGCGGACAAAAACAAAAAACCGCTCGTAGCCCAACGGCAGAGGCTGCGGTCTTAGAAACCGTACAGTGTGAGTTCGATCCGATAGATATCGGATCTCACCGGCGGACAAAACGGAAGAGTGACCGAGAGGCAAGGTACAAGCCTGCTAAGCTTTGATCAGGGTAACACCTGCACAGGTTCGACTCCTGTCTCTTCCGCGATAAGTACGATCGTGAAAAATAGCGACTGGCGTCTGCGAACCGATCGTGCTGAATGGAGGTATAGCATCAATTGGAAATGCACCAGTCTTGAAAACTGCGGTCAGGGTCACACCTGTACAGGTTCGAGTCCTGTAACCTCCGCTTGAGCAGGTTGAGAAAAAAGGGTCATTGCCAGCGGCAGCTCATTGGTTTGATTACCGCCTGCCAACTGCTGCTGCCGGCTGCACTTTCGCTTGCGAATTATTTGTACGAAAAATTGGGAAAGCGGCTGACGTTGGAGTGTCGCATCCGACTGTAAATCGGAGGTCGAAGGACATAGAGAGTTCGAATCTCTCCTTTCCCACAAAACAGGAATTTTCTCGGCTCAAAACCATCCGGCAGGAGAAAAGTCGCAGAAAAATTTGCGTAGTTAAATAGCTACATATATATTTGTAGCCAAATAGCTACACAATGAATTTAAGACGGGACGTATTTCAAGCCATCGCCGACCCGACAAGAAGGGCCATCTTGCTGCTGCTGGCTTCGCAATCGATGACCGCCGGCGCGATCGCTTCCAACTTCGACACGGCAAGGCCGACGATCTCAAAGCACCTGCACATACTCACCGAGTGCGAGTTGCTCGAACAAGAGCAGAACGGCAGGGAGATCTACTATCACTTCAACGCAAAAAAAATGAAAGAGGTCGCCGATTTTATTGAGCCGTTCCGCAAAATGTGGGACGATCGCTTCAATAAGCTGGAGGCCCTCATGAAAAAATACAACACCGGCAGCCGCCGGGGGAAAAAATAGAACCAGATGGAACGGAAAACAAAGGTCCATGCCGAAGACGGCAAGCAGGAATTGTTCATCACGAGGGAATTCGATTTGCCGCTGGAACTGCTTTTTAAAGCGTATGAGGAGCCCGAGCTCGTCGAGCAATGGATGGGAACGAAAGTGCTGAAGCTCGAAAACAAAAAGCACGGCAGCTACCGGTTCGAAACAACCGATCCGAAAGGGAACAAGCACGGCTTCAACGGCGTGATCCACGAGTTCGAGCCGGGCAAAAGGATCACCCGAACTTTTGAAATGGACAATGCGCCTTTCGGCGTGCAGCTCGAGTTCCTGGAATTTGAAAAGCTCACCGGCGATACCAGCAAGCTCACAATTCACGTGGTATATAAATCCGTTGCGCTCAGGGACCAGCTGCTGCAGCTGCCGTTTGCTCAAGGCATAAACATGGCCCACAACCGGCTGCAGGAAATAGCAAGCAATTTAAAATAACATGCCATGAAGAAGAGCAATAAGATCATCTATTGGATCGCTACGGCCTGGCTGGCATTGGGCATGCTGTCCAGCGGGATCGTACAATTGCTCCAAATGGAAGAGGAGGTGAGCTTTACCTTAGCCTTGGGTTATCCGTCCTATTTCCTGACGCTGCTGGGCACCTGGAAAATCCTGGGAGTCGTTGCGGTGCTTGTTCCTAAATTTCCTTTGCTGAAAGAATGGGCTTACGCAGGTTTTTTCTTTGTCGCGTCGGGCGCGGTATTTTCGCATCTCGCGGCGGGTCATTCCGTAAAGGAAGTATTTCCCCCGTTGCTGCTTTTGACGCTGACGGCGGTATCGTGGTATTTCAGGCCGGCGAATAGAAAAATCGTTTCGGTAAGCGCCGCGGCAGCCAGTCAATAAATGAATAGAATCCAGGCAGTCATAAAAAGCACGAACAACATGAAAAAGAAATTGTCACCGGAACAACGCGACGAGCTGCTCAGAACTTTGCAAGCCCGTTTTGAAAAAAACAAGAACCGGCACAAAGGTCTTGACTGGGCGAAAGTGCAGGCAAGGCTGGAAGCGCATCCTGAAAAGCTGTGGTCGCTCAATGAAATGGAGCAGACCGGCGGCGAGCCCGATGTCGTTGCGCAGGATAAAAAAACGGGCGAATTTATTTTTTACGATTGCTCGGCGGAAAGCCCGAAAGGCCGCAGAAGCATTTGCTACGACCATGAAGCGCTGGAAAAAAGAAAAGAGCATAAGCCGAAAGACAGCGCTATGAATATGGCAGATGAGATGGGCGTCGAGATCCTGACGGAAGCGCAATACCGGGAACTGCAGGAGCTTGGAGATTTCGATACCAAAACATCGAGCTGGATCGTCACGCCTCCTGCTATCCGGAAGCTCGGCGGCGCCCTCTTTGCTGATCGCCGCTACGATCATGTGTTCGTGTATCACAACGGGGCGGAATCGTATTATGCCGCCCGGGGATTCCGCGGCTCGCTGAGGGTTTGATCTGATAGTTTTAAGGAGATAAATTCTGCGGCCACGACTTTCGCTGGGCAAGCTACTCTTCTTTTCCGCGCTTCTCTTTCGATCGTGTTCTCGCGCGCTCTTTGTTGATCTCTCCTTCCACGCTCACGCACTCACCGTCGCGCAACACCACGCGCGTGCCGTCTTTTTTGATCACGGTGCCGTCTGGCTTAATGACGGTTCCGTTTTCCAGCGTGACCTCGGCGGTCACTTCCTGGCCCTGGTGCAGCACGATGAGCCGGCCGTCGCGCAGCTTCGCGCAATACTTGTCAGGGCTTCCGCCTGTTTCCGTGAGCGTGATCTGCTCGTACGCGGCATAGCCGTACCCGTAAATGGCGCTGGCGCCCATCAGCAGGCAGATCGCGCCGGTCAGAATTTTCTTTTTCATTTTTCTCTCCCGAAAAAATACCAGGATTGCCCGGCACAGCGAGTATAAACTCTTCCTGTACCGCAAAATCCCGTGCCGCGCTGTGTTTCCAGTAGAAAGCGGGAGCGATCGCTGTTTTTCTTCGAAGACTTGTAGAAATTTTTTAATCGTTTGGGGAAAGCGGTAGACAAACGGTGCTGCTCGCTGCGGTAAAAAAAAGACCCGGAACGTGCCGGGCCTTTTTATTTCGTCGTAATGTTTTTTAAAACCAACCCGGATCATCCTTCACCACGCCCTGCACGTACAAATAAACGCTCAGCGCGATCATGGCCGCCAGGCAGATGCCGAAGCCGATCGCCAGGCGCTTGTAGAGCTTCACGTTGCCTTCCAGCTTCAGCTTGCGGATGATGTTCAGGATCGCGTTCTCGGAACGGTGGAAAGAGCTTTCGTTCTTCACGATGTAATCGAACGCGCCGTGCTTCATCGTGTTCACGGCCACCTCGATCTTGTCCTGCCCGGAAAACATGATCACCTCGATGCTGGGGTCGGCCTGCTTGATGGCTTTGAGGATCTCGATGCCGTTCTTCGCCTTCGCGCCCGCCTTGTCGAAGTTATAGTCCAGGAAAATGATCTGCGGCTTCAGCGAGAGGTTGCTGAGGCATTCTTCCCCGGAGGTGAAGGTCTTGATCGTGATGTTCCTGAACTTCGCCAGGTGATCGGCGACCATCGTGACCTGGTTCGCATCGTCGTCGACGATGAAGATGGTTTTTACCTCTTTCATTTGCGCTTTGGGTGTTTAGTTGAGCTGTTGGAGTACGGTTTTCAATTCTTCGCAGGCGGCGGCGAAAATTTTGTCGAACTCGCCGACCAGCGCGGGCAGTTGCGCAAGATCGGTTTTTTCCCTGGCTTTATCCTCGATCTGCCGCAATAAGCTTTCGCCTTCCCTGATGCCCATGTAGGTCATCTGCGGGCGCAGGCTGTGCGCGGAAGCACGCATCGCATCCCAGTCCTGCGCGGGCAGGCTGTTGCGGATCTTCTCCGCTTCGCCCGGGGCCGCGGCCAGGAACATGCCCACGTATTTTTTCATGCGCGCGGGATCGCCGCCGGTGAAATTTTTCAGGAAATCGAGGTTGGTTGCGTTGGATTCCATGGTGCGTGTTTTTTTATTTGCCGAGCAGCTCCGACATTTTCAAAAATAAATCTTCAGGCACGAAAGGTTTCGCGATGTGCCCGTTCATGCCGCACTCGCGGCACTTTTCGATCTCTTCCCGCGTGGCGTTGGCCGTCATGGCGAGAATGGGAATGCTGTTGAGCGGCGCGCTGAATTGCCCGCGGATGTATTTCGTCGCGTCGTAGCCGTCCATGCCGGGCATCTGGATATCCATCAGCACGAGATCGTACGCGGCTTCCTGCAGTTTTTTGATCGCTTCGTTGCCGTCGCCCGCCACGTCCACCTGCGTTTCGCCGAGGTATTCGTTCAGCGTGTCCACGGCCACGATGCGGTTGAACTCGTTGTCTTCCACCAGCAGGATGCGCGCCTTGCGGATCCTGTCGAGCTGCGCTTCATCGGGGCCGGCGGAAGCGGCGGTTTTTTCTTCGCCGGAAACGCGGAAGGGCAGGGTGAAGGTGAAGGTCGTGCCTTTGCCCGGCTCGCTGCTCGCGTAGATCGTTCCGCCCTGCATTTCCACCAGCTGCTTCGAGATCGTCAGGCCCAGGCCGGTGCCGCCGAATTTGCGGTTGGTGTCGGCGCTGGCCTGCGTGAAGCTTTCGAAAACCTTTTCAATTTTATCCGCGGCGATGCCGATGCCGGTGTCGTGCACGGAAAATTCGAGCACCGCGTTTTCGCCTTCGCGGCTGAGCAATTTGCAGACGAGGCGCGCCCCGCCTTTTTCGGTGAACTTGATCGCGTTGCCCACGAGGTTGATCAGCACCTGGTTCAGGCGCGCCGGGTCGCCGAGCAGCCTTTTCGGGATCTCCAGCTCGAGCTCGCGGCTGAGCGTGAGGCCTTTTTCCTCCGCTTTGAAATGCAGCACGCTGTGCACGTTGTCGAAAACCTCGCTCACGGAGAACGGGATGCTTTCGAACTCGATCTTGCCCGCCTCGATCTTCGAGATGTCGAGAATGTCGTTGATGATGCCCAGCAGGTTTTCCGACGACACGCGGATCGCCTGGATGTATTTCAGCTGCCGCTCGTCGAGCTCGGTTTTCAGCACCAGGTTCGTCATGCCCATCACCGCGTTCATCGGCGTGCGGATCTCGTGGCTCATGTTGGCCAGGAACAATTGTTTCGAGCGTTTCGCTTCTTCCGCCTTGTCTTTTTCGATCAGCGCGATCTCTTTTTCGCGCAGCGCTTTTTCGAGGTTTTCTTTCGCCGCGAGGCCTTGGCGGAACAGCTCCACTTCGCGCAGCGTTTTTTCGATCGTCGTCTCCAGGTCTTTGAAATCGATCGGCTTCACGATAAAATCGAAGGCACCGCGGTTCATGGCCGTGCGGATGTTGCCCATGTCGCCGTAAGCGGAAACCACGATGGTGCGGAACTGCCCGTTCAGCTCGCGCAGCTTCAGCAGCAGCGTGAGCCCGTCCATCTCGGGCATGTTGATGTCGGTGAGCACCACGTCGTAATTACCGCCCGCCTGCACTTTCTCCAGCGCATCTTTCCCGTTGAGCGCAAAGTCGAAGCCGAGCTCCCCGCTTTTGATCCGCTGGCGGAACTTCTGCAGGATGAGCAGCTCCAGGTCGCTCTCGTCGTCCACTACAAGTATTTTCGCTGCCATTGTTGTCTTCGTGTGACCCGGGAGTTTATCCCGGAGACAATTTACTGATCAATTGGTTCCGCGCTGCTTCTTCATTGCGTGAGCGGCAGGCTGATGGTGAATTCCGTAAAAACATTCTGCTTCGATTCCACCTGGATGCGCCCGCCGTGCGAATGCACGATGTCGTAGCTGATGCTCAGCCCCAGGCCGGTGCCTTCGCCGGAAGGCTTGGTGGTGAAGAAGGGGTCGAACAATTTCTCCATCACTTCCGGCGGGATGCCGCTGCCGTTGTCGCGGATGATGACCTGCGCGATGCCGTTTTCCGCCCTGGTGGTGATGCTCACTTCCGGGGTGTACTCGTGGCCCGCTGTCTTGCGGCGCTCGTTCACGGCGTAGAACGCGTTGTTCAGCAGGTTGAGCAGCACGCGGCTGATGTCCTGCGGGATCACGTAAAGCTGCGGCAGGTTCGGGTCCAATTGCTTTTTGAGCGCGCAGCTGAAATCCTGCACGTTCGCGCGCATGCTGTGGTAGGCGAGGTTGGCGAACTCCTCGCACATCTTGTTGATGTCCATCGCCTGCTTCTGCGCGCCGGCGCGGCTGTGGTTGAGCATGCTCTTGATGATCGAGTCCACGCGGTTGCCGTGGAAGCTGATCTTCTGCAGGAAATTTTCCAGGTTGGCGAGAATTTCTTCGCGCTCTTCCGGCGTTTCCGCGTTGCGCAGTTCAGAGAGCATCTCGCCGCCGAGCTCCGAAAAATTATTGATGAAGTTGAGCGGGTTCTTGATCTCGTGCGCGATGCCGGCGGTGAGCTGGCCGAACGATGCGAGCTTCTCGTTCTTGATCAATTGCTTCTGCGTCTGCTCCAGGTGCAGCACCGAATCGTTCAGCTCGCGCGTGCGCTCTTTCACTTTTTCCTCGAGCAGTTTCCTGCTGCGGCGCAGGCTGGCGGTGCGCGCGAAGAAAAAGCCCACGACCGAGCCCACGGCCAGCAGCGCGAACAAGGTGCGCGCCCACCAGGTCTGCCACCAGGGCGGGAGCACGATGATTTTTAATGTGCGTCCTGTTTTGCTCCACACGCCTTCGCTGTTGGCGCCCAGCACGACGAGGCGGTACTCGCCCGGGACGAGGCCCGTGTAGATGGCTTCGTGGCGCGGGCCGGAGAAGGTCCAGTCCTTGTCGAAGCCTTCGAGCATGTACTTGAACTGGTTTTTTTCCGGGGCCGCATAATCCGTCGCGGCGAACTCCACGGCGATCACGCTCTGATCGTACGTGAGCACGATCTCTTCCATGAAGTCCACGGGCTTGTTGATGACCGAGCCCGAATCGCGGAAGCTGACGCTGCGGTTGAAGAGGCGGAGGCCGGTGAAGGAGACGGCGGGCGGGCGCTCGGGGTTGTTCAGCGCATCCGGTTTGAAGAAGCTCACGCCGTTCACGCCGCCGAAGTAGAGCTCGCCTTTGCTCGTTTTGAAATACGCGTAACGGTTGAACTCGTTGCCCTGCAGCCCGTCGCTGGCGAAAAAATTCTTGCAGGCTTCCGTGCGCACGTCGAAGCGGCAGAGGCCGTAGTTGGTGCTCAGCCAGAGATGTCCCTGCGCGTCGCCGAGCACGCCGTAGATCACGTTGTTCGGCAGGCCCTGCTTTTCGGTGTAGCGGCGGAATTTTCCCGTCGCGAGATCGAAGCGGTTCAGCCCGCCGCTGTTCGTGCCCGCCCAGAGATAACGTTCGGGCTGCAGCGGATCGGGACAAAGCGAGAAGATGATGTCGCTGCTGAGCGATTCTTTATCGCCCGGAACGTTCCTGTAAATTTTCCAGTCGCCGGTTGCCGGCGTAAAGCGCATCAGCCCGTCGATGGTGCCCAGCCACATGTCGCCGTTCGCGCCGATGTGCACCGAGGAGACGTACGCGTACGTGAAGTTGTCGCGCACGAGCGGGATCTTCACCGGCGCATCGAAGCGTTCCGACGCGCGGTCGAAGCGGCAGATGTAATTGCTCGGTCCGCATTCCAGCGAGATCCAGGGATCGCCGTTCTTGTCGAACCAGGTTTTCGACGCGAAGTTGGGCCATTCGCTTGGAGGCGCTTCCGCGCGGAAAAATTTGATCGAGTTCGCGCGCTCATCGTAGCGGGCAAGCACGCCCTCGCCGTAATTCAGCCAGAAGATGTGCTGCGCATCCTGCATGAACGTGCGCGGCAGCAGCCCGGCCCGGTCGCCGATCGTGTGCCGGAACAGCGGGGCGTTGAACGCGCGCTCGCCGAGCAAACGCGCCGCCGTATCGAAGCGGTACCAGTCGCTCATCAGCGAAACGTAAACGTTGCCCGCATGATCTTCGTTGACGAGGCTGACGCCGCGGCTGTCGAGCAGTTGGAACGCGGCCACGCGCGGGTTATACTTGAACGCGCCGAAACCGTTGGTGCCCAGCCAGAGCATGCCGCTGCGGTCGACCAGCGCCGCGCGGAAATTGTAAGAGGAAAAAACCTCGCGGGAGATGTTCACCGGCTCCACCTGCTGCAGTTCGCCGCTGCTGCGCTTGTACACGCGCAGGCGCCCGTCGAAGTACATCCACACGTTGCCGTGCTCGTCGATGCTGGTCACTTTCGGGTTGGGGAAATCGCCGAGCTTGCGCAGGACGATCTTTCCCGCCTGGCGCGAGCGCTTGTCGTAGAAGACGAGGCCTTCGCTGGTGATGAGCAGCAGCTCGTTGCGCAGCGTGTCGGGAAAGATCTGCCGGATCTCGCCGCCGGGGACGCCGCTGAACGCGGATTGCGCGTAAGCTGCGGAGGGCTTGCCGGCGGCGAAGCTTTCTTTCGTAAAGAAAAAGAGCGAATCGTTCCGCCCGACCCACGCGTCGCCGTTGCGCTCGAAGCAGTAGAGCTGCGCGCGCGTTTCGTTGCGGAGAATTTTTTCCAGCGGCGTTGCAGCGATCTTGTACCGTTCGCTGAAGCGCGTGCTTTTCGTATCGCGTTCTTTCGCTTCGAAGCGGTAATACCCTTCGGGCGAGCGTCCCCAGACATTGCCCTGCGCATCTTCCGTGAAGTCGGCGGCGATGCCCGGGCGATTCGTCTGCACCATCGTGAAGCTGACGTGGCTGAAGGTTTCGCTGAGCGGATCGAACACGTCTACGCCGTGCGGCATGGCCAGCCAGAGGTAGCCGCGGGAATCTTCGAAAATATCGAGGATGAAATTTTCGCTGAGCGAGAATTCGTTTTCAGGATCGTGGCGGTACACGCTGAACGAGTAGCCGTCGTATTTGTTCAGCCCGTCCTTCGTCGCGAACCAGATGAAGCCTCGGCTGTCCTGGATGATGCACGACACGAAGCCCTGCGACAAGCCTTCGTTGCTGCTGACGGGTGTGAAGCGCGCCGGGAAATAATCACCGGCCTTCGTGAGAAAGGGGTGTAAAAAAGCGAATAAGAGGAAGACCGTTCTCAGTCTTCCCCATGCCGCCATGCGAATGCGTATCGTGACCCCGGGATGCTTCATTTCTTTTTTGCCTTCAGGTTCCGCAGCTCTTCGTTCGCACGCGCGCACACGGTGTCCACCAGTTCGAATAATTTCCGGATGCGCTCCGGCCGCGTTTTGTTTTCGCCGAGCTGCTCCATTTCCACCAGGTGCTGGCGGATGTGCTTTTCCAACCCCACGAAGCCGATCGAGATCTTGATCTTGTGCGCGAGCAGGCGCACCGTTTTAAAATCTTCCGTCTCCACCGCTTTGCGCAGCGCTTCGACGTCGGCCACGTTCTGCTCCAAAAATAGATCGATCATCGACATGAAAAAACCTTTCCTGCCGTTGGAGATGCGCTCCAGGTAAGCCAGGTCGATCGTGCCGCCTTCGGGCGGAAGGCTGCTGCGCAGGGCGGAGACCTGCTCTTCCAGCGCTTTTTCTTCCAGGTTCAGCGAGCGGCAGATGAGCGAGTACAGCTCGTTTTTCTGGAACGGCTTCGAGATGCAGGCGTTCATGCCGGCTTCCAGGCAGCGGCGGTTTTCTTCCACCGTGTTGTACGCCGTCAGCGCGATGACCGGCATCTGCAGGCCTTTCGCGCGGATGTGCCGCACGGTTTCGAGGCCGTCCATCACCGGCATCTCCAGGTCCATCAGGATGAGGTCGAATGAAACGATCTCCATCATGCCGAGCGCTTCTTTGCCGTTCCCGGCCGCGCTGCAGATGAACCCCATCTCTTCGAGGAAAGAGGCGGCGAGCTCGCGGCTGAGCTGGTTGTCTTCTACGAGCAGCACGCGCTTGCCCGCGACCGCCGCGGCCAGGTTCTTCACGCCAGGATGAAGCGCTTCCATTTTTTCCCTTTCTCCTGCTTGATCTTCAGGATCGCGTTCACCAGCTTGCCGGGCGCGTGCTGATCCTTGATGATGTATTCGTACGCGCCGGCCTTCATCAGGCGGATGGCGGTCTCGATGTCTTTCTGTCCCGTCATCAGGATCACCGGCGTATCGGGCAGCTGCTTCCTGATCGTGTTCAGCACCTGCAGGCCGTCCATGTCCTCGTCGAGCATGTAGTCGAGGATGACGATGTCGGGCGTCAGGTTCAGGGATTTGATGCATTCCTTGCCGTTGGGGAAAGTGCTGATGCGGAAGTTGAACTGCTCCTTCAGGATCGTGTCGATGTACAGCGTGAACATCTGGTTGTCCTCGACGATGAAGACGGAGAGCTGCGGGACGTTTCTCATGGCGTGCAGGTTTTGACGTTGTACTTGTTCACTTTTTCGATGACGGCGCTGACCTCGAACGGCTTGGGCACGAAGTCGATCTCCTTGATGCCCGCCTGCGCCGCCAGCAGGTCGGCCCGGTCGAGGGAGGAGATGACGATCACCGGGATGCTGTAGTTGTGAAAATTGCGCAGCATGGTGATGAAGGTAAGGCCCGAAATGTTAGGCATCATCAGGTCGCAGATGATCAGGTCCTGGCGCGTTCGCGAGTTCTCGATGCGGTCGTGCGCTTCCGAGCCGTCTTTCGCCGTGGTGACGGTGTGACCTTCCGCCTCCAGGTGCAGCGCGAGCGTGCGCAGGATCAGGGCGTCGTCATCGATGATCAGGATGTTCATAGGGCCTCCTTTTTTTGCGAGGTGAATTTCTTGCCTTAAAAGTAGCGGGCGGCCGGGCGCGGGAGGGGAAAAATTGATGAAACGGGTAAAAAAGGGGGTGAAAAGGGGAAAGTACCCGGTAAGGATTCTATGCCGAAAACCGGGCATTTTGGTTCATGCAGCATGCGGCGGCGGCAGGCGGCAATACGTCCTCCCCGATTAAACAGCTTTTGACGGCCTGCGGCCGCTAAAGCAGGTTCAACCGTTTCAGCAAGCCTTGCTTCTGCTGCTCCCCGATAGGGATCGCATGCTTCTGAATAAAAACCGTCTCCTGCTCGATCGTATCCACTTTATCCAGCGCGATGATGTACGAGCGGTGCAGGCGGAAAAATTTGTCGGCGGGCAGCTTCTCCTCGATGGCGCGGAGGTTGACGTGGATGGTGTATTGCCTGGCGGGCGTGCAGATCGTGACGTAATCGCCCATGGCCTTGATGAAGAGCACGTCGTCCATGCGCACTTTCGTGAGCACGCCTTTGTCCTTGATGAACACGTAATCCTTGTCCGTCTTCTCCACCGTTTTGAAGCGGTCGCCGAACACTTCCTGCGCGCGATTGATCGCTTTCATGAACCGGCTGCCGTTAACGGGCTTCAGCACGTAGTCGACCACGTTCTGCTCGAAAGCTTCCACGGCGTATTTCTCGCGGGCGGTGATGAGGATGACGAGCGGGGGATTTTTCAGCGAGCGAAGAAATTCGAGCCCGCTCATCTTCGGCATCTCCACGTCGAGCAGCAGCAGGTCGATCTCTTCTTTGTCGAGGATCTTTTTCGCCTGGAAGGTATCGGAACATTCGGCGACCAGCTCGATCGAATCATAGGAGGAAAGCAGGTCCTTCAGCATTTCCCGCTCCAGCGCGCTGTCGTCGACGATGATGCATCTCATGGCGTAAAAATAATTGAAAAGCGAAACCGCGGCGAAGTACGCAGGCTGCGGATCACGGAAAAGAAATTTTTGACCAAGCCGGCAAATCGATCGCCGAAACGGCAAAAGCAAAGGCCCTTCCCGGTCAAACAAAAGCCGGGATGCCCCCGAAAGCCGCGTGTTTGCAGGAATTTAATTTGGAAATGTGGAAAACAAGAGCATACTTTTACCCGCCTCGCACCCGCTCTTCCGGGCATACGCGCAGACTTTTTACCTGTGATTTTTTTCGGGGCCGCGCGTGAAATACGTAACGGGCATCCTGCTTTTTAAAAAATAAAAAAACACCCATGGCTAAAAAAGTCATCATCCTCGGCGGCGGCGTGGCCGGCATGAGCGCGGCGCATGAATTGATCGAGCGCGGCTTCGAAGTGGAAGTCTTCGAGCGCAACCCTTTCATCCCCGGCGGCAAGGCCCGCAGCGTGCCCGTTCCCGGCACCTCCGAAGCACTGAACGCGCTTCCGCTTCCCGGCGAGCACGGCTTCCGCTTTTTCCCCGGCTTCTACAAACATTTGCCCGATACGATGAAGCGCATTCCCTTCGGGAAGAAAACGGTGTTCGACAACCTCGTGGCCACCGATCGCATCATGGTGGCGCGGTACGGCAAAGCGCCGATCGTCACCGTCGCGCATTTTCCGCATTCGATCAAGGACGTGTCGCTGATCCTGAAGGATATTTTCGGCGGCGTGGATTCCGGCCTCTCGGAAGAAGAGATCGATTTCTTCGCCGCGCGCGTGTGGCAATTGATGTCGAGCTGCCACGACAGGCGCCTGAACGAATACGAGCGCATCGGCTGGTGGGAGTATTGCCAGGCCGACCGTTTCTCCGATGCGTACCGCTCGCTGCTCGTGGAAGGGCTGACGCGCACGCTCGTCGCCGCCCGCGCGGAAGTGGCCAGCACGAAAACCGGCGGCGACATTTTCCTGCAGCTCATCTTCAACATGATGATGCCCTGGGTGGATGCCGACCGCGTGCTGAACGGCCCGACCAACGTGCGCTGGATCGATCCCTGGCTCGCGTACCTCGAATCGAAAGGCGTGAAGTATCACGTCGGCGCGGAGGTGCAGAGCTTGGACTCGGACAGCGCGCAGATCACCGGCGTGAACGTGATGCTCAATGGAAAAATTCAGAAGGTCACTGCCGATTATTACATCATGGCCGTGCCCGTGGAAGTGGCCGCGAAGCTGCTGAACGAAAATATCCTCAAGCTCGATCCTTCGCTGGAAACGATCGCGCCTTTGTCGCAGTACGTGTCGTGGATGAACGGCACCCAGTTTTATCTCAACGAAGACGTGCAGGTCAACAAAGGCCACGTGATCTACAGCGACAGCGAATGGGCGCTGACCTCCATTTCGCAATTGCAGTTCTGGGCCGCGCCGTTCGACATCAGCAAGCACTACAACGGCAACGTGAAAGGCATCCTTTCCGTCGACATTTCCGACTGGTACACGCCCGGCCTCAACGGCAAGCGCGCGGTGGACTGCACGTTCGAGGAGATCAAAAAAGAAGTGTGGGAGCAGCTGAAGAAAAGCCTCAACGTGAACGGGCAAACTATTTTGCGCGACGACATGATCGAGTACTGGTTCCTCGATCGCGACATCTCGTTGCCCGAGGGCGGGGACATGACGAACAGGGAGCCGCTGCTGGTGAACCACACGAACAGCTGGACGCTGCGTCCTTCCGCGCACACGAACATCCCGAATTTGTTCCTCGCTTCGGATTACGTGAAAACCTTCACCGACCTGGCCACGATGGAAGGCGCGAACGAAGCGGCCCGCAGGGCCGTGAACAGCATCATCGACGTGTCCGGCGCGAAAGCGCATCTCTGCGAGATCTGGAACCTGCACGAGCCCGACGTGCTGTCGCTCTTCCGCGCGCACGACGAGAAGCGCTATAAGAAAGGCTTGCCCTGGAAGGATGAATTCAGCGCGTTGGAAAACCTCATCTCCGAGCTGAAAGTGAGGTTTCACCGCGCCACGAGCTGAGGAATATCGAGCATCGAACAGGGAACATCGAATTTCGAAGTCACCCGATTCACTTCGACGTTCATCATTCCGTGCTCGATGTTCAGGATTCGTGATCACGCACTAACCGAAAACGCATGACCATTTTCGAATACGTCAAGGAGCCGCATCCCTGGATCAACCTGGTGGATTACACGCTCACGCAGGTGATCATGTTCTTCGCCGGCTCGCTGCTCTGGCTGGTGTGCTACGTCGATACGCTGATCGACATCAGGAAGAAAAAATCGATCAACATTCCCGTGGGCTGCGTGATCACGAACTACGGCTGGGAGATTTCCACCTGCCTTTTTTTCGTGCCCGACATGGGTTTGCTGCTCGTGGTCGCTTACTGGGCCTGGATGCTGCTCGATACGTTCATTTTTCTCTCGACGTTCCGCTACGGCTACAAGCAGATGATGATCGCCTTCTTCAGGAAGAACGCGCACTTTTTCATCATTCTCGGCATCCTGGTTTCCTTCAGCTCGCAGGCCACTTTCATGATCTGCGGCTACGACATCCCGATGGCGCCGATCTCGGGCGACATCATCAACCTGTACATGTCGGC
>Ga0196977_1000545_pt1 | contig 19058 bp, 14 predicted proteins | sample S3v_1013CmetaG_FD_148634 | JGI IMG/M metagenome (GOLD analysis project Ga0196977, IMG submission 148634) | Soil microbial communities from Anza Borrego desert, Southern California, United States - S3+v_10-13C | ecosystem: Environmental > Terrestrial > Soil > Desert | place: USA: California...
CTTGATTCAGGAACTCAACCGCCGGCCCGTGGCCACGCGCGAAGACCTCCGCGCGGCGCTCGCCGGCGCGGGCGAGCGCCCCGTGCTCCTGCTCGTCACGCGCGACGGCCGCAGCAACTACCTGACCGTCCGCCTGCGCGCGCAATAAACGGCGCGGCGGGCGACAACGCGCAAAGCCCCTCCGGCTCGAACGCGCAGACCCGGCGCGCGGGGCGACCGCCGAGAGGGCGGCCAGACACGAAGGGCGCGCGGCGGAAGCGTTTGACTTCCGCCGCGCGCCCCTCTTGCTTCCCGGTCACTTCACCGCCCGCGCCCTGCGCCTTTCTCGAACTTTTCGCGCGCAGAACTTTTTCGCGGCCCGCCCTTCGTCTATAATTGCCTCCGAGCTGAAGCGTCCTTGTCCGCCGCCGGCCCTCGCTCGTCACCGGCGCGCGCGCCCTCTTGACCGGGGAGCGGATGCCTTGATGATTAAAGTCCGCGACATGAGCCTCGACGAGATGCAGGCCCTCGTGCGCCGGATCGGGTTCGGCCACTTGGGTTGCGCGCGCGGCGGGCGGCCCTACGTCGTGCCGATGAACTACGCCTACGATGCGCCAGACCTCTACTTCTTCACCACCGAAGGCACGAAGACCGAGTTCATCGACGCCAACCCGGAAGTCTGCCTTCAGGTGGAAGAGATCGCGGACGCGAGCCGCTGGCAGAGCGTCATGCTCACCGGCCGCGCCGAGCGCCTCAGCCGGCCGGCCGAGATGGAGCGCGCCATGCAAATACTGACCGCGCGCAACCCGACGCTCGCGCCGGCCATCAGCGAGACCCGCATCGACGCGTGGGGGCGGCCCAACAACATACGCCTCTACCGCCTCCGTCCAGAGATCATCGACGGGCGCGCGGCCTCCCCCGCCGCGCCCTAGGATACGGTTTTACCTGCCCCCGCGCGGCCCGGCGCTCCACCCCTGCCGGACGCGCGAAACCAACCCCACCCGGCCCGCTGCTCGCGGCGGCGCGAAGCTATTTTAGCAACAGAATTTGCAAGGTTTAACTAAGTTAAATAAACCGTTGCAAATAAAGGAGTTGACAACGTCTGTCAGGTTCCTTTAAGCTGCGCGCGACCCTGTTCCCCCACATCAGGGGGAAGTTGCGGGTCGCCTGTCCTTTTATTTCCGTCTGAAAATAACCCCTTATCTGGCCGTAGGGAAGAAGGCTGGGTGTGCCCGTTCGCACAAATTTGGGATGCCGGGAAACCGGCATCAAGGCCCATTTTCCGTCAATTCTGGAGGTTCACGTGAGAAAAAATCTACTCTCCCCGATGACATCACTGGCGATGTCACTTTCTCTTCTGCTCGGGATTCTGGTCGCCGACCTGACCAACGTCCACAGCGTGGCGGCCGTGGGGGCGAAGGCCGGCGGGGCGCGGGGCGGCGCAGTCGTCGCCCGCGGCACGCTCGTCGCTAGCACCATCAGCGCCACGAACGTTCGGGTGAACGGCGTCGTCACGAGCGGCGTCTTCCGCGGCAGCGTCGGCCTCGTGGACAGCGTCGTCTACGGCGAAACGACCGCGAGCGCCGACGGGGTCTTCCCCGGCGACGGCTACACCGCGAATGCCGGCGGGGTCTTCCCCGGTGACGGCTACACGGCGAATGCCGGCGGCGTCTTCCCCGGCGATGGCTACACGTCGAACGTTACGGGCGTGTTCCCCGGCGACGGCTATACCGCGAACGCCGGCGGCGTCTTCCCCGGTGACGGCTACACGGCGAACGCCGGCGGCGTCTTCCCCGGCGACGGTGAGGCGGTGCATAGCGGCGGGGTCTTCCCCGGCGACGGCATGCAGATCACCGGCGGGGTCGTGGAAGGCGACAACGTTCAGATCGTTAACGGCGTCATCACCGGCCAGAACCTGAGAGTCGTCGGGGCGGTCGTAAAGGGCCAGTCACGGGCGAAGGCCCGCCGCTAGGTCGGCGGCGAGTCGCGCGGGCACGCTCAAGCGAATCATCCCGGTCGCCGTCGCCGCCGGGGCGGGGCAGCCACGTCGTGGGCTGCCCCGTTCCTTTTTACCGCCGCGGGCGGCGGCCGGAGAGGATTGTCCTTTAGGCGGCATGCGACTATGATACTCCGCAGCCCCGCCGCTCACGCGCCCGTCGCCCCGCGCACGCGGGGGAGGCCGTCCGGGGCAGCACCTCACCGGGACGGTTTGACGATTAACAGCCCGGAGATTTTTTTCGGGGCGGGCTTCCGGCCCGGCCCCGGGGTCGGTGTCGTCGCGCCCGGCGCGGCCGGCCCTGCGAAGTCATGAATAATAATCGCGTCATCTCTTACTTCGTCGGGATCAACATTCTGGTGGGCGCGGTGATCCTCGTCTACTGCGCGCTCCACGTGCCCGCCGGGCGGCTGGACATGAAGTACGTCCTGCTGTCGCTCGTCACCATCTTCCTCAGCTCGCGCATCACCATCGCCGTCCCCAACTCCAGCGGCCACCTCACCGTCTCCGACACCTTCATCTTCCTCGTCATGCTCCTCTACGGGCGCGAGGCCGCGGTCTTCCTCGCCGCGGCCGAGGGCGGCTACTCTTCGATCTCCTACGGGCGCAAGGCGAGCACCGTCGCCTTCAACAGCGCCATCATGGGCGGCTCGACCTTCATCTGCGGGACGACGCTGAGGTGGGTCTTCGGGCCGCTGACCGAGCTGCCGGAGTCCGACCCGCGCACCTTCGTGGCGGCCATCTGCACGATGGCCCTCGTGCAGTACCTCGTCAACTCGATCCTCGCCGCCGTCTTCACCGCCCTCAAGCGCAACGACGGCATCATCCACACGTGGGCGAAGTATTACCTCTGGTCTTCGATCACGCACCTCGCGGGCGCGTCGGCCGCGGGCATCATCTCGCGGCTCGTCGCGCACTTCGGCTTCTACTACGTGCTGCTGACGACGCCCATCATCGTCATCGTCTACCTGACCTACCGCACCTACCTCAAGAACATCGAGACCTCGGCCGAGCAGGCCGAGCGGGCCGAGCGCGAGCGGATGCAGGCGCACTACGCGCAGATCGAGAAGCTGTCGGCGCTGGGCGAGCTGGCCTCGGGCGTGGCGCACAACTTCAACAACACGCTGACGGGCATACTGGCGCGGGCGCAGCTTTTGCGCGGGGCGAAAGACCCGGCCGAGATCGAGCGGGGCCTCGGGATCATCATCCGGACGGCCGAGGACGGCGCGAAGACCGTCAAGCGGATTCAGGACTTCGCGCGCCAGCGGCGCGACAAGGACTTCGTGCCCATCGACGCCGACCAGCTCATGCACGAGGTGGCCGAGATGACGCGGCCCCGCTGGAAGGATCACGCCGAGGCCCAGAACGTCCACATCACGCTGGAGCGCCAGATCGGCTCGCGCGCCACCATCATGGGCGACGCCGGCGAGCTGCGCGAGGTGCTCATCAACATGGTCTTCAACGCCGTGGACGCGATGCCGCAGGGCGGCCGCCTCACGCTCTCGACGCGGGCGACGAACGGCGAGGTCGAAATCTCGGTGAGCGACACGGGGACGGGGATGACCGAGGAGGTGCGCACGCGCATCTTCGACCCGTTCTTCACGACGAAGGGCAAGGCCGGCATGGGCCTCGGCCTCTCGGTCAGCTACGGCATCGTGCGCCGCCACGAGGGGACGGTCGAGGTCGAGTCCGAGGTCGGGCGCGGCACGACGTTCCGGGTGCGGCTGCCGGCCGCGTCGGCCGACGCCGTGCAGCCGCACGCCGAAGGGCGCGTCGCGGCGCAGCTCCCCGTGCCCGCGCCGTGCGACCTGCGGCTCCTCGTCGTGGACGACGAGGACTACGTGCGCGAGCTGCTGCGCGACATCCTCGAACGCGAGGGCTGCGAGGTGATCCTCGCGGCCGACGGCCACGAGGCGATGTCGCTCTTCGAGACGCGCGAGTTCGACGCCGTTTTCACAGACGTTGGGCTGCCCGGGATGAGCGGGTGGGAGCTGGCGCGCTACGTGCGCCGGAAGAACGAGTCCGTGGCGCTGGCCGTCATCACGGGCTGGGGCGACACGGTGAGCCACGAGGAGCAGTCGGCGTCGCAGGCCGACTGGGTCGTGCCCAAGCCCTTCAGCATCGACCGCATCATCAACCTCGTCCGCGAGGTCGCCCGCCGCAAGGCCGCGCAGGAGATGCTCGCGCTGCCGAAGCGGTAAAGAAAGTTTCGAGTTTCGGGTTTCGAGTTAAAGGCAAAAGACAAAAGACGAAGCGCCGGCCGCGAAGCATCAACTTCGCGGCCGGCGCTTCGTCTTGAACTCGAAACTCGAAACTCGGAACCCGAAACTTCTATTCCTCGACGTAGGCGGCGGGCTGGCGGACGGTGTAGACGCCGGTGGGGACGCGGGCGCGCGCGCGGCGCGGGTCGGCCGTCGCGTCGGCCGCGGCCGAAGCCTTGCCCGGCGACTTTTTGCGCGAAGCCTTGCCGGCCCCTTTCGCCTCGCCGGCCGCCCTGACCTCCTCGGCCGAGGGGATGGGGGCGGCCGCGTCGGCGCGGCTCTCGGCCTCGGCGCGCGCCTCGTAGAAGTCCTGCCACCACGAGGCCGTCGACCAGATGGCCTCGGGGCAGCTCGAAGCCGACGAGAGGCCGGGCGTCAGCTCGATGCCGGCCAGCCCGAAGACGGTCTCGACGAAGGCGGCGCTCGGCAGGCCGAAGCCGGCCACCAGCGGGTTCTCGCCCGCGCCCGTCCCCCAGACGTAAGCGAGCCACGGCAGGACGTGGCTCGGCAGGTCGATGACGCTGCGCTGCATCTCGACGCGCGCGACGTTGTTGGTGACGGGGCGCGGCGTGTCGGTGAAGTTGACGACGGCGACGTTGGGGAACCACTTCGGGTCGGCGTAATCGCGGAGCTGGCAGCGCCGGACGGCGTTGGTCTGCGGCACGGCCGAAACGTCGCCGAGGTCGAGCGGGACGGAGACGAAGCTGCGGTCGTTCGCGACGATGCCGGCCAGAGACCAGAAGCTCGGCAGCATGTCGGCGCGCAGCCGGCTCTGCGCGCAGCGGATGCGGAAGTGCGCGAGGTCGCTGCCGCCGAGGAGGATGACGGAGCCGGCCGCGTCCGCGCCCGCGGTGGCGCGCTTGAGCCAGTCGAGGTTCGACTCGCCGTCTTTGGCGGGGACTTCTTCCAGCCCCGGGTTCTTGCTGGTCGCCGGGGCGTGTCGGATCGAGATCGTCATTCGCGGTTCTCCTATTGGATGAAGCGTCGGTGGATGTGTTGCGAGCGGGGGCGCTCGCCGGGCTTGATGACGGGCCACGCCTTGATGTCCATGCGGACGCGCGCGCCGGCGTCGGCGAACTCGACGGTCAGGAAGTGGTCGTCCACGAGCGTGTACGCCTCCTCGACCACGATCTCGCCGCTCGGCGCGCCCTGCACCTCGAACGAGGGGTACTTGCCCGGCGGCCGGCTCCACTTGCGGCCGACCTTCTCGTCGACGAGCGCGGTCGGCGACGAGATGACCTCGATCAGCTCGGCCCCGGAGCCGAGCTGCACGCTCGCGATGCGGCCGTAGTGAACGTCGCCCGTGAGCATGACGACGGAGTGGCGCGACCCGGCGATGATGCGGGCCAGCTCCTCGAACTGTTTGTAGTCGGGGAGGTGGCGGTCGGTGAACTTGCCCCAGAAGCCGGCCTTCTCGGCGAAGAGCGGCTGGCCGAGCGTGAGCACGCCCGGCCCACGCAGGTTCGCCACCCAGCCGCGCAGCCGCTCGAGGTCGGAGTCGAGCATGAACTGGCGGAGGTCGGGCGTGCGGTTGACGCGCGTGTCGGCGAAGAAGAAGGAGAGCGGCGGGACGGAGAACTCGACGACGGCCGAGCCGGAGCTGAAGTCCGACTGGAAGGCGTCGAAGAGCGAGCGGGCGACCGACCACCAGTCGTCGCGCCCCTCCTGCCTCCAGCTGTCGCGGATGGCGGTGGCCCAGTTCGGGGCGTTGTTCCAGAACTCGTGGTCGTCGGCCGTGAAGTAGTTGGCGCCGCGGCGCAGCGCCTCGTTGAAGCCGGCGGCCGTCCCCGACTGGCTCCACGCGCGCCAGTAGTTCTCGAAGTGGCGCACTTCGAGCTCGGCCCGCGTGTGGGTGTGGACGGAGTAGTGGTACCACGGGGCGTCGAGGTAGACCTGATCGCCGCACCAGAGCTTGATGTCGGGGCGCTCGCCCTCGGGGAGGTTGAAGAAGGTGTTGCCGAGCTTGCCCGACTCGTCGTTGCGCTCGCAGAAGCAGGAGCCGAGCATGACGGTGAAGGGCTTGGCGTCGAGCGCCGGGAGCGCGCCCGGCAGCGTGGTGAAGGTCGCCTCGCCGCGGCGCGCGTCGCCGACGAACAGCTCGGCGCGGTACTCGCGGCGCGGCTCCAGCGCGGCGAAGCTGTAGCGCGCGTATTCGAGCGTGTAGGAGCCGTCCTGCGCGGCCCAGCGGCCGGGCAGCGGGAGCGGCGGCAGGGGGGCCGGCGGCGTCAGCGCGAGCCGCGCCTGCCCCAGCCCCTCGTTGAGCGCGCCCACCCACACGGTCGCCGTGTCGGCCGTCACGCCGTGGGGAATCACAAGGTATGCCATAGGAGATAAGTCTCCGAGTCTCAGGTTCCGGGTTTCGAGTCCCGAGTCTCGGGTTGCGGGCTTCGAGTTCGGGGCTGCTCCGCCCGTGACTCGAAACCCTTAAACCCGAAACTCTTCACGCGTTGACGATGTGTTCGGCGATGCGCTCGGAGAGCGCGGTGATGGTCGCCGAGGGGTTGACGCTAAGCGCGGTCGGGATGACGGAGCCGTCCGAGACGTAGAGGCCGGGGTAGTGGTAGACCTCGCCGAACTCGCCGACGACGCCGGCCGCCGGGTCGTCCGACATCGCGCAGCCGCCCAGAGGGTGCGCCGTCAGGAGCTTCCGGAGCGGCCAGCGCCAGAGCAGGCTCGTCTCGTAGCGCCCGCCGAGCGCGCGGCTCAACTCCTTGAGCACGCGCTCCATCTCGCCGAACATCCTTTTGCTCCGCGAACTGTCCCAACTGATCTCGATGTTGCCGCCCGACAAACTCATCCGGCCGTCGGCCGCGTCCGTGCCCATGCCGAGGTAGGGGAGCAGGCGCGGCGTCACGCCGCCCTGAAAAAGTTTCTCCGCCCCGTCGGTGAAGGCCGAGGCCCGCGTCAGCCCCATGACGCGGTAGGCGTACTTCCGGAGGAAGAGTTTCAGCTCCTTGAGCCGGCTCGGCGAGGGCAGGGCGCTCTCCAGATACCAGAGGAAAGGGTCTGGGAAGCCGAGGTCTTGAATGCTGACGCGGTGCTCGCCCGCGGCGAGCGTGGTCATCGCCGTGATGCTCGGCCCCTGCCCCGGGTCAACCTCGCGGTTCGACTCGAAGGTGCCGGCGAGGATGAAGTCGCCGTTGCCGGAGAAGTTCCGGCCGAGGGCCGGGCCGAGGCGCGGGAGCGTGCGGTGCTGGTCGCGGCAGCGCAGGAGCAACTCGGTCGAGCCGAGCGAGCCGGCCGAGACGATGACCTTGCGGCCGACGACCGAGCCGCGCTCGAAGCGGCCGCCGTCGTCCGCCCGGTAGCGCCGGAAGTGGACGCGGTAGCCCGCGCCCCCGGCCGGCTCGATCTTGTCCGCGAGGTGGAGCGGGTAGACCTCGGCGCCGTGGTTCTCGGCGGCGCGCAGGTAGGTGAGGTCGACGGTGTTCTTGGCGTGGACGTGGCAGCCGAGCATGCAGTTGCCGCAGTAGACGCAGCCGTCCTGCGTCGCGCCGTGCGGGTTCGTGCGCTCGGGGCCGGTGTAGACGCAGATGTCCACCAGCTCGGCGCGGCGGCCCGCGGCGGCCGAGGCGGCGAGGAAGGCTTCGGTGCGGCGCGGCATCGCGAGGCCGGCGGGCGGCGTGAGCGGCCGCGCCTCAAGCATCTCTTTGGCCTTGTCGTAAAACGGGTCGAGCGCTTCGCGCTTGACGCCCTTCGGCCAGCGCGGGTCGAGGAAGATTTCGGGCGGCGTGCGGAGGTGGACGTTGAAGTAGACGAGCGAGCCGCCGCCGACGCCGCTGGCCTGCATGACGTCAATCTTCCTGAAGGCGCGGTAGTCGAGCAGCCCGAAATCTCTGTCGTTCCAGAAGGCGCGCGCGACCTGCCCCGTCGTGCGCGGGAAGTCCTTCCGGCCCCAGCGCCGGCCCCGCTCCAGCACGCACACGGAGCGCCCGGCCCCGGCCAGCCGGCAGGCGTTGACCCCGCCGCCGAAGCCCGACCCGATGACCACCACGTCGTAAGACTCTTTCATCTTCGCTCACCGGCGCCGCCCGCGGGCGCGGCCTCCGTCGGCCGCGTCGAGCCGCGGCGTAGCTCCCCGACCTCGCGGCGGGTCAGGAGGAACGTGACGAGGATGGGGAGGCCGGTGAGGGCCAGCAGGATGAGGAAGGTGACGAAGAAGGTTCGGTCCTCGGTGACCCACGGCAGCGCGTCGGGGTCGGCCCGGAAGGCGGCGTAGGAGCCGAGGCGCGCCGGGGCCGGGTAGCGGGCGAAGAAGACGGCGAAGCTCAGGCCCGCGACCGCCACGTAGAGGGCGCGCAGTCGCTTGCGCCAGCCCCGCAGCACCCAACGGAAGCCGAGCCAGTTGCCGAACCACCCGCCCGCGAACAGGCCCATCAGGAAGAGGCCGTAGAAGGCCGCGTAGTCGGGCCGCCCCGGCAGGCGGTCGAAGATGGGGCTGATGTACTGCGTCTCCCAAGCCGGGTAGGCGAGCATGAAGACGGTCGCCCCCGGCCCGAGGAAGAAGGCCGCGTAGACGAGCGAGCGCAGCAGGTGGCGGTGGTAGACGGCCGCGAGCGACGCCTCTGAGCGCCGGCGGGCGGCCTCGATGACCGGCGCGCCTGCGTCGGCGAACAGCGCGCCCGCGGCGAAGGCGATTTGAACGTCCGTCAGGACGACTGGCATGGCGTTGACTCCTCCGCGGCAAGCGGGGCGGCGGCAGGGCGTCGGCGTCGGCGGCCCTCGCGCGGGCCTGCCGTCTGCCGCCCGCCCCCTACGTGTTAGTCAGGTCGAGGCCGACGCGGAGGCGCTGGGCGTGCCACTCCTCGTCCATGAGGAGGAAGTAGCCGAAGAGGCGGTACTTGTAGGCGGCGTCGGGCGTCTGCGGGCTCCACGGCACGAGCCAGTCGGTGGCGTAGAGCAGCATCCCGAGGTAGAGGCCCGAGGCGATCTCGACGATCTCGTCGATGCAGAAGCGGTCGGGCGGGATGTTGCGCAGCTTCGGCCAGCGGTAGTTGAACTGGTAGACGGTCTTGCCGCCGTTGTCGGCGAGCTTGCTCGGCCGGTTCGGCCGCCCGATGAAGAAGAAGGTGTGCGCGTCGTAGTCGTAGCGCCGCTTCTCCTCGGGCGTGGCCGGCTCCATCCAGACGTTGGCGACCTTCATCAGGCCCCGCACGAAGCGCTCCTTCTCCGTGCGGAAGGCGACCTCGTTGGAGGCGAACCACGCCGGGTCTCGGCCCATCTCCTCGCCGCCGTCCGTCCACCGGGCGAGCTCGGCCGCGTCGATCTCGCGGAACTGCTTGCCGAGCCACGGCGAGAAGTGGCGCGAAGCCTGCCACGCGACGTTGATCGAGTTGACGCCGAAGGCCCCGAGCAGGTCGGCGCTGTGCCACGAGACGAGCGCGCCGCGGTAGAAGCCGTCCATCCTCTGCGGCGGGCGGCCGGCGTTGAAGAGCGCGAAGAGCTTGCGCATCTCGGGCGCCTCGTTGTCGTGCCCCCTGACGAGCGCGTCGGCGTACGCCTTGAGCGTCCGCATCACGTCGCCGGACTGCCCCACGTCGGCGCGCGCCTGCCGCAGCGCGTCGTCGTCGACGTTGCCGTCGGGCGCTTCGGCGAGCAGCAGCGTCGCGAACTTCTCGCGCCCGGCCTGTTGACCCTCGACGCGGGTGGTGACGGCGGCGTCCGTCACGCCGAGCGAGGGGAAGAGGCGCTGCGCCTCGACGTTCCACTCCGGCTCGAAGAGCAGGAAGTAGCCGAAGTGCTGGTAGCGGTAGCGCGCGGGGTCGGCCGCCGGGTTGTAGCGCTCGAAGAGGTGGTCGGTGGCGAAGAGCACTTGGCCGAGGTAGAGGCCCGCGGCGATCTCGACCATCTCGTCCACGAGGTGCGTGAGCGGCGGTTGGTTGCCGAGCGCGTGGTAGCGGTAGTTCAGACGGAAGACCTCGCGCGGCGTCCCCCTGTAGAGCGAGGGCGCGCGGTGGGCGGCGAAGTGGCCGCCGTTGCGGTCGTGCCCGTAGCGCAGGCGCTCGGCCGGCGGCGGCTCCTGCAAGTGCCACATGAAGTTCAGAAGCGCGTTGGCGGCGACGTTGACGAGCGACTGCTCGATGCGGTTGAAGTGGTTGATGCCGCGGAAGACGGGCACGTCCGCCGGCACGTCGCGGCCGACGACCTGCGCGCGCTCGCCCTCGCCCATCGGCCGGTAGCTCTTGCCGCCCCACGGGCACGCGCCAACGACGGCCGAGCCCCAGACGTAGCCGAGGACGTTGCCGTACTCGGCGGCGAGGCCGGTCAGGTCGCCGGTGCGCAGGCCCGGCGCGACGCCGTAGTAGTGGCCGTCGAGGCGCTCGAAGGTCTTGCCCAGCTCGAAGAGCTTCGCCATCTTGCGGAAGGGCGGCGCGTCGTTGTCCCAGCTGCCTTCGAGCTGCGCGATGTAATCCTTCATCGTCTCAAGGACGGAGGAGGAGGCGGCCGCGTCGGCGCGAATCTGCCTGACGAGCTCGTCTTCGGGGTCGGCCCCTTCGAGGCAGGTGAGCGTCGTGAGTTGCTCGCGCGAGACGGGGCGCAGCTCGCGCTCGGTGCGCAGGCCCGCGGCCGCGAGCGTGTCGCGCGGGATGTCGATCTCGAACTCCTCGCGCGGCCGCGCGTTGAAGCGGACGGCCCCGCCCGTCGTGCTCAGGGGCTGGCCCGAAGGGGCCTTGACCGTGACGTAGATGTCGGGCGAGTCGGCGAAGAGCGAGGCGAAGCCGCTCTGGTCGTACTCCAGACGGAAGCGGCCGCCGGCGTCCGAGGTGACTTCACCGAGCAGGTCGTCGAACATCATGTCCTTGTCGAAGACGCTGACGACGAGGCCGGGGACGCCCTCCTTCGACTCGGCCTCGCGGACGCGGCCCGTGATCTCGTATTTCATCCTCCCTCTCCTCCCTCGTCAGTGTTCGCGCGCGATCAGCTCGCTGTGGTGGACGCCGAGGTGCAGCCCCATGAAGCGGTTGGTGAGCCGGTAGTGGTCGAAGCCGTTGCCGTAATTGTCGCGGCGGAAGGGGAGCAGCTCCTCGTAGACCTTTTTGAAGCTCTTGCGGTCGTAGACGGAGATGGTGTTGTAGCCGCGGTTGCCGGTGACGATGTACTTGCCGTCGGGCGAGACGCGCGTGGCGTAGACGCCGTCGAGGATGCGGCCGCGCGTCACCTGCCACGTCTGGAGGATGTAGTGCGTGCTGGCGGGGAAGGCCTTGCGCGAGAAGGCGCCGAGCAGCGTGTGCAGCTTGTCGCGGACGGCGAAGGCGCGCGTCGTCCAGCGCGGCGTGTCGGGCAGGAAGCGCGCCTCGGCGAAGCGCTCCAGAGGGATTTCGACGACGCCGTGGTTGCCGCCCGACGCGACGTAGAGCGTGTCGTCGTGGATTTCGAGGTCGGAGTTGAGGTGGGCGGGGAACTCGGCCGAGCCGCTCCACGTGCGCGTGATGGTCGCGGTCGGCAGGTCGATCTCGTAGATGTACTCGCGGATGAAGCCGGGCGACCAGTTGACCCAGTCGTCGTTGTCGGTGATGAGCGAGTAAGTCGCCGCGTAGCCGACCTGCCGGGTGGGGTGGACGCGGACGTGCCAGACGTTGTTCTGCGTCTTGACGATCTTCGCGCGCTTCTCCGGCACGGGTTCTTCGAGGTCGAAGACGGCGACCTGCCGCACGTCGCGCCGCTCGGGGCCGAGGTCGCCCATCAGGACGTAGCGCTGGGCGGCGTCCCAGCGCAGCTCGTGCGCGTTGGCGAGGTAGTGGGGGCCGAGGTTTTCCGGGTGGCCGAGGTCGTCGACGTGGAAGCGGTAGAGGTGGTCGCCGATGGCCCCGAGGAAGCGGAGGCTGTCGGGGTACCAGAGGTGGTGCGTGTTGGCGCGCAGGCGGTAGTCGGACTCCTCGAAGGTCATCGTGGACTGGCGCGCCACCTCGCGCATGTTCCGCGGGTCGGAGATGTCGAGGAGCATGATGGTCTGGCTGAAGTTGCCGAGCAGCGCGAGCTGCCCGTTGGGCGCGAGCGAGGGGTTGTGCGCCGAGCTGATGCCGTAGAAGTGCTGGATGTAAGACTTGCGCTCCGGCCAGTCGAAACGGAGGATGCCGGCGCTGCCGATGAGGCCGTCGAGGTGCGGGCCGTCGAGCGCGAAATAGACGCTGAAACGCTGGTCGTCCATTGCTGTCTCCTTAGCGGGTGCGCGAATGGTTCAAGAGGCCACGGGACGCGAGAGCGTGATGAAAGGCTTTCTGGGCCTTGATGCGGCCGGGGCGGCCTCAAGTGGAAAGAAGCGGCCCCTGTAAGACCGGTGAGGCTAACGAGCTTTGGCTCTCGTCAGCGGGACAACCGAGAAGCGCGTAAAAATTATTACTGAACCGGCCGCGTGTCAATCAAATTCTGCGGACGCGGGGCCGGCCTTCGCGAAGGGGCCGGGGGTGAGGCTCGCGGCACGCGTCGAGTGCCGCGAGCCCCCCGGTGAGTGACCGCGCGCACGCGCCGCGGCCTATTGAATCTGGAGGAACTGGGCGAGGCCCGGGTTCCCGTTCGGGCCGTTGCCGAGCGTCGGCGGGTTGGGCGTGCCGCCCGGCGCGCCCCAGTTGGGGTTAGGCCCCATGTTCGGGCATTCGCTGCTGGCGCTGAAGACGCCGGTGGTCGAGCCGTCGTCGCCGGGCGCGCCGGGCTGGCCGGGCGTGCCGGGGTCGCCGCCGCGCCCGCCGCCGCCGGCCGACACGTCGAGCGTCGCCATGCCGCCGTCGGCGATGTTCTTCGTGCGGACGACGATGGTGCCGCCGTTGCCGCCCCGCCCGCCCGAGCCGCCGACGCCGCCGTTGCCGGCCGGGCCTCCGTTGCCGCCGTGGCGGCCCCACTCGCAGTCCTCGCCGTCGCCGCCGCGGCCGCCCTTGCCGCCGTCCTGACCCTTGCCGCCGCGGCCGCCGTCGCCCCCCTTCCCGCCGCGGGCGGAGAGTCTGATGAGGGTGGAGAAGGAGTTGACTTCGAGGTCGATGGTGCCGCCGTGCGCGCCGGGGCCGCCGGGGCCGCCCTGCCCGCCCTGCACGCCGGGGCCGCCGGGGCCGCCGGTCTGGGCGCAGTCGTCGTCAATCCAGTTGCAGTTGGCGTCGTTGCCGCGGTTGCCTTGACCGGCGGGCGAGTTGAAGTCGAAGCCGGGGCTTCCGCCGCCGCCGGCCGCGCCGTCTGAGATGATGTTCGGCATATCGAGTTCCTCCTTATGAGTTGGCTAAGGCCCACGGAATAGTGGAGTCGAGCGAGAGCGTCAGGTTGGACAAGGGCGCGACCACCGCGGCCCAAATCTTGAGGTAGCCGCCGCCGTGGACGAGACGGCCCGTGCGGTGGATCAGAATGTTGCGCGCGAGGAAGCTCTGCACGGACGACTCGACGTGCAGCGTCGCGCCGCGGTTGATGATCACGTCGCGCAGCGCGAACTGGAGGATGGCGAAGTTGAAGCTCGGGACGGCCTCGGCGGAGGAGGATGAGGAGTAGTTGCCGCTGGCGCGGGCGCGACGCGCCCAATTTTTGATGACGACGGCGGTGGGGCTGTCCCACGCCACCTGCGTCCGCAGGTGCTCGGAGAGGATGCGCGAAAGCGCCGGGTTGAAGCGTCGGCGGGCGCGGTCGTAGTGCTGGCGCAGGTCGCCGCGGCCGGCGTCGGCCTCCCGCGCGTGCCCTCCCCCGCACCCGCAGCCGCCGCCCCCGGCCTGCGGTTGGGCGAGCGCGTTGTGCGCCATGCGGAGAGCCTCCGCGTCGTCTTCGTCAATGGCCCGCCGCACCTTGTCCTCGGACAGCCCGCGCGGCACGAGGCCGAGGAGCTGCAAGTCGTCGAAGCTCTTGATCTCGACGCGGGCGAAGTGCTCCGCGTACTCGCGGTCGTCGGGCGAGAGCGTGACGGTGGAGCCGGCGGAAACCTCCAAATCTTTAGGCTCGCGCCGCAAAGCCTCCTTCGCGGACATGACGGCCACCTCGGGCAGACCGGCCGCGTCACGCGCCTGCCGGTTGTTCGCTTCGTTGTCAGGTTGCATCTCTAAAACCTCCTTGAGCCATCGAAGGCCGGCGCTGCGGGCGGCCGTGCGGGGAGAGTCGCCCGGACGGGTGACGCCCCGCGCGCGGCGAGTGACTGCGGCGGCCGCCGCCGAAATCCTTCGCGCGCCGCCCGCCGCCACGGGCGCTGGACGGTCGCCCGGCCGACGCCGGGACGGCGCGAAAAGAGAACCGACCTCCGAGCTTGGGTGAGTTGCGTCCGATGGGACGCAGGGCCGGCGGCGCGAGGCCGCGGGCGGTGGAGCGAGGTGGGGCGCGGCGTGATTGCCGTTCCGCCCGGCGAGCTACCGAGAGCGATCAATCATGTATGTCGCGGGGCGCGGAAACGTTTCCGACTGCGCCGGGGCTTGAGCGTCCGGAGTCGCCGGCGCGGCGCCGGGCCTGAAGCCGGCGCTTAACTCAACCCGCCTCGCCGGGCGCGGTCTCGCCCCGCTGCTTGGCCTCGTCAACGCCGGCCTGCGCCGCCGCGTCCTCGATGACGGCGTTCATCTCGCCGCCGACGAGGATGGCCGCGCCCGAGAGGTAGAGCCACAGGAGAAGAATCATCACGGCCCCGAGCGAGCCGTAGGTCATGCTGTAGGTGTCGAAGAACCGCAGGTAGAGGCGGAAGATGAAGGAGACGAGGAGCCACAGCGCGAGCGCGAGCAGCGAGCCGGGCGTGACCCACTGCCAGCGCATCTCCTCGACGCACGGGGCGAAGTAGTAGACGAGGGCGAAGGCGAGGAGGACGAAGGCGAGCACGATGGGCCACTGGATGATGTCCCACGCGGCGGTGAAGGCTTCGCCGAGGCGGTAGCGGCCGGCCAGCAGGTCGCCGATCTGCCCGCCGTAGAGGACGAGCGCCAGCGGCGCGATGACGAGCACGACGAGCGTCAGCGTCAGCACGATTGACAAGCCCTGCACCTTCCACCACGGCCGCTCTTCCTTCACGCCGTAGGCGGCGTTCAAGGTCGAGATGATGGCGCCGACGCCGAACGAGGCCGTCCAGATGGTGAGCAGGAGGCCGAAGGAGATTTTGCCGCCGCTCGCCGCCGCCGTGATCTCTTCGAGCGTGTCGCGGATGAGGGCCGAAGCCTTGCGCGGGACGACCGTCGCCAGATAGTGCAGAAGGCTCTCGCGCAGCTCCGGCCCGGTCTGCGTGAAGTAGCCGAGGAGCGAGGCGAGGAAGTAGAGCAGGGGGAAGAGAGAGAAGATGAAGAAGTAGGAGAGCTGGGCGGCCTTGCCCATCACGTCGTCCTTGTAGACGCGCGCCCACGTGCGCCGGTTCAGTTCCCGCCACGACAGACCTCCCAGTTTCCACGGCGACGCCCGCTCTTCGACCCCCAACGCCCTGCCTCCTGACAAACGAAGAACCCGTCCCCGCATTCTATATCGCGTGAAGTCGGCCCGGCGACCACCAAGCCGTCAGCGGCCGCGTCCGCCTCGCCCCTTTTTCCCGGAGGTTCGTCACAAGCCCGTTCAAAGCGGCGCGGCGAGGGTTTAAGATGCGGGGATGATGAAGAGAACCATCCTGCTGCTTTCGCTCCTGACCGCCCTCGCCCCGGCCCGCGCGCAGGAGGCGGGGCGTGTGACGGCGTTCGTCGGCGTCAACGTGATCCCGATGGATCGCGAGCGGGTGCTGCGCGACCAGACGGTGCTGGTGCGTGACGGCCTGATCGCCGAAGTGGGCGACGCGCGCAAGGTGCGCGTGCCGGCCGGCGCGCTCAGCATAGACGGGCGCGGCAAGTACCTCCTGCCCGGCCTCGCCGACATGCACACGCACCTCTTTTCGGACGACGAGTTCCCGGACGAGCTGGCGGCCGACGAGCTTCTGCTCATGCTCGCCAACGGCGTGACGACGGCGCGGCTGATGATCGGCACGCCCGAGCAGCTCGCCCTGCGCGCCAAGGTCGAGGCCGGCGAACTGCTCGGCCCCACCCTCTACGTCGCCAGCCCGCAGCTCACCGGGCGCGCGCCGCGCGGCACGCTCAACGGCCGCGTGGTGACGACCGCCGAGGAGGCGCGCCGCGCCGTCAACGACTTCAGGGCCGCGGGCTACGACTTCATCAAGCTGACGAACTTCATCACGCCCGAGGTCTACGCCGCGACGATCGGCGCGGCGCGCGCGGCGGGCATCCGCGTCGTCGGCCACGTGGACACGCGCGTCGGCGTGCGCCGCGCGCTCGCGGCCGGCCAGCAGATCGAACACCTCGACGCGTACCTCGAATCGGTCCTGAAAGACGACTCGCCCGTCAAGACCTCGGTCTCGGACGTGGGCCTCTTCCGCAAGGAGAACTGGGAGAGTCTGGATTACATAGACGAGCGCAAGGTGAGGGAGTTGGCGCGCGAGACGGCGCGGGCGGGCGTCTACTCGACGCCGACGCTGACCTTCTTCAAAGTCACCTTCGGCACGGGCGCGACCGACGAGGAGATACGCGCGCGGCCCGACTACCGCTTCGTGCCGCCGGCGGTGCGCGAGGGCTGGGAGGGCGCGTCGAAGCGCCTGCGGGCCGCGCCGCCCGCGGAGTCGCGGCGGCGCGAGTACGTCCGCGTCCGCAACCTTCTGGTGCGCGAGATTCACCGCGCGGGCGGGAAGATCATGGCCGGCTCGGACACGCCCGAGTGGTTCATGCTCTACGGCTGGACGCTGCACCGCGAGCTGCGGAGCCTCGTCGAAGCGGGCCTCAGCCCCTACGCCGCGCTCGCGGCCGCGACGCGCACCCCGGCCGAATACTTAAACGCGCTCGACCGCGCCGGCACCGTCGCGCGGGGCAAGCGGGCCGACCTGCTCCTGCTCGAAGCCAACCCGCTCGACGACATCGCCAACACCGAGCGCCGCGCCGGCGTCATGTCGCGCGGCCGCTGGCTGCCCGAGTCAGAGCTGCGCGCCATGCTCGACCGCGTCGCCGAAAAATTCCAGAAGGTCACCGCGCCGAAAGAGTGACGCGCCGCCAGACGCGGAGCGGGAGGCCGGGGCCGGTTAAATGCGAATGGCTTTAACCGGCCCCGGCCTCCCGCTTCGGCATCCGAAACGCGACGAATCCGCCATCACTCCGCCAAACGGGCGGGGAAGAATATGGGGCGGAGGGCGCGGATGGCTGACGAGGTCGGCGTGGGGTTGGTGGGCTACGGCATGGCGGCCCGCGTCTTTCACGCGCCGGTCGTCGCGGCCGTGCCCGGCCTGAAGCTCAGGAAGGTGGTCGAGCGCGGCGGCGAGCTTTCGCGCGAACGCTACCCGTGGGTCGAGGTCGTGCGCGAGGCCGACGAGCTGCTGCGCGACGAAGAGATCAAACTCGTCGTCGTCGCCACGCCCAACGACTCGCACTTCGGGCTGGCCCGGCGGGCGCTTCTGGCCGGCAAGCACGTGGTGGTGGAAAAGCCTTTCACCGTCACGTCCGAGGAGGCGCGGCAGTTGATCGAGCTGGCGCGCGCGCGCGGCAGGCTCGCGTGCGCCCACCAGAACCGGAGGTGGGACGGCGACTTCCTGACCGTCAGAAAACTTCTTGAAGGCGGGCTGCTCGGCCGCCTCGTCGAGTTCGAGTCGCGCTTCGACCGCTTCCGCGACCAACCCCGGCCCGGCGCGTGGCGCGAGGCCGAGGGGCCGGGCGGCGGGATTCTCTACGACCTCGGCTCGCACCTGATAGATCAGGCGCTCGTCCTGTTCGGGGCGCCGCGCGCGGTGACGGCCGACGTGAGAATCCAGAGGGAGTTCGCGCGGGCCGACGACTACTTCGACGTGCGGCTCGATTACGACGGGCTGAGGGTGGCGCTCGGGGCGGGGATGCTGGCGCGGCTGCCGACGCCGCGCTTCGTCCTGCGCGGCACGCGCGGCTCGTTCGTCAAGCGCGGCCTCGACCCGCAGGAGGAGGCGCTCAGGCGCGGCCTCGCGCCCGGCGCGCCCGGCTGGGGCGAGGAGCCGAAGGAGCGCTGGGGCCTGCTCGACGCCGAGGTCGCGGGGCTGCGTCTGGAGGCGCGGGTCGAGACGCTCGCCGGCCGCTATCAGGACTTCTACCGGAACATCGCCGACGCCGTCGCGGGCCGCGCCGAGCCGGCCGTCCGGCCCGAAGAGTCGCTCGACACGATCAGGCTCATCGAACTGGCTTTCCAAAGCAGTCGCGAGAAACGTACGATCAATTTTTAGTCGCCAGTTTTTCCTCTTGACTGATAACTGACGGCTGGACGACTGACAACTTCATTTCAAGGAGAACGGGCAATGTTACAGACACGAGGGTATGCGGCGCGGGGGCCGGCGGAGGCGCTGGCGCCGTTCAGCTTCGAGCGGCGCGAGCCGGGGCCGCGCGACGTGCTCATCGAAATCCAATACTGCGGGGTGTGCCACTCCGACATCCATCAGGCGCGCGACGAGTGGGGCGGCTCGATCTACCCGATGGTGCCGGGCCACGAGATCGTCGGCCGCGTGGCGCGCGTCGGCGCCGAGGTCACGAAGTTCAGGGCGGGCGACCTCGCCGGCGTCGGCTGCTTCGTGGACTCGTGCCGCGTCTGCGCCAACTGCCGGGACGGCGAGGAGCAGTACTGCGAGAACCACGTGGCCTCGACCTACAACGGGACGGAGATGGACGAGAAGACGCCGACCTACGGCGGCTACTCGTCGCAGATCGTGGTGGACGAGGACTACACGCTGAAGGTCGCGCCCGACCAGCCGCTCGCCGGCGTCGCGCCGCTGCTGTGCGCGGGCATCACGACCTATTCGCCGCTCAGGCACTTCAACGTCGGGCCGGGCCAGCGCGTCGGCGTCGTCGGCCTCGGCGGCTTGGGCCACATGGGCGTGAAGCTGGCGGCGGCGTTCGGGGCGGAGGTCA
>Ga0196977_1000546_pt1 | contig 19033 bp, 14 predicted proteins | sample S3v_1013CmetaG_FD_148634 | JGI IMG/M metagenome (GOLD analysis project Ga0196977, IMG submission 148634) | Soil microbial communities from Anza Borrego desert, Southern California, United States - S3+v_10-13C | ecosystem: Environmental > Terrestrial > Soil > Desert | place: USA: California...
CGCCCCACGCCGCGGTGAGCTGCGCCATCGAGACGGGGTCGAGGTCGTAGCGCGGCTCGTCGTCGGCGTCCCAGTGGCCGTATTCGTCCACGCCGCGCACGAGTGTCGCGCGCCGGCGTCCGATCGTGGAGCGCACGTGCGTCGGGATGTAGAAGAACGCAAAGCCGATGCGCCGGTCGCCGCTGCGATTCGGTTCCGACGCGTGTGCGGTGCGCTCGTGGTGCAGCGAGAACTCGCCGGCGGAAAGCTCGAGGTGAACGGCCTTGCGTTCGTCGAGTCCTTCGATCGACTGGCCTTTGGCGAGCATGTTCTCCGCGGCGAAGGTCTCCACGTGGTGCAGATCGGGTCCGCGATGCGTACGCGGCATCACCTTGAGACACCCTCTTTCGATCGTGCTGTCGGTGAAGCCGACCCATGCCGTCACCTCTTCGTGGGGATCGAGCCCGAAGTACGCCGAGTCCTGGTGCCAGGACACGTAGCGCGGATCGCGCGCGTCCTTCGCGAAGATGGACGCGCCGAAGAGCAGGATGTTCGGGCCGATCACGTCCTCGACGGCATCGAGGATCGCCGTATTACGCGCGAGGGCCATCAACCACGGGAAGGCGAGGTTGCCCTTGATCTTGAGCGTACGGTTCGCGTCATGACCCGCCTGCGCCTCGTACGCTTCGATGCGTGCTCGATATTCGGCGGCCTCCGCGGCGCTCACCGCGCGGAACGGAAACACGTAGCCTTCCGAGCGGAATTGCCCGAGCTGCGCAGCGGTCAGGAGCTTCGGCATAGCGATTTGATCTCCCCTTCCTCACCATGATAGCTTTCGCCGACGCGTCGCGCCCGATGCGATCATAACGAGGAGGTCCTCCATGAAGCTGAACCGGATCATAACGCTCGTCATTACCGGCAGTCTTACGTGTGCCGCGCCGCTCGCCAGCTCAGCCGAGAAAGCCAATCTGCGCTTCGGCACGGTCGGACTGGGCTCCGCCTGGTACAACTACGGCGCCGGCATCGCCGACATGGTGAAGGCGAAGCTGCCCCCGGGCTCGTCGATCGACGTGCTGCCGAAAGCGGGCGGCGTCGGCAACATCAAGCTCATCCAGTCCGGCGAGATCGAGCTGGGACTGAGCTTCCCGGTCAACACCGCGGAGGCGTGCGGCGGCTTCGGCACTTTCAAGGAAAAGCAGACGAAGGTGCGGGCGGTCGCGGGCGGGCTGGACACGTACTACTTCGGCACGTTCGTCACGAAAAAATCGGGCGTGACCTCGTGGGAAGACATCGCCAACGGCAAGAACAAATTCCACCTGCTCACGACCAGAGCCGGCGGCACCGGCGAGCAGGGCGTGCGGCAGGTGCTGGCCCAGCTCGGCGCAACCAAGGAATCGGTCGCGAAAAAAGGCGGCGTCATCGAGGCGACGGAGCGTTCCGGTGCGGCCGAATCGATCAAGGACGGACAGGCCGACGGCTGGGCGCACATCGTGACCAAGGGGCACCCCGCGGCCACGCAGATCGTCACGATCAACGAGGTCACCGTGCTGCCGCTGCCCGAGAAGGTCATCGCCGGCATGCAGAAGCTCGGCTGGGCGCGCGCCGAGATCCCGGCCAACACGTTCAAAGGTCAGACCGCGCCGGTGAAGACGGTGAAAGCGGCGACGAACATCATCGCGAACGCCGACGTTCCGGACGCTGTCGTCTACACGATCACCAAGACGGTGGTGGAGAACGCGGCGAAGCTGCGCACGCTGCACGCGGCGCTCGGTGATTTCGACCCGAAGCAAGCCGCCGATCCTATCCTGAACGGCAACTGCCCGCTGCATCCGGGCGCCGCCAAGTACTACAAGGAAGCCGGGCTGCTGAAGTAATCGGCAGCCTCGCGCACTTCAGCCAGTGAAAGCCTGAGCCATGGCGCTTCCGGCGTCATACGCCAGGCTTTTGCTCGGCGTCATCGCGATCGCGCTCACCGCGGTCGAGTTCACGCCGCTCGTCCTCGGGCGGTCGCTGTACGAGATCACCTTTCTCGGCATTCACGTCGGCGCCACCACCGCCATCGCCTTCCTGATCATCGGCTGGAAGCGGCGGCGCACGGCCGATGAAGCAGTTCCCGTCGTCGACCTCCTGCTCGCGCTGCTCGCGCTTGCGTGCACGGTGTACTTCGCGATGCAGGGTTTCCGCGTGTCCGAGCGCATCGAAGGCGTCGACGCGGTGTATCCGCTCGATTCGGTGTTCGGCGTGATACTCATACTGCTGCTGCTCGAAGCCGCGCGGCGTGTCGCGGGCCTTGCGCTCACCGTCATCGCGGTGCTTTTCATCGCGTATGTGTTCCTGGGGCCGTACCTGCCCGGCGGGCTCTACCACCGCGGTTTGAGCTTCGAGCGGTTCATCGACCTTCAGGTGCTCTCGACGCAGGCGATCTTCGGCACGCCGATCTCGGCCTCTGCTCACATGGTCTTCTATTTCGTGCTGGTGGGCGCGTTCCTCGAGCGCTCCGGCGCGGGGCAGCTTTTCGTCGATCTCGCGTATTGCGTGACGGGGCGCGCGTGGGGCGGCGCCGGCAAAGCCTCGGTGGTGTCGTCCGGCCTGTTCGGCACGGTCTCGGGCAGCGCCGTCGCCAACGTGCTCGTCGACGGGATCATCACGATCCCGCTGATGAAGCGCACCGGCTTCAGCGGGCCGATGGCCGGCGCGATCGAGGCGACGGCGTCCACCGGCGGACAACTCGCGCCGCCGGTGATGGGTGCCGCGGCGTTCATCCTCGCGGACATCGTCGGCGTGAGCTACGCGAGCGTAGCGTTCGCCGCGATCGTGCCCGCGATCCTCTATTACGTGTCGCTGTTCATCGTGGTGGACACGCACAGTCGCCGCATGGGGCTCGGCCCCAGCAACGCGCTGCCGGTGGCCCAGGCGTTCGCCGGCTTCCGGGAGCGCTGGCATATCCTCATCCCGCTCGGGGTGATGATCTACCTGCTGACGGCGCAGTATTCGCTGATGCTCGTCGGCGCGGTCAGCCTCGTCACGATCGTGATCCTGAGCTGGGCGCGGCGCTCCACCCGGATGAACCTGAAAGCGATGTACGAGGGCATCGTGAACGGCGCGCGCGGCGCGGCCGAGGTCGCGATCCCTTCCGCCGTCGCGGGCATCATCGTCGGCGTCCTCGTGCAGACCGGCATGGCGCTGCATCTGCAGCGGTGGCTGCTCGACGTCGCCGGCAACTCGCTCATGGTTTCGCTCTTCGGCGCGATGATCCTCACGATCATCTTCGGCATGGGCATGCCGACGTCGGCGGCGTATCTGATCGCCGCCGTGCTCGTGGCACCCGCGCTCCAGCAGCTCGGCATCCCGGCGCTCGCGGCGCACCTGTTCATCTTCTACTTCGCGGTGCTGTCGATGGTGACGCCGCCGGTCGCGCTCGCGGCCTACGCCGCCGCCGGCATCAGCGGTGCGAGCCTGTGGACCACCGGACTGCTCGCGTTCCTGATCGCGGTCCCCGGGTTTCTCATCCCCTACGCGTTCGTCTTCGACCAGGCCCTGCTGCTGCAGGGCGATCCGCTCCACATCGTCTGGGTGATTGCCGCGGCCGCGATCGGTGTGGCGGCGTTCTCGGCCGGTACGGGCGGCTATCTCTTCGGCCCGCTTTCGCGGCCGGCGCGGGTGATGCTGTTCCTGTTCGCGCCGCTGCTCATCGACCCGCGGCTCATCACCGATCTCATCGGGGGCATCGGGGTGGGGCTGGTGCTCGCGTGGCAGATCTGGCGCTACAAGCTGCGGGCTCGCAGCGCAGCCGAGCCGGCCGGCTGATTGGTCGTTTCGCTCAGTCGCGGAACGCTGCCGGGCAGAACGACCACGGGCACATCTCGTCGTGATGGCGTCCCAGCGGGTCGGACGCGTGCCAGTTCTCCCAGATCTTCTCCGACGCGGCCTGTGCGCGCGAGCGCACGGCATCGAGATCGATTCCCGGAATGCGGCCGTCCTGCATCCGCACTTCGCCTGCGACGATCGCAGTATCGACATCATCGCCGACGCCGCACTCGACGACGGTCTTCACCGGATCGCGCACCGGCCCCATGCGGAGCGTCCCGCGCGCGGAGAGATCGATCAGGATGATGTCGGCGCGCGCGCCTTCCGCGAGGCGGCCGAGATCGTCGCGGCCGAGCGAGCGCGCGGCCGCAAGCGTCGCGGCGGAAAAGACCTCGGCGGCAGTGGCCGACTTGTAGTCGTGGCTCATCACCTTGCCGTGATACGAGGCGGTGCGCATGTTGAGGATCATGTCGCGCGGGTAGGTGTCGGAGCCGATCGTGATGTTGATGCCGAGCTCACGGTAGCGCCGCCAGTTATCGAGCACGCGTGCGCGGCGCACGATGTTGATCGGACAGTGTGAGATCGAGACGCCGGCTTCGCCCATGAGCTTCAGATCGCGCGCGCCGGGGTAGTTCAGCCGCACGCTGTCCGCGGGCAGGTTGCCGTGGCCGATGTTGAGCGTGGGGCGCAGCATGCCGACCTCGTCGAGGATCTCGATCGGCGTCCTGCGGTGCTCGCGCACGACCTCGTAGAACTCGATGATGCTGTACGCGGCGTGCGTCGCCATCGGCAGCTTCATCTCGTCGGCCTTCTCGCGCGTGGCGCGCAGGAGCTCGATACTCGTCGTTTCCATCTCCCGCGGCACCAGGATGCCTTTGATGAGCCCGCCGCCCGCGCCGTCGTGCTTCTCGATCCATTTCAGTGCGCCGTCGAACTCCTTGCGCGCGTTCTCTTCGTTGATCACGCGCTTCAGCCGGCCGTGCTCGTCGCCGACCCAGCGCCCCGAGTCGTAGCCCGGCCCGAGGTAGCCGCGCACGCCGAGCGCGAGGCACTGCGCCATCATGGCCTCCTGGATGCGGAGCTGGCTGCCGTACTCGACGAAGGTCGTGACGCCGTTGCGCAGCAGCTCTGCCACCGTGTACTGGGCGTGCAGCTCGAGCTCTTCCTCCATGCCGGTCTCGTCCGGACGCAGGTAGCGCACGTCGCCCTGGATGCGCGTGCCTTCCCTGGGCACGCTGATCTCGAAGAACGGCTGGCCGAAGTAATCACCGCGGCCGGCATCCGTGATCAGACGGTGCGACGCGCGATGGCCGGAATGGACGTGCGTGTCGATGAAGCCGGGCGCGACGAGCTTGCCGGTCGCGTCGATATCGCGGTCCACGCGTCCCTCGAACTTAGGCCCCACGTAGACGATGTTGTCGCCCTCGAAGACGACTTCGTGTCCGCGATCGAGCCGGTGCTCGCCGCCTTTGTGGCCGACGACCCAGCCGCCGGCAATACGGGTGCGCATGATCACGTTCCTCTCTCGAATTCCGCCGCAGGTCGGATGTTATGATTGCCCCGGCAATGATATACGCGTCATGAATCCCTTCAGCCTCACCCCCGACATCGCAGACAGGAAGGTCCGGCAGCGCGCCGTGTCGCGGCTGCGCGAGCTCAACGTGCCGCTGCCGACGCTGTCGCAGCTCGCGAATCCGACGACCATTCCCGAGATCCAGAAAGCGGTGCTGTCCGCCGTCGGTCCGGACGAGCCCGCGGCGGCCAACCTCTGGCGCGTGCACTGGTTCAACGACCAGGCACGGACGGGACTCGTTACCGTGCCGGCGTATCTCGTGCTGCCGGAAGCGCTGACCGGTGTGAAAGCAAAGATCGTCGTGGCGCTCGGCGACCGTTTTCCGATGATCGGCGCGCACAAGGTGCTGGCGGCGTACGGCTGTCTCGTGCCGCGTCTGGTGAGCGGGCGCTTCGATCCGGTGTCCGATCGCGCGATCTGGCCCTCCACCGGCAACTATTGCCGTGGCGGCGTCGCGATCTCGCGCACGCTCGGCTGCCACGGTGTCGCGGTGCTGCCGGCCGGCATGAGCAAGGAGCGGTTCGACTGGCTCGAGCGCTGGGTGACCGATCGCGCGGACATCGTTCGCACGCCGGGCACCGAGAGCAACGTGAAGGAGATCTACGACAAGTGCGCGGAGCTGGAGAAGGACCCGCGCAACGTGATCGTCAATCAGTTCTCGGAGTTCAGTAATTACCTCGTGCACTATCACGTCACGGGGAAAGCGCTGGAGCGCATCTTCACCGACGTGAAGCGCGAGGAGCCGGCGTTGCGTCTTACCGCGTTCGTGTCGGCAACCGGTTCCGCCGGCACCATCGGTGCGGGCGACTACCTGAAGCAGGCGCTAGCGACGAAGATCGTCGCCGTCGAGGCGGTCGAATGCCCGACGATGCTCGTGAACGGCTACGGCGAGCACAACATCCAGGGCATCGGCGACAAGCACATCCCGCTCATCCACAACGTGATGAATACGGATCTCGTGGCCGGCGTCTCGGACCGCAGCTCCGATGCGCTGAATCTGCTCTTCAACGAGCGTGTCGGCCGCGAGTACCTCGAGAAGCGGCAGAAGATCGATCCCGCGCTCGTGTCGGCGCTCTCGCACATCGGGCTTTCCGGCAACGCCAATATCGTCGCGGCGATCAAGGTCGCGAAGCACCTCGATCTTCGCGACTCGGACGCGGTGATCACGATCGCCACCGACAGCGCGGCGCTCTACGACAGCGAGCGCGCGGCGTACGCCCAGCGGCGCTACGGGGGCGCGTTCGACGAAGTGCACGCCGGCGAGATCTTCGGCCAGCATCTTGCGGGCATCGAGGACGATCACGTGAACGAGCTCACGTACGTCGAGCGCAAGCGGATTTTCAATCTCGGCTACTACACGTGGGTCGAGCAGCAGGGCGTGTCGGTCAGCGATTTCGACCGGCGCAAATACCCCGAATTCTGGACCGAGCTCCAGGCGTCGATTCCAGCGTGGGACAAGCTGATCGACGATTTCAACGAGGACACGGGCGCGCGCCATGCGGGCTGATATGCGCTGGATTCCCGCCTGCGCGGGAATGACGTCGCGCTGGTTTTCCCGCCTGCGCGGGAATGACGTGCCTGCTGCGGCCCCCGTCGTCATCCTCGCGAAGGCGGGGATCCAGAACCTGCCATGAGCGATTCATACCTCGATCTTCGCAGCCGCCTCGCCCAGCGCGACCGCAGCCTCCACGAAAAAGTCGTCACGTTGGAAGAAGCCGCGGCGCTCGTGAAAAACGGCGAGACCGTCGGCATCGGCGGGAGCACGCTTTCGCGCACGCCGATGGCCATGGTGTGGTCGCTCGTGCGTGCGAAGCGCAAGCAGCTCACGTGCGCGCGCGGAATCATGTCGAGCGAAGGCGACTGGCTGATCGGATCGGGCGCGTGCGATCACGTCATCACGAGCTGGTTCAGTCAGGGCATCGTGTGGGGCATCTCGCGCGTCATGCGCCATCACGTGGAGAGCGGCCGCGTGCGCTTCGACGAGTGGAGCCACATGGCGATGGGCATGCGCTTTCGCGCCGGCGCCATGGGTGTGCCGTTCCTGCCGATGCGCTCGATGCTCGGCTCCGACGTGCTTGCGCAGCGTCCCGAAGCGAAGGAGATGGATTGCCCGTTCACCGGTGAGAAGCTGCTGCTCGTGCCGGCGCTCAACCCGGATGTGGCGCTGATCCACGTCCAGCGCTGCGACCCGTACGGCAACGCCCAGATGGACGGCCTCCAGTTTCTCGACATCGACCTCGCGATGGCGGCGAACCGCGTGATCCTCACCACCGAGCGCATCGTGTCGAACGACCAGATCCGGCGTGCGCCGGACCAGACCAAGATCCCGTTCTTCGCCGTCGAGGCCGTCGTGGAAGTGCCGTACGGCTGCGCGCCGCACGAGTGCAGCGCGGTGAACGAGCCGTTCTTCAAGCACATGGATTACTACACGTCGCTCGTGAACAAGGACCCGGTGGGCGGCATGGCCGAGTACCTGGACCGGTATATCTATGGTCCGAAATCCTGGGCCGAGTACCTCGGCCTGCTCGGCCTCGAAGACATTCTGGAAGCGGCCAAAGGCGGCCGCCGCGTCTCCAATGCCTGACCGCAATTACACCGCCAGCGAGCTCCTCGCCGTGATGAGCTCGCGCCTGCTGACGGAAGGCCAGATCGTCTTCGCGGGCGTCGGCATCCCGCTGCTCGCGGCGACGCTCGCGCAGGGGCTGCACTGCCCCGGCCTCACGATCCTGTTCGAGGGCGGCGTGATCGGCCCGATGATCGAGCCCGGCAAGCTGCCGCCTTCGACCAACGAGCAGCGCTGCACGATCCGCGCGAACATGGTGCTGTCCAGCACCGACGTGCTGCTGCTCCTCCAGCGCGGCTACGTCGACGTCGGCTTCATGGGCGGCGCGCAGATCGACCAGTACGGCAACCTCAATTCGTCGTTCATCGGTGACCCGAAAAAGCCCAAGACGCGGCTCCCCGGCACCGGCGGCGGCAACGACATCGCGAGCCTCGCGCAGATGATCGTCGCGATGAAGCACGAGAAGCGCCGCTTCGTCGAGAAAGTGGATTTCGTGACGAGCCCCGGCTATCTCGGCGGCGGCACTACACGACGCGATCGCGGCCTCCCCGCCGGCGGGATGTACCGCGTCGTGACGGACCTCGCGATGCTCGGGTTCGACGACGAGACGCGCCACATGAAGATTCTCGCGCTGCACCCGGGCGTCACGGCCGGGCAAGTGCAGGAAAACACCGGCTTCAAGCTCGAGATCAACGGCGACATCCCAGTGACGGAGCCGCCGACCGACCGCGAGCTTGCCGTGCTGCGCAAGCTGGATCCGCAGCGGCTTTACACCGCTTAAACAAAGCGTCACCCCCGCGTAGGCGGGGGTCCAGAACCGTTACTGGATTCCCGCCTCCGCGGGATTGACGTCATAGGAAGCATCAGGAGACGTTATGGCCACGCTGCATCACACCTTCGGCATCGCCGCGCGTAATTTCACGTCCTACCCCGAGATGCCGAACGCAAAGGCGCTCGTCGAGTACGGCGTCAAGATGGAAGAGATGGGCTTCGACTCGCTGTGGGTGTGGGACCACATCCTGCTCGGCGTCGAGCCGTGCTTCCCCGTCGCGGAATCGCTGACGCTGCTCACGGCGATCGCCGCGCGCACGAAGAAGATCAAGCTCTCGACCGGCATACTCGTTTTGCCGCTGCGCAATCCGGTGGTGCTCGCGAAACAGCTCGCGACGATGGATGAGCTCTCCGACGGACGGCTCCTCATGGCCATGGCCGCCGGGTGGTACAAGCGCGAGTTCGACGCGGTCGGCGTGCCGTTCCACGAGCGCGGCAAGATCATGGACGAGAACCTCGAGATCCTGAAGCGCTTCTGGACCGAGCACATGGTGAAAGGCGAGTGGCCGCACCACAACATTCCCGCAGGTGTGATGTATCCCAAACCCGTGCAGAAGCCGCGTCCGCCGATCCTGATCGGCGGGTACGTCGACGTCGTGCTGAAGCGCGCCGCGGTGGCCGGCGACGGATGGCTCACGTATTTCTACCGGCCGGAGGCGTTCGCGAAATCGTGGGAAAAGGTGCGCAACTTCGCGAAAGAAGCGGGCAAGGACCCGGACACGCTCATGAATGGCGCGCAGCTCCCGATCATGATCGGCAAGTCACGCGCCGAGGTCGAAGCGCCGATGATGGAATGGCTTCAGAAGGAATGGGATTACGCCGCGTGGAGCGACTCCACGAAGGAGAGCGCGATCATGGGTACGGTGGACGAGTGCGTCGCGCAGCTCAAGGAGCATCTCGCGGTCGGCGTGCAGAAGCTCATCTTCGTGCCGTACAAGTACGAGATGGAGCAGATCCGCATCATCGCGGAGCAGATCATTCCGCGGCTGCGCGACTTCAAACCGTAATCCCGATCAACGCGTCGCGATCCAAGGAGAGATCATGGAACCCGAAACGCTGCTGCAGACCGGTTCGCTCGGACGTTACCTCTCGAATGTGCGCGATGCCTGGGGCGATGGAACCGACCGGGACCTTCCGTTCAAGGTGCAGGCGCTCATGCGTGAATTCCTTACGGGCACGCGCCGCGATGAGCCGTGGATGGCCGAGATGATCGCGGAAGGCAATATCGCCAAAGAGCTGTACCGGGATGTCGATCACGGCTTCATTCAGATGGGGCACGTGCAGCCGCAAGGACACATCAATCCGCCGCACGATCACGGTCCGTGCTGGGTGGTGTACGGCGCCTACAGCGGCCGCACCGAGATCGTGGTCTACGCACACCGTGGAACCGACAGCACGACGGGCAAAGCACTTCTTGAAAAACGCGACGTCCATTATCTCGAGCCCGGCGTCGTGTACCCCTACGTGCCCGGCGACATTCATTCGGTCGTAGTGCTCGAGGGGCCCGCGATCATATTCAGATTCCTGAGCCGCGACCTGACGCAGGTGAAGCGCGCGTACTACGACCTCGAGCGCGACGCGACGCTCGTCGAGCCAGCCGCAGCATCGGCTTAGCTTCGGCGCCGCCTGCCATGGCGAAGCTCAAGATCACGTTCGCGATCGACCGCTACGACTGGCTGGAGCCGATTCGCAGCGGCGAGGTGAGCGCGAAAGACCTCGACATCGAGTGGATCACCGAGGGCAGCAAGCGGCGCCACGACCGCATGTACCACCATCGAGAATTCGACGTGTGCGAGTTCTCGATGGCGGGCTACCTTGTCGCCCGCGCGCGCGGCATCGACTGGATGCAGGCCATCCCGTTCTTTTCGCGGCGGATGTTCGCCCATCACTTCTGCTTCGTGCGCGCGGATTCCGGAATCAGGAAACCTTCGGATCTGCGCGGGCGCAGGATCGGCATCCGCACCTACGAGAACACGCTGGCGGTCATGACGAAGGGGATGTTCGCGCACGACTACGGCCTGCCCGTCGAGGACGTGACCTGGGTCTGCGTCAATAACGAGCTCGTCGGCACGCGCCCGCCGCCCTCGATCAAAGTCGAGCAGCTCGCGCAGGGGCGTAAGCTCGAGGACATGCTGCTCGCGGGCGAGATCGACGCTACCGTCGAGCCGGCGCTGCCGCAGAGCTGGCTCGCGGGCGACGGGAAGCTCGTGCGCCTCTTCCCGGACTTCGAAAGCGAGGAGCGCGAGTACTTCAGGCGCAGCCGGATCTTCCCGATCATGCATCCGATCGTGATCCGGAAAGAAATGCTCGATGCGCATCCGTGGGTCGCGAGGAGCCTCTTCGATGCGCTCTGCGAAAGCCGGCGGCGCTGGCGCGCGTTCATGCAGCAGCCGCACCGGCTGAGCTTTGCGTGGGCCGCTTCGTACATCGAGCGCGAGGAATCGTTCTTCGGCGGCGATCCCTTCGTTCAGGGCCTGCGGGCGAACCGCCACGACCTGAGGACGATGATCGGGTTCTGCGCCGAACAGGGCATGCTCGACGGCCCGCTGACGGTGGAAGAGCTCTTCCCGCCGAGCATGCAGGAGACGTAATCCATGTCGAAGATCCTGATCGAGCACGCCGACTACGTCGTCACCGTCGACCCGGAGCGGCGGATCATCCGTGACGGTGCCGTCGCCATCGTCGGCGATCGCATTGCGGCCGTCGGCAAAACCGATCGGATAAGGCCGGACTACGCCGATGCCGAAGTGATCGACGGGCGCGGCAAGATGGTTCTGCCCGGACTCTTCGATACGCACATTCACGGCGCGCAGCAGCTCGGCCGCGGCCTCGGCGACAACATGTACCAGCGGTTTTTCACGCACCTGTGGAAGATCGAGTCCGAGATGGACGAGGGCGACGCGCTGTGCGCGTTCCGGTTGTGCCAGCTCGAGCTGATCCGCGCCGGCGTCACGTGCTTCGCCGATCCAGGCAACTACTTCCCGGGAATCGAAGCGCAGGCGATGAAAGAGAGCGGCCTGCGCGGCATCATCTCGCGCACCGCGCTGGACGTGAACCGCCCCGGCACGCCCGAGCGCTTCTGCGAGACGACTGCGCAGGCGCTCGCGCGCAGCGAAGAGTTCGTCGCCGAGCACCACAACACGCTGAACGGGCGGGTGAAGGCGTGGGTGTCGATGCGCATGGCGTTCGGCTGCTCGGACGATCTCCTGCGCGGCATGGGCGCGCTCGCGCGCAAGCACGGCGCCGGCATCATCGGCCACGCGTGCTCGAGCCGCGAGCCGACGGTCATGGCCAACATGAAATACGGCATGGGCGACGTCGCGCGGCTGGAGCAGCTCGGCGTGCTCGGTCCCAACATGCTGCTCCTGCACATGGCGTGGCTCGGCATGGACGAGGTGATGCTGGTGAAGGAGCGCGACGTGAAAGTGTCCATCGCGCCGGGCTCGTCGTTCCACCAGGCAATGGGCAACATCAACCGCGGTAAGGCGCCGGAGATGGCGGGTCTCGGGATCACGCTCTCGCTCGGGTCGGACGCCGCGATGTCCGGCAACTTCCTGGACGTGATGCGCAATGCGTATCTGATGGTCGGCGGCTACCTCGAAGCGCGCATGGACCCCAAGACCTTCACGCCGGAGGACGCGGTCGAGATGATGACGATCGACGGCGCGCGCTCGACGCTGTGGGAAAACGATCTGGGCTCGCTCGAAGCGGGCAAGCAGGCCGACGTGACCGTGCTCGACATCATGCGGCCCGAGTGGCAGCCGGTGCACAACCCGATCTCGAATCTCGTCTATTGCGCGCACGGCGGCTGCGCGGACACCGTGATCGTCGACGGGCGCGTTCTCATGCGCGATAAGAAAGTGCTCACGCTGAACGAGCACGATCTTTATGCCGAGGCGCGCGAGCGCGCGGCGGTGCTGGTGAAGCGCGCGGGGCTCGAATCGAGCGCCGTGCCGCGGTGGCCGATGGCGTGAAGCGTCTCGCCGCCGGCATCGCGACCGCGCTTTCGGCGCTGCTGGCCGCCGCGGACGCGCGTGCCGCCGAGTCCAGTCAATATCCCTCGCGGCCCATTCGGCTGATCGTGCCGGGCCCGGCGGGCGGCGCACCCGACCTGAACGCGCGCATCGTGCAGCCGATGCTCGGCGAGCTGCTCGGACAGCCGATCGTGGTCGACAACCGGCCCGGCGCCGGCGGGATGATCGGCACCGAGCTCGCGGCGCGTGCCGTGCCGGACGGGTACACGCTGCTCTGGGGCGGTCCCGGATCGCTCACGATCCAGCCGCATCTGCACAAGCGCCTCACGTTCGATCCGGCGAAGGATTTCGTGCCGGTGAGCCTCGTCGCAATGAGCCCGATGCTGCTGCTCGTGAATCCGTCGATCCCTGCGCGGTCGGTGGCGGAGCTCGTGTCGCTCGCGCGCTCGCAGCCGGACAAGCTCAATTACGCGTCGTTCGGCGTTGGCAACGTGAACCACCTCGCCATGGAGCAGTTGAAGGGCATGAGCGGCGCGAAGCTGACGCACGTCTCGTACAACGGCTCGCCCCCTGCGCTGAACGCGCTGCTCGGCGGTTACGTGCAGGTCCTGTTTGCATCGCCGCCGTCCACCATCGATCACGTCAGGGCCGGACGGTTGCGCGCGCTCGGCGTCTCGAGCATGAAACGGCTGCCGCTGGCGCCGGAAATTCCGACCCTCAGCGAGTCAGGCCTCGCTGATTTTCAATCCGGTGCATGGTCCGCGCTGCTCGCGCCGGCGAAGACGCCCGGCGGGATCGTGGCAGTTTTGAGCACAGCGGTGGTGAAGACGGTCGGCTCGCCGAAAGTGCGCGCGCAGTTGGAAGGGCAGGGCACCGAGCCGGTAGGGAGCAGCCCCGCGGATCTCGCGGCATTCATGCGCGCGGAGTCGGACAAGCACGCGAAGATCGTGAAGGCGGCCGGGATCAAGGTCGACTGACGAGCAAAGTGCGCTGACGGTGTAAGCCGTCGTTCCCGCGAAGGCGGGAATCGCGGCGCTCGTCATTCCGGCGAAGGCCGGAATCCAGTACCGGTTTTCTGGACCCCGGCCTTCGCGGGGGTGACGAACGTTGTTAGTCCGCCTTGGCGCCCGTCGCTTTGACGATCGGCGCCCACTTCTCTTTCTCGGAGCGCACGAAATCGCCGAACTGCTGCGGCGTCATCGCGACGTGGCGCAGACCCTCGCGCGGCAGGCGCGTCTGAACCTCGGGGAGCTGCATCACGCGGTTCGACTCTGCGTTGAGACGGCTCACGACCGCGGCGGGCGTGCCCGCCGGCGCGAGCAGGCCGGTCCAGTTCGCGACTTCGAATTTGGGCAGTCCGGATTCCGCAAGCGTCGGCATGTTCGGCAGCGCGGCCGAACGTTTAGAGCCCAGCACCGCGATGCCGCGCAGGCGATTCGCGTTCACCTGCGGCAGAACGGTCGGCAGCGTGGCGAAGAGCATCTGTATCTGGCCCGACATCAGGTCCGTGATCGCCGGCACGTTGCCTTTGTAGGGCACGTGGGTAATGTCGGTCTTCGTCATGGTCTTGAAGATCTCACCGGCGAGATGGCTGGTCGTGCCCGCGCCCGCGGAAGCGTAGATGAGCTGCCCGGGTCGGCTGCGCGCGAGCGCGATCAGCTCCCTGGCGGTTTTCACGGGAAGCGACGGATGCACGACGAGCAGGCCTTCGGCTTCGACGACGAACGCGACCGCAACGAAATCGCGGACCGGGTCGTAAGGCAGCCGACTGAAGAGCGTCGCGTTGATCGCGTGCGTGCCGATCGTGCCCATCACGAGCGTGTAGCCGTCCGGCGGCGCCTTTGCGACGATGTCCGCTCCGATGTTGCCGCCTGCGCCGGGACGGTTGTCCACGACCACCTGCTGGCCCCACGATTTGGTCATCTCGCCGCCGATGATGCGCGAGAAGACGTCGGAGAAGCCGCCCGGCGGGAAGGGCACGACGATGCGGATGGGCTTGGTTGGGTACTGCTGCGCGTGCGCCGCGGGTGCCACGCATACCGCGGCGAGTAGAACCGCCATGCGAGCGCCTCGGGATCGCCACGCCGGCGAACGCGCGCCGGCTCGCGATGACACGCCCGTTGTCATTGCGAGGAGCGGCCAGTGCCGCGACGAAGCAATCTCGTGGCGCACGCAGGCGCTCACGACAGATCCATCTCCGGCAGCGTCTTCAACTGCACGCCGTTCTTCTCCAGCGCCTGCCGCACGGCGCTGACCACTTCCACGCCCGTGCCTTCGTCGCCGTGGCAGCAGAACGTGTGGATCTTCGTCTTGAACTTCTTGCCGCTCGTGCTGATGACCGCTCCTTCGTTCACGAACGAGAGCACCTGGTTCACCGCCTTGTCCTTGTCGTGGATCATCGCGTTGGGAAAGCGCCGCGAGGTCATCGCGCCGGTGTCGTCGTACGTGCGATCGATGTAGGCCTCTTCGGCGACGCGCAGCCCGGCTTCGCGTCCCGCCTTGACCATCTCCGAGAGCACGTTCGCGACGAAGATGATAGCGGGGTCGACCGCCTTGATGCCGCGCGCGATCGCTTTGGCGTATTCGGGATCGACGTGCGCCATGTTATTGAGCGCGCCGTGGGGCTTCACGTGCGTGACCTTCATGCCGACGCCGGCAGCGATGCCGTTCAGCGCGCCGATCTGATACGAGATCATGTATTCCAGATCTTTCGGATTCATCTGGATCTGCCGGCGGCCGAAGCCCCACAGATCGTTGAACCCGGGGTGCGCGCCGATCGAGACGCCGTTGTCCTTGGCCATGCGCACGGCATTCGCCATGACCGTCGGATCGCCCGCGTGGAAGCCGCACGCGATGCTCGCTGAATTGATGACTTTGAGGATTGCCTCGTCGTTGCCGACCTTGAAGCGGCCGAAGCTCTCGCCCATGTCGGCGTTGATGTTGATGGTGGCCATGTCCTTCTCCTGATAGTGCGTAAAACGCTTGAGGATGTTGTCGAGCGAAGGCTGGGGGAGCCGGCTCGAAATGCGGGTGCGTAGCGTAACATAAGCGCATCTTCCCTACAGTTCAGGACCACCCGATGAACGAGACGTTCCGCGAGTTTCTCGATCGCCTGCGCGAGGCGCGGGAGCTCACCGATATTCGCCAGCCCGTGGACATTGCGCACATCGCCACGCTGGTCGATCAGTCCGACCAGGCGCTCTTCTTTCACGACGTGATCGGCTACGACGTGCCGGTGGTCTCCGGGCTTATCCGTTCGCAGAAGCGGGCGGCGATGTCGATGGCGTGCGAGACGTTTTCCGGGATCGAGATAAAGCTGCGCCGGGGGATCGACCAGCCGATTCCGCCGCGCTACGTCGAGAAAGCGCCGCATCAGGAGGTCGTCCTCACCGGCGACGACGTCGATCTCTACAAGCTGCCGATCCCGATGTCCTCGATCTACGACGGCGGGCCGATGATCACCGCGGGTGTGGTCATCGCGAAGGACCCGGAGTACGGCCTCAACGCGGGCGTGTACCGGCTGCTGGTAAAAGAGCCGACCCTGACCGGCATCGACATCGTCACGCCGAACAACCTGCGGTTCTTCGCCCAGCGCGCGCTGGAACGCGGCGAGCCGCTGCCGATCTCGGTCTCACTGGGCGCGCATCCGTTCGAGATCATGGGCGCGGGATTCCGGGCGGCGCTCGGCATCGACGAGCTCGCGATTGCCGGCGGCATCCGCGGTGCGCCGGTCGAGCTCGCCCAGTGCCTGACGATCGACCTGCCGAGCATCGCGGGCGCCGAGATCGTGCTCGAAGGCGAGATCCTGCCGACCGGCTGGACCTGGCCGGAAGGGCGCTTCGGCGAGTTCACGCGCCTCATGGGCGGTCTCCACTGGAATCCGCTGGTGCGCATCAAGGCGATCACGCACCGGCGTGACCCCATTTACTACTCGCTGCACATGCCGTGGGAGAACATCTGGCTCGGCGCGCCCACGCGTTACGCGGCAGTTCGAGCGGCGCTCAAGAACGCCGGCGTGCAGGTGAAGGACATCAACGTCACCGTCGGCGGCTGCACGCAGTGGCACGCCATCATCTCGGTGAGGAAGCAGGCCGGCGAGGGCAAGAACGCGCTGCTTGCCGCGCTCGCGGTGATGGACCTGAAGCATGTCGTCGTGGTGGACGACGACATCGACGTCTGGAATCCGATCGACGTCGAATGGGCGATCGCGACGCGCGTGCAGGGCGATCGCGACGTCGTCGTGATTCCGGGTGCGCGCGCAAAGCCGCTCGATCCGAGCCTGCCGGTGACGCCGCCCGGCGTCGTGCCCACGGGCGCGAAGGTCGGCATCGACGCGACGATCGGCGAAGGCATTCCGCACGAGCGCTACGAGCGCATCTCGTACGCGTATGCGGACCGCGCCAAAATCGGCGATTACGTCAAAGGGAAGGCCGATGCCGCGCCCGCGCGAGGCGCCGTCACGCGCGACGCGGTGGCGGAGCTTGCGACGAAGATCCGCGCTGCGATCGAAAAGGAGCCGCTGTATTACTCGGAGGTCGCCGACCGCTTCGCGGAGTACGGCTTTGCGATGGTCGGCCGCGCGATGGGCAAGCTCCACGTGGACGAGCTCCTGTGGCAGGACCCGCGGGGGCGCATGTGCCTGAGGAAGTCCGCGTTCGCCGCCCAGCCGCCGAAGCGCAATTGATGGTGGGTTTCACCCACCCTACGGCATCACGGCGTAGGGCGCGCTGATAGCGCACCGCTCCGGTGCTGGACCCCCGCCTACGCGGGGGTGACGATTTGCCTCGCGACTGGCTGGTACAGGGTCGTGCGCTGCCGCGGTGTGCGCCCGGCCTCGCGGATCAGCGCGTGCATCGCGGCGGGCGTCATCTCCTGGCCGTGCGCTGCGCCGGCCGCGCGCGAGATCGACTCGTTCATGAGTGTCCCGCCGAGGTCGTTCACGCCGGCGTTCAGGCAGGCTTTCACGCCCTGCGGCCCCATCTTCACCCAGGACGCCTGAATGTTCGTGATCAGCGGATGAAGTACGAGCCGCGAGACCGCGTGCATCAGCACGGCTTCGCGGAACGTCGGCCCGCGCCGCGCCTTGCCCTTGATGTAGATCGGCGCCTCCATGTGCACGAACGGCAGCGGCACGAACTCGGTGAAGCCGCCTGTCTCGGCCTGCAACGCGCGCAGGCGCAGCAGATGGCGCGCCCAGTGCATCGGCTGCTCCATGTGACCGAACATGATCGTCGCGGTGGAGCGAAAGCCGGCGCGATGCGCGCTGCGCATGACTTCGAGCCATTCGCCGGTCTTCACTTTGTCCGGGCAGAGCGTCGCGCGCACCTCGTCGTCGAGGATCTCCGCGGCGGTGCCGGGCAGCGTGCCGAGCCCCGCGCGCTTCAATTCGGAGAGGAACTCTGGCAGTGAAACGCCGAGCGTCTTCGCGCCCTGCCACACTTCGAGGGGCGAGAACGCGTGGACGTGCATCTGCGGGACCGCGGCCTTCACCCCTTTGCAAATGTCGAGATAGGTCGCGCCGGTGTACGACGGGTGAATGCCGCCCTGCATGCACACTTCGGTCGCGCCGCGCTCCCACGCTTCGATCGAGCGCCGCTGGATTTCCTCCAGCGGCAGATCGTACGGCTTGCCGCGCAGGTTCTCGGCGGCCTTGCCTTTGGCGAACGCGCAGAACTGGCAGCGATAGGAGCAGATGTTCGTGTAGTTGATGTTGCGGTTGACGACGTAGCTCACCACGTCGCCGTTCATGCGTTCGCGCAGCGCATCCGCCGCTTCGCACACGGCGTGAAATTCGTCGCCGCGCGCGCGGAACAGGCGAACGATCTCGGCTTCGGTCAGCGTTTCGCCGGCGCTGGCCTTCAGCGCAATATCTGCTACTGGATTCCCGCCTGCGCGGGAATGACGAAAACGGCCGTCGTCCTCGCGTAGGCGGGGACCCAGAAGGTAGCCGAGCGAGTCAGTCGGAGGCTCGATGATCGTTCCGGGCGACCAGCCGTCGGTACGCGGAAAACCGTCGCTGTCGATGCGATGCAGAAGCGCCGTGCGTAGACCGGGATCGACCCAGCGAGCCGTGTCCCGCGCATAAGACGGATAGATCGCGAGCCGCTCGACGAGCATCTTGCCGGCCGCGGCGGTCTCGCGCGCGAGCGCATCGAGGTGCGGCCACGGCGCTTCGGGATTCACGTGATCGGGCGTGACCGGAGACACGCCGCCCCAGTCGTTGATGCCGGCGTCGATCAGTGGCCGTAATGCGCCGGGACTCAAGTTCGGCGGCGCCTGGATGTTCATGCCCGCATCGAGCACGAG
>Ga0196977_1000547_pt1 | contig 19030 bp, 16 predicted proteins | sample S3v_1013CmetaG_FD_148634 | JGI IMG/M metagenome (GOLD analysis project Ga0196977, IMG submission 148634) | Soil microbial communities from Anza Borrego desert, Southern California, United States - S3+v_10-13C | ecosystem: Environmental > Terrestrial > Soil > Desert | place: USA: California...
CAGAGAAACACTCTGCAGGACGGTCGCGACCTCGTGATAACCATCAGGTCGCCGGCCGGCAACGCGCAGAGTCCAGTTGATCTTGGCGAAGGAAGGAAGCTTCAGCAATTATCGCGTAATAAAAGTTTGGGTCAGGAATACCGAACCGTCAGGGGCGACATACGTGCCGATCGCCATCGCGCGAAACTCCTTCGATAAGATGTTAGCGCGATGCTTGGCCGAGGCCATCCATCTCTCAACCGCAAACGCCCCGGGATCTTCGTAGCCCTGATTATACGCGATGTTTTCACCGAGCACTGTAAAGGTGAGTATGCCCGCCGCGCGTGCCCGGTCGCGCAAACGCAGGCCATCCGGTGTGACGTGAGAAAAGTAGTTCAGGCGCGACATGCTTTCCGAGTGACTGCGCGCCATGCGGCAAACATCCGCGTCCCACTCAAGTGGCGCGAGACCATTCTGCACGCGCACGAGGTTCGTCTGCTCGAAAGCACGCCGTTCGATAATGCTCGCTTCGGCGAAACTCGGCGAAGCACTCGCATTCACCACCGTAGTAGCAGGCGTGAAACGCGTGATTAGTCTCGCGACTGGCCGCGCGACAGGCGCCGGCTTGGCCTCCTGTCCGAACACCGCCGGACAACAGGCGACCACCCCAGTGAGCGCAAGCAGAGTTGTGCGAATCCAGAAAGTCATACCTGACCCTAATGCCAGAGTAACAAACTCGCTCAACTGTGTTCAACCAGTTTTTTCCGCTCGATTACTCCGTCGCAGGCTCGGTACGTGGATCGGTGAAGTAGTAAACAGTTTTCAGCCAGGAGGATTTGGTCGGATACGAGTAGATGAGGACTACGACGGCGATGGCGGAGGACCAGTAGGTGTAAAGCTCATTTCCCTGCATCAGCGTCACGACGAAGCCGATCAAGGCAATTGCCACAGCGAAAAGGGCTAGCTGAATCGTGGTTTTTTCGAGAGTTTTGATAAGGCCGGCCACACCTGCAATGCCGGCGATGTCCTGCAGCCGCATGGTGGAAAAGCGGTTCCGGCGCCAGTAAATGGCGCCGAGACCGAGAAACAAGACCACGATTCGCGTGGCCCAGTCGAGAGGCAGGTTCGGCGGCTTCTCTACCAGATACAGACGCGACACAAAGGCCACTATCGACAACAGGATCGTCGCCACCAACAATCCTCCTACAGTTGTTGCTGCTGCCTTGTGCCTGCGGGCCAACTCCGCTTGGGCTTCTTGGGAAGTAGGGTCCAAACTGATTAGCCTTCGTGCCTAAGTAATCCGTCCCTACGGCTTGATCGCCGCCGGAGCGGGAGTCGGAGTGGTCGCCGCGGACGGCGCGGAGCCGCTCGTAGCATTACGAGTCTTGGGATCGGTCGGCGGCGCCGTGTTTCTTGGCGAACGATTCGTCGGCGCCTCAGGCGTCGTTCGTTCGGGCAACGTGCCGTTGTACTTCAACGCCTCGTCGATCAGGTCGCTGCCTTCCTTACCTTCTTTACTGATCAGTATGCCGTCTTTATTAACCGTCACGTCGGCGCGGCCGGAGACCTGCTGCATCAGGTTACCCATGAAGCTCTGCTGCGGTCGCCTCGAGCAGGGGTTCTGGACTGCCTTCTCGGGAACCGGCGCACCGATAATGTTCAACTGTTCTCTGGCTTTCTCGAGAAACTCGCTGTCCGGATACTCCGACACGAGCTTTTGGTAGTATCGCGCCGCTTCATCCGGCTCTTCTTCGGCCTGGTAAGTGGTGGCTAAACGGTAGAAAACCTCGTCGTTGAACGAGAAGCACGGATACTTATCGACGATCTCTTTCAGGCGCGACTGCGAACCTTTCAGACCACCTTTTCCGGTCGAATACTTCACGTCGTAATAGAACCGCGCAATCAGAAGATTGTGCATTGCCAGGTTTTCCTGCACTTCCTGCAATCTGGCCTCAACCGTGGCGCGAAGCGGGCTTTGCGGATACTGCTGCAACAGGACCTTCAGCCGCTGTTCCGCTTTGCGCGCGTGCGAGATGTCGCGGTCGGAAAGACCCATCTGGCGCATCTCGGCTTCCGCCACTTTCAAACTCGCGTCGTCCGCTAATGGATCGGTCGGGAAGAACGTGAGCCAGTCCTGGTAAGCCTGCGCCGCCTGAATCAACGCGCTGGTGGTTCCTTCAAGGAAGAAGGAATCAGCGATGGCGAGTTTCGCCAACGGCAGAAACGGTGAATCCGGATAAGTGTTGATGATGGTCGCGAACAACAAGCGGCCGGTGTCATGACGGCCTTTGCGAACTTCCTTCGCGGCTTCTTCAAAAAGGACGCGGTCGCGGCCGGCAACGGCGGCTCCCGTCAGATCGGCGTATTTGTCTTCACCACCGCCAAACAGGCCGAACAATTTGCCTTTCTTTTTCTTCTTCTTGTCCGCGGAAGCGCTTGCGTTTCCGGTGCGAGCGCTGGCGGTCTGTTGCAAACCGGTCTCAACGCGCGTGTTCAACTCAGCAACCGAAGTCTCGAGCCGATCTACGTCAGCGGGGTCAAATTTCTCGGCTTTATCATTCTTGGTGCGGATGTCATTTACTTCGGAAGTGAGCGAGGAAACTTCTTTCTCGAGACTCTTCAGCCTGACGACGGGATCGTCGGGATTGGCTTTCTTGTCTTTGTTTTCCGGTATTGCAGCCACCGCGCTGCTCAACGAGCGGCGCATCGAGTCGAGTTTCGAGCTCATCACGTCCAGGCGCTGAGCGGTTGATAACTCTGTCTGGCCGCCCGATTTTTGGCCGAAAGCAGTTTGGGGCAGGCCAAAAACTGCAGCGCAGAAAAGCGCCAGGATAATAAAGCGAGACTTCATAAATCGACCTCCAGCAACAAAAAACTTGTTTTTTCCGGCGAGAATAGAGACGTTCCGGGCGACGTTCCCGCTATCGGATTCAATTTTCTCTCGTTCGGTTCGCCACCTGCCATTGCCAATTTTCGATTTCCGATTGTTGATTGCTGTCCAACCGGCAATCGTCAATCAAAAATCGACAATGTCTATACCCACTGCACTGTGGCTTCGCGTAACTCCCGAACTGCCGCTTCTGCGTCGGGTTTTCCGAAAATGGCCGAGCCGGCCACGATGATCTCCGCTCCCGCGGCGACTACCTTTTCGATGTTTGCACGATCGACACCGCCGTCGATCTCGATACGCACATTCAACTGCCGCTCGACGATCATGTATCGCAATCGTTTTACCTTGTCGAGCGCTTGCGGGATGAACTGCTGCCCGCCAAAACCCGGGTTGACCGACATCACCAAAACATAATCGACGAACTGCAACGCCTCTTCAACCGCACCGACGGGCGTGGCGGGATTCAATACGACGCCCGCTTGCGCACCCGCCGCTTTGATCGACATTACGGTTCGATGCAGGTGTGCATCCGCCTCTACGTGCACCGAAACCATCTGCGCGCCCGCCTCGACAAACTGCACCGCGTAAGTCCCCGGATCCGTGATCATCAGGTGCGCGTCGATGGGCAAGCGCGTGAACTTCGCGAGCGACTTCACTACTGGCAAACCGACTGTAATGTTCGGGACGAAGTGCCCGTCCATCACGTCGACGTGCAGCACGCCGGCGCCGCCGCGTTCAACCGCCTGGATTTGATCGCCCAGACACGAAAAGTCAGCGGACAGGATCGACGGTGCAATCTCGATATTTCTTTGGTTGAGCATACACTCGCCTCGGCACTCGTAAATAATTTACGGACTCGGTCTGGTCCTGGTCGGGTTGGCAACCGGTGTGGGCCGAGGAACCGCCGGTCGTCTGTTGTCATTAGCGTTGCCGGGTCGCAAATTCGAGTTTCGCGTGCCGGTTTGATTCGCGTTTGCGCGCGGAACGTTAGCGTTCTTGATCGTGTTGGCGTTCGTTCGGTTTGCGTTCGCGTTTCCGTTTACCGGGCGGTTCGCGTTTGCCGATCGGTTCGCGTTCGCGTTTGTGTTGCCGTTCTCGTTAGTGTTTTTGGGTTTTGGCCGCTTGGGTTTGTTCTCGTTCGTGTTTGACGAGTTTGTGTTGCGATTCTCGTTTGTATTCTCTTCGGGTGTGACGGTCTCCGGCGACTCGCCTTCTTTGGTCGGACGGCTGATGTCCATCGCGACTGTTTGTCCAGCCTTCACGACTTCGCCCGCGCGCGGCAACTGAAACATGACGGTGTCAGGCTGCGTCTGGTTGCTGGGCCGCGTGGCGCGCACGCGAAACTTGAGATCGGCGTCCGCCAGTATCTTCTCCGCTTCGTAACGGTCTTTGCCGACGATGTCCGGGACCTTCACTTCCGGACTGCGCAAAGAGAGATAAACGGTTGTCGCAACTCCGAAGAGAAAAACGACCGCAATCGCGATCACGATGGCGATACTTCGGAATATTGATGAAGCTCTGGCGACTAAACTCAAGCGTCGAAGTCTAGCACCCGCTATTGTTGGGTCGCAAGCCGGAAACTAGCGATAAAAAAGCCGTCAGTGCCCTCGCGATGCGGCCAGGTGCGGAGTGTGTTTATTAGCTGAAAATGAGTGTGACGCTCGAGAAAGGCTGCAATCACCTGCTCGTTTTCGTCGCGTTCGATGGAGCAGGTCGAGTAGATGAGTTGACCGCCGGGTTTCAGGACTCGCGTTGCGTGATGCAGAAACAGTTTTTGTTGGGCGGCGAGTTCGGCAATATCGCTTTCCGAGATGCGCCAGCGGATTTCGGGGTTGCGGCGGAGTGTGCCCGTGCCGGAGCAAGGTGCGTCGACGAGGATGCGATCGAAAACGCTGTTTTCGAAAGGCAACTGTTGGGCAGCGTCAAGAACAAGGGATTTTATTTGGCTAAAGTTGTGTAAGTTACTAATTCTCACGACAGTGTCCAGCCGTTTCGCCGATCGATCTGAAGCCACGATCAGAGCGCTGTTGCCGGCACGTTGAGCGATGAGAGTGGTCTTTCCGCCGGGTGCGGCGCACAGGTCGAGCGCACGTTCGCCGGGTTGGAGATCGACTGTTTGCGCCACGAGTTGTGAGGCCTCGTCTTGCAGATAAATCTTTCCTTCAACCGCGAACTCCCGCACCACCGATGAAGCACCGGAAACGCGCCATGCGTCTTCGGCAATCTTTGAAGGTTCAACAATGCCTCCTGTACTTCGGAGTCGATCCAAAATTTCCGTAAAATCCCCGCCCACCAGGCGAAACGCCGTGGGCGGCACGAGATTATTAGCGCGCGCAAACGCATCTGTTTCTACAACTCCAAACGCGTTGGTCCAACGCTCGATTAACCAAGCGGGATGCGAAGTCTCAATCGCAAGCTTCTCAATCGGATTGGTAGCCTCAGATGCGGGATCGTAATTAGCTTCGCGAATTGCTCGCCGCAGAACTGCATTCACAAACGCCGCCGCCGAACTGACGCCCGCGCTGCGCACCAGATTCACTGATTCATTCACCGCGGCCGACGCCGGAATACGCGTGAGGAAACGAAGCTGATACAAACCGAGCCGCAACGCGAGTCGAACCGGAAGATCCAGAGTATCAATAGCGCGTTTCGTGAAGTGCTCGATCAGCTTGTCGAGCCATAACTGCCAACGCAAAACTCCGAGCACGAGTTCATGAGTTAACGCCCTATCGACCGGTTTCAGTTCTGGTTCTTCAGCGGCAAGGAGAATCGAAGAGAACGCGCCCGCTTCGACTTCACGAAGGATCTGAAATGCCTTGCGACGCGCCGGGCTGACTTGTTTAAGTTGTGCCAAAGCGATCGCCAATCTTCACGCGCATACCGTTGATGAAATCACGGGCCGCGAATCGCTTGCGCGCTTCGGGCTGAACCTCAAGCACGCGCAACGCAGTCTGCTTCCCACACTGGACGACCAGTTCATCGCGGTGCGCAACAACCACTTCACCCGGCTGAACACCGGGCGACAAGGTCAACAATGCTTGCGCTTCCCAGATCGTCAACCCTTTCGCGTTGAAACTCGTGTAGGCCGTGGGCCAAGGCTGAAATCCGCGGATTGCACGTTCGATGACTTCGGCCGGACGCGTCCAATCAATTAGCCCGTCTTCTTTCTTGATTATGGGTGCAAAGCTGGCCTGCGTGTCGTCCTGTGGCTGCGGCCGAAGAGTGTCAAGCCGTGCCAACGTCTCGCTCAACAACTCAGCGCCCGCTTCCGAAAGTCGTTGCATCAACTCCGGCGCGGTTTCTGTCTCCCCGATCTTCGTCGCGCGTTGAAGAAGTATGGGGCCGGTGTCGAGCGTGGGTTCCATGAACATCGTCGTAACGCCGGTTTCTTCGTCGCCGTTGACGATGGCCCAGTTGGTGGGAGCAGCGCCGCGATACTTCGGCAGTAGCGAAAAATGGACGTTGATACATCCGCGAGCGGGTGCCCGCAAGAATTCTTCAGGCAGGATGCGGCCATAGGCCACCACAACCGCGACGTCTGCGTCGTGCGAGGCAAAGAGCCGCTTAGTCTCGACAGTTTTTATTTTTTGAGGTTGGTGAACGGGAATGTTTTGCGAGAGCGCGAACTCTTTGACCGGTGAGAACGAGACCTTGTTGCCGCGTCCGGACGGGCGATCCGGTTGCGTCCACACCGCCACGAGCTCGTGGCCATCCTCAACACACCGGCGCAGCATGGGAACAGCGGCTTGAGGTGTTCCCATGAAAACTATTCGCATAGCCGGCGACCCGATCAAATAGCCGTTCTATCCGCGGCCGATGCTTTACGGCTCGTGGTTGCGCCCACCTTCTCTGCCGCCACTTTCGCCTGCATGAAAAGCAACAGGTAATCGCGTCCGCCGGCCTTCGAATCCGTGCCCGACATGTTGAAGCCGCCAAACGGATGCACGCCGACCAGCGCGCCGGTGCACTTCCGATTCAGATACAAATTCCCGACGTGAAACTCCCTGCGTGCACGATCCAGTTTCGCTTCGTCCGCACTGTAAACGGCGCCAGTCAAACCAAACTGCGTGTCGTTAGCGATGTTCAACGCGTCGTCATAATTCTGCGCCTTGATCACAGCCAGCACCGGTCCAAAGATCTCTTCCTGTTCGATCGTGTCGCCCGGCTTTACGTCCGCGATGACCGTCGGTTCGATGAAGAACCCTTGTTCGCCGTCAGATCCGCCGCCAATCACAACGCGTCCGCCTTCACTCTTGCCTTTTTCGATGTAGGAGTTGATCGTCTTGAACGCCTTCTCGTTGATCACCGCGCTCAGGTTCGTCGCTGGACTAAGCGGATCGGCGAGCTTGAGCTTTGCAGTGCGGTCGACGATCTTCTCAACCATCTCGTCGTAAACCTTCGCATCGATGATCGCCCTCGAACACGCCGAACACTTCTGCCCCTGAAAACCGAACGCCGACTGCACGACACCGGTCGCTGCATCTTCGAGGTTCGCATCGTCAGCAACGATGATGGCGTCCTTGCCGCCCATCTCCGCCACTACGCGTTTGATCCAAATCTGTCCCTCGTGAACCTTCGCCGCGCGCTCGTTGATCCTGAGACCCACTTCCTTCGAACCGGTGAACGCAACGTAACGCGTCTTGGGATGGTCCACGATCACGTCGCCGACTTCAGCGCCCGAACCGGTCATGAAGTTCACCACGCCCGGCGGCAGTCCCGCTTCTTCAAGAATTTCGAAAAACTTGAACGCGATCGTCGGCGCATCGGAAGAAGGTTTCAGAACGACGGTGTTGCCCGTTACTACCGACGCGACGGTCATACCGGCCATGATCGCGAGCGGAAAGTTCCACGGTGGAATTACGGCGCCGACACCTAGCGGGATGTATTCGAGTTGGCTTTCCTCGCCGGTTACTTGATATAGCGGCTGCTCGCCGGCATAACGCAACATCTCGCGCGCGTAGAAGTCACAGAAGTCGATGGCTTCCGCCGTGTCGGCATCTGCTTCGGGCCACGTCTTCGCCACTTCATAGATCATCCACGCCGAAAACTCGTGCCGCCGCTGGCGCAGGATCTCGGCGACGCGAAACAGCAATCCCGCACGCTCTTGGGCGGGTGTGTTTCGCCACGTTTGAAAAGCTTTCGCCGCCTCTTCAACGGCGCGGTTCGCTAGTTCTTTCGTCGCTTTGTTGAACCGGCCGACTAGCTGCGTGCGATTGGCCGGATTGAAACTGTCGAGTTTGCTGTCGGTGGTGATACGCTCGCCGCCGATGACTAGCGGATACTCACGCCCGAGTTCGGCTCCGACCTTCTCGAGCGCGTTGCGCATTGCCTGCGCGTTCTCTTCTTTGCTGAAATCAGTAAACGATTCATTACGAAATTCGTTTGCCATTAGATTATTAATCCCACTTCCCTGCCTTCTGTAGTTTTTTGATCTTGCGCTTCACTATCTCGCGCTTGAGGGCGCTCATCTTGTCGAGAAAAACGATGCCGTCGCAGTGGTCGGTTTCGTGCAGCATGCAGCGCGCGGTGAGTTCCATCCCGTCGAGCTCAAACCAGTTACCTTTTAGGTCCTGCGCTTTCACGATCGCGCGCAGGTTACGTTCGACTGGCGTGAAAATTCCGGGAAACGATAAACAGCCCTCGTCGCCGCTTTGCGTGCCTTCGACACTTAGAACTTCCGGGTTAATCAGCACGATGCGTTGCCTCGGATCCTTACCGCCGGAACAGTCCATCACAAACAGGCGTTTGGGAACTCCGACCTGCACCGCAGCCAGCCCGACACCCGGCGCAGCGTACATCGTCTCGAACATATTGCTGACCAGTTTCGCTAGCTCAGCGTCAAACTCCGTCACGGGATCCGCGGGAGTGTCGAGCACCGGCGCCGGCCACTTAACTATCTCCAAAACTGCCATGTCGCAATTCTACGCCATCGCCACAAAGAAGCACAAAAAGGGCCACGAAAAGGCACAAGAACGGTTTTGAACTACCCCCTGCTTCTTGCCTCATCACGTGTTTCTTCTGGTTCTTCTTTTTGTGCCTCTTGTGTGCTTCTTGTGCTTCTTGTGGCTAATATCCTCTTAGTTGCTCGCGATAGCCTTCAAAGTTGCGCTTCATCTCGCCGAGACTGTCACCGCCAAACTTCTCCCGCATGGCGCGCGCGAGTATCAGCGCTACCATCGACTCACCGATCACGCCTGCTGCGGGCACGGCCGTGACGTCCGACCGCTCAAAGGCAGCGGCCTCTTCTTCCTTTGTGTCGATGTCGACGGATCTAAGTGAGCGACGGAGCGTCGACAAAGGTTTCAAGTGGCCGCGGATGCGGATTTCTTCGCCGTTCGTGATGCCGCCTTCGAGCCCACCTGCGCGGTTCGTTTCGCGTATGAATTCGCGCGTCTCGACGCTGTATCCGATCTCGTCGTGAACCTCAGAACCCGGCAAACTGCTCGCTTCGGCCCCAGCGCCGATCGAAACAGCCTTCACCGCCGGGATCGACATCACCGCCTGCGCAAGCAAACCGTCAAGCTTCAAATCCCATGCGGTGTGCGAACCCAAACCCGGCACAACACCGCGAACGGCAACCTCGAAAATCCCGCCGAGCGTGTCGCCTTTGTGCCGTGTTTCGTCGATCAACTCGATCATCTTCTGCTCGGCTGCCGTATCGGCACAGTGCAACGGCGCGTCGTCTGCGATTGCCGCGATCTGGTCCCACGACAGTTCGAGCGGCTTTTCCGGTATGCCGCCAAGTTGGATCACGTGACTGCGCACCTCAACCCCGAATGACGCGAGTAATTGTTTCGCCAGTGCGCCACACGCGACGCGTGCCGTCGTTTCGCGAGCCGAAGCGCGTTCGAGGATGTTGCGCAGATCGCGCACGTCGTATTTCAATCCGCCCGGCAGATCGGCGTGCCCCGGCCGCGGGCGTTTCAAACGCCGCGACTTCTCCGGTGCGATCTCACGCGGTTCAGCAGCCATGACGTCGGTCCAGTTGGCCCAATCCTTGTTTTCGATCAGTAAAGTGATGGGCGAGCCGAGTGTCAGGCCATGTCGAACGCCGTTCAGAATCTCGGCGTGGTCGCGCTCGATCTTCATGCGCCCGCCGCGTCCGTAGCCAAGCTGCCGCCGCCGCAACTCGTTATCGATCAACTCGTGGTCTATCGCCAGGCCGGCAGGCAGACCTTCGAGAATCGCGACGAGCGCGCGTCCGTGCGATTCTCCGGCTGTGGTGAATCTGAGCATCAGTTCAAGAATTCCTCGGCGAAGATGTTTCCCCGGCCGAGGATACCATGCGGATCGAGAGTCTTTTTCAACGCCGCCATCTCGCGAAGTTGGTGCTCGGTATAAAAAAGGCGCAGGTAGTCGCGTTTTAGTTTTCCCACGCCGTGCTCGGCGGAGAGCGTACCACCGACCGAAGCCGCGTACTTCAAAAACTGGACGTACAGCTCGCGCGCGCGAACGCCTTCGGCTTCATCGCGCGGGAGTATGTTGACGTGGACGTGATTGTCGCCGATGTGGCCAAAGATCGTGTAACGCAAGCCGCTGGACCGTAGCGTTTGTTTATACAGATCGAAGAGCCCGGGGAACGCTTCGTCCGGCACGGCCATGTCGGTCGAAACTTTTCGTTGCCGGTAATGCGCAAACCACTCGTTCATCAACACCGGCAGTTGGTGGCGAAACTCGCGCAAGCGTGCCTGGTCCTGTTCGTTGGTAGCAAACCACGAATCGGTGAAGGCGTGATGCTTATCCAACAAAGCCATCCATTGATCGAGAATGGACTCTTCTGTTGAATCCGTTGTTTCCTGTTCGAAAAAGATCGCGGCGACAGCCGCCCCGGGGACCTCCGGATATTTTTCGCGCAGGAAGTTCAGAGATTCATTGTCGAAAAATTCGATTGCGCGCGGGTCGACGGCGCCGGTCTTCGCTTCAGCGACAAACGCGAGCACGTCGGATTCTTTCGCGAAGAACACGACGCCGCTCAGCAGACCTTCGGGTTTAGGGATCAAGCGCGTTTCGATTTCGCAAATTACCGCGAGTGTGCCTTCGCTGCCGATGAAAAGGTCGAGCGTGTCCATGTCGGGTGCGACGAAATAGCCCGCTGCATTCTTGCGCGTCGCAGGTGGGCGGTACGTGGGGAGAGGGATTTTAGAAAGATGTTCTGAAAAATCCCTTTCCCCTCGACGTAAATCAAGAACCTTGCCGGAGGAAAGCACTACCTTCAACCGTTCGATGTAATTGCGAGTTGGACCATATTTGAAAGTTCTCGCACCCGAAGCGTTCGTTGCAACCGTGCCGCCGAGAAAGCAACCGCGTTCAGTTGGATCGGGCGGGTACAGTAAACCCTTAGCATCTACCATCCGCTGAAAATCCGCTAAAATCACCCCCGCTTCGGCCACACCTCGGTCGTTCTCAATGCTTTTTATTCGGTTGAGTCGATCTGTGGCCAGCACGATCCCGCCAAACGGAACGCGTCCACCGACAGTGCCTGTGCCCGCGCCTGAAACAGTCACCGGCACGCGATCTCGATTCGCCGCCGCAAGCACCTCCGCCACTTCCTCGATCGTTTCGGGAAAAACTACGCGGTCGGCGTGGCCGTCGCGTATGAAACTGGCGTCCGTTAAAAACGACTGTATCTCGTCAGAATCCGACTTAACCTGCATCTTCAAGTCAATTGCAATTCGCGCTCGCGCAGTACCTTGAGACGATCGCGCAGCTCCGCCGCCTTCTCAAACTCAAACCGCTTCGCCGCTCCGCGCATCTCCAACTCCAACCGCGCAATCGTGGCTTCAATGTTCGCAGGCGAATAGTCTTCGATCTGGTCCACTTCGGCCGGCACCTTGAAATAGTCCGCTTCAGAAGCCGTGATCAAGGTCGCTTCAATCGGTTTGATAATGGTCTGCGGCGTGATTCCGTTCTCGCGATTGAAAACTTCCTGAATCGCGCGACGCCGCTCCGTCTCGCCCATCGCCCGTTTCATCGATTCGGTGATCCGGTCGGCGTAAAGGATCGCTTTGCCGCGCGAGTTACGCGCCGCGCGTCCGATCGTCTGAATCAACGACTGCTCAGAACGCAGAAACCCTTCCTTGTCGGCGTCGAGAATCGCCACCAGCGACACTTCCGGCAGATCGAGTCCTTCACGCAACAGATTGATTCCCACCAACACGTCAAACTCACCGCGTCGCAAATCGCGCAGAATCTTGATGCGCTCGAGCGTCTCAATATCCGAGTGCAGGTAACGAACGCGCACGCCGACTTCCGTGAAATATTCCGTCAAGTCCTCAGCCATGCGCTTCGTCAACGTCGTGACCAGCACTCGCTCGTGGCGCTCGGCGCGCTGCCGGCATTCCTCCAGCAGATGATCGATCTGTCCCTTCACGGGCTGCACTTCTACTTCCGGATCCATCAAGCCCGTCGGCCGGATGATCTGTTCGACGACTTCCCCGCTCGACTTCGTGAGCTCGTATGGCCCAGGCGTCGCCGACACGTAAATCGTCTGTCCGATCCGTGCCTCAAACTCTTTGAAATTCAAGGGTCGATTGTCGAGAGCCGACGGCAATCTAAATCCGTATTCCACTAACGTCCGCTTGCGCGACTGATCCCCCTCAAACATTCCACGCACCTGCGGAACCGACTGGTGCGACTCGTCGATGACGATCAATGTGTCGCGCGGCAGGTAATCGAGCAACGTCGGCGGTGGTTCGCCCGGGTTCTTGCCGGTGAGATGTCGTGAGTAGTTTTCAATCCCGCGACAGAAGCCCATCTCTTTGATCATTTCGAGATCGAACATCGTACGCTGGTGCAGCCGTTGCGCTTCCACCAGTTTGCCTTCGGCGATCAGTTTCGGTTCCCACCACTCGAGCTCTTCCTTGATCGTCTTGATGGCGCGTTTGATCGTGGGACGCGACATCACGTAGTGCGTCTTCGGATAGATCGGCACGCGCGACGTGTGTTTTTCGATGACTTCGCCGAGCAGTGGATCGATCGTGGAGACGGAGTCGATCTCGTCGCCCCACAACTCGATGCGATACGCGAGATCCTGGTAACTCGGATAGATCTCGACCACGTCGCCGCGCACGCGAAACGTGCCGCGTTGGAAGTTGATGTCGGAACGTTCGTACTGCAACTCCACCAGACGCTGGAGCAACAGATCGCGCGACATTCGGCCGCCCGGTTCGACAAAAAACAGTAAACCGTAATAGGCGTCCGGATCGCCGAGGCCATAAATGCACGAGACGCTGGCCACTACGATCACGTCGCGGCGTTCGAACAGCGCGCGCGTTGCCGACATGCGCAAGCGATCGATCTCTTCGTTGATGATCGCTTCTTTTTCGATGTAGACGTCGGCGGCGGGAACGTACGCTTCCGGTTGGTAATAGTCGTAGTAGGAGACGAAATATTCGACGGCGTTTTCGGGAAAGAGCGTGCGGAACTCCTGAAAGAGTTGCGCCGCGAGCGTCTTGTTGTGCGCCAGAACGAGCGTTGAACGTTGCATACGTTCGATGACGCTGGCGATGGTGAACGTCTTGCCGCTGCCGGTGATACCGAGCAGCACCTGATCTTTTGCGCCGTCGTTGAGACCGCGCACGAGTGCGTCGATCGCGGCCGGCTGATCACCCTTGGGTTCGTATTCAGAATGAAGTTTGAAGCGCATGTGAAAACTACAATATTAGGACAGACGTTCGTCTCTGTCGAAGGGCGTCAGCCTCGCCAACGCCTTCAGCGTTGTATTGTTCTTTTTTATGGTGTCCCAGGGTTGAAGCAACCCGTGGGCTGAAATTAGCGAACACCTTCGGTGTTTGTTTTGATTCTTCTTTCTCGTATTCCAGGGTTGAAGCAACTCTTGGGCTGAGGTTAGCGAACGCCTTGGGGGTTAACGGAGGTTAAATGCAAGACGGCTTCGGTGGCGGCGGAGCGGAGTTCGGGCGCGACGGAGGAGTCTGAGGCGAGTTTCTGTAAAGCAGGAATGACTTCGGGTTCGCCGCTGGAAGCGAGCAGGCGAATGATCGCGAGGCTTAGATCGAGGCTCGGGTTTTTCTCTATGACGGTGATTAGCGGCTCCACGACGCCCGCTTTAGCAACCAGGAACAATAGGGAGAACGCGCCGTAACAACTCTCGTGGTTCTCGCCCATCAGGTCGTCGATTGCTTCGTACAGCAGACCACTGTCTGCGAGTGCGGCGCCGATGCGGCGGCGTTTCTCAGCCGAACCAGCGCGCAGTGCGTCGTTCACGAGCGTAGCAGCCCGATCCGGATCGAGTTCGTAAAGTTCGCGAACCGCTTTCTTGCGGATTTCGGGTGAGGGGTCGTCGAGTGACTGAGCAATTTCGTCGAAAGGACCGTTGAATGACCGGGTGACACTGAGCTTTGCGGATTGCGAAAGACTGAGTTTCGCGTGGCGGCGTTGGACCAACTCCTCCGCCGCTCGCCGCAAGGTAGCCACGTCCTCACTCCAACGCTCGTCGATCGCGGCGTCGGGTGACGCGGGCTGCCGTTTTAATGCTTTCATTTACTCACGTGCACGTCGATTCAAGGGACAACCTACTCACGGTGAGCGGGGCTCACGATGAACGGGAACTCGCGGTCAACGCGACTTATGGTCAACGCGACTTATGGTCAACGCGACTCATGGTCAACGCGACTGCGATTAACCCTCGACCTGCGATTCGACCCCTGTCACGCGATTGAAATCCTCGAACGCCGACATCCTGATTTCGAATACGCCGAAGGCGTTGGCCAATTTCAGCCCAGGGTTTCTACCCTGGGAAGTCAAATAAAAACGCCAAGCTAACGCTGAAAGCGTTGGCAAACGAGTCGCGCGTCGCCAACTCTTTCAGAGTTGTCAAATTTGTTGGTCGTATGGTCCCAGGGTTGAAGCAACCCTGGGCTGCAATTCGCCAACGCCTTCGGCGTTTGCGTCAAAGCCGTTACCTACCCGCGATTCGAAACCCTCGGCACGCGATTCCAAATTCTCGCCACGCGATTCGAAACTTTCGCCACTCGATTCGAACCCCTCGGCGCGCGATTCGAAACTTTCGCCGCGCGATTCGAAACTCTCGGCGCGCGGTTCGAAATTTTCGCCACGCGAGTCGAAACGTTCACTGGCGTGTCGTTCAAATGTCTCTCCAGAATTGCTTGCTGCGCCGGCAGCTAAGGTCAGCGGCGCTGCGGGCACGATGATCTCGGGCTCGGTGGCGAGTGGTTCATCCGTGTCTGTAACGTCCGTGGTTCGCATGCCGGTGGTTCGCACGTCCGCGGTTCGCAAGCGCTGGAACTTCTTCATCACTACGTGGCTTACTGACAACCCTATACTGTTGTCCAACACACAAAGCTGCTCCGCAACCACACGCTGCGAAACGCGTTCGAGCGCGTTCTGCAGTTCGCGGCCCGCGGTCGCCGCGTCATCCGCAACGATCATCTCAAAATCCTGCCCGCCACTGACCCGCCGGCGCGAATGGTTCTGTAACAACACACCCGCTTCACGATGAATTCGTCCCGTCGCAACGATCACCAGGTGCGACGCTTCAGTTTCGATCTCCAGATCGACGGCCCAACGCGCAAACGCCGGCGTCAGATCTCCATCGCGCGTCACGATCAGAAACGACTCGCCGCAAATGTTCGCCATCATCTGCCCGTAGCCGGTGCCTTCCGATGGTCCAACCGCGATCTCGCGCTCCGGCACACCCATCTCGCGCAACAGAAAATGAATCCGGCTCACCAGCCACGAACCATCCTCGAGTAACGACGACGCGAGCTGCGTCGGCGCGATCACTTCTTCAACATTCTCATCAGCTACCGGCGCCCCACACTCGCTACACGTCGCATCACTCACCGTCACCACCGCAAGCGCGTGCGGATTCGGCAAACGAAACAAAGCATGACCCGTCTTGCGACAACTGATCTGCACTTCGCGCTCGACGAGACCAACATCTTCGAGCCGTTGAATTGGCACGTGAGCGGATTCAGTGTTTCCGGTCAACAACTTCGCCGCATAGCCTTCCTCATGCGCGTTGCGCGCGGTGCGCAGAAAAACGCGCGCGCGTTCGTCTTCGAGTTTCGACGCCGCAAGAATGCGCTTGCTCATCGTCTCTTTGCGCAGGCTAGTGTAAAGCGTATCGGCGTCCTGCTTTTCGACAAACGTGCGGAAACCCTGCGGCATTGCTGCCGACCCTGACTGCCACTGCGGCAAGTCATCACGGCTCTCGTCCGGTAACAGCAACACGCGAACGTCATGACAGAACGAGTCAAGCTTGCGAAACGGTTCGGGCGTGCGCGGCTCGTAAACAATGCCCGCGCGCACCGTATCGTCGTCTTCGAAAAGCAGAAACAGAACGTGATCGTGAAAACAGAACACGTCGCCACGCACGAATGGTTCGTCGATAGTCGTGTCGGTGTTCGACGCGAGCGACGTTTCCAAATCCAAAATGCGATCGGCGCCGAGCAGCACGTCTTCGAAGAAACGCAGCCGCGTGGAACGGATCAACGGCGTGAGGCCACGCTCCTGGAGTTCCTGCAACAACCTCGTGCGAGCGTCATCGTCAACTGAATGATTCAGAGATTTTGTCTCGAGAAATAACATCAGTGCGCCTTTCGTTAGCAGTCTTATTCTTTGGGGCTGACAGCAATCGTGACCGTTTGACCGCCACTCACGGTCGGCGCGTACCGGCGTTGTCGCGCGATACGCAGCGCGAGAGCTTCGTAACCTTCGCGTCCGGGTTTTGGATTGGCGATCGAGGCTTTTAGCACGCGGCCGTTTTCGATCTGCATCACGACTTGAATCGGTTGTTGCTGCTTTTGGTCAGTGTTCTCCGTGTTCTCCGTTTTATCTGTGGTACTGGTTTTTGGCCGCGGTTTTGGCTTTGTAGGATGACTGGGCGGCACGGATGACACGGATGGCAGAGCGGGATTTTGTGGAGGAGTTACTCGGGGCGGTTCAGCAGCCGCTACAGCGGGTGGATTGGCGCTAAAACCGCCAGTGACGGCAATCACCGTCGAGAGTCCCACGCCGATCAGGACAGCCGCCGCCATGAACAACAGCGGCCGTTGTCGCAGTGCCGAAGACGGTGCGGGCGGAAGCGCGAGCGGTTCGGGTTGCGTGCTGAGCACTGGCGCCGGCGCTGCCGTCGTCTCCATCTGAAGCGCACTCTCATCCCAACAACCAAACATTTCGGAAACTGCTCTGTGCAGCGAAGGTTCGATCGAACGACGCGTTGCGGGAATCAACGGATTGAAATTAAACGCCGCATCCGGTTGGGCCAACGCCACGCAGATCGCTTGCAAGCCTACGAGGTCGTTGAGTCGCGCGTCGACCAATTCCCCCTCTTGAAAGAAAAACGTCGCCGGACCTTTTGCATACTCGATCAGCAACCGTCCGGTTTTCTTCTGATGGCGCAGAATGCCGACCAGATCGGATAACGGATAGTTGCTGAGGTGTCCGGTCAAAACTACGAAACGATTATTCTGCATTACTACTCCTGCGAATTTCTGGGCTACGGGCAGCCGCGCACCTGACGGCACGAGAAGTTGTACTGCGGGAAGGTCAGGGCCACTTTCCGCGCAAGGTTTTTGTCGAGCCTTTCCAGGATCCGGTAGTGATCGATCACGCCCTGGGATTGTCCGAGCTCCTGATAAGCGAGAGTCAGGCCGTAATGGGCCTTCGCCATTTTCGGTTCAAGAGTGACGGCCTTCTTAAAGGCGTCGATCGCTTCCTGGAACTGTCCGCGGCGGAACGATGCCACGCCCAGGCCATATTGCGTTTCGGGTTGATCGGGATTGAGTTTGAGCGACTGCTTGAATGCTTTGATCGCGTCGTTGTTTTTTTCGAGCTTCAGATATGCGTGACCGAGGTTAAGAAAGACTTCCGCCGAACCAGACTCGATTTTGATCGATTGGAGGTAGGCGTCTATCGCGCCTTTTACGTCGCCCGCCTCGAAGCGACTGCGACCGGTCTCGTAAAGATCCATCGCGGAATTAACTGGTTTTGGAGGCTCGGGTTTGGTGAGAACAAGGGGGGGAGGGATTTTACCGATCTCAGGTGCAGATGCCGCAACCTCATCGTACTCAACCCTTAAAATCTCTGTTTCCTTGACCTCGGCCAACACGGGCTCTGGAACAGAGACGCTCTTTAGCTCCTTCGGCGGTTCCTCAACAGCTTTCGCAACGTTGTCGTCGAAGTAATAAGTGACCGTCCGGTAAGTTACTTCAGTAGGCTCGCGTTTCAACTCACCGTTTTCAAAGACGACCAGGCTCGTGGTCATCTTCGTCCAGTTACCAAACTTGTCGAACTCGTACGCGTACGCCTCACGACTGAGAATCGCGCCGCGGTCGTCGCGGAGCGTCATCTCCGTGATGTTTCCACGTTCGTCGTACTTGTATTCTTCTTTGCCGGCGAGTGACCCGGGGAGCGGGTAGGAAGTGTTTTCAATACGATCTCCCTTGATCCCGTAGGTGGTTACTTCAACTAGTTGAGCCGGTCCCTCGACTGGATGTCCGTCCTTGATCTCGATCCGGGCAGTCTCCGTCTTAACTCGTCGAACTGAGCCGACAAGTCCATCTTGTTCTTTAGTGCTATCAAGGACGGAAATTGCAGGACGCGCCGAAGCGGTAACGCTGTTTTGAGCTTGAACCGGCGCGGTGAAAGTCAACACGGGCCCCAATAAGAGAACAGCAGGCACAATACGGCCTTTGATGCAGTTCATCTCGACTTCCTCCAGTTTCAAATAGCGAAACGTGAGACAAGTTAGTCGGGGGGCCCACTATCTTGTGCAAACTGGCGCGAAGAATACAATAAGTGGGCGGGAATTGCTACGGAATTGTTGACGTGGAACTGATTGCCAAATGCCAATTGCCGATTGCCGACTTTTTTCAATCGACAATCGGCAATTGGAAATCGTCAATGACTTTACTGTTCGTCGCTGAACTTGTAACCGATTCCCCAAACGGTCAGGACCATTTGCGGGTTCTCGGGGTTCTCCTCGATCTTGGCGCGCAGCCGATTGATGTGTGAATCGATCGTGCGATCGTAGCCTTCGTAGGAATAGTCCCAGATCTTTTCGAGCAGGTACTTGCGTGGAAACACGCGGCCTGGGTTCGACGCGAACAGACGCAGCAGATCGAATTCTTTCGGCGTCAGCTCAACCTGCCGGTCGCCAATCGTGACCTCGCGCTTGGC
>Ga0196977_1000548_pt1 | contig 19000 bp, 12 predicted proteins | sample S3v_1013CmetaG_FD_148634 | JGI IMG/M metagenome (GOLD analysis project Ga0196977, IMG submission 148634) | Soil microbial communities from Anza Borrego desert, Southern California, United States - S3+v_10-13C | ecosystem: Environmental > Terrestrial > Soil > Desert | place: USA: California...
ATACCGTTACACCGACCGTTCTTTCACAGATCGACGCGATCAAAAACACCAGTCACCCGGGCAGACGCTGGTCAAATCTCTTCGGATTGCTGATTGTCGTAATCGCGGTTTACTGGGCAGCCTGGAAGTTTGCCGAACGTCGACGCGACAGCGCGTTGAATATCAGCAAACAGAAAGCGTTTGCGCTGGTCGGCTCCGCGATCCTGGTTCAAACGGCGTTGATGAAGGTCGGCTTTGCGTTCGGCGACAGCATGGCCGCACGAATGCAGGCGCCATTCGACGATCCGGTTATCTGGAACTTCGCGATCCCGTTCGCTGCCGCGGCGCTGCTGGTCGCGATGCTGGTCGATACGCAACTCGCTTTTTTGACGGGCATGATCACCGCGCTCTTCGCCGGCATGCTGGCGTCCGGCGGAATGCAAAAATCGCTGTTCGCGATGATTTCATGTTCGGCGGCCGTTTATGGAATCGGCCGCTATCGAGAGCGACAGTCCGTTACAATCGCCGGTCTGCTCGTCGGCGCGGTTAATGCAGTGATGGCGGTTGCGCTGCTCGCGTACTCGGGTCAGTCGTTCACGTTCAGGCATTTTCTGCTGGCCATTGGCTGCGGCTTTGCCGGCGGTCTTCTCACCGCAGTCTTCGCGGCAGGCGGACTGCCGATCAATGAATCACTCTTCGGAATCTTGACCGACGTCAAGCTGCTCGAACTTTCAAACGCGGATCTGCCCGTGCTCGGTCAACTCGCGTTGCGCGCTCCGGGAACGAACCAACACTCGCACGCTGTCGGCCAACTAGCCGAAGACGCGTGTCGTGCGGTCGGCGCGAATCCATTGCTGGCGCGAATCGGCGCGTTGTATCACGACATCGGAAAACTCGCGGCGCCTGAATACTTCGTCGAAAACCAGCAAGGCGACAATCCACACGATCGATTACGTCCGTACCAAAGCGCCAAGATCATCACGAGTCACGTGACGTACGGCTCGCGTCTCGCCAAAGAGATCGCGCTGCCGCAGAAAATCGCGGACTTCATCCCGCAACATCACGGTACCCGAACGCTTCATTACTTCCTTCGCAAAGCGCAGGCACAGGCAAAGCCAAACGAGACCGTCGACGAAACTGACTTCCGTTATCCCGGACCAAAACCGCAGTTCAAAGAAGCCGCGATCATGATGCTCGCGGACTCGTGTGAAGCGGCGGCCAGATCTCTCGCGCGTCCCGACCCGGAAAACATCCGGGCGATCGTCGTGAAGATCGTCGATGCTGTTATCAGCGACGGGCAACTTGATGAATGTGACGTGACGTTGCAGGAACTGACTACGATTCGCGAGGCGATGATCAGCGCGCTCACCGCGATCTATCACGCACGTATCGACTATCCGGGTTTCAACCCACCACCAACCGGTCCAGTACCCGCGGGCGATCTCGACAGCGAAGAACGCGGTGTCAGCTACAGCAAGCCTTCCGAAATTCCGATTAGTCGTGGCGGTGAAGTCGAGGACGAAGCCCTGCCACGCAAGGTCGGCAAACGCTAAAACTTCTCTTTCACTTTTTGATAGGTCACTTCCAGCGCTTCCGGAATCACACGCGACTCACCAACCGTAGTCATGAAGTTCGTGTCACCGCTCCAGCGTGGCAGCACGTGAATGTGAATGTGATCCGCGATGCCGGCGCCCGCTGCGGAACCGAGGTTCATTCCCAGGTTGAACCCCGATGGTGAATAAACCTCACGCAGCGCGCGTTGCGATCTCTTCGCCAGATCCATCATCTCGTCCGTAATTTCTTTGGGTACCGAATCAAACTCGCTCGTGTGCAAGTAAGGGACGATCATCAGGTGCCCGGTGATGTACGGATAAAGATTGAGTAACACAAACGCCTGCTCGCCACGATGCAGCACGAAGTTAGACGCGTCCGCGTCCGAATCGGCGGCGATCTTACAAAAGACGCAGCCTTCCGCGTATGAATCAACCCCTGACGCGATGTACTTGGAACGCCAGGGACTCCACAATCTCTGCAATTTTAATTACCTCGCGCGCTGGAAGCTAAAGGATGGGAGGCTGGTGGTTATCGTCGGTCAGTCCGCGTGAGGGGTTTGTTTGTGAAGCCTGAGCGGCTGCATTGTCGTCGTTGATGAGTTCTTTCAGTTCCTTGCCCGGCTTGAAGTAAGGCACACGTTTCGCGGGAATACTGACCGGATCGCCGGTCTTTGGATTCCGGCCGCGCCGCGCGCCGCGCTCACGCACGCGAAAGCTGCCAAAGCCGCGCAATTCGATCTTCTCGCCCTGATTCAAAGTCTCAATGATGCTTTCAAAGACAATTTCGACTAAACGTTCCGCGTCCTTCTTTGTCAGTTCAGCCGCTCGCGCTACGTCTTCGACGAGTTCTGCTTTTGTCATGCATCACCTCGGTTGATTGAAGTAGAAAGTTTTTTAAGTAACGTCTTGATAATAGCGAGGTTATGTTACTCGTACACTATCAGAAAAAGAACTCGTCGGGCAAGACTGTCCCCAAAGTACGTAGATTGTGAGTGGGTGGACGGACTACTCGTTATTCGACTCCGTCTTGAGACCGAAATCCGCCAGCTCGCCCAGCGACGCCATGCCGCCGCCCGCTTCCGAAGAATAGATCTTCGTGTCGACGATCGGTTCGTCCTTGCCGACCGCGCGCGCGGAGAGCCCGATCTTCTTGGTATCGGGATCGATGCGCAGGATTTTGAAATCGAGCTCCTGTCCCAGTTGAACTACGTCCTCCGGCTTCACCACGCGCTCCTCGGAAAGTTCCGAGATGTGGCAGAGACCTTCGAGATTGTCGTCCAGTTCGACGAATGCGCCGAAGTTAGCGAAACGCGCGACCTTGCCGCGAACGACATCACCAGGCTTGTGCTCGGTGGTGAACTTCTCCCAGGCGTTTGGCTCGAGATCCTTGATAGACAACGACAGGCGGCGATTCTCGCTATCGATGCTGGTGATAACCGCATCGATCTCCTGGCCTTTCTTCAATACCTCGCTCGGATGCTTGATGCGGCGCGACCAGGAAATGTCCGAAACGTGCACTAGGCCGTCGACGCCGTCTTCAATCTCGATAAAAGCGCCGAAGTCAGTCAGGTTTCTGACTCGACCGTGAACGCGCGTGCCGACCTGGTAACGCTCGTGCAGCGTCTGCCACGGGTTCTCCTGCACCTGCTTCATGCCGAGACTGATGCGCCGCGCCTTTGGATCGACGCTCAACACTTCAACTTCCACCATGTCGCCGGGATTGACGACTTTGCTCGGATGTTTCACGCGCTTGGACCAGCTCATCTCAGAGACGTGCACCAGTCCTTCAACACCCGGTTCGAGTTCGACAAACGCGCCATAATCGGCAACGCTCGCTACACGTCCGGACATTCTCGTTCCTATCGGGAAACGTTCTTCCACGCTGGACCACGGATCGGGCAGCAATTGTTTGTAGCCTAGCGAGACGCGTTCGCGGTCGCGATCGAACTTCAGCACCTTGACCTGAATGGTGTCGCCAACCTTGAACAACTCATTCGGATTCTGCAAACGGCCCCACGACATGTCGGTGACGTGCAACAGACCATCGACACCGCCGAGGTCCACGAACGCACCGTAGTCAGTCAGGTTCTTGATCTGACCTTCGACGACGATGTCCTCTTCGATCTGCTGAAGAGTTTGATCTTTGCGCCCAGTGTTCTCCTGCTCGATAACAGCTTTGCGAGACAACACCACGTTCGAACGCTTGCGGTTCAGCTTGATAACTTTGGCTTCGATAATCTGGTTGCGCAGACTGTCGAGGTTTCTTACCGGCCTCACGTCAACTTGCGAGCCCGGCAGGAACGCGGCAATGCCATCGATGTCCACGCGCAATCCGCCTTTGATGCGATCGACTACGCGCCCTTTAACACTGGAACCTTCGCGATAGGCCTTCTCGAGGTCATCCCACGCTTTCATGCGAACGGCGTCCGCGCGCGAAAGTACCGGCAAGCCATCGGCAGTTTCCATGCTCTTGACGAGCACTTCGACTTCGTCGCCGGCTTTGACGGTGAGTTGTCCGTTCTCGGTAAACTCCGCCGGGTTAACGATGCCTTCTGACTTGTAACCAAAATCGATAACGACACCGCGCTCACTGAGGCCTACGACAGTGCCACGAACGACTTCGCCTTCTTCGAGCGTCGCTTGTTCTTGTTCGAATTGGTCGAGAAGCTGTCCGAAATCAACGTCGCCACTGGCGCGTGACTCGTCTGCATCATCGACGTCTGTTTGGGTTGCGGTTCCGGTTTGAGAAGTCATCGTTGTTCGTTGCGGCTGAGGCTCCGCCTTGCCGGAAGTGGTTTGGTTGTCGGCCTCGCTGTTATTCAGCTTGGGTTGTTCACTAGACATGCATACTCCTGTAGTCCCCGGGTAAGTCTCAGCGCGTGGGTCGATCATATCGCGCTCACTGGACTGGAACAATCAGCGCAGGTTTTCGCTGACTGGCAGGCAGTGTACAGCGGCCATCAGTACTTTTTGACCTTGGTGTTGTCGGGAGTTGAAGCTGGCGAGGAAGCGAGCCGTTTGGATTTGGATATGTCGAGCTAATTAGTTTCGATACCGCCCTGCCTTTAGTCACCCCGCTTGGTCCGACAAACACCCGCCGCCGATTTCCGGGTAGGGCGGCAATGTACACGGCTGCGAGAGCGCATGTCAAGGCAACAGCGCTCAAGTCCGTGCGAGAAGGAAAGTTGAACTTACTGTGCCGAGGAGAGCACAGCGTTTGTTCGCGGAACTACGTACACGCCCGCGGAGTGTGAACCGACGAACAGCACGTCCTGATCGTGCGGATCAAAAGCCAAAGCCCAGATTCGCTGGCTCGGTAAACCTTTGCCTTTGGGATCGATGCGTGTCCACGTGTCGCCGCCGTCGATGCTGCGGTAAACACCGCCACCAACTTCGCTGATCTGATACGCATTGCCGATAAATATCTCGTCGCCGTTACGCGGATTGACCAGGATGCTGGTGAAGTCGCCGAAAGGAAGATTGCCGCCACGACGCTTCCACGTCTTACCGCCGTCGTGAGACAAGAAGACCGTTTGCTTGGTACCTACATAGACGTTATTCGGCTGCTGCGGATCCTGTACGACCGTGTTCACAGGCATGTCAGTTGGAATGCCCTGAACCTGCTGCCACGTGTTGCCGCTGTCGTGCGAAACGAGAACGCCCGAGCTCGGTGTGCCCACCCAGATGGTTTCGGGATCTTTTAGATTCGTTGAGATACAGGTCGTCCGCGGATCGAAGCTACCGTATGACAGTTTTTGCCAACCCTTGTTTGGATCGAGACTGCGATACAGGCCCGCGTTGGTTGCAGCAAGATAGCCAGGTTGCTGCGTGTCCGTATCGATCGTATGGACCAGCGCATTCACCGCATCCGCAAGGATAACGTTTGCCTTGTCTTGCTCCGCTACACCAGCGCCGCCGACTCCGAGCGCCGCGAGCGTGATCGCATCAAGCTTACCCGTTACCGGCAGGTGCCGATCGGTCTGAAACTTCTTCACTGCTGCGGTTGTTGCCGATCCGGCCCTGCCGTCTGGTTCGCCGAGGTGGTAGCCATTGTTTAGCAGCGCCTGCTGGGCTTGCTGGACTGTTTCTTTGGTAGCTGCGGCCGGGCGACGCTTACGCGCGGTCGTAGCTGGGCGCTTGGCGCCTTTCTTCGTGGTGGTCTTCTTCGCGTCGGGATTGGTCGTCGACCAGACCGGCGCCCACGTCGCACCACGATCGATCGAGCGATAGACGCCAAGATTCGTTCCGAGATAAAGCACGTTGGCGTCGGCGGTGTCCTGGACGATCGCGTAGGTGATCAAACGCGACGGCATGCTGCGCATAGATGGCCGCCACGTCTCGCCGTTGTCGCTGCTGACGAAGAAGAAGCCTCCACCGGTCGCTGTGTTGATGGTCGAAGCGTAAATACGATTCGGCGTTTCGCGATCGGGAAGGATCGCATAAGCGAAACGTCCACTGAACCCGCCGTTACTGGGCGTAAACGTTTTCCCGCCGTCGTTTGAAATCATGATGCCGTAGTTGTTGGTCCCGATGTAGATCATATCGGGACGCGACGGATGTACGGCGATCGAGTTGATCTCGAGTTGCCGCGACGTCGTGACCATCCACGAGTCGGCATCGCCGCCTTTATCTGAACGCCAGAAGCCTTCAGTGGTGCCGGCGAACACGATGCCGGGCACTGATGGGTGTTGCATGATCGCGCGTGTACGGCGCGACTGCGAAGGAATGCCCTGGACCTTGCGCCAGTGATCGCCGCCGTTCTTGCTTTCGTAAATGCCGCTGCACGCGGAGGCAATAACGTGATTCGGATCGCGCGGATCGATGTCGATGGCAAAGATGTCGGAGTCGTCGATCATGCCTTCTCTGATCGACTTCCACGTCTGCCCGCCGTCGGTTGACTTGTATGGCAGCCAGAAGGTGCCGGCGTAGATAGTGTTGGCGGTGCGCGGATCGATTGCTAATGATTCGACGTGCTGCAGGCCGGCGACTTTAGTCGTCGGTAGTTGTTTCCACGTTTCGCCGGCGTCGTCGGAACGAAAGATCGTGTTGTAGGTGCCGGCAATGAGCGTGTCGGGATTCGCCTCAGACTGCGCGAGCGAGTGGAGCGCTTCGTTTTTCAACTGTGCGCTCTCTTTCCAGGTAACGCCGCCGTCAGTCGATTTGAAGAACCCGCCAGGCTGATCGTGACGGTGAGCGCCTACATAAATGACCTTCGAATTACGTGGGTCGACGATGATGTTGTCGATGAAAACTCTGGGTTTGCCGAAGTTGTAGAGCAGTTGCCACTGGTGTCCGGCGTCAGCGGACGTATAGATCTGCCCGTCGAGCGTGCCAAAGTAAAAACGGTCGGGATTTCCCGGATCCACGACGAGGCCGCGAACGTCGCCTCCCGGAGGGCCCGTAGTGCGCCAGTCAGTCGAATAAACCGTGGGATCGGTTGCGTCGTCATCCGCGCGAGCGCCGGCGACTTGTAGCGGAACACAGAGGGAAAAACAGAGGCAGAGAAGCGCAAAGATCAAGAGGGGGAGCCGCACAGCAAATATTTTCATCGTTATCTCATCCAGGGTTTCCAACTATTGGAGCACGTCGCTCACCTGCTCCATAGTTTATTACAGTTTCATTGCTTTGTGTCCGAAAAGCTGGGGGAAGCGCCGCGCAAAGCGAGGCCAAGCGACGATAGGATGCGGCGGCGACAAGCGCCCGTTGCACTTTGCGTGCTGTTTGATGGACGCAATAGCAAACGGGCGATGCTCCGAAGAACATCGCCCGTTTGTAAAAGGTTTGGCTAGCTTTGAGCTAACCAAGCCGCTAGTTATTCCTCGTCACCACGACGTCGGCGCGGAGCACGTCGTCTCCTGCATTCCGGACATGGCTCGATGGCGCCCGAAGTATCAGCCGCTGGTGCAGTTGCGCCTGACGGCACAATCCAGAGCTGAACTGTCAGGTCTGAACGGCAACCACCATCGACGACCGTGATGCGTCCAGCTTCGATTCCGCGCGTATTGACGAGATAGTCCTTAGCACGGTCTCCACGTTGTTGACCTTCACCGGTGCATGTTCCGTACACGATGATCGTGCCGGTGGCGGTTGGGTCGTTCTGGAGTTGGATCGCGTAGTTGTCGAGTCTGGCCTTCTCATCATTGAAGCGGATGTTGCCATACTCGTCGAACTTCGACGGCTGTGCCGGCGGCGTTCTGATGTTCGTGGTGCAGGACGCTGTCGTACCCGTGCAGCTCGGATCCGCGCCGCCAATACTGGCGGTAGCAGTTACGGGCTGACCAGCGAGACCGGCGGTATCGACCGTAATGGTCGAGGTTCCCTGACCGCTGCTGATGGTACCAGCCGACACTGACCAGTTGTAGGTAACGGTTGCACCTGTGTCACCACCGGATACGCTGGCGGTAAAGGTGATCGACTCACCAGGTCCAACATCGCTCGGGCAGGTCACGGAAACAACCGGGCACGGCGGTGGCGGTTTCACACAGTTCGTGCAGTCAGCGACCGTAACAGTCGCGGAACTGGTGGCTGTGTGTCCCGGATTACCGTCGTTGACTTCAACGGAGGCTGTGTAAGTGCCGTTGGCCACTCCACTGAGGTCCCAGGTTACCGAGCGGCCTTCACCGGTTAAACGTCCACCAGTTACCGACCAGGTATAGAGTATCTGATCGTTCTCCGGGTCAGTTGCATTCGCGGTCAAAGTCACTTCGTTAGCGGTCGGCGTGCAGTCTGAAGAGCTTGTTCCCTCCGGACAGGGCCGCAGGATGGAGCTCATTGAAGCTGTTGCCGAAACCGTTGGCGGCTGGTTTATAACCGGTGCCGTCCTGGCGTTACGCCGTCCGATAAAGAACTGCGCGATAAAGCCGTTCGGCTCGTCTGAGAAATTGAAACCAATCGGGAAACCCTGCGAAGTCACCGCACGGGTGGTTGCCGGGATCACCACGACCGATGAGCCGCCTGGAGGCCGGCCAACTACTCTAACGTTAGTGACCTGGTTGATATCAATATTGAAATCAGTCGGCTCGAAGTGGTCCATGTCCTGCTGGTTCAGGTGCCGGCGATAAGCGAGACCGAAACCAAACCAGCGACGCGGATAGATCTTGATGCCACCGAGCGCTTCGACTGGATTGTTGCTGAATGCGTTCGGCGTGCGTCCACCAACGTAGGTGGTCGACCTAACTTCGATTACAGGTTGGAAGTGCTCGTTGATCGGGAAATCGAAACCGATGCCGGCGAGAAACTCATCCGGACGGTCCAACAACACGAAGTCACCATCAAGGCCCTTCGGATTGCTGTTCAGGATGTATCCGCCGTTAGCCGAAACATTCACGTGCTTGCCGAGACGGCCATCGACGACGCCGATCAGACCGAAGTCTCCAATGTCGCCACCCGGGCCTGCGCCACGCTGCATCTGATTAAAGCCTGAGAAATCGTCAGCCTTGTCTGGATACCAGCGATAGAACGGAATCAACGCGACTCCGAGCGGATTGTTCGGCCCGGTGAAACGAATCTTCGCGCCCACCACGAAATTGTTGAAACTGCTCTCACCATACAGCCGGTTCACAAACGGTGCATCCGGCAGGTAAGAGGGCGCCACCGTAAACGTAAGTGGCACGGTAATCGGGAGCGACAACACCGTGGCCGGCAACGTCGTCGTCGCCAGCACGACACCAGGCAGGATGCTTCCTACCGGTGAACCGATTCCCGGGAAGTTGTCAGCCGGACCAAAAGTTCCGCTGTTAGGCTGACTAACGCCTGGACCAAGCAGAGCGTTGAAGCCCGGGAAGCCAAACTGCTGACCAATCTGGCCAGCAGTCAGACCAAACGTTCCGGCTGAACCGCCAACGAATGGAAACTGCACGAACGGCTGGTTGTTCGTCGGACGAAACACTGCCGTGCCCGCCAGCGTGCCTACGTTCGAACCCGACGGCGACAGCACTATTGCTGGTCCACTGCACAGGGTCGTACCGCAGAAGAGCTGCGAGTTCGGCAGGTAGAAGCTGGAAAGATTCTGCGGAGCGTTGACCTTAATTCCGCGATAGCCGTTAGTCTTGAAGAAAACCTCCAAGTGGTCGTTGAGGCCGACGTTGAAGCTCAGCGGAACGTCGACGATGTCGACATTCCCCGGATCACGATCGTAGTTGCTGTAAGCAATGCTGAACGTGAACTCGCCGCGACGCAGCGTTGAGCCGTCGTAAATAGTAAAAAGCCCGGTTGGCCCACCTTCGGGACCACCGGTGCCAACCGCCGGGGACTGATTGCGCGGGTCGTCAGGCGACCTCAAAGTCTGTGCTGATACTGCGGCACACAGCACCAACGATACGAGCGCAGCTAAAAGCGCCCTAGTTGCGAGTCTCATCGCATTCCTCCTGCGAAATGAGTAATAAGAATTCGATGCAATCGTGCCGCCGTACCAACAAGTACGAAAACACCTTGTCGCCCCGGAGGCCCCAACTACACTTTGTCAAAACTTAACCGCTTGGACCACTAGGCCCAGCGGCGACGCTCGGACTGCGATGCAAACAGAATACTTCGGCCTTTCTCGCAGTACTCCATCTTCACTAATACGCTATACCCGAGTGACTACAGAACTTGGTTCACTTATAGAAAATGAACTACCCCTTGTCAATGATTTCGTCCCTCAAACCTGTCGCGCAAATATTGAGAAATCTTAACGCTGGTCCGAGTCGTAAACCCTGCCAGACCATACTCTACCTTAAAACCGAAATCAAGCCTTTTTCACTATTTAGCGCAGATCAGTTTATGTTTTTTCGGTCACGCATAGATGCCTCTCATGCGTGTGTCATAGGCCACGCGGTCTATCGCCAACATGTATGCCGCGGTCCTTGTATCGACCGAGTGTGCATCCGCGTAACGACACAGATCATTGAAGCTCGCGACCATCTTGTGCGAGAGTCTTTCGTTCACTACATCCTCGGGCCAGAAGTATCCCATGCGGTCCTGCACCCACTCGAAGTAAGAGACAGTCACGCCACCCGCATTCGCCAGAATGTCAGGGACCACGAAGATGCCTTTTTGGTGAAGTATTTCATCTGCTGACGCAGTTGTCGGCCCATTCGCGCCTTCAGCGAGCACTTTGCACTTCAACTTATCGGCATTCTGAGAAGTGATCTGGTTCTCGGTCGCCGCAGGCACCAGCACGTCGCAATCAAGCTCGAGCAGTTCCTGATTGTTCACAAACTCCACACCTTCATAACCCTCAAACGAGCGCGTGGTCCGCAGGTACTGCAACGCAGTGGGGATATCGATCCCGTTCGGGTTGTAAATCCCGCCATGAATGTCCGATATTGCTACAACCTTGTAACCGGCCTCATGCATCAACTGCGCGCCGATACCGCCCACATTTCCCGAGCCTTGAACCACCACCCGCGTCTCGGACGGCGTCATTTTGAAGCGCTTGATGGCTTCGTTGACAACAAACAGTATGCCGCGGCCCGTCGCTTCTCGCCGGCCCGACGATCCGCCAAGGTCGATCGGTTTGCCGGTCACGACCGCCGTCACCGTATGCCGCGCGTGCATCGAGTAGGTGTCCATGATCCACGCCATGGTCTGTTCGTTCGTGTTCATGTCCGGCGCCGGCACGTCCTTTTCCGGTCCGATGAAGTCGAGCAACTCAGCCGCGTAGCGACGAGTCATGCGCTCCAGTTCACCGGTAGACATCTGTTGTGGGTCGCAAATGATGCCCCCTTTCGCCCCACCGAACGGGACGTTCACGACCGCACATTTCCACGTCATCCACGCCGCGAGCGCACGTACTTCGTCGAGACTGACGTCAGGCGCGTAACGAATGCCGCCTTTTGCTGGTCCACGCGCGAAGTTATGCTGCACGCGATAACCCTCGAAGACTTGAATGCGACCGGAATCCATGCGCGTCGGGATGTAAACCTTCAACTCGCGATTGGGAACTCTCAACACGGCGTAAAGATCGGGATCGAGGTTCAATAACTGCGCCGCGCGATCGAAACGCGACATCATCGACTCAAACGGGTTGTCTTCTTTTATCTGGCGAATGTCATCGACGTACGTCGTGCTATACATGCTAGCCATAAAGCCCTCTCATTTAGGCAAGACTTCGTTCATCGACCCACTGCGAAATCCCTGCAGGTCCAAAGTCACATATTTAAAGCCCAACTCCCGAAAACGCGCCGCCAGTTGCTCGATTACGTCTCTTTTCAACACGCGGTCCAACTCCGCCGGCGCAATCTCCAAGCGGACCAGCGTGTCGTGATGGCGCACGCGAAACTCTCTGAAACCAAACTCCCGCAAAATCTCTTCACCACGATCGACTTTACTCAGCCGCTCGATCGTGACCGTAGTCCCATACGCAATTCGCGACGAGAGACACGGACTGGCCGGTTTGTCCCACGTCGGCAACCCGGCGCGCTGGCTAAACTCGCGCACTTCGCTCTTGCTCATCCCAACCTCGATCAGCGGACTACGCACAGCGTGTTGCTTTGCAGCCTGGCGTCCGGGTCGAAAGTCGTCGAGGTCATCGGTGGTTGAACCATCGACAATACACTCAATGCCGCGATTTACCGCGATCGCTTCGAGTTTTCCGTACAGTTCGTCCTTGCAGAAGTAACAACGGTCCGCGTTGTTAGCGCGGTAACTCGGGTTCTCCAACTCTTCGGTCTGAATTATTTCGTGCTGAAAACCAAACTCTCTGATAACGCGCTCCATCTCGGCGCGCTGGTATGAAGGCAAGCTGGCTGACTCGCCAGTGATGCAGATCGCCCGTGGTCCGAGTTCAGCATGCGCAACGTAAGCAACGTAACTGCTATCCACGCCACCTGAGTAAGCAACGATCACCGAACCGAGCTTACGAAAAATCTCGCGCAGCTTCTGTTCCTTAAGAGTCGCACACTCGTGTGTCTCTTCTTCTTTGTGCAGGAGATTTTGCATTGAGTGGCCGCATGTTAGCTCATGCGCGAACGGCAAGGCAAACACGCTTTGTCTGCGAGTTGTGCTTTTTGTGCTAACCCGGAAATGCTAGTATCAGAACCTCCCCGGACTTGTTTCGATGCGCAAATCAACCCGGAGCAAATTCCTCCCGACGGCGAGCTGCATTTTGCTGCTGGCGTTGAGCGCTGCTGCGCCGCTTCGCGCACAGACAGAAGAAGCTTTCGGCGATGATGCGACCGATCCTGTGCGACTGTTCGAACGCGGCCAAGCCGCTCACGCGCGCGGCGAATTGGAAAAGGCACTCGGCTACTACGAACAGGCACTCAAAGTCCGTCCCGAATTTCCCGAAGCACAATTTCAACGCGGCAACGCACTCGCTGCGCTCGAAAAATTTGACGAAGCCGAAACAGCCCTGCGCACCGCCATCTCGCTGAAGAAAAACTGGGCACTTCCCTACTCGGCACTCGGCGCTTTGCAGATGCGCCGCAATCGCGATGCGGAAGCCGAGCAGGCATTTCGCCAGGCACTCACGATCGACAAACAAGACGGACTCGCACTGCGGATGCTTGCAGACATCCGTCTGCGCGCCGGCGACTCAAAAGAAGCACTCGATCTCGCCACCCGCGCGACTGCCATTCCCGAAGCTCCTGCATCTGCATGGGTCGCACTCGCACTCGCACAAAACGCAAACGGCGACAAGACTGGCGCGAAGACAACTCTCAACCGGGTACTTGAAGAAGAGCCACGAAATATTGCTGCGCTGCTCGAACGCGCGGAGTTGTTCGCCGGTGAAAAACAGTTCGACGCAGCACTCGACGATCTAACCACAGCCGCAAAAGTAAAACCGGGAGACAAAGTCATTGCTGCGCGTCTTGCGGACACGTATCAAAAAGCAGGCAAACCGGAAGAAGCTCTGGCCGTAGCGAAAGCAGCGGGTCTCGAAGTGCCAAAAGCCGCTAATCCCGACGGCGTCACAGGCACGCCGGAAGAGATCGAAGCCGCAAACAGCACCGACGTAGCCGTCTCTCGCAAGGCGCTCGAAAAGTTGCTCGAAAAAAACCCGCGCAACGCGATGCTGCTTGCGCGTCTTGGTGCTTCATATCGTACCGACAACCCGGCACAATCACTCGAATATTATCGCCAGGCCGCGCAAATCAAACCGGAGTCCGCGGAATACGCGCTCGGCTACGCGGCCGCGCTCGTACAAGCACGTCGCTTTCCCGAAGCTGTGGCGATCTTGAAACAGGTCGTACGTGCTGACCCGCAAAATTATGCGGCGCATGCAAATCTGGCGACGGCGTTGTACGAGTCGAAGCGCTACGCTGAAGCGGTACCGGAGTATGAATGGATCCTCGCGGCTAAACCCGAAATCGCAGTGGCCCATTATTTCATTGCCACGGCGCATGATTATCTTGGAGAATACCCGCAAGCACTCGCGTCCTATGAGAAGTTTCTGGCCGCTGCTGCCGCCGGCACGAATCAACTCGAGATCGATAAAGTCAAACTGCGTTTGCCGAGTCTCCGCCGGCAAATTCAATTAGGAGAGGGCGCAAAGAAAAAGCCCTGAACGCATGTCGTCGGAATTACAGCGCACGCTTATCTTATCCACCACGGTTTTCCTGCTGGCGTTTGTTTGTCTTCCGTCCGTGCGCGCGCAAAGCCAGCAGCCGCAGCCGCAAGCAACGCCGCTTCCCGCCCCGCCGCCGCTCAAAATGATCACCAAAGAAGAGCGGGCGCAACTCGAGCAAACAAAAGATCAAAAGGATCGCTTGAAGCTGACGATCGAACTCGCAGTCGCGCATCTTACGCGCGCCGAACAACTAACGATGCAGACCGAATACCAGAAAGCATCGGAAGAAGTCGGCTCGTATCACGCACTGATCGAAAATTCGCTCGACGTTTTGGGCGCGCTCAAACAAGACAGCGGCAAGACTCGCGATCTTTATAAACGACTGGAGATGGCGCTCCGCGCGCATGGTCCACGTTTAACTGCCATGCGTCGTGTCACGCCGCTCGAGTTTGCGGTTTGGATCAAAAAGGTGGAAGACTTCGCTCGCGACGGCCGGACCGAAGCGCTCAACTCGTTCTACGGCCACACCGTCTTGCGTGAGCCGCAGAAGACGCCGGATAAGCCTGACGACAAACCTAAGGAAATCCCAACTCCGACGCCCAAAAGTAAACAACAATGATCGTTCACAAACTCTCTGTCCTCTTGTTTCTTGGTGCAATGTTGTTCGCGTCGACCGCGGCTGCCCAGCACCGCGATCACCTGACGCCGCAGGAAGTCGATTTGGTAAAGGAAGCGCAGATGCTCGACAAACGCATCGACGTTTTCATCAAGGCTACTGATCGGCGCTTGTTCGTGTTGAAGGGTGGCACGGCGGCCACGGCGCCGAATGCCAAACAGTTCAAGAAAGACGCGGAGAAGTGGGGCGAACTCCCGACCGGTTCGCGCGCGGAGTTGGTGTCGGACATCGCGCGTATTCTCGACGAAGCGATCACTAACATCGACGACGTCAGTTCGCGTGACGAACGAAATCCGTTGATTGGGAAGTCACTGCGCAAGTTGGCGACGGCAGTGAACACGATCATGACCGAGCTCAAACCGATGAGTGTCGAGGCCAAGAGCGACGCCGAGATCGCGAGTTTCGAATTACTGAACGAAGACGCTAAATCAATCCTCGAAGCCGTCACAAAGCTTCCGCCTGAAGTTGACAAGAAAGCAAAAGCGAAGAACAAGTAACTCTTTCGAACAAGTACTGTCTCGAACCAAGTGGCGCTCTGTTGTCTCTAATCCGGTTTTCCCTTGGCTCTAATCTCTTCCCTCTCTCAACGTTCGCGTAGCGCGCTTCACGGCTTCAACTATTCTCTCCAACCCTTCCTTCGCATTCGCGCCGCTACGATCGTCAAGCCCCTGCCGAAAATCCGTCAGCGGTTGCGCCGCGTAACCTGTGAAAATCCCAGGCGCGTAGATCTGGTGCTTGTACCACGCACGCCCGCGCAAACCGCGCTGATCGATAAACTGTCGTTCGGCATTCATTAGCGCATCGTTGATGCGCGCGAGCCTGGCGCGGTTTCCGTCTTGAATCGCGTCCTGACGCGCTTTCTCAGTTCGCTCTGCCTCTCTCGCAAAGTCATCAATCGCCGCCAGCATCGGCTTATCGTCAAACTCCGTTGTAAGCTTGCGCCAACCCGCGACCCTCAGCGCGTCGCGAAAGAACGCGCGTATCTCATTCGCGTAGTCCGTGTAGTCAAACGACAAACCATCCGCATCCGCGAGACGCAGCGCGAGTGTGCCCCAAATTTGCGCCGCGGCTACGTGATAGACAAAACCCGGATCGCCAAAGTGGTCCATCCAGTAGAACGAATCGTACGCCGAGTGGTAGACGCCGTAATCGCCGCCGAAGCCCATGTCAGTCGAAGCGATCCCGAGATGTTGGAGAAACGGTGTGTAGTCTGAACCGGAACCGAGTGCTCCGATACGCGCTTCACCGCTCGTGTTTTTTTCTTCTTCGGAGCGTCCTTCGCGAGACTGCTCCTGCCATTGCTGGTAAACACTCTTCCCCGACTTTGGATCCTTAACGTCGCGCGTCACCGCCCGCATCAGTTTCCACAACGACGGCACACTCGACGCACCAAACTGATTGCCCGAAACTGCCGCGTCAAGATTCAGATACGCAACGGCTTTTTCTTTCAACTCACCGGCCAGGTCTTCGGCCCACTCGGTCGAACCGATCAAGCCATACTCTTCCGCGTCCCAACTGCATAGAACGATCGTGCGGCGCGGTTTCCAACCTTGCTTCAACAACTCACCGATACCGCGGCCCACTTCGAGCATCGCCGACGTGCCGCTGTTCGGATCGACCGCGCCAAACACCCACGCGTCACGATGGTTACCGAGCACGATCCAGCGATTCGGCTCAGTACTTCCTTCAATGCGCGCAACCACGTTCCAGATCGGACGGATCTTGTAATCCATGTCCGTCTTCAAACGAACCTTCACATCGTCTGTGCCGCCGACGTGATACGCGAACGGCAGTCCGCCTTGAAAACCACGCGGCCGCACTGGTCCCTTCAACGGCGCGATGATCTGTTTCGCAACGTCGTAAGCAATCGGCTGGACCGGGATGCGCGTGAGATCAGTCGCTTCTTCCGGTTTCAAACGCGGCACGCCATCAATCGCCGGCCGTCCCGGCGTTAGCGGATCGCCCGGATATTCAAACAGGTACTGGACCGAACCACGTTGGCCCGAGGCAACGGGACGCCATGGTCCTTTCGGATAGACGTCGCCCTGCATGTAACCATCGTCAGCAGGATCGGAATAGATGATGCAGCCAATCGCGCCGTGGTCCTGTGCAACCTTTGCTTTCACGCCGCGAAACGAATTGCCGTAGCGCACGATCACGATCTTGCCTTTGACGTCGACGCCGGCTTTCTTCAACTCTTCATAATCGGGCGGCAGACCATAATTCGCGTAAACCACCGGCGCGGTTACGTCGCCGCTCGCGGCGTAGCCATTGAACAGCGGCGTGATCTTCGGGTGTGACGACGTCGGATCGCGGGGCACCACGGCTTCGCTGGTGCTCAGCTTTTGCCGTTTCTTAGTGATCAATTCGAGCACCGGCGGCGTATTCGGATAGTTGAGCCAAACGTCATACTGTTTGAGCTCCGCCTCGATCCCGTAACTACGCAACTGATCGCGCACGTAAACCGCGGTCGCGTAGTCTTCTTTACTGCCGGCGATGTGCGGCTCGAGTGTCAGCCGGCGCAAGTGTTCGCGGGCTGATTTCGGCGACGGCACCGCGCGAAACACTTCTTCCCAGCGGCGCTGGGCCACCGCGCGTTCGGCGCTGAAACCATCGATCGGGGCGGTTTGTGCGAAAGCAGGTGACGCGACTAGAAATATTTGAAGTAGAAGGATTAGAAAGGTTCTCATAGTACAATGCGATTGAGTCTGCATCGAAAGGAAGCTGATTAATGGACAGTCGTTATTACCCAAACGTCGAGATAGATGTCCCACAACTGACTACCGAACTGCGAAGTCTTTTTGACAGCGAGTTTGAAGTGCAGACTTTCCAGGTCTCGACCACGAGCATCGTCCAGGCGCGGAAGTCGAACACGCTGCGCGACCTGACCGGGCTCTCATCGGCGTTAACGATCAAGATCACGCCCGAGTCTGGCGGCACACGCGTTGAGATTGGCATGCAGAAGTGGTTCGACAAGGCTGCAGTCGCTGCCGTCGGCGCGATCGTCTTTGCCCCGCTGTTGGCGTTGGCGGCGCTCGGCGCCTACTGGCAATACAAACTTACAGAAGACGCTTGGAAGATAATCGAAGATCACATCGCGCGCAAAGCGGGCGGCTACGTACCACCGCTTCCGGGCCGTTGCGGCACCTGCGGCGCAGCGAATTCTGTAGGTTCGGATTTCTGTTCCTCATGCGGCGCCAACCTGCGTGTCGGACGCAATTGTCCATCCTGCGGCGTCGCCCAGAAAGACATCTCCGCACGTTTCTGTAATCGCTGCGGAACCGCACTCGGCGGATGACTTAATCATGTCGTAGCGCGCGCACCGGATCGATGCGTGCTGCTCTCGAGGCGGGATATAAGGCAGCGGCGATGGAGATGATCAAAGCAAAAAGGATGGCGCCGATTGTGAGATATGGCGGCAGGTCAAAGAAATCGATGAACGAAGCGCCCTGCGGTTTGAGAATCAAACGATAGGCCAAACGGTTCGCGAGCGTGTCGATTCCCCACGCCAAGAGCACTCCGATCACACCTCCAGTGACACCGATCACCGCCGCTTCAACGAAGAAGATCAACTTGATCTCTCGGTCTTCCGCGCCGATCGCCTTCATAATGCCGATCTCGCGAGTGCGTTCGAGAATCGACATGATCATCGTGTTGGCGATGCCGAACGAAGCGACCAGCAGCGAGATGCCGCCAAGCAGTCCCAACACGGAGTCGATGATCAGAAACACCGTGCGGATCTGATCCAACTCGTCGACGATCGAAAAACTGCCGAATCCGAGCTCCGTGATCTTTTGCCGCACCTGCTGAAGTTTCACCGGATCGCTTACTCGCACCACCGCGGAGTCGTAACCTTCACTCTGCTCTTCGCCAAGATTCCCACCGCGACGCGCCAACGCGAGCGCCACCTGGCTCATCGGCGTACGATGGCTGGTGGCCCAATCGTGGGCCATCTGTAGAGGAATATAGATTCCAGCGCTGGGCATCATGCCCCGCATGCCGCCCTGGCCGGCGCCTTCCCTGATCTCGGTGCTCAACACTCCGGCGATCCGAAACGTTTTCGTCTCAACATCGGGAGCTGACTCGTCCAGTCCGGGATCGTCCAGGGGAATACCGAAGAAGTTCGGAGTCTCTTCCTCTTCTTCACTCGTGTTTTCCGACGTCTTATCGGACTGCGGAGCCAGCAACTCGATTGTTTTGCCAACGGCATCCGCAGGCTTCTCATAACCGTAGTCGCGAAGAAAGCGCTCCGACACAACCGCCTCATCAGCGGCCGGCGACGAGATCATTTTTCCCGCAGAG
>Ga0196977_1000550_pt1 | contig 18886 bp, 20 predicted proteins | sample S3v_1013CmetaG_FD_148634 | JGI IMG/M metagenome (GOLD analysis project Ga0196977, IMG submission 148634) | Soil microbial communities from Anza Borrego desert, Southern California, United States - S3+v_10-13C | ecosystem: Environmental > Terrestrial > Soil > Desert | place: USA: California...
GCGACCGAGTGGGGCGCGGACGCGCTGCAGCTCTCGGTGTTCAGCGAGAACTTCGGCGCCCAGCGGTTCTACCACCGCTATGGCTTCGAGTATGTTGCCGACATCGATTTCTGGGTCGGCAACCACCGCGACGACGAATTCCTCTACGAGAAGGCGCTCTAGCCCGCGGGACCGCGCACCTGGGGCTGGGTGAGGATGTTGCGGTTGGCGGCGCCGAGATCGCCGGCGGCGATCTGGATGCCGAGGCGCTCCTTGTCGTTGGCGCGGAAGAAGGTCTCGGCTTTCTCGATCTCCTCCTCGCTCAGGCCCATCTTCTCGAGCGCCATCCGCGCCATTCGCAGCGCCGATTCGAGCACCTCGCGCACCACGTATTCGGCGGGCGTGTCGCTCAGCTTCATCACGCTGCGGCGGTCGTAGCCGCGGACGTAGATCGCCGCGTTCGGGAACGCCTTGTGCACCGCGTGGACCAGCTCGGGCTCGATCTGGTCGCCGTCGATGCAGAACAGGATCAACTCGGCGTCGGCCGCGCCGGCCTGCCGCAGCAGGTCGAGCCGCGTCCCGTCGCCGAAATAGACCTTGGCGCCGAAGCGCTCGGCGACGTCGATCATCTCGACGTCGGAGTCGATAAGGGTGACCGAGATGCCCCCCGCCATCAGCGTCTGCGCCACCGTCTGCCCGAACCGGCCGTAACCGATGACGAGCGCGCCGGCGACCTGGTCCGACGGCCCCTCGCGTTCCTCGTCCACGGCCGGGTCGCGGCGGATGCGCCGCGTCAGCATCATGAGGAACGGCGTCGTCGCCATCGACAGCGTCACCACCGCGCCGAACAGGCTCGCCGCCTCCTCGCCGATCAGCAAGGCCTCGCGCGCCTGGGCGAACAGCACGAAGCCGAACTCGCCGCCCTGGCTGAGCAGCAGCCCGAGCGCCAGCGCACGGCGCCACGGCATGCGGAAGGCCCGCCCGAGCGCGAAGATCACCGTCGCCTTGGTGGCGATCAGCGCCAGCGCCATGCCGAACACGAACAGCGGCCGCTCGGCGATCGCGCCGAGGTCGAGCAGCATGCCGACGGCGAGGAAGAACAGGCCGAGGAGGATCGAGCGAAACGGCTCGACGTCGGCCTCGAGCTCGTGGCGGTACGGCGAATCGGCCAGCATCACCCCGGCGACGAACGCGCCGAGCGCGGTCGACAGGCCTAGCCACTGCATCACCGCGGCTGCGGCGACGACGGTGAACAGCGCCGCGACGATGAACATCTCGCGCTCGCCGAGCCCGCCGATCAGCGCGAACAGCGGGCGGATGACGAAGCGCCCGGCGGCGATCAGGCCGGCGATGGCGGCGAGCGTCAGCAGCACCAGCTGCCACCCCGGCGGCCCGGCCTGGTCGGCCGGATTGCGGCTCAGCGCGGCGACGATGGTGATCAGCGGGATGATCGACAGGTCCTGGAACAAGAGGATCGCGAAGGCGCGCTCACCGAACGGCGTGCGCAGCCGCCCGGCCGATTGCAGCATCGGCAGCACCTGGGCGGTCGACGACAGCGCCAGCGGCAGTCCGAGCGCCAGCGCGGCGGCGGGCGAGAAACCGGTGAGCAGCAGGATCACCCCGGTCACCGCCAGCCCGCACAGCACGACCTGCAGCAACCCGAGCCCGAAAATCTCGCGCTTCATGCGCCACAGCCGCGCCGGGTTCAGCTCGAGCCCGACGATGAACAGCAGCAGCACGATGCCGAGCTCGCCGATGCCGCTCATCTCCTCGGCGTCGCCGACGAGGCCCAGCACGTGCGGCCCCACGACCGCGCCGGCGACGAGATAGCCGAGCGTGGCGCCGAGCCCGAAGCGGCGGAACAGCAGCACGAAGGTGAGCGCGAAGCCGAGCAGCAGGAACCCGTCGCGCAGCACCAGCCCGGCCCCGGAATGCTCCATCACGCCTCCCGCTCGATCTTCGTCATGCTCTCTAGGCACTCGCGGCGATTATGGAAGCGCCGCTGCTGGACCTGCGGCGTGGACACGCTATCGTTCGAGCCAAAGCAACCGAGGAGAGGCAGCATGTGCGAACGGGACCAGCTGGCCGGGATCGACCGCAGCGGCGTGAGCCGGCGGCAATTCGCGGCGATGAGCGCGATGGCGACGCTCGCCGCCTGCACGACGGTGGAATCGGAGGCGGTCGGCGGGCTGACCGAAAGCGACGTCAGCTTCGCCGCGCCGGGCGGGACGATGGACGGCTTCTTCGTCCATCCCGCTTCCGGCGAGCACCCGGCGGTGATCATGTGGCCCGACATCGCCGGCCTGCGCGACGCTTTCAAGACGATGGCCCGGCGCCTCGCCGCGTCGGGCTATGCCGTGCTCGTGCCCAATCCGTTCTACCGCAGCGCCCCCGCGCCGCAGTTCGCCGACTTCGAGGCCTTCCGCGCCGGCGGGGGCTTCCAGAAGGTCGGCCCGTGGATGGCGCAGAACACCCCCGCCGCAGTCGCCGAGACGACTGGCGCGGTGGTCGCCTGGCTCGATGCGCAGGCCCCGGTCGATAGCGGGAGGGGCGTCGGCGTGCAGGGCTATTGCATGAGCGGGCCGTGGACCATCCGCGGCGCCGCGGCGGTGCCGAGCCGGATCAAGGCCGCGGCCTCGTTCCACGGCGGCGGCCTCGTCGGCGACGCGCCCGACAGTCCCGACAAGCTGCTCGCGCAAAGCCGCGCCAGCCACCTTATCGCCATCGCCAAGAACGACGACGCGCAGAACCCGACGCACAAGGACATCCTCAAGCAGGCGGCGGCTGCCGCGGGCCGCCCGGCCGAGATCGAGGTCTACCAGGGCGACCACGGCTGGACCGTGCCCGACAGCCCGGTCTACAACCAGGCCGAGGCCGACCGCGCGTGGAGCCGGCTGCTGGCGCTGTACGAGGGCGCGCTCTAGCGAAATCAGCGCGATCATGGGGGACGCTACAAGCGAGTGCGACGTGCTGATCGTCGGCGGCAGCCTGGTCGGGCTGTCGGCGGCGGCGTTCCTCGGCTGGCACGGGATCGCCGCGCAGGTCGTCGAGAAGCACGCCGGCACCTCGATCCACCCGCGCGCCGGGTATTTCCACATCGGCACGATGGAGGCCTATCGCCGCATCGGGCTCGAGCCGGCGATCCTCGAGGCGAGCCACCAGCAGTTCGGCCCCGATGGCGGGATCAACCTCGTCGAATCGCTCGCCGGGCGCGAGCTGGCGCAGTTCGTCCCCAGCATCAATGCCGGGGTCGAGCCGTACACGCCGTGCAAGCGCTTCTTCATGACCCAGCAGAGCCTCGAGCCGCTGCTGCACGACCGCGCCGCCGAGCTCGGCGCCGACCTCCATTACCGCACCGAGCTGGTGAGCTTCTCGCAAGATTCCGGCGAAGTCACCGCGCAAGTGCGCGAGCTCGACACCGGCGCCGTGCGCGACATCCGCGCGCGCTACATGATCGCCGCCGACGGCAACCGCAGCCCCGTGCGCCAGGCGCTCGGCATCGGCGTAAGCGGGCCGGGCTGGCTGTCGGACAGCATCACGATCTACTTCAGGGCCGACTGCCGTCCATGGCTCGAAGGGCGCCGGATGGGCGTGATCTACGTCAAGAATGCTGACCAGCGCGGATTCTTCCGCTTCGAGGCCGGCGACACGCGCGGGTTCCTGGTGGTCAACACGCTCGGCGACCTGTCGCTGCCCGGGGCCAAGACGGTCGCCGACGACACGTCGCCCGAGCGCGCCATCGCGCTGGTCCGCTCGGCCGTGGGGGTGCCGGACCTCGCGGTCGAGATCGAGGACGTCGCCACCTGGCGCGCCGAGGCGGTCTGCGCCGAGGGCTATGGCCGCGGCCGCGTGTTCCTCGCCGGTGACGCCGCCCACGTGGTCCCGCCGACGGGCGGCTTCGGCGGGAACACCGGAGTGCAGGACGCGGCCAACCTGGCCTGGAAGCTGGCGATGGTGCTCAAAGGCGAGGCCGGCGAGGCGCTGCTCGGCAGCTACGAGGCCGAGCGTCTCCCGGTCGCGCGGCTAATCGTCGAGCAGGCCTACGCGCGCTACATCCGCCGCGTCGTGCCCGAGGAGATCGCGCCTGACACGCCCGAAATGCGCGACGAGCTGACGATGGAGATCGGCCAGTTCTACCGCTCGGACGCGGTGATCGGCGGGCGCCCGTCAGGCGAGCTGGCCTGCGTCCATCCCGACGAGACGCGCGGCCATCCCGGCAGCCGTGTTCCCCATGCCTGGCTCGGCGAAGGTGCCTCGACGATCGACTGCGCGGCCAACGGGTTCGCCCTGCTGACCGCGCCGGATGCGCAACGATGGCGCGACGCGGCTGCCGGGCTGACCGGGCTGCCGCTGGAGCTCGTCAAGCTCGATGGCGATTCGGCGGCGCGCGGCGGCATCGGGCAGTCGGGCGCGCTGCTCGCGCGTCCCGACGGATTCGTCGCGTGGCGCACGGCCGACGACGCCGAAGCCTCGGCCGAGACGCTGGGCGAGGTTCTGGCCTCCGCGCTGCGCGCGACCGTCTAGCGCCGTCATTGCCCCTTAATCCGCGCGCCCTTATATCGCGCGCCATGTCTTCCATCCGCCCCTGGCGCGACATCGTGCGCCGCCAAAGCCGCCAGATCATGGTCGGCAACGTGCCGGTCGGCGGCGACGCGCCGATCACCGTGCAGACGATGACCAACACCCCGACGTCGGACGCCAGGGCGACGATCGACCAGATCCGCCGCTGCGAGGAGGCGGGCGCCGACATCATCCGCGTCTCCTGTCCCGACGCCGACAGCACCGCCGCGCTGGGCCAGATCGTCCGTGCGGCGCGCATCCCGATCGTCGCCGACATCCACTTCCACTACAAGCGCGCGCTCGAGGCGGCCGACGCCGGCGCCGCTTGCCTGCGCATCAACCCCGGCAACATCGGCAGCTCTGAGCGGGTCGCCGAAGTGGTCCGCGCCGCCAAAGCCAACGGCTGCGCGATCCGCATCGGCGTCAACGCCGGGAGCCTCGAGAAGGACCTGCTCGAGAAATACGCCGAGCCGTGCCCCGAGGCGCTGGTCGAAAGCGCGCTCGACCACATCAAGCTGCTGCAGGACCACGACTTCCACGAATACAAGGTGGCGGTGAAGGCGAGCGACGTGTTCCTCGCGGTGGCCGCCTACATGCAGCTCGCCGACGCGGTCGACTGTCCGCTGCATCTCGGCATCACCGAGGCCGGCGGGCTGATCGGCGGCACGGTCAAGAGCTCCATCGGCATGGGCAACCTGCTGTGGGCCGGGATCGGCGACACCATCCGCGTCTCGCTCTCGGCCGAGCCCGAGCAGGAGGTGCGCGTCGGGTTCGAGATCCTCAAGGCGCTCGGCTTGCGCACCCGCGGCGTGCGCGTGGTCTCGTGCCCGAGCTGCGCGCGGCAGGGCTTCGACGTGATCCGCACCGTCCAGGCGCTCGAGGAGCGGCTCCAGCACATCAAGACCCCGCTGTCGCTCTCGGTGCTCGGCTGCGTCGTCAACGGACCGGGCGAGGCGCGCGAGACCGACATCGGCATCACCGGCGGCGGCGCGGGCAAGCACATGGTCTACCTCTCGGGCGTCACCGACCACCACGTCGAGAGCGAGCGGATGCTCGACCACATCGTCGCGCTGGTCGAGGGCAAGGCGGCCGAGATCGAGGCGGCGGAGGCGCTGCCCGCGGAGGCGGCCGAGTGAAGCGCGCCGCAGCGCTCGCTGCGCTGCTGGCCCTGGCCGCCTGCGACCCGGGCTGGGCGCTGCATGGCCAGCCGCCGCCTCTCGAGCACTGCCGCGACGGCGCCGGGACCAGCCGGTTCGTGGTCACCAACTTCTACCGCCAGGCGCTGGTCGACAAGCAGGTCCGGCCGGCGTTCGAGGGCTTCGTCAGCCCGGCCTTCGTCGAGCACAAGCCCGACGTCGCGGGCGGCGACCGCGAGGGCGCGATTCGCTTTCTCGAAGGCCTGATGGCCGAGCTGCCCCAGGCGCACTGGGAAGTGCTGCGCACCGCCGCCGAAGGCGATACCGTGGCGGTGCACGCGCGCTTCACACCGGCACCGGGCGCGCCGCCCTATGCGGTGGCCGATTTCTTCCGCGTGGCCGATTGCCGCATCGTCGAGCACTGGGACGTGGTCGCGGGCCCCGTCGACGGCGCGGCCAACCCGGTGCCGCGGTTCTGAGGCGCTTTACCCGAGCTTAAGCACGCGCGGCTTAGCCTGCGGCCATGCAGGTTCGCCCGTTCATCGCCATCGTCATCGCGACCGGCGCGCTGATCGGCTGGCTCGCGCCGGGTGCGCCGGATGCGCCCGCCTCTGCCGGCGCCGCCGGGCCGGGCGAGTCGGCGAACCGGCTCGAGGTCGTTCAGCGCGAGCAGTGGCTCGCCGGCGAGGTCGTGCTTCCCCGCGAGAGCGACGGGCACTTCTATGCCGACGTCGCGGTCGACGGGGCCACTACACGGATGCTGGTCGACACCGGCGCGAGCGTCGTCGCGCTGACGGGCGCGGACGCCGATGCGCTGGGCATCGAGTGGGACCCCGACGCCGTCCGCCCGGTCGCCCAGGGCGCCAGCGGCGCGGTTTATGGTGTGGACGTCACCATCGAGCGGATGCAGCTCGGCTCGCTCGAGGCGCAGGCGGTCGAGGCGATCGTCGTGCCCGACGGGCTCGGCACCTCGCTGCTCGGCCAGTCGTTCCTCGGCCAGATCCAGCGGGTCGAGATCGGCCATGACCAGATGGTCCTCGGCGGCTGAGCCGGGCCGTTCAGCGACGCGCTAGACAGGACCGGCTATCGCGGGGCATGGTCGGGACCGTGAACAGGCGCAACTTCATCGCAGCGGCCGGCGCGGCGGCGGGCTCGCTGGCACTGCCGGCGCGGGTCTTCGCCCAGCCGAGCGGGCTCGCCGGGTGGCAGGCGCAAGTGCTCGACATCGCCCGCCGCGAGGTGGCGCGGGCGGGTGACGTGCTGTGGCGGCGCGACATCGCCGGCGTCGCCGACTTCGGCCTCCATTCCGCGCTGCCGCGGTTCCATTTCGCCAACCTCGAAGCCGGCACCGTCAGCTCATACCGCGTCGCCCACGGAATGGGCTCGGACCCGGAGCACGATGGCTGGCTGAAGTGGTTCTCGAACGAGCCCGGCTCGCTCGCCACTGCGCGCGGGGCCTACATCACCTGGGAGTGGTACACCGGGAAATACGGCACCTCGGTCCGGCTCGGCAGCCTCGATCCCGACAACTCGAACACATTCGACCGGGCGATCGTGATGCACGCGGCCGACTATTGCACGCAGGCGCACGTCGAACGCTGGGGCCGCCTCGGCCGCTCGAACGGCTGCTTCGCGCTAGCCCCCGACGACTTCCTGTTCGCGCTGGCGCAGCTTTCCGGCGGACGCCTGCTCTACGCCGACCGGCTGGGATTGAGCTAGCGAGCGGCCCTTCGAGACGCGTCTTCGGAGCGCCGCAGGCGCGCAGTCGAAGGCCCGTCTCGAAGGACGTTCAGGACGTCTGCAGGTCGTCGACGATCTCGACGACCTCTTCGCTGGTCACCCGAGCGCGATTGCCGACGCGGGGCTGCTCGAAGCTCGCCAGCACCGGCGCGTCGCGGCCGTAGATGTCGTTGAAGGTCTTCAGCTCGCCGTCGATGTCGCGCGCCATCGTGAAGTAGGTGATGTAGACCGGCATCGACTTCTTGACCGGCACGCGGGTGTATTCGCCCGAGGTCGAGATGCCCACCGCCTCGTCGCGCGTAGCGCCCTGGCCGAGGATGGCGATGGTCATCGCCAGCTCGAGCGCCCGCTCGACCCGCACGCAGCCGTGGCTCAGCGCGCGGCTGGCGTTGGCGAACAGCCCGCGCGACGGCGTGTCGTGGAGGAAGATCGCATGCGGGTTGGGCATGTCGAGCTTCATCTTGCCGAGCGAGTTGCCGGGGCCGGAACCCTGCACCACGCTGACGTAGCCGTTGGCGCCGCGGGTGGCGGTGTACCCGTTGGCGCGCGCCCAGCCGGGATTGCCGAGCACCCGCGCGCCGAGCCCCTCGCCTTTGACGATCGACTGCGGCACCGTCCAAGTCGGGTTGAAGATCACCCCTTCGACCGTCTCGGCGAGCTGCGGCGTCGCCGTCCGGCCCGGCTTGCCGACGATCGTGCGGTAAGTGCGGATGATGTTGTTGTTGACCGTGAGCCGGAGCTGGAACTCGGGCACGTTGGTCAACAGGTACTGCCCGCCCAGATCGCGCTGGAGCCAGCGCCAGCGGTCCATGTTGGCGCGGATGAGCTTGCGCCGCTGGGCTTGCGATGCCGGAGTCTGCGCCAGCTCCTCGCGCAGTGCCGCATAATCGGGGTGCGTCGGGTTGAGACCGGCGAGCGCCGCCGCGACGTTGCCGGTCGCCAGCGCCTCGGTCATCAGCCGGCCGGTCGGCGTCATGTCGGGGTCGGGATCGACCACGAACCACTGCCGCCGTGCCTCCATCGGAGTGCGGCCATCGCGCAAGTCCTCGACCAGCCAGGTGAACACCTGGCTCGCCACCGCGTCGAGCTGCGCGCCCTGACCGGCCTCGATCGCCGCGCGCAAGTCGGCGGTGCGGTAGTCGCGCGGGTCGAGCCCTTCGGCGCCGATTCCCTCGGCGACCGCCAGCAGCGAGCGCGCATGGGCCACCGGCCACTGCATCACCGCCGGATAGTTGGGCGCCGGCGGCAACGTCAGCTCGCGGCCGGTCGGTGGGGCGAGCACCTCGACCGCGTCCTCCTCGAGCACCGGCTCGGTCTGCAAGCCTTGCGCGGCCGCGGGCAGCGCGGCGGCGAGGCCGAGGCTCACGAGGAGCGAAGTGCGGAACACGGTTTTCATTGTCAATCTGGCCCTGCTTACCATTGTCTGCCCCGGGAAACCGGGTCGATCCGGGGTGTGCGCGGCCCGGATTCTGCCTGTTTCGCCGGCCGCTATCAACCGGCGCGGCTGACTGTCCGCTGAATCCTTTCAGGCCGTGGATTGTCCGCCACTCGCCAATGCCTAGAAGCAACACGATGACGCGCGACCATCCGCTGCTGCCGTACGCGGTGACGCTGCTCGGGGTCGGGCTGTTCTCGCTGATGGACGCGTTGATGAAGGGCGCGGCGATCGCCGTCGGCGCCTACAGCGCGCTGCTGCTGCGCAGCTTCATCGGCACCGCGCTGATCGGCCCGGTGTGGCTCGCCACGCGTACCGCCCGGCCGACGCGCGCCGCGCTGCGGGTCCACATGACCCGCGGGGTGGTCGCCGCGGCGATGGCGTTCACGTTCTTCTGGGGCATCGCCCGGATCCCGCTGGCCGAGGCGATCGCGCTGTCGTTCGTCGCTCCGCTGATCGCGCTCTATCTCGCCGCCATCCTGCTCGGGGAGCAGGTCCGCCCGCGCGCGGTCGGCGCCTCGCTGCTCGGGCTGGTCGGGGTCGCGGTCATCCTGTTCGGCCGGGTTTCCAGCGGCGATTGGCACGAGGGCGCCGGCTGGGGCATCGCCTCGATCTTAGCCTCGTCGATGCTCTACGCCTGGAATCTGGTGCTGCAGCGGCAGCAGTCGCAGCTCGCCGGGCCGATCGAGGTCGCCGCGTGGCAGAACGCGATGGTCGCGCTGGTGCTGGTGCTGTTCGCCCCGCTGGCGTTCGAGATGCCGGGGCGCGACAGCTGGCCGACGATCGCCGGGGCGGCGGTGCTGGCGGTGTCCGCGGCGCTGCTGTTCGCCTGGGCCTACGCGCGCGCCGAGGCCCAGGCGCTGGTCCCGCTCGAATACTCGGGGTTCCTGTGGGCGATGCTGTTCGGCTGGCTGTTCTTTGCCGAGGCGGTGCGGCCGCCGGTGCTGCTCGGCGCCGGGTTGATCGTCGCCGGCTGCTGGATCGCCGCGCCGCGCAAGCCGCCCGAGCAGACGGCGGTCTAGTCGACCGGCTGGGCAGGGGGGCCCTGCTCGGTCTCGTCGCCGAAGCCGGCGGCGTGCCACAACAGCCCGAGCGCCGCGCCGACAAAGGCCGCCAGCACCAGCGCGAGCGCCATCGGGACCACGTGGAGCGGCTCCGGCCGCCTCCCTCCGCCACCCAGTGCCATCGCCGTTTCCTAGCCTCGCCAGCCTCGCCCCGCGGCTTGACCTAGCGCCTGCGAACGCGCAAGCGCCAGCGCAAATCCGGCCCTCCCCCACCATCCAAGCGGCTGGAACAGCACATTCAGGAGGCCCCCTCGCCCATGACCCAGGTCGGCAAGAACTCGCTCGATACCCGCAGCCTGATGGACGTGCGCGGCAAGCAGTATGCCTACTACTCGCTCAACAGCGCCGCCGCGAAGATCGGCGACATCGGCCGCCTGCCGTTCTCGCTCAAGGTGCTTCTGGAGAACCTGCTGCGGTTCGAGGATGCCGGGTTCACCGTGTCGATCGGCGATGTCCAGGCGCTCGCCGACTGGCAGAAGGACCCGCGGACCGGCAAGGAGATCCAGTACCGCCCGGCGCGGGTGCTGATGCAGGACTTCACCGGCGTGCCCTGCGTGGTCGACCTCGCGGCGATGCGCGATGCGATCGCAAGGCTCGGCGGCGACACTTCCAAGATCAACCCGCTGGTGCCGGTGCACCTCGTCATCGACCACTCGGTGATGGTCGACGAATTCGGCCATCCCAAGGCGTTCGAGAACAACGTCGCGCTCGAATACGAGCGCAACCTCGAGCGCTACGACTTCCTCAAGTGGGGCTCGAAGAGCCTCGCGAACTTCAAGGCGGTGCCGCCCGGCACCGGCATCTGCCACCAGGTGAACCTCGAGCACATCGCCCAATGCGTGTGGACCAGCGAGGACCAGGACGGGGCGATGGTCGCCTACCCCGACACGTGCGTCGGCACCGACAGCCACACGACGATGGTCAACGGGCTCGGCGTGCTCGGCTGGGGCGTCGGCGGGATCGAGGCCGAGGCGGCGATGCTCGGCCAGCCGGTCTCGATGCTGATCCCCGAGGTGGTCGGCTTGCGCATGAGCGGCCGACTCAAGGAAGGCGTCACCGCGACCGACCTCGTGCTGACCTGCACCCAGATGCTGCGCGAGCGCGGCGTGGTCGGCAGCTTCGTCGAGTACTTCGGCCCGGGCCTCGCCTCGCTCAGTCTCGCCGACCGCGCAACGCTGGCCAACATGGCGCCCGAGTACGGCGCCACGTGCGGCTTCTTCGGCATCGACGGCAAGACGCTCGACTACTTGCGGCTGACCGGGCGCGACGAGGACCACATCGCGCTGGTCGAGGCCTATGCCCGCGAGCAGGGACTGTGGCTCGATCCCAACGCGCCGGAGCCGGTGTTCACCGGCACGCTCGACCTCGATCTGGCCAGCGTCGTCCCGTCGCTCGCCGGGCCCAAGCGCCCGCAGGACAAGGTCGCGCTGCCGCTGGTCGACGAGCTGTTCATGGACGAGCTCAAGTCGCTTTACGGCAAGTCCGCGGTGCGCCGCTGCCCGGTCGAGGGCGAGGATCACGACATCGGCGACGGCGACGTGGTCATCGCCGCCATCACCAGCTGCACCAACACCTCGAATCCCGACGTGCTGATCGCCGCCGGGCTGGTCGCCCAGAAAGCCAACGAGAGGGGCTTGAAGCCCAAGCCGTGGGTCAAGACCAGCCTCGCCCCGGGATCGCAGGTGGTCACCGATTACCTGGTCAAGGCCGGGCTGCAAAAGCATCTCGACGCGCTCGGCTTCGATCTGGTCGGCTACGGCTGCACGACCTGCATCGGCAACTCGGGCCCGCTCGACCCGCCGATCAGCGAGGCCATCAACAAGAACAACCTCGTCGCCGCCTCGGTGCTGTCGGGCAACCGCAACTTCGAGGGCCGGGTGAGCCCCGACGTGCGCGCGAACTTCCTGGCCAGCCCGCCGCTGGTCGTCGCCTACGCGCTGAAGGGCACGGTCACCGAGGACATCGTCGACACCCCGATCGGCACCGGCACCGACGGCAAGGACGTGTTCCTCAGGGACATCTGGCCGAGCAACGACGAGATCGCCGCGATCCGCTCGGGCAGCATCGATCGCGGGATGTTCGAGGCGCGCTATGCCGACGTCTACAAGGGCGATGCGCACTGGCAGAAGATCGACGTGACCGGTTCCGACACCTACCAGTGGCGCGCGGGCAGCACGTACGTCGCCAACCCGCCGTACTTCGAGGGCATGGAGATGAGCCCGGCACCGGTGACCGACATCGTCGGCGCGCTGCCGCTGGCGATCCTCGGCGATTCGGTCACCACCGACCACATCTCGCCGGCCGGCTCGATCAAGGAGGACAGCCCGGCCGGCCGCTACTTGCGCGAGCACCAGGTCGAGAAGCGCGACTTCAACTCGTACGGCAGCCGCCGCGGCAACCACGAGGTGATGATGCGCGGCACCTTCGCCAACATCCGCATCCGCAACGAGATGGTTCCCGGAGTGGAAGGCGGCATGACCCGGTACGCCGGCGAGACCATGGCGATCTACGACGCGGCGATGAAGCACAAGGCCGACGGTACGCCGCTGGTCGTCATCGCCGGCAAGGAATACGGCACCGGCTCGAGCCGCGACTGGGCGGCCAAGGGCACCAACCTGCTCGGCGTGCGCGCGGTCATCGTCGAGAGCTTCGAGCGCATCCACCGTTCGAACCTCGTCGGCATGGGCGTGCTGCCGCTGCAGTTCACCGGCGGCGATACGCGCGCCTCGCTCGGCCTCACCGGCGAGGACCGGTTCACCGTCCGCGGGCTCGCCGCGCTCAAGGCCGGGCAGGACGTCGAGGTCGAGGTCGCGCGCGCCGACGGCATTGCGTTCACGTTCACCGCCAGGTGCCGGATCGATACCGCCAATGAGATGGAATACTACCGCAACGGCGGCATCCTCCAGTACGTGCTCCGGAAGCTTGCGGCCTGACCGTTCGGGGCTTGACGCTGTGTAACCCCTAGGTTACTTGTCACCTACAGGTTACACAGCAGGGGTTTCCGAAAATGATGTCTCACGCCGAACGGGCCGACCGCCTCAGCCGCCGCCGCGCCCGCATGCTGCCGTTGCTGGCGGTATTCTTCCTCACCCAGCAGGCGGCCTTCTTTCTCGAAGGCAGCGGCGGCGACGCCGGGCGCACGGTCGACCACGTCAAGCTCGGCGCCTGGCTGCTGCTGTCAGGCGTGCTGCTGGCGGCGCTGTGGACCGGCGGGTTCTGGCTGCAGAAGCGCGAGGTGCGCGACCTGATGGACGACGAGGTCACCCGCGGGCACCGCGCCGCCGCGCTGTCGCTCGGCTTTCTCGTGGCGATGCTGACGGCGATCGCGCTCTACCTCGTCGACTTGTTCGAGCCGATGACCGCGCGGATGGCGATCCACCTCGTCGTGACCGCCGGCATCGCCGCGGCGCTGCTGCGCTTCGGCCTGCTCGAGCGGCGCGCGCTTGGCTGAGCGGCTCGGCAACCGGCTGCGGGAGCTGCGCGAGGCGAAGGGCCTCACGCAGGCACAGCTGGCCGACCTGATCGGGGTCAGCCGCAAGACCGTCAACACCGTCGAGAACGGCGTGTTCACGCCCTCGACGGTGGTCGCGCTCAAGCTCGCCGGCGCGCTCGGCTGCTCGGTCGAGGAGCTGTTCTTCCTCGCGGGTTGATCCGCTGCCGCACGCGTGAAGAAGGGCGGCTCCCCCCGGAACCGCCCTTCGACTCCCCTGTTGGGAACCCGTTGCCGCTCAGGCCGCCAGGCGCTGTCCGGCCTGGCGCCGGCGGCGGGAGAACGCCGCCACCGCCCCGGCGCCGAACAGCAGCACCATCGACGGCTCCGGCACTTGCGTGCCCGAGGTCGAGCTGCCCGTGGTGCTCGAGCCCGAGGTCGACGAGCTGGTCGACGTCGACGAGCTGGTCGAGGACGAGGTGCTGGTCGAGCTGGAACCGCTCGTCGAGCTCGAGGTGCTGGTGGTCATGTTGCCCGAGGTCGAGGTGCTGGTCGACACGCCCGAGGTCGAGGAGCTCGACGAGCCCGAGCTCGACGACGAGCTGCTGCTCGAGCTCGAACCGCTCGAGCTGGACCCGCCCGAGCTCGAGCTCGACCCGCTCGATCCCGAGCTGCCCGACGAGCCGCTCGATCCCGAGCCGCCGCTCGAACTGGTGCAGTGATACTTGCACGGCTTGCCGCCGCTGCTGGTGCTGCCGCTGCCGCCCGAGCTCGACGAGCTGGACGAGGAGCTCGACGACGACGAGCTCGACGACGACGAGGACGAGCTGCTCGTGCCGCCGGAGCTGCTGGTGGTGGTGCTGGTGATGCCGCCGGTGGAGGTAGAGGTCGACCCGCCGCTTGTCGAGGTGGAGCCGCCGCTGGTCGAGGTCGAGCTGCCGGTCGTGGAGTTGTCGATGTCGATGTCGATGTCGACTCCGCCGCTCGACGAGCCGCTGGTGCTGCCCGAGGTCGAGGTGGTCGTGCTGATCTCGACTTTGGCCCCGCCGCTGCTGCCGCCGAAGAACCCGCCGAAGAAGCCGCCGCCGAAGCCGCCGCCGAAACCGCCCGAGCCGCCGATCATCGTCGCCTGGCCGCCGTGCGCCACGACCGGCGCCTGCGGCAGCGGCGGCATCGGCAGCGGCACCGGGACCATCGCGTATTCCTGCTCGCAGTCCGCCTCGCACTCCTGGGTGATCACGCGGCGGATGCGCGTCTCGCGCGGCGGGATCGTCCGCTCGGCGCGGCGCTCCTTGACGTAGCGCACCGGGCGTTCGCCCTTGACCAGCTTGGCCGAGCGGTAGCTCGTCTCCGCCGCCTGGGGCTCGGCGACATGCACCGCGCCCCAGGCGAGCGCACCGCCTGCCGCGGCGGCAGCCAGTTTCGCGAGGGCCGTACGTACCGACATGAGCATTCTCTCTCATCAGCCTGGGGATCGCCGATCGGGCCCGGATGGACCTTTCGGCACTTCCCTGTGCTGCCAACAACACGCCTGAACGCCCGCCGGGCAATCGCGTTAACCACGATTAGAGGGCCGCGGAGTCGTTTTTTGGCGGCCGGAACGGGCCGCGAACCCGGTTTGTCCCGATCTGGAACCGAACGCCGCCCCTTTCCGAAGCGGTGTTAAGACTTTCCGCTACTTCCCGGGGTCGAACAGCCCGGCCTGGGAGCCGCTCGGCGGGGCGATTCCCAGGTGATTCCACCCCGCATCGTTGAGGCAGCGCCCGCGCGCGGTGCGGGCGACGAGGCCGAGCTGGATCAGGAACGGCTCGACCACGTCCTCGATCGTGTCGCGCGGCTCGGCGAGCCCCGCGGCGAGCGTCTCCACCCCGACCGGGCCGCCTTTGTAGGTCGCGGCAATCATCGTCAGGTAGCGGCGGTCCATCGCATCGAGCCCGAGCGAATCGACCTCGAGCTTCAGCAGCGCCGCGTCGGCTACCTCGGCGGTCACCGCCGGCGCGCCCGCGACATGCGCGAAGTCGCGCACCCGCCTAAGCAGCCGCCCGGCGACGCGCGGGGTGCCGCGCGAACGGCGGGCGATCTCGCGCGCGCCGGCGGGGTCGACCTCGATGCCGAGCAGCCGGCTCCCGCGCGTCACCACCCGCTCGAGCTCGGGCACGGTGTAGAAGTTGAGCCGCACCGGGATGCCGAAGCGGTCGCGCAGCGGCGTGGTCAGCAGCCCCTGGCGGGTGGTCGCGCCGATCAGCGTGAACGGCGGCAGGTCGATCCTCACCGAGCGCGCCGAGGGGCCCTCGCCGATGATCAGGTCGAGCGCGCGGTCCTCCATCGCCGGGTAGAGCACTTCCTCGACCACCGGATTGAGGCGGTGGATCTCGTCGATGAACAGCACGTCGTGCGGCTCGAGATTGGTGAGCAGCGCGGCGAGGTCGCCCGCGCGCGCGATCACCGGGCCCGAGGTGCCGCGGAAGCCGACCCCCATCTCGCGCGCGACAATCTGCGCCAGCGTGGTCTTGCCGAGGCCGGGCGGCCCGAAGAACAGCACATGGTCCATCGCCTCGCCACGGCTGCGAGCGGCTTCGATGAACACCCGCAAGTTCTCCCGCGCCGCCTCCTGCCCGACGAACTCGCCGAGAGACTTGGGGCGCAGCGCGGCGTCCTGGTCCTCCGGCTGGCGCTGGGGGGAGAGGGTGGGGTTTGGTTCAGCCATAATCGGCCTGTCCCCAACGGACCCGGCAGTCTTCGAGCATTCGCAAAGCCGTGCCCTCGAAATTGGCTCGCCCGAGACGCTGGGCATCAGCGCTGTCATTGAACAGTTCGATTGCCCCAGTCCCCAGAACTTCGAGGGCATCGGAACCGCCGGTAAATGCCAGTTCGTTCAAGAATGAGAAGACCGCCCGCTCCTCGTCGGGTTGAAGTTTCCGGTCAATCAGCAGCGAAGCGACCTCACCGTACACCACTGTCGGCAAGTCGAGATGCTCGGGGTCTACCCTTGCCCGCAGAAACGGGCATGCGTCCAGCAAGACAGCCACCAACGACGGACCAGCAGCGACGGGCACAACTTCGCGCGTCATCCCCCCCACTCCTGACGGACGAACTCAGCCACCGGCTTCGGCCGCAGCTCAGCGTCGGCGTCCTCGGGCTGGCGTTGGGGGGAGAGGGGCACGGGTTGGGTCATGCGTATCGGCAGCTCTCGCGGTCGTAGTCCCACGCCCCGCCACGGTCCAAGCAAGTGTCGATGTCGAACCAATCATCGGTCCAGCATCCAGTGACAACTCCCGCAAGAAACGCAGCCCCAACGAGCAGGATGTAGGCTATGCGGCGCATCACCTCGCCTTCCGCGCTTAGGGCACGATGGATGCTGAAACGAGTTCAGCATGACGAATTTGGAAGAAGGGGAGAAGTGCAACCCATTCAAACCCTTCTTCGTCACCCTGAACTTGTTTCAGGGTCCATTTCTCGGCACTTTCCGGAGCATGCCGATCGAGCGCAACCCGTGCGTCTATATCCTCGCGAATGGGCACTACGGCGCGCTTTACATCGGCGTCACGTCGGACCTGATGAAGCGCCTGTGGCAGCACCGGAACGGCGCCACGCCGGGCTTCACCAGCCGCTACGCGGTCTACCGCCTCGTCCATTTCGAGATGTTCGGGGACATGGAGCGCGCCATCGCGCGCGAGAAGCAGCTCAAGAACTGGCGGCGCCAGTGGAAAATCAACCTGATCAACGCCGCGAACCCCGAGTGGCGGGACCTGGCGGTGGGGATGGGATTCGAACCGATGGCTCCGCGTGTGCGGAAAGATGAATCCTGAAACGAGTTCAGGATGACGGGTTTGACGGGTGGGAGTCATCCCGCCGCCCTCTTCAGTGCGACGCGTACGAGCTCGTTCAGCCCGGCTCCCTCGCCCAGGTCGGCCTGCGCATGCGCGACGGCGCTGGCGGCTACGGCGGGCTTGAAGCCGAGGTTCTGGAGCGCGGAGACGGCGTCGGCGCTGGCGCTGCCGGGTTGCGAGACGGCGGCGAGCGAGACGCCCGCGGGCGCGCCCGGCAGCGCACCGGCCTTGTCCTTCAATTCGTTCACGATGCGCGCCGCCAGCTTCGGCCCCACCCCCTGCGCCCTCGCCACTTGCGCCGCGTCGCCGACGGCGCAGGCGCGTTGCAGCTCTTCGGTCGAGAGCGCGGAGAGGATCGCCAGCGCGACCTTGCTGCCGACACCCTGCACCGTGGTCAGCAGGCGGAACCAGTCGCGCTCGGCGCTGTGGGCGAAGCCGAGGAGGCGCATGTCGTTCTCGCTGACCTGGAGGTCGGTGAACACGGTGCACTCGTCGCCCGCGATCCCGAGCGCGGCGAGAGTCTTGCTCGAGCAATGGACGAGGTAGCCGACGCCCTGGACGTCGATCACCGCCCAGTCCGCCCCCGTCTCGTCGAGCCGCCCCGTCAGCTTGGCAATCATGGTTTGTTCCTGCCGGTTCGTGCAAGGTTTGGCTAGGCCGATTCGGAACCGGTCCACCGTTGCGCATGCGCGGCGTGCGCGTGAATTGTTGCCAGGCGGGCGACAAAGGCGACAGTGCGTCACCCGCATTTCCCGCCTCATTATCCTGAAGAATCCGAGGTTTACGGCGATTTCGCGCGGGCGACACTTTGCCGACGGGAAATCGCCGGGCCTTCGGTGCGGCCAAAGTGGCGGCCGAGCTCGCCGCACGCGGTGGGGCGAGGTCACCCAGGAGGACGGCGGGGCGCATCCGCCATCCTATGACAAGGCGAAGCGATGTAGGACATCGGTTTTTCGGCGGGCCGGCGCCATTTCCTGTCCCCGGCGAGGGGCGGGCGAATGTGGACAGCCGTCGCGAGTTCCGCCACACGCTGCCGCCGATGAGCTGGAACACCTTCGGCCGCGTCTTGCGCATGACGACCTGGGGCGAGAGCCACGGGCCGGCGCTCGGCGCGGTGGTCGACGGGTGCCCGCCGGGGCTGCCGCTGGCCGAGAGCGACATCCAGCCGTTCCTCGACGCGCGCAAGCCCGGCACCAGCAAGTTCACCACCCAGCGCAAGGAAGCGGACTTGGTGCGGATCCTCGCGGGCACGTTCGAGGGCCGGACCACCGGCACCCCGATCAGCCTCGCGATCGACAACACCGACCAGCGCTCGAAGGACTACTCGGAAGTCGCCAAGGCCTATCGCCCGGGCCACGCCGACTGGGCCTACGACGCCAAGTACGGCTTGCGCGACTATCGCGGCGGCGGGCGCTCGTCGGCGCGCGAGACGGCGGCGCGGGTGGCGGCGGGCGCGATCGCCCGGCTGGTGATCCCAGAGGTGACGATCAGCGCCTACGTGTGCGAGATCGGCGGCGACCGCATCGACCGCGAGGCGTTCGACGAGGCGCAGATCGGCCAGAACCCGTTCTTCTGCCCCGACAGCTGGGCGGCGAGCCGGTGGGAGAAGCGGGTCGACGAGGCGCGGCTCGCCGGCTCCTCGCTCGGCGCGGTGGTCGAATGCGTCGCCACCGGCGTGCCGGCGGGGTGGGGCGCGCCGATCTACGCCAAGC
>Ga0196977_1000551_pt1 | contig 18846 bp, 19 predicted proteins | sample S3v_1013CmetaG_FD_148634 | JGI IMG/M metagenome (GOLD analysis project Ga0196977, IMG submission 148634) | Soil microbial communities from Anza Borrego desert, Southern California, United States - S3+v_10-13C | ecosystem: Environmental > Terrestrial > Soil > Desert | place: USA: California...
GCGATCTACTTTGACGGTCAACGTATCGACGGTCTGCGTCCTTATCAGATTGCCGGCCGCGGCGTGTCTCGAACGTTTCAAAACATCCGGCTCTTCCCCAGCATGTCGGTCCTCGAAAACGTCATGACCGCATGCCACATCCACGTAGGCCAGAACCTCTTCGACGCCGTACTGCGAACGCCGCGATTTGCGAGAGACGAGAAGCAGCATCGGGAATACTGTTTTGAGTTGCTGGAGATTTTTGATTTGGCGCGTGTCAGCGACGAAGGCGGCACGAGTTTGCCATACGGCTCGCAGCGCCGGCTCGAGATCGTGCGTGCTCTCGCGACCCGTCCGAAATTGTTGCTGCTGGACGAACCAGCCGCGGGCATGAACCCTGCGGAACAGGAAGACTTACTGCACCTGATCAGAGAGATCAGAGATCGTTTCAACCTGACGATCCTGCTCGTCGAACACAACATGAAGGTTGTGATGGGCGTCTGCGAGCGAATCCAGGTCGTCGACTACGGGAAGTCGATCGCGCTTGGCCTGCCTCAAGAAATTAAGAACGACCCGAAAGTGATTGAAGCCTACTTAGGCGATTGAATGCTGATTATCGATAACGTCTCAGTTAACTACGGCGCCATCGAAGCGCTAACCGGTGTCTCGCTACACGTCGAAGAAGGCGAAGTAGTCACTCTCATCGGCGCGAACGGCGCTGGAAAAACGACCACACTGCGCACGATCACCGGTTTGCTCGAACCGCGCTCCGGCAAAATAACCTTCGAAGGTCAGGACATCGGCGGTCAACCAACCCACAAGCTGGTCGCGCGCGGCATTTCGATGTCGCCCGAGGGACGCGGCGTGTTTGCAAATCTCACCGTGTGGGAAAACCTGCAAATGGGCGCCTACCTCAGCAACAACCGTTCGCAGATCGCCGCCGACATGGAACGCGCGTTCAAAATGTTTCCGCGTCTCAAAGAACGTGAGGCACAAAAAGCGGGAACGCTCTCCGGTGGCGAGCAGCAGATGCTCGCGATGGGACGTGCCTTAATGTCCAACCCGCGGCTGTTGTTGCTCGACGAACCGTCGCTCGGACTCGCGCCACTCGTCGTTCACACCATCTTCCAGGCCATTGATGAGATTAAGTCTAAGGGAACGACAATTCTTCTCGTCGAGCAAAACGCACACGCCGCATTGGGCCACTCCGATCGCGCCTACGTGCTCGAGACCGGAAGAATCGTCATGGAGGGTCCATCGAAGGACCTGGCCAAAGATCCCAGGATAAAAGAAGCATATCTCGGTGAGTAGATCACGCGTTTACGAACGTCTCAATTCCAAAACTCCCACACCACACTCAAAGACTCTTCACCTCCGAAACATACTGCTGCCGGCGATCATCGTAGTGCTGGCACTGGCGTTTTCGTGTTCGCGAAAGTCGCAAACAAACGAGCAGCCAAACCGCAGCACAATCAAGATTGGCTACTTCGGCGATCTCACTGGTCCAACTTATAACTTCGGCCAGTCAGCCATGAACGGCGTGTTAATGGCTGCGGCGCAGATCAACCAGTACGGCGGAATCGACAATCGCCAGATCGACGTCGTCATCCTCGACGATCGTGGCAGCGCTGAAGAAGCAGCACGGCTCGCTGGTAAACTGATCGACCAGGACAAGGTCGTCGCTATCATTGCGGGCGGCGTTTCCGGCAACAGCCGTGCGGCCGCGCCGAAAGCGCAGTCGTCACACATACCGCTGATTTCACCGTCGTCCACTGATCCGGCGGTCACACTCACGGGCGACTACATCTTTCGCGCGTGCTTTGTCGATTCGTTTCAGGGCGAGGTGATGGCGAGTTTCGCGGCCGAAAGGTTGAAGGTTAAGAAAGCTGCCATACTCTTCGACATTAATTCTTCGTATGGCCGTGGTCTCACTGAGTTTTTCGAAACGAGTTTTCGTAAACTCGGCGGCGAGATCGTGAACAAACAGTCGTACACGCAAGGCGACTCTGACTTCAAAGGACAGTTGAGTTCGATCAAAGCCGCTGAACCGGACGTGATCTACATTCCGGGTTACTACCTCGAAGTGGCGCTCATTGCCAAACAAGCGCGCGCGCTCGGATTGACTCAACCGCTGCTCGGTGGCGATGGTTGGGACGCGCCCGAGCTCTGGCAGTTAGGCGGCGACGCTTTGAACGGCTCCTACATTTCCACGCATTATTCGCCGGACGATCCCTCGCCAAAGATTCAACAGTTTGTGCACGCCTACAAACAGCGTTACCAAAACCTCATGCCTGACGCGCACGCTGCGCTCGCTTACGACGCGACGCTTCTACTCTTCGACGCAATCAAACGCGCCGGAACAACGGATGGCCCACAATTACGCAACGCGCTGGCTAATACGAAGAACTTTGACGGAGTGACGGGCTTTATCAGCATGGACGCAGATCGCAACGCGGTGAAGCCCGCGGTTGTGCTGAAACTCCAGGACGCGAGTTTCATCTATCAGGAAAAGATCCAGCCAAAACCTGTCGAGCAGACTTCAATGACTCGCTAACCGTTTCTCTCGCCGTTCCACCGATCTGCAACTTCGAGGTCAACGTAGCTTCCAAGGTTAACGCCTCATAAACATCTGCATCGAACTCTGGTGAAAATTGCCGTAGTTCTTCGAGGGACAACTCTTGTAGCTCCTGTTGCCGATCGATGGCCCGCATCACTACTCTTCCAACTACTTCGTGCGCGTCTCTAAAAGGCACGCCTTTGCGCACGAGGTAATCGGCAAGCTCAGTGGCGTTCATGTAACCGGTGGACGCAGCGGCCCGCGCGCGTTCTGTGTCGACCGTGATGTTGCGCATGACGGTGCTCGTCACCTGCAAACACGCACTCACCGTGTCGAGCGCGTCAAACACGGCTTCTTTGTCCTCCTGCATGTCCTTGTTGTAAGCGAGCGGCAGGCCCTTCAACATCGTCAGCGTGCCCATAAGATCGCCAAACACGCGTCCGGCCTTTCCACGCACCAACTCCATCGAGTCGGGGTTCTTTTTCTGCGGCATCAAACTCGATCCGGTGGCAATCGCGTCGCCGAGCACAAAAAACCCGAACTCACTCGTAGCGTAAAGAATTATGTCTTCAGCAAGTCGCGAGAGGTGGACCATCACCAGCGAACAGTCACTCAGGAACTCAACACAAAAATCGCGATCGCTAACGCCGTCCAGGCTGTTGCGCGATACAGCTTCGAAACCCAGGGACGCAGCTAACGCCTCGCGATCGATGCTGAAAGAAGTACCGGCCAGCGCAGCAGAACCGAGCGGCAGCACGTTCACGCGCCTGCGCGTTTCCGCGAAGCGCTCGCGATCGCGCGCGAGCATTTCGAAGTAAGCCAAACACCAGTGAGCGAGAAGAACCGGCTGCGCGCGCTGCAAGTGCGTGTAACCGGGCACAACTACGTCGCTATTACTCTCAGCAAACCGAACGAGCGCCCCCTGGGCCTCGCGCACCAATCCGCTTACATCGTCGAGCGCCTCACGCATCCAGATCCTAAAATCTGTTGCCACTTGATCGTTACGGCTGCGCCCCGTGTGCAGCTTGCGACCGACGTCACCAACCAACTCTACTAACCGCGCTTCCACAAACGAGTGCACGTCTTCAGCCGCGGATTCTTCACTCACACCTTCTGCGAGTACTGTCTCCAGTCCGTTTTGGATTTGCGTGGCTTCTGCGGAAATTAGAACACCCGCGCGTTCCAACGCTGCGCAGTAAGCAATACTCGCCCTCACATCGACCTCAAACAACCGGCGGTCGAAGCGAAACGAATTGTTGAACTCCGCGAAGCCCGGATCGGCCTTGCCGCTGAAGCGGCCTCCCCAAAGATTTTTCTCACTCATAAATTGACCCTGCACAACTGGCGTGGTAGTTTATGCATCTATGCGATGTTTATGCAAGTTCTATGAATAAACGGGAGCGGCAACAAACGATACTGAGCCTGATCCAAGCGAGGCCAATCGGCACGCAGGAAGACTTGCGCGCGCTGCTCGAACGCGCTGGCGTCGCCGCGACGCAGTCCAGCGTGTCGCGCGATCTGGAAGAACTCGGCATCGTCAAACAGCATGGCCATTACACGTTGCCGCGTGCAAACGGCGCGTCCGCACGCGGACTGCTGAGTTTAGACCAGGCGGGCGACAGTTTAGTAGTCGCACGCACGCTACCCGGACTGGCTTCGGCGGTCGCCGTGGAAATCGACGCTGCGGCTGTCCCGGAAATCGTCGGCACGATCGCCGGCGAAGACACGATCTTTATCGCCGTGCGCGATGCGAAGTCGAAGCACGCCGTTATCAAACAAGTTTGGCAGCTACTAGGAAACAGGGATGAGCACCAGTAAGACTCCTCGAAAAATTGTTCTCGCCTACTCCGGCGGACTCGACACGTCAGTGATGCTGCGCTGGCTGAAGGAAAACTACCACTGCGAAGTCGTCTGCTTCTGCGCCGATGTGGGCCAGGGCGCTGAGTTGTCGGGTCTCGAAGAGAAAGCCCACGCGACCGGCGCGTCGAAACTCTACGTCGAAGATCTGCGCGAGGAGTTTGTTCGTGATTACGTGTGGACCGCTGTCAAGGCAAACGCGCTTTACGAAGGCGTTTACCTGATGGGCACGTCGCTAGCGCGCCCGGTGATCGCGAAGCGGCAGATCGAGATCGCGCGCCAGGAAGACGCGGACGCTGTCGCTCACGGCGCGACGGGTAAAGGCAACGATCAGGTCCGCTTCGAACTGACCTATTACGCGCTGCAACCCGATATCAAAGTCATTGCGCCATGGCGCGAGTGGGAATTCAAAGGCCGTGCAGATCTGATGGCTTATGCGAAGCAGCACGACATTCCGGTAACGGCGACGGCGGAGAAGCCGTATTCCACCGACGCGAACCTGATGCACATCTCTTATGAAGGCGGCATTCTGGAAGACCCGTGGGCGGAACCGCCGGAGAACATCTTTCAACTGACGCGCTCGCCCGAAAACGCGCGCGCCGAAGCTCAGTACGTCGAGATCTCTTTTGACAAAGGCGAACCAGTCGCCATCGACGGTCGCAAACTCGATCCGGTGACGCTGCTCGAGACACTAAACAAACTCGGCGGCGAACACGGCATCGGCCGGGTCGATCTGGTTGAGAATCGTTTCGTCGGCATGAAGTCACGCGGCGTGTATGAAACGCCCGGCGTGACGATCCTGCACGCCGCGCATCGTGCTCTTGAATCGCTGACCCTTGATAGAGAGGTCATGCACTTGCGCGACTCGCTCTCTGTGAAGTTTGCCGAGAGCATCTACTACGGTTTCTGGTTTGCGCCGGAGTTCAAACTGCTGCGCAAGACGATCGAAGAGACGCAAACGAAAGTCACTGGCGACGTGCGTCTCAAGCTGTTTCGCGGGAACGCGATCGTTGTCGGACGTCGTTCGCCGCATTCGCTTTACGACGAGCGTGTCGCGACGTTCGAAGCCGACACGGTCTACAACCAGCGCGATGCCGAGGGTTTTATCAAGCTGAATGCGCTGCGGCTGCGGTTAGGAGGTAACAAATGACGGAAGTCCATCCACAGATTACGCCGATTAATGTTATTGACGTCGACAAGATCGGATCCGCGACGTCGCCGCTTGCGCTGACAAAGACCGTGGCGCTGGTTTCGTCTGCCGCTTCGCCCAAAGCCGGCGACGTGATCGTAGTGCGCGCGCTGACCGACAGCGCCACTTACAACATGCTCGAGTTGCCGACCGGACGTTTGGCGAAAATCAATCCCGGCGATCTGTTGCTCGGCGTGCTCGGGCGACGCCGCGCGTTGAAAGGCTTCGTGGGCGATGTTCCGGCAAGCGTGAAGAGCGGCGATCAACTGCATTTACTGAACATGGGTGGCGTGATCGGGCGTTGCACGGGGCATCATTCGAGCTTGAGTGACGCGATCGAGTTGGAAGTGATCGGGTTAGCGTGTGACGAAGACGGCAAGGTGTTGAATATCGCCGACGCCTGCCTGCCGGCGCGAACTCATCTTGGTGAAACGGCGCCGGTCGTGATGATCGCGGGAACGAGTATGAACAGCGGCAAGACTGTCGCGGCGACGGAGTTGATCAAACAGGCCACGCGTGCAGGGTTGAAAGTGGCGGCGGGGAAACTCTCGGGTGTTGCCTGCTTGCGCGACACGTTGAACATGGCGGACCACGGTGCGATCGCGACGGCGAGTTTTCTCGACTGTGGACTGCCGTCGACAGTTGACGTTGAAGATCTCGCGCCGACTGCGAAAGCGATCGTCGCGAAGCTGAATGAAGTGAGCCCCGATCTGATCGTGATCGAGTTAGGTGATGGGATTTTGGGTGGATATTCGGTCAATACGATTTTCGCGGACCTGGAGCTACTCGAAGCCACGGCGGCGCTCGTCTTCTGTGCGTCTGATTACGTCGGGGCGTGGGGCGGGATCGAACTGCTGCGGCGGCGTGGTGTCGAGGTCAACGTGATCTCCGGATCGGTGACTGACTCGCGCATGGGCGAAGACTACATCAAGGAGCAGTTTCAGGTGCCGGCGGCGAATGCGCGTCGCGAAGGCGCGGCGCTGTTCGAAGTCGTGAGGGCGAACGTGGAAGCGAAACGAGCCGCCATCCCTGTCTAATCGGTTTTTTATCTCGGGTTCCAAAGCAATGCAACACGAACAACGCAGAATCAAAGTGGCGATCTTCGGCGGCTCAGGTTACGGCGGCTCCGAGTTGCTCCGTATTTTACTGTTTCACCCGTGGGCCGACGTGGTGCTCGTCACCGCAAATGAACACGCGGACAAGAAGGTCGGCGAAGTACATCGCAATCTACACGGGCTCACAAATCTGAGTTTCGTGAAACAGCCGGAGACAATCGAAGGCGTTCTGGACAGCGTCGACTGTGTGTTCTTCGCATTGCCGCACGGCCAGGCGATGTCGATCGTCCCGACGCTACCGTCGTCGATCAAAGCAATCGATCTCTCCGGCGACTTCCGTTTGCGAGACGAATTCCTGTTTCAAAAACACTACAAGTTGCCGCACACGGCGATGAGTGCGCAACGCGAGTTTGTCTACGGCTTGACTGAAACCAACCGCGAAGCAATTCGCCACGCTCGTGTGATCGCGAACCCCGGATGTTTTGCCACAGCGACGTTGCTTGGTCTCGCGCCGCTCGTTGCCAACGGATTGTTAAGTGGCCGCGTTGTCGTCGACGCCAAGACGGGCTCGTCCGGCTCGGGCGCGAAAGCGGCGGCGAACACGCATCATCCGCAGCGCATGAATTCGCTCTACGCGTACAAGCCGTTCACGCATCAACACGTGCCGGAGATCGAGCAGGAGCTCAATCACGTCGGTGATTGGACCAACGAACTGGTCTTCATGACTCATTCCCTGCCCGTTTCGCGCGGCATATTTGCTTCGATCTACGTTGAGACCAAACGCGAGTTGGATCAGTCCAGCCTGCACCAACTTTTCGCCGACTATTATCACCAGTCCTTTTTCGTTCGCCTCGTCGATGGCTCACCCGATATCAACTGGGTCAAGACGACGAACTTTTGCGACATCGGTTTTGCCGCGTGCGGCAAGCAAGTGGTTGTTTTTTCCGCGATCGATAACCTCGTGAAAGGCGCTGCCGGACAAGCAGTGCAGAACATGAACTTGATGTTCGATCTCGACGAGAAAACGGGACTAATGCTCGTAGGAACAAATCCGTGAAATCCGTGGTCCAAAGCGAGGAACAGTTTCAACTCGCCACTTATAAGAAAATGTCTATCGTCGCGGAGCGCGGCGACGGCGTCTGGATCTACACGAGCGACGGCGAGCGATATTTAGACCTTTACGGCGGACATGCTGTCGCAGGCACGGGCCACTGTCACCCGCACGTCGTGAAGGCGATTCGCGAGCAGGCGGAGCAGTTGTTGTTCTATTCCAACCTCGTCTATTCGGGCACGCGTGCGCGCGCGGCGGAGAAACTCATCTCGCTCGCACCTGAGTCACTCACGAAAGCTTTCTTCTGCAACTCCGGTACGGAAGCGAACGAGAACGCAATGCGTATGGCGCGCATGGCGACCGGACGCGAACAGGTCATCACGTTCTCCGGTGGCTTTCACGGACGTACTGCGGATGCGATCAGTGCGACGTTTCTCGGAAAGTATCGCGAGATCGGCAAGCCAAACGTGCCGGGACATCTGCAAGCTGAGTTGGGCGATATCGACTCGGTGCGTGCGCTCGCGGATGAGACGGTGGCAGCGATCATGCTCGAGCCTATTCAGTCGATGGCGGGTGTGCGCCTCGCTTCGCCTGAGTTTTATCGGGCGCTGCGGGAATTGTGTGACGAGCGCGGCATCGTGCTGATCTACGACGAAGTGCAAACAGGTGTGGGACGCACTGGTGACTGGTTCTTCGCGGGCAGTGCGGCCGGCGATGGTGTTGTGCCCGACGTCATTACGCTGGCGAAAGCGCTCGGCAGTGGCGTTCCGGTTGGTGCGTGTCTCGTGAGCGAAGAGATCGCGTCGCGCATAAAGGAGAACGATCTCGGCACGACGTTTGGCGGCGGCATGTTGGCGATGGCGGCTGTGACCGCGACGCTGGAAGCGATCCAAGCCGATGACATGCTCTCGAACGTGAAAACGATTGAGGCATATTTGCGCGAGCGGCTAAGCGAAGTGGAACAGGTCGTTGCGGTTCACGGACGTGGGTTCCTGCTCGGAATCGAATTCGCCGAAAAGGCCGCGCCGGTTCATCAGCGGTTACTCGAGCAGAAGATCATCACCGGCACGTCAAGCAATCCCAACGTGCTGAGATTATTACCACCGTTGTGTCTGCAAACAGCGGAGGTGAACCTTTTTGTCGAGGCTCTAAAATGAATTTTTTAAGCACTCTCGACAGCGACCTCAATCACCTGATCGGATCGGCCCTCCGCTTCAAGACCGGCGACGACCGATCTAAGCCCTTGACTGGTAAGTCCGTCGCCCTGGTGTTCTTCAACCCAAGCTTGCGCACACGCGCTTCGATGCAGGTCGGAATATATGAGCTTGGCGGTAATGCGGTCGTTCTCGAACCGGGTGGCACGAGTTGGACGCTCGAACATCGCGAAGGCGCGGTGATGGACGGGGATAAAACCGAACACGTCGCGGAGTTTGTGCGTGTGCTTGAACGTTACTGCGTCGCGATCGGCGTGCGCACGTTCGCTGCGTTGAAAGACTGGCAGGAAGAACGCACCGATCCGGTGCTTAACGCTTTCGCGAAGTACGCTTCTGTTCCGATCATCAACCTCGAGTCCGCGATGCATCATCCGTGTCAGTCCGCGGCCGACATGATGACGATTCGCGAAAAACTCGGCGGCGGGCGCAAGCGCGTGGTGCTGACCTGGGCGTGGCATCCGAAAGCGTTGCCGATGGCTGTGCCGAATAGTTTCGCTTTAGCGGCAGCACAGATGGGCCACGATCTCGTCATCGCGCATCCGCCCGGTTACGAACTCGACGAAGAATTGATCGAGACCGCCCGGCGGTTCGGACGCGTTGAGATTACGAACGACATCGATGCGGCGTTTGAAGGTGCAGAAGTGATCTACGCAAAGAGCTGGGGAGCAAAACAGTTCTATGGGAACACGGAGCGAGATATAGCGCAGAGGGCGCAGTTTAGGGATCGGTGGATTGTTAATGAAGAAAAAATGAGCCGAACCAATCAGGCGATATTCATGCACTGCCTGCCCGTGCGGCGCAACGTGATCGTTACTGACGACGTGATCGACTCACGTTCATCCGTGGTTATAGACCAGGCAGAAAACAGACTGCACGTGCAAAAAGCGGTGCTGGCAAAAATCTTATGAGCGCGAGTCATCCAACAATCGACGATCAAACTCGCCTCGACCTATTGCGCGAAGCGCTGCCGTACATCCAGCGCTTCAAGGGCCAGACGTTTGTCGTCAAGCTCTCGGGCAAAGTCACTGAAAACCACGAAAACCTGACGTCGCTCGCGGAAGAACTCGCCCTCCTGCATCAGGTCGGCATTCGCATCTGCGTCGTACACGGCGGCGGCAAACAACTCAGCGATCTCGCTTCGAAACTTGGCATCGAACAGACGATCATTGAGGGCCGCCGCGTCACCGACGACGCCACACTCGAAATGGCGAAGATGATCTTCGCCGGCAAGATCAACACCGACATCCTCGCCGCCCTGCGCCAGCGTGGGATCGAAGCCGTCGGACTGTCGGGTGTAGACGGCAATATTGTTCACGCCATCAAACGGCCGCCCAGGGAAATCCTGAATCGCGAGACCGGTGTCCGCGACAAGGTAGATTTCGGCTATGTCGGCGACGTCGTGCAGATCAATTCCCGCCTGCTCACCGTGCTGTTGGACCACGGCTACTTGCCCGTGATCTCCTCGCTCGGAGCTGACGACGAAGGCATCGTTTTTAACATCAACGCCGACACCATCGCCGCGGAGATCGCCGTTCAGTTGCAAGCCGAGAAGTTGATCCTGCTGAGCGACGTCGACGGCATCTATCTAAAACCGAACGACGCGCAGACAAAGCTCTCGCAACTGACCGCCGCCGAAGCGGACGACTTAATCACGAGCGGCGCTGCGACAGGCGGAATGATTCCCAAACTGCAAAGCATAACTACACTCTTGCGCCGCGGGGTTCACTCCGCCCACATCATCAGCGGCACCAATCGCAACGCCCTGCTCTCCGAAGTGTTCACCGACAAAGGCACGGGCACCATGATCGTCGCCTAACCACTTGTACCGGCCGATAACTGCGACAACAATCCCAAACCCAACGGCCTTCCCCAAAAGTCGCCGTCACCGGAACGCTGATCGTCGCCTGACTACGTCATCCGATCGGCGACTGCGGTAAGAAGCGATCGCGATCGAACGGTGGCGCCTCGTGGTCGGGCAGGCGGTCATCAGGCCAATCGTTGGCCCACTGCCGGCGATATTGCTCGTCGGCGTAGTATTTCAAATAGATCTGGTTGTCTTCGTCGCTGCCGCTGCCCGTGAGATCGATCATGTAGGCGTAACTCGGATTTTCCGGAAACAACACCGCTTCCTCACGCAAGCCGTCGTGATAGAGATATTCGTAAAGCGCCCGGTCCGAGAGGTGATCCGTGTGCAACAGGTACGCTCCCAGCGACGCCATCCGGTCGATGATGTCTTTCAGTTTGGCCGTAAGGTTTTCATCGTCGAGTTGATCCGGCGGCGGCACTTCCAACCCTGAGTTTTCCAGCAACCGTAGCAGACTGATCGGCTCGGCGCTTTCGTATTCGAGCACGTGGCGCAGAAACTCTTCTTCCATGTCTGCAGGCATCGACTCCAGCGACATCGTGCCGCCACCCAGTTTTTCAACTTCCTGACGTAGTTTCGCGATGCGTTGTTCCTGATCGGGTTCGTCGGCGAAATGTATATACGACATTTTGGCTCCTTAAGAAATCGAGAGGTTTAAGGTTTGAGGCGCCCGCGGAGTTGCTGTGAGGAGCCTCCGTCCGATTTTTCTGTGTGAGAATCAGCCGCGCATTTTACGCGTGAGGCGGAAAAAGTCAAAGCGCGAATAATTTCGGGTACTGGTTCAGTTTGAATACGCCGAAGGCGTTCGCTAATTCCAGCCCATGGTTGCTTCAACCCTGGGAACATAGAAGATAAGAGATATCAACCCTGAAAGGGTTTCGCTTGTGGCGTTGTAAACCCTTTCAGGGTTGATGGAACTGTCGGTGGTTGGACCCAAGGTTGTCGCAAGGCTCCAACCATTGGGCTGCAATTAGCAAACGCCTTCGGCGTATTCAAACTGAACCAGCGAATAATTTCGGCAGCGGCGGTGCTGTAAACATCTCCAGATTTGTCAGACCAAGACTGCTTTCGATCTCCTCCATTCGCCGCAACGCGCTTTCAAAACCATCTTCACCAAAGATCTCGGTCTCGATCTCTTCAAACTTCTCGCCTAATTCGTTGTATTCCTGATCGCCCGTCAACGCTTTCCACGCCGGAAACACGACCGTGTCTTCAACAGCCGCATGATGCGTGTACATGCGCACAAACGACTCGAGCGCCTTCGTCACATCGTCGACCTGGTTCGTCGAAATCCGGTCGCCTTTACTAACAGACAACAGGTAATCCGTGATCTCGCGGCCGCGCGTGTGTTGGGCAACCAGCACGTCGGCATACATCGCAACCGGTCCCTGCACATTTTTGATCAGCGGAAGGATGTAAGCCTCCTCCAAACGCTTCTCGTGGTAGTCTTCGCCGAAAACGCGAAACAACTGCGCTGTCTTTTCGATTGCTTCGGCGGGCACTGACATCGCATCCTGCCGCAGTCGAACCACTAACTCCTGATAGACCAAAAGCGCGCGACGCAGAATTCCGTGCTCGCGCATCAAGTCTTCCACCGCCGTGACTTCCTCCGGCACTGACTCACCCGGCGCAGGCTCTCTGCCATCGTCGTTCGTCGCACCACTTGAACCGCTCGGCCCACTGGGTGTCGCGCGGCAACCCACCAACAACGCACTGGCGCCGGCCAGGGAAAGACTCGCCAACAGGTGTCTTCTCGTTTCGTTCAACTGTGCTGCTCCCTTCTAGTCTAGTCGCAACTGGATATTACTGCGCTCGCGAGTTTAGACTAGCACATACTCAAAGACCGAAATCGTGAACTCATGAATAACCAAGAGATCGCTCGCCGGTTTCACCGCCTGTCCGCGCTGATGGAGATTCGCGGCGACGACCCGTTTCGCTTGCGTTCGTACCGCAACGCCGCCGAGGCGATCGAAGTATGGCCCACGCCGCTGAAAGAGATTGCCGAAAAGGAAGGTCTCACGGGCTTGCAGGAGATCCCCGGCGTCGGCAAAGCGATCGCCGGTAAAGTAATCGATCTTCTCGAACGAGGAACGTTCGACGCGTGGGAACGGCTCATTGCCGAGACGCCCGAAAGTGTTCTCGATCTCACCGAAATTCCTGGTATTGGGCCAAAGACCGCCGCCTTGCTGCACCGGCGTTTCAAAGTTTCTTCGCTACCGGAGTTGAAGACTTTCGTCGCCGGCGGCGGACTCGACCTCGTCGACGGCATCGGTGCAAAGACTGCCGAAAGAATTAAAGAAGCACTCGATCTTTCTTGATCTATAATGCGACGCCATGACTAAAAAGATAAAACGCCGTGACTTCATGCGCACCGGCGCGGTTGCCGGTCTGACACTCGCCGCCGCCAGTAAAGAGACCTCTGGCTTTCCCACGATCCTGACACAGAGCGCCGTCAAACCGGTCGTGATCGCGTCGGCCAACGGAAACCGTTTCAAGAATGGCGGCAATATGACGGCGGTGCAGAAGGCGTTCACGATGATGACCGGCGGGTCAGACGTGCTCGATTCCCTAATCGCGGGCGTCAACATCGTCGAACTCGATCCGCTCGATGACAGTGTTGGCTACGGTGGTTTACCGAACGCCGAGGGCATCGTGCAGCTCGACTCTTCTGTGATGCATGGTCCAAAGAAGCGCGCGGGAGCTGTCGGTGCGCTCGAGGGCGTGCGTACGCCGTCGCTGGTGGCGAAAGCGGTGATGGAGAACACGGACCATCATTTGATCGTCGGCAAAGGCGCGCAGGATTTCGCGCGCAACATGGGGTTCAAGATCGAAGACGATCTCAACACCGAGAACTCCCGCCGGCAGTGGCTCGAGTGGAAACGCAGAACCGATCCCGGTCACTATCTCGATCCGAAGAAACGCGCCGAAGCCGGGCAACGAGTCGCGCTCGAGATGCTCGCCGAAGGCAAGCTGCGCGAAGAAAACCTGCACGGCACGATCAATTGCGACGGCATCAATGCGAAGGGCGAGATCTGCGGTGTTACGACGACCAGCGGGCTCGCGTGGAAGATCCCCGGCAGACTCGGCGACTCACCGATTCTCGGCGCCGGGCTTTATGTCGATGGTGCGGTCGGCGCGGCCGGCTCGACGGGACGCGGCGAAGCGAATCTCTATAATCTCTGTTCGTTTGTAATCGTCGAAGAGATGCGTCGCGGTGCGCATCCGAAAGATGCGGGCATGGAAGTGTTGAACCGTATCAAGAGCAACACGATCGAGAAGCGGCTTTTGAACAGCCGCGGATTGCCGAACTTCGGCATCAACTTCTATATCCTCAACGCGAAGGGCGAGTACGCCGGGGTAACGATGTACGAAGGCGCCTCGTTTGCGATCTGCAACGAGAACGGCCCACAAACGTTGAAATCCGAGCCGCTACTCCAGGGCAAGCCGAGCGACTAAACGGCGCTTTCAAGAAAAACAAGATGCCCCCACATCGAAAACTCCTCGCCGCAATTCTCATCTCGTTGCTGTTCGCTTCGGGCTGTAAGCAGGTCGTTAAAACAATGGGCGAGTTGCAAGTCGTCCATAACGAGTTGGCGAAAAAATTCGGTGAAAACGTTCATGTACGAATCAACGAAGCGGCTTACTCGGTCCTCTCAGTAACTTTCATCAACTCAGTTCTAAACGACAAAGGTGCGCAAGATCGTCAGAAACGAGCGGAAGAGACTGCACAGATCGTCAAAGCTAATTACGCGCGGATTAAGTCTGTCAAACAAATCTGGGTGACGTTCGTTCGGCAGCAAACGCGGTTCGTCGTTTTCAACTCTTTCGAGGGATTGGACGGCTACGGCTTCGACAACGAAGGACGCTTGCTTTCGACCGCAAAGAAAAACCTGCCCTCGGCTACTGCCCGCCCTCAAACCTCCTACCGGTATCTCGAGAGCAGCAACGAGTCAGATATCTCCGCTGAGGGCCTGCAACTCGAAGGAGAGCCGGGCGCTGATAAAGGATTGGTAGTGTTGCCGCATTTCACACTGCCGGGCAGAGTGGGAGTTGAAAAGCGGAAGCCACCCAAAGAAGTTTCTTTTGACTTCGCGTCGTATTCCGATAAGACAGAGTTTGAACAAACGACGCCGATCGTGTTTACCGCCGACAACGAACCGGTATTCAAAACAAATGCAACGTTTTCAGGCACCAACACGCAGTTCTGTTACGTGAAAGTTCCCTATTCAACATTCCGCCGTATGATTGCCGGCAAGTCGCTGATAATAAAAATGGGCGCCAAGGAATACTCATTGACGCCCCGCCAGCGGATCGCTTTGCAGCAGATGACTCAGTACGTGCAGGAATGATCGGCCGCTACTGTGCTGACGGATCATTCTGCATCATCCCGAAAATGTTTCCTTCCGTGTCTTTGCAGTAGACGAGCCAACCGACACCCGGCACCGGCATTTTCGGCAACGCGATCTGCGCGCCGTTATCAAGGGCCGTCTTCAACGACGCATCAACGTCCCCAACATCAACGACGCAGACATAAGCAATCACTGCCTGACCATCAATTTCGCCTTGGCGGCGCATCAGGCCACCGTTAATACCGGGCTGATCGTCCGGACCAGTAATGATCATCCAGTACTCCATTGGTCCTTCCCATTTTTGAAAGTTCCAACCAAATAGTGTCTGGTAAAACTTAACCGCACGCTCCGGATCGCCGGCGTGAATCTCGAAATGAACAACTCTTGGCATTTACAGTCTCCTTCATGATGAAGTCTGCGGAACAGTTCCGTATTTCTGGGTTGCGAAACCGACGATCAGACCGACGATCGTACCCGGCAGGATGATCTCGAAATAGTAACCACCCTGCATCGCCGCGATGAGGTACGCTAAAATGGCGCCCACCATCGCACCAAACAGAATCCCGATCGGCAGCGAATGAAACTTCTTCGCAAAGAACCCGATCGCAATTCCAGCAATGATGCCTTTGACGGTCGAGCCGATCACGATGCCGCCGATTTGATCGCGCACGGCAGGAGTGAACCACGCGGTGAGGCCGTCGATGGCGCCGAGTATCGCGCCGAGTATTACACCAAGCAGGGGTTTGGACATGCTGATTCTCCTTCGTTAGCTATCTATCTTTCTATTAAACGTGCGGCGAGAAATCTTTAACTGCGAGACGTGAAAATCAAAAAAATTCTCATCACGAGATAGGCGACTACCAAAAGTATTAGAAAACGGTTCTTGCCCGCCCAGCGACCGGTCTTCTCAAGCACGTTTTCGCGGTATGCCGACACGGGCGCCGCGTCTAACGCCCGCCCGACGTCGCTCGAAAGTTCCGCGGCTGTTGCGTATCGCGCATCACGTTCCAGCGACATCGCTTTCAGGCAAACGGCTTCTGCTGCTTTACTGATCTTCGGATTCAGCGTCCGCGGCCGCGCTGTTGCAGGTGACTTGTTTGTCAATAGGAAATAGAGCACGGCGCCTAGCGCGTAGACATCCGAACGCTCGTCGAGGTCGTTGATCTCACCGCGCGCCTGTTCCGGCGACATGTAATTGCGCGTCCCAATGATCGTACCGTTCCGCGTGTCATCGGGGTTTCTAATCAACGTGTCCGCCTCGAGCGAGACTGGCTGCTCACGCTTCCGCAGTATCTTCGCGACGCCCCAATCGAGCACCAGCACTTCGCCGAACGATCCGATCATGATGTTCTGCGGTTTCAAGTCGCGATGGATCACGCCGTGCGCATGCGCAAATGCGACCGCGTCACAAACCGATTGAAACTTCCGCAGACGATCGCCGATGGAGTCGACGTGCGCGGCGTATTCGTCGAGACGACTCCCGCGCACGTACTTCATCGCGTAGAAAACACGTCCGTCCGCAACCTCGCCAACGTCGTGCACGGGAACGATTCCGGGATGTTCCAGTCCCGCGATGATCTGCGCTTCGCGCACCATGCGTTGCCGCAAATCACTGCTCAGCTCGGGCGTGTTGAGGACTTTGATTGCTACGCTGCGGTTGAGCTCCGTGTCTTCGGCAAGATAAACAGTGCCCATGCCGCCGGAGGCGAGTTCGTTGAGCAGCCGGTACTTCGTGGCACTGAAGTCGGGCTTGGTCGCGAGTTCGCGAAGATGGTCCAACCTGGAATCGGAAATCCACTTCATTTCACTTCAACTCCAAGCAGCGCACGTGCTTCGTTGCGAAATTCTTCTTCAGTCGCGGTGATCTCGCGCAGTTTTTCGATCACGATGCGGCGGAAGTCACGTCGAGCCGCAGCGAGGTAGTTGTTGACCGTTGCCGGCGCAAGACCAAACTCTTGTCCCAACGCCGCGTACGCAAGGTCTTCGGCGCCGTCGTCCGCCAGATCGTAGCGCTCAAACAGTTGAAACTGAATTTCCTTCCCGGTGTCCTCGCAACGGCGGCGCAACGCTTCGACTGCGAGCGTAAACATCCATCGCACCCACTCGCGATGAAAGTACTCCTCGGGATTTACATTAACCGCGGCAGCGTGCGACGCAAACTCGTCTTCTGCAGCTACGAAATCGAATTGAAAGTGTTCGAAGTCTCCGCCGCGCTTGAGACGCGCGCCGGCCTTTCGTTCGTTTGCGACAAAGCCGTCGAGACAGGTGCGCAGAAACGTTTGAAAACTCGCTTTCGACGCGTCGTAGTTTGCGAAGTGGTTCTTCTCGAACGCGTTTGCAAAGAAGCCCTGCGTCAGGTCCTTCGCGTCTTCGTTGCCCGCTTGCCACTTCAGCCGCACATACTTGTAGACGGGTTTCCAGTAGCTCGCGACAATCGTCTCAAATGCGCGTTGTCGCACGATGCGATCCGTGCTGCGCGCACGCACTATCGCCGACTCGTTCGTCTCTGGAAAGCGATGCTGCGCGCCGCCGATATCTGTGTCTGGATCGATATTCAAGACTGCTTTACCGTAAAGCAAGTGCAGAAAGTTCAAACGCGAAGTGCATCACGTCACGCGCAGCGCATCACGTCACGCGCAGCGCATCACGTCACGCGCAGCGCCTCACGTCACACGCAGCGCCTCACGTCACGCGCAGCGCCTCACGTCACACGCAGCGCCTCACGTCACGTGGTATCGTGAAGAACGCCGAAGGCGTTGGCTAATTCGAGCCCAGGGTTGCTTCAACCCTGGGAACTAGGAACCACCACCCAAGTCCAACGCTGAAAGCGTTGGCGAATCGCGACGCTCGCGTTCGCCAACGCTTTCAGCGTTGTCTACTTATGTATATACGGTTTCCCCAGGGTTGAAACAACCCTGGGCTAGAACTAGCCAACGCCTTCGGCGTAGATACTTAATTCAACGTCACGCTCGGCGTAGATACTTAAACGCTCGGCGTAGATACTTTGATTCAACGTCACGCTCGGCGTAGATACTTGATTCAACGTCACGCTCGGCGTAGATACTTTGATTCAACGCCACGCTTGGCGTAGATACTTAATTCAACGTCACGCTCGGCGTAGATGGCGCACGTTCAACTGGTATCGCGTCACGCTCGGCGTAGATACTTGATTCGATGTCACCGCTCGGCGTAAACACTTGTTTGGCGTCGCCGGCGTAAGGACTGTTACCGCCTAATCACCCGGCACTCGCGGTGAGTTTCGCTTCGGCCTGGCGCTTCACGATGACGAGGGTGATGTCGTCCGCGGCGCTGGTGCCCTGCGCGAACTTTGTTAATGAAGATTCGATGCGGTCGCGAATGCCGGCAGCGGAAGCGTTGACGTTACGCGACACAACCTCATATAAACGCGTGGCCCCAAACTCTTCACCACTCGGGCTCACCGCTTCGGTAACACCGTCCGAGTAGATCACCAACACATCACCCGGCTGCATCCGCGTCCGTCCTTCCCGATACTCAGCGTCAGGTTTGATTCCGAGCGGCAAGCCTCCGGACGCAAGCTGCTCAACCGTTCCCGCTGAGTGAACGATTAACGGCGGGTTGTGACCGGCGTTCAAAAACGACAAGGCACCGGATTCGGGATCGAGTTCCGCATAAAACAACGTGACGAAGCGGTTCGCGGGAATGTTGTCGGCCAGATAACGATTGACCGCCGAGATCGTCGCGACCAGTGA
>Ga0196977_1000552_pt1 | contig 18841 bp, 9 predicted proteins | sample S3v_1013CmetaG_FD_148634 | JGI IMG/M metagenome (GOLD analysis project Ga0196977, IMG submission 148634) | Soil microbial communities from Anza Borrego desert, Southern California, United States - S3+v_10-13C | ecosystem: Environmental > Terrestrial > Soil > Desert | place: USA: California...
CCCCCAAGCATTATCATCACGCGCGCGGAAGATCTGTTGCCGAGTCTTTATCAGGGCGACGACGCGGCGACGCTGAGAAAACTCTACGTCTCTCGCGGCGGCACACTCGAAACCATCCGCCGCGCGCTCGTCGGCGATCTCGACAACATCGTCATGCAGGCGCTGCGCAAGGAGCCGGAGTGGCGTTATCAAACAGCCGCCGAGCTGCGCGACGACATCACGCGCTATCTGGAAGGCCGTCCGGTTAGCGATCTTCCTGACCCGCCAAATGCGGCGGCGCTCTTGCGGCCTGACACCTCGAACGAAAACTCGCTCGCCGTTCTGCCGATGAAGTTGTTGGACTTCAACCAGGGCGAAGCGGGACGCGATTATCTCGGCACGGGACTGGCCGATGCTCTCATCACGCGTTTAAGTGCGATTCGCAGTTTCGCAGTGCGGCCGACCAGCAGTGTGCTGCGTTACGGCAAGGACGCCGATCCACTGCGCGCGGGACGTGAACTGGGCGTTGCGTTTGTTCTCGACGGCCGCATCCGCCGTTCGGCGGAACGCATTCGCGTCACGGTTCAGTTGCTCGACGTTCGCGACGAAACAACTGCCTGGGCCGCACAGTTTGACGAACAGTTTACCGACGTTCTCAATCTCGAAGACAAGATCTCTTCGGAAGTTGCCGAAGCAATCCTGCCGCACCTGACAGTCGATCAACGCGTGCGCCTTGCTAAGCGAGGCACTGACAACCCGCAGGCGCACGAGGCTTATCTGCGCGGACGTTTTTACTGGAACACATTTACGGAAGAAGGCTTCGCGCGCGCGATTGTCTGTTATCAACAAGCGATTGCTCTCGATCCGAAGTACGCACTCGCCTACGCGGGAGTGGCTGCGTATCACAACTGGCTCGGTGTCTTTACCGTGATGCCGTTTGCCGAGTGCGCCGCCGCAGCCTACGAAGCGGCGGCAACTTCAGTAGAACTCGATCCGAATCTCGCCGAAGGGCATACGGCACTCGGCCAGGCCGTGCTCTGCCGCGACTTCGCCTGGTCCAATGCAGAACATCATCTCGTTCGCGCCATCGAGCTCGATCCAAACTATTCTCCGGCGCGCATCTGGTACGCGTTGCAGCTCGCGATGGAAGGACGTTTCAGCGAGTCGTTACGGCAGGCGCACATCGGGCGCGATCTCGATCCGCTCGCGGTGATCTCGCGCTTCGCTGTTGTCTGGTGTTCGTATCACTCGCGCCGTTACGACGAAGCGTATCGCTTCGCCAGCGTCACACTCGAAAACGAGCCGCGGAATTTAATGATGCTTTACGGTGTGAGCTTCGTGCTCAGCCGTCTCAGCCGTCATGCCGAGGCAATTGAAACCGCTGAGAAGTGCGTGGAACTACTCGGCAAAGCTTCGCACACTCTCGGACGTCTTGGCGCAGCGTACGCCGCCGCGGGAAACCTGGAACAGGGCCAAAGAATTCTCGATGAGATGGACCAGCTTTCCGCGCGCCGCTTTATTTCGCCGTATCACCTCGCGCTCGTGAATTGTGCACTGGGCCGCAAAGAGGCGTCCCTCGATTTTTTGGAGCAGGCTTACGACACTGGCGACGCTAAAGTGTTATGGATGGGCGTCGATCCGGAGCTCGAACCGCTTCACGGTCATCCGCGCTTCAACGACCTGTTGCAGAAACTGGACCATCGTCTCGCTGCATTGCCGCCGCTTGCCGGACAACTCCGCGAGGAACACGAATCGATCGCGGTACTTCCGTTCCGCGTCATGAGCCCGCCGGGAGAAAACACTGGCGACGAGTATCTCGGCATCGGTCTCACTGACGCGCTGATCACGCGCCTCAGCAATGTGCGGCGTCTCGTCGTCCGGCCAACGAGCAGTGTTTTGCGTTATCACGGCGCGAACATCGATCCCCTCATCGCCGGACGAGATCTCGGCATCGACTACGTCATCGACGGCAGTCTGCGGCGCGCCGGGGGCCGCCTGCGTGTGACCGCGCAGCTTTTGAGTGTTGCGGAAGGCGTCACGTGTTGGGCCGAACAGTTTGATGAAGACTCGACGGACGTGTTGCAGATCGAGGATTCGATCTCCGAGCGGGTTGCTAGTGCGTTGTTGCCGCAGTTGACGGGCGACGAGCAACATCAACTCTCGAAACGCGGCACTGACAACGCGGAAGCGTTCGAGGCGTATCTGCGTGGCCGCTATTACTGGAACTCGTACACCGAAACCGGACTCGCAAAAGCACTCGATTGCTACCAACGCGCGATCAAACTCGATCCTGACTACGCACTTGCATACACCGGCATCGCCGATTACTACAACTGGATCGGCGTGTTCGGTATCAAGCCGTTTGCGGAGTCATCCGCCGCCGCGAAGCAAGCCGCGTCGAAAGCGGTCGAACTCGATTCAACTTCCGCCGAAGCTTACAGCGCGCTTGGTTTCGCGACCGTCACTCACGATTTCGACTGGGCCGTTGCCGAAGCTCAGCACCGCCGCGCGCTCGAGATCAATTCAAACTACGCCACCGCGCACAACTGGTACGCCTTTCACCTGACGATGGAAGGGCGGTTCGACGAAGGCATCGAGCAAATGTTGCTCACGCGCGAACTCGATCCACTCTCACCAGCAGTGCTCCAGGCGCTCGGCTGGTGTTACTACCAGTCGCGACGCTTCGATGAATCGATCGCTACTTTCCGCGCCCTGCTCGACGCCACGCCCGACTTCCCTTATGGCCTGATCACCTTCTCGTGGGTCCTGCGTCATGCTGGATCCCTGGATGAAGCAGTGAAGGTCGCGGAGAAAGCGTTGGACCTTTCCGGCGGTGGACAGCTCTACATCGCCGCGCTCGGCGCCACGTACGCGGCCGCAGGGAAAGCGGAGCAGGCGCGCACGGTGATGGAACGTCTCACGCAGATGATGGTCCATGGTTACGTCTCGCCGTACCAGCGCGCGTTGATTCGTTTGCATCTCGGCGAACGCGAGCGTGCACTGGAACTGCTCCAACAGGCTTACTCGATCAGAGATGCGTGGATCGTGTGGCTCGGCACCGAGCCGCTATGGGATCCACTGCGCGGTGAGCCGGCGTTTGAAGCGATACTGCGCGATCTCCGTCACCCTGCCGCGGGACGCAAGGTCGTGGCACGTGCGGCCGCAGCCGCAAACGAGCCAAAACGAAAACGCAGCGTTCATATTGCTCCGGTCACCACCCAGATCATCGATCCAGCGCCCGACACACAGGCCGGAGAGAATGAGGAAGCGCGCCAGCTCTACACCGCCGGTCGTTACTACTCAACCCGGCGAACGGCCGAAGGCTTGCGCCAGGCGATCGAGCGTTTCGAACGTGCGGTTGAACTCGATCCGCAGTATGCGATCGCCCATGCGGAACTCGCGGACTGCTACGCGCTGCTCAACTGGTACGTCGAACCACCGCCACCCGGAGCGTGGGAGCGCGCAAAAGAATCGGCGCTGCGTGCCATTAAAGCCGATCCCGATCTTGCCGAAGCACACGCGTCGCTGGGGTTTATCAGGCTGCACTACGATCGCGATTGGGTCGATGCTGAACGCGAACTGCGTAAAGCAATTCAACTGAAGCCGAGTAATCAGGTGGCCCATCGCTGGTACGCGTACAGTCTCTCGGCCATGGGCCGGCACGACGAAGCCTATGCGGAGATCGAGCGCGCGCGACAAATCACGCCGCAGTCCGCGGTGATCGCGACGGCGGTGGCCAACGTGTTGTTCCTCGCGGGTAAGTTTGACGAAGCGGTCAAACAGTGCAAGAAGTCACTCGATCTAGATCCCGGCGCAATGGCCGCACACACGATCCTGCGTTGGGCCTACGAACTGAAAGGCATGCACGCGGAGGCGCTCGGAGCCTTCGAGCAGGAACGTAGTTTTGCCGGCGACACACCGACCACGCACGCGAAGCGGGCGCACGTTCTGGCAGCCGTCGGCAAACGCGACGAAGCACGCGCGATTCTCGAAGACATCATCGCGAAACGAAATCAGAATTGGGTCACAGCTTACGAGATCGCCATCATCTTCACGTTGCTGGACGACTTCGACAATGCATTTCGCTGGTTGGCCCAGGCGGAACGCGAGCACGCTGTCGGTTTTACTTTCGTTCGCGTCGATCCGCACCTCGCGAAACTGCGCTCCGACCCACGGTTCAATGATTTCCTACGCGAAACGGAGAAGACGATTCCTTGACGCTAAAAGAAAAGCTCGACGCCTGGGTGCGAGAAGTCATTCAATGGCATTTCAATCCCGAAACCGGCTGCCCGTTCTGGCTCGAATTCGCGAAGAACCTCTCCTGGGACCCGCGCAAAGAGATCCAAACCTACAGCGATCTTTCCCGCTTCGGATTCTTTCAGGACGAATGGCTGCGCGGTGGTCCGGTGAGGCGTTGGGTGCCGAAGGGTTTTAACGGACGTCCGGTTTACACGTTTGAGACCGGCGGCAGCACCGGCGTGCCGAAATCACGCATCAATATCGACGACTTCCGCATCGATTACGAGCTGTTCAGCGACACGCTTCCTGACGAATTCTTTCCGCGCGGCTCGGATTGGCTCTCCCTCGGACCAACCGGCCCGCGACGTCTGCGTTTGGCAGTCGAACACCTCGCGCAACATCGCGGCGGCATCTGTTTCATGGTCGATCTCGATCCCCGCTGGGTTATCAAGCTGCTGAAGATGGGCCACCCAAAGATGGCCGAACAGTACAAGCAGCACGTCGTCGAACAGGGACTGACGTTGCTGCGCGCGCACGACAACATCCGTTGCCTTTTCACAACGCCCAAATTGTTGGAGGCGCTCTGCGAAAAGATCTCGCTCAAAAAGGCCGGCATCACTGGTGTGTTCTGCGGTGGCACGGAGATGACGCCGCAATTTCACCGCTTCGCGGTCGAGGAACTGCTAGAAGGCGCGTACTTCGCTCCGACTTACGGAAACACGTTGATGGGTTTGGCCGTACATAAACCAAGACTTCCGGAAGACAACTTTGCCATCATCTATTACCCGCCGCAGCCGCGAGCGATGGTGGAAGTGGTCGACCCGGATGACCCGGAAAGAATTGTTGATTATGGCGAAACCGGGCGGGTGCGTTTGACGACGTTGACGAAAGAGTTTTTCATGCCGCGTTTTCTGGAGCGTGACGAAGCCGAGCGCGAACCGCCGTGCGAGCTATATCCGTGGGACGGCGTGCGTAACGTGCGGCCGTTCTCGAAACTCCAAGCGAATGTTGTGGAAGGTGTGTATTGATCCAGCTACCAATACTTCGACAAGGAAAACCTTATTACAGTCTCGACGTCGCGCGCGTCGTGCATCACCGCACGCGTGAACCATTCGTCGAAGTCAGCCAGGCCAATCCGGGTTTGATTCGCCGCGACCTCGGCAAGCAGGAAATTCCCAGATCCGTTTTACAGGAATTCACAACCCGCGAGCTCGTCGATATCTGCGCGCGCGCCGCGGAGATTTTCACTGAAGACCCGGCGGACTACATCAGTCAGGTTTCCGCCACGACTGGTCTGCCGCACGTCCTCGCTGAGCGAAACATGCTGAAGATCAAGAGCATGCTTGCCAGCATGGAGAGCGTGCTCAACGGCCTGACGCGTGGAATCGAGTGGGAACTGCTCGACCGCGGTTTCGGCAAACTCGACGGCCGCACCTTGAGTTTCTTCCCGCGCACACAATCACTCGGCGCCGTGCTGCCAAACAACTCGCCCGGCGTACACTCGCTCTGGATTCCCGCGTTCGCGTTGCGCATTCCGCTCGTGCTAAAGCCTGGCAGTGCCGAACCCTGGACGCCGTATCGCATCACTCAGTCGTTAATCAAAGCGGGCGCACCGCCGGAAGCTTTCAGCTTCTATCCGGCAGACCACGCAGGCGCGAGTGAGATCTTGCGAAACTGCGGGCGCTCCCTGCTCTTCGGCGACAGCTCAACGACCTCCGTTTGGGCAAGCGATCCACGAATCGAGATTCATGGACCAGGCTACAGCAAGGTAATCATCGGCGAGGATTGCATCGACGAGTGGGAACGGTATCTCGACGTGCTCGTCGCTTCGATTGCCGACAACGGCGGGCGTTCGTGTGTGAACGCATCCGCAGTTTGGGTACCGCGTCATGCCGACAAAATTAGCGAAGCACTCGCCGAACGACTCGCGCAGATCGTTCCCCGTGCGGCTGAAGATCCCGAAGCTAAGATTGCTCCGTTTGTCGATCCGCAGGTCGCCACACGCATCAACGCCATGATCGATCAGGGTCTGCTCGACGCCGGCGCACGCGACGTAACCGCTTCCTATCGCGATAGTGATCGCCTCGTTGTTTGGAACGCCTGTTCCTATCTGATCCCGACTTTAATTCGTTGTTCAGCGGATCACCCGCTTGCGAACCGCGAATTCCTATTCCCGTTTGCCGCCGTCGTGGAAGTCGCACAAGATCAGCTCGTGTCGAAACTCGGCCCTAGTCTCGTAGTCACCGCGATCACCGAAGATCCAAATCTGATCCAGACGCTTGTCAATTCCCCGCAGATCGATCGCCTCAACGTTGGACCACTGCCAACCAACCAGGTCAGTTGGGACCAGCCGCACGAAGGCAATCTCTTCGACCACCTTTACGGACGGCGCGCCTTCCAACACGCCGTCGCCGTCTGAGGGACGCGCAGTGAGAATTCTCTATCTCACAGGCGGAGCCGGCCGGATGTATTGCGGCAGTTGCCTGCGCGACAATGCCATGGCCACGGAACTGCTCGCGCGCGGTCACGACGTGCTGCTGTTGCCGGTTTACACCCCGACCTTTACTGACGAACCAAACGTCAGTGAGGACCACGTGGTCCTGGGTGGCATCAGCGCTTACCTGGAACAGTACGTTCCGTTCTTTCGCAAAACTCCCGCGTGGCTCGATCGCCTTTGGGACTCCAAAACGGCGTTGAGCCTCGCCTCGCGCAAGTCGATCTCAGTGGATCCGAAGATGCTCGGCGAGATGACCGTGTCGGTGCTCCGTGGCGAAGACGGATTTCAGCGTAAAGAGATCAAGAAGCTGATCGAGTGGGTGAAGCAACTACCGCAGCCCGCCGTCGTCAACCTGCCTTACACACTCCTGATTGCGCTAGCGCGGCCACTCAAAGAAGCGCTCAATTGCCCGGTGCTCTGCACGCTGCAGGGTGAAGATCTTTTTCTGGGCGGACTGCAGGAACCGTATCGCAGCGAGGCGATGGATTTGATCCGCGGGCAGTTGGACCAAGTGGACCTGTTTCTCTCGGTGAGTGAGTATTACGCCGGCTTCATGCCGCAGTATCTCGGCATTCCCGCTGAAAAAATCTGTGTCGTGCCGTTGGGCATCAATCCAACTGGTTTTGAATTACGAGAGCAAAACAATCGCGCGCCATTCACAATCGGCTTTTTGGCCAGGGTGGCGCCGGAAAAAGGAGTGCACGTGTTGGCGGAGGCTTATCGTCTGTTGAGACAATCCGGCGATCTGCCCGAGGCGCGACTGGAAATCGCGGGATACATGGCGCCGGATAGCCAACCTTACCTGCGCGAGATCGAAAACAAACTGAAACAAGCGAACCTTGGTGACGAGTTTCATTATCGCGGCGTACTCGATCGCACGGAGAAGATCGCGTTCCTGCGCCAACTCGACGTGATGTCGATGCCGGCGACGTACGATGAACCGAAAGGTGTTTCGTTGCTCGAAGCGATGGCCTGTGGCGTGCCGGTGGTCCAACCACGCCGTGGCGGCTTCATTGAAATCGTCGAAAGAACAGGCGGTGGTTTGTTGGTGAAACCTGACGATCCACGGAGTCTCGCGGAAGGTATTCTGAAGGTTTACAAAAATAAAGAACTCGCGGCCAAGTTTAGTGCTAACGGTTTCCGCGGCGTGCGCGAGCACTACACGGTCGCACAGATGACGGACAAACTCTTGAATGTTTACCAATCAGTAATGCCCGTGGCGGAGAACAAGGTTGCTTAAAGTCGACCACATCTCGAAGGAGTATCCGACTCCTGCTGGTCCACTCAAAATCGTAAGCGATGTGTCGCTGGAGTTGCCCGAAGGCTCGGCAGTTTCGATCATGGGACCATCGGGCAGCGGCAAGAGCACGTTACTCTACATTCTCGGCGCGCTCGAAACGCCGACGAGGGGAACGGTCACGCTCGACGATCAAAATCCATTTCTGCTCGACGCAAAGAAACTCGCAGCTTTTCGCAATCAACGCATCGGATTTGTCTTTCAAGATCATTGTTTGCTGCCGCAATGTTCTGTACTCGAAAACGTATTAACACCGACCCTCGTCGCTTCGCCCAACGGCTCCGTCGCCGAACGGGCGCGAAATCTGTTAAATCAAGTCGGCCTTGGGGAGCGGATCCCGCACCGTCCTTCGCAACTCTCCGGCGGCGAAAAGCAACGCGTCGCACTCGCGCGGGCGCTGATCATGAAGCCGCGAATGTTGTTGTGCGACGAACCCACCGGCAACCTCGATCAACGATCGGCTGACGTCGTCGCCGGCATGCTGCTCGACGTTCACCGGCAGGCAAACACGATCCTGATCGTCGTTACTCACAGCGCCGATCTCGCTGCTCGCTTTCCCCAGCGCTTCGAACTCAAAAACCAACATTTAGAACCCGTGTAATGCGCACCGCCCGCCTGATACAACGCAGTCTCGCTTACTACTGGCAAACCAATGTCGTTGTTGTTCTCGGCGTGGCGACTGCCGTGGCGGTGTTGACCGGTGCGTTGTTGATTGGCGAGTCAGTGCGCGGCAGTTTGCGCGATCTCGTTTCGCAACGCCTTGGCCGCACCGATGATTTTGTCGCTTCAACGGGTTTCTTCCGCGAACAACTGGCGACGGACATTCTTCAGCCGAACGTATTCACGACGAGCGGGATCGGCGCCACTTGTCCTTTGATCGCGCTTGATGGACTGGTCACACACGAGCCGAGCCGCCGGCGCGCAGGAGACGTTCGTGTTTACGGTGTTGACGAGAGATTTTGGAAGTTTAACGGCGTAAGTGCCGACGTGCCGCAAGATCGCGAGGTGCTGCTGAGCGAAAGCCTGGCGCAGGAACTGGGAACGACGGCCGGCGACTCAATCCTGCTGCGAATTGAGAAACCTTCCGACATTCCCGTCGAGTCGCTTCACGGCCGCAAAGAAGACCCGGGAAGAACCATCCGGCTTAGTCTGAAGTCCGTTCTACCTGCTGCTTCGCTTGGTGAGTTTTCGTTGCGGCCCCAGCAAGGACCCGTGCGTGCCATCTTTGTCTCACTTCCGTTTCTACAAAAGGAGTTGGACCAGGCGGGAAAGGTCAACACGATCTTGATCGCGCAGTTGTCTTCACTCGACGAGCGCGAAAAAGCAAACTCACAGAACACCATAACCTCGCTCCTCAAAGACAAAGCGACACTCGAAGATCTTGGTCTGCAACTCCGCCCGCTCGACGAGCAAAAAGTTCTGTCAATCGAGAACAACAGCAACATCCTCGACGACACGGTCGCGAATGCAGCTCAAGAAGCTGCGACAGCGTCGTCACTGAAAATAGTTCCGGTACTTTCTTACCTCGCCAACAGCCTTAGCCTGGGCGATCGTGCAGTGCCGTATTCGCTGGTCACCGGTCTTGACCACGAAAGTTTTGAGCACGTCATCCGAACCGGACCTTCCGTTATCGACCAGTACACGGGAAGACCGTGTATTGCTATCAACGATTGGACCGCACGAGAGTTGCGCGCCCAACTCGAAAATATAGTTACGCTCGAGTACTACGTCTGGCACGAGGGCGGCCGGCTCGAGACAAAGAAAGCAGAGTTTGCCGTCTGCGGGATCGTACCTATCGCCGGGCTGGCAGCGGATCGCGATCTCGTGCCTTCGTACCCAGGCATCACCGAGTCGCAAAATATGTCTGACTGGGACCCGCCATTTCCGATTGACCTCGAACGCGTGCGCAAACAGGACGAGGACTACTGGCACCAGTATCGAACCACGCCAAAAGCCTTCATCCCACTCAGCGAGGGTCAACAGCTCTGGCAAACGCGCTTCGGCAAACTAACTTCAATTCGCGTTCAATCCAACGATGCGCAACTTACGCCCGATCACATAAATTCCTTCGCCGCTCGGTTACGACAGAACCTCTCCCCAACACAGATGGGCTTCCAGATAGTTCCCGTTCGCGAACAAGGCCTGCAAGCGTCGCGTGGCGCCACTGACTTCGGCGAGTACTTCCTGTACTTCAGTTTCTTTCTAGTCGTTTCGGCTCTCTTGTTAACGGCTCTGTTTTTTAAACTCGGTATCGAGCAGCGCTTGCGCGAGATCGGAACTTTGCAGGCGCTCGGATTTTCCGCGGCGCGCATCCGGCGACTGTTTCTCGCCGAAGGCGTGTTACTGGCGATACTCGGAAGCTTCCTCGGCGTACTCGGCGCTCTCGGCTATGCAAAGCTGTTGATGTACGGGTTGAAAACGTGGTGGGTCGGCGCAGTCGGTACGACAGCGCTGGCGCTGCACGTCTCGTGGCAGTCGCTGTTGATTGGCGCGGTTAGCGGTGTGTTGGCGGCGGCGGTCTGCATTTTCCTGACTTTGAGAACAGTAGCGGGTTCGTCAACACGAGGGTTGTTGGCAGGCGAGACTCACAAGGGAAAAAGGATTTTGGGGATTGCTATTGGATTGGCGCTGGTAGGAGCGTTGCTATTAGCACTCGGTGCGTTACACGTGATACCGCAAATTGCGGGGTTCTTTGGCAGCGGTGTTGTCTTGCTTGTGGCAAGCGTTTGCTTCTTGTCTGTTTGGTTGCGGCGGAAGAATAGAAAACCAATCCATGGCATGGGCTGGTGGAGCATCTCGTTGCTTGGTTTTCGCAATGCCGCTCATCGGCCGAGTCGAACCGTTTTGTGCGTCACGTTGATTGCCGCGGCTGCGTTCATCATTGTGGCCGTAGACGCATTCCGCCGCACCGGCTCGACCGCGGCAGACAGAAAATCAGGCAGCGGTGGTTTCCCGTTGTTCGCTGAATCCCTCTTGCCGATCGTTCACGACGCAAATACGCCAGCCGGGCGCGAGGCGTTGAATCTCAATACTACGAATGATGCCGCCGCCTTGCAGGATCTGAAGTTTGTAAACTTTCGCGTTCGCCCGGGTGACGACACAAGTTGTCTCAACCTTTATCAACCACGTAATCCAAAAATCGTCGCGCCGCCCGCCAGCTTCATTGACGACAACCGTTTCACGTTTCAAGGCTCGATCGATCCAAACGAAACCAATCCGTGGCTGCTTTTGAACCGAGAATTTCCTGACGGAGCGATCCCCGTAATCACCGACGCCAATTCCCTTACCTACGTGCTGCACCTGAAGGTTGGCGAGGACCTCGTCGTGGACCACGGCACACAACCGCTGCGCCTGCGGATCGTCGGGGCCCTCTCTGACAGCATCTTCCAAAGCGAACTGCTGATGTCAGACAAGAACTTTGTTCGACTGTTTCCGGACCAACAAGGTTACCGTTTCTTTTTGTTGGAGACGCCGCCAGCGAAAGCCAGCGAAGTTGCTTCGGTGGTTGAAGAACGATTGTCGGATTTTGGTTTGGACGTGCAGTCTACCGAAGAGAGGTTGGCCAGTTTTCACCGCGTCGAAAACACGTATCTTTCAACGTTTCAACTCCTTGGCGGCCTCGGTCTCATCCTCGGCACGTTGGGTATGGCCGCGGTGCTGCTGCGCAACGTCTTCGAACGACGGCGAGAACTGGCCCTGTTGCGCGCCGTAGGGTATAACTCTTCTCACTTCGCGGTGATGGTGATTAGCGAGAACGTTCTGATGCTGTGCTGTGGCGTGGCGATCGGTTGCGTTTGCGCACTGCTCGCAATTGGTCCCGTGTTCTTCGAACGCGGCGGTCGTTTGCCAAATGTCTCGCTCGGCCTGTTACTGCTCGCGGTGCTGGTTTCGGGCGCGCTCGCGTCACTCGTCGCCACGTTCGCGGCGCTCCGTTCACCATTGCTGCCCGCGTTGCGTGCGGAGTAGATACCTAATGTCAGGAGGAAGGAAAGATGCGGGAACGTGTTCTCGGTAGCTTATGTGTTTTCCTGCTGTCGTTGTCGGCGGTCAATGCTCAAAACTGGCCGCAATGGCGTGGCCCGAACCTCAACGGCGTCAGTAACGAAAAGAACCTGCCGGTGAAATGGACCACGGAAGAAAACGTCGTCTGGAAAGTTTCAGTGCCCGGCTGGAGCGGCTCAACACCCATCATCTGGCGCGACCGCGTCTTCCTCAATGTCGCCGAGGGCGACAATCTCTTCCTTTGGTCCATCGACAAAACCAAAGGCGAAGTGCTCTGGAAACAACCACTCGGCGGCGGCAACGTAAAAATGCGCAAACAGAACATGTCGTCGCCTTCACCCGTGACCGACGGCCGCGCGGTTTACGTCATGACCGGCACCGGCATTCTCAAAGCCTTCGACTTCGCCGGTAAGGAACTCTGGTCCAGGGACATTCAGAAAGAGTACGGCGAGTTTGGGCTAAATTGGGGTTATGCCTCGTCGCCGCTGCTACATGACGATTCCCTGTTCGTCCAGGTGCTGCACGGGATGAAGACTGACGATCCATCGTACGTGCTGCGGATCGACAAGAAGAATGGCAAGACCCTTTGGAAAGTGGAACGCGCGACGAACGCGATTCGTGAATCACCCGACTCCTACACGACTCCGGCGCTGCTTCGTTACGGCAAAACGACCGAGATTGTGGTCACCGGCGGTGATTGCGTCACCGGTCACGACCTCGCCGATGGCAAGGAACTTTGGCGCGCAAACGGACTCAATCCCGACAACAATCCGTTCTATCGCATCGTCGCTTCGCCGATCGTTTTCAACGACGTCATCTACGCTCCCACGCGCGTGAAACCGCTGCTCGCCTTGCGCGCGGGCGGACGTGGCAACATCAGCAGTTCGCACGTACTCTGGTCCACAGTTAATGGGCCGGACGTGCCGACACCCGTCACCGACGGGAAGTATTTCTACATCGTGAACGACCGCGGCGTGGTGTGGTGTCTCGACGCGAAAACCGGCGCGGAAATTTACGGGCAACAACGCATCAAACCCGGCACCTACAGCGGCTCGCCCGTACTGGCCGACGGCAAGATATACATCACAAATGAAGATGGATTGACGACCGTAATCGCGGCTGGTCCAAAGTTTGAAGTTCTCGCGGAGAACGCTTTGAACGATTACACGCTGAGTTCGCCGGCAATTTCTGACGGACGGGTTTACATTCGTACCGCCGGTTTTCTCTACAGCATTGGCAAAAAATAATATGTTGCGCTCTACGATTCTAGTGCTTCTCTTAACGGTAACGGTCAACGCGCAGGAGTCACAGCTCGGCCGCGTGGAGTTTCAAACCTCCGGTTCGCCGGACGCTCAAGCACACTTCCTGCGCGGTCTCGCTGCGCTGCACTCCTTCTGGTACGAAGAAGCGCTCGAGGCGTTTCGCGAGTCGACAAAAGTTGATCCCGATTTCATGATGGGTTACTGGGGCGAAGCGATGGCCCAGAATCATCCGCTGTGGTCGGAACAGGATGTAAATGCTGCGCGCCAGGTTATCGCGAAGATCAAAGACACACCGAAGCTCAGCGATCGTGAACGCGCTTACCTCAACGCCGTAAAACTACTCTACGGCGAAGGCGACAAGCGCGCGCGAGATGTCGCGTACTCGGCAGCGATGGAGAAGATCTATCGCGCGTACCCGGAAGATCTCGATGCGGCGGCGTTCTATTCGCTGTCGTTGCTCGGACTCGTCACTCCGGGTGACAAGGGTTATCGTTTGCAGGCCCAGTCGGGAGCGATTGCACTCGCTGTTTACGAGAAGAACCCAAACCATCCGGGCGCGGCCCACTACATCATTCACGCCTTTGACGATCCCGATCATGCGATTCTCGCGCTGCCCGCGGCGCGCCGTTATGCGGACATCGCGCCCGAAGCACATCACGCGCGTCACATGCCTTCGCACATTTTTCTGCAATTGGGAATGTGGCCCGAAGCCGCGGCGTCGAACGAATCGGCGTGGGAGTCGTCCGACAACTGGATGAAGCGAAAGAAGATGCCGCTGAGCGTTCGCGATTATCACAGTTTGCATTGGCTGCTCTACGCCTATCTGCAACAAGGGCGTTACAGCAAAGCGGAGCAGTTGTTGAAGCTGATGAAGCAGGTGATGTCCGAATCGACTTACGACAATAAGTTGCGGCCTGACTATTACGAAAACAACTACGCCAACATGGCGGCCGCTTTTGTAGTCGAAACGGAGCGCTGGGATCTGGCGTCTGATCTCTTCCCCCCAACAAAACCCCAAAATTCCTCTTCGGAGATGACGACGAACGGAGGCCACGCAGGACACAGCGCCACGTCGCCGGCAACAACCAACACGATGCGCTACTCCGGTGCGAGCCGTACTTTGCCTGCTTTTATCCGTGCTTTGTCCGCTGTTATCCGTGGGTCCAATGATGTTCCAACGGGTCTATCCGGAATCAGAGAACTCGAAGTCGCGGCAGTGAATGCTTCGATGAAGAAGGATTTCGATAAGGCGATTGAGCTGATGAAACAGGCTACAGCGCAGGAAGAGCAAGCAAGTCCGCCATCGGGACCGCCGTCACTCATCAAACCAACACACGAACTGTTCGGCGAGATTCTTCTTCGCGCAGGCAAACCGGCCGAAGCCGCGGCGCAGTTCAAAACTGCCCTCTTGCGACAACCGAATCGCGCACGATCGCTACTCGGCGCCGCTCGGGCTGCGGCACAAAGCGGCGATCGAACGACCGCCGCCGCAATCTACACAAAACTCCTCGACCAGTGGAAACAAGCAGATGCGGATCTGCCCGAGCTTAGTGAGGCGCGTGGATTTCTAAAAGTCGAGAAATAAGCGAAACCTTACTTCTGTTTCACGTCGAACGCGTAGATCGTGTCTTGATCGCGCAAGTACAACCGTCCGCCCGCGACCACCGGATGACTCCAAGTCGGCAGTGAATCCTGCGGAATGCGAAAACGTCCCTTCTCGCGATAACCTGTTGGCGTCGCTTCGACCAACCCCACGACACCATTCTCACTCAAACAATAAAGATGGCCGTCTGCATAGACCAACGATCCCTTGCCAACACTGCGATCGCGCCACGCGATCTCACCGGTGTCGAACTTCATGGCAGTCAAGACTGCGCTCGAGAAACCGTAAAGATGATCGCCGACGAGCACGGAACTGCTGTGATGGTTGCGCATGTCTTTAGTGAAGTAGATCTCCTGTGCGCCGTTAGTTTTGATCTCGACCACGCCACCGCCGGTTCCGTAATCAGAAGAGATGAACACGCGATTGCCACGCACGATCGGTGTAGCCACATTCGCCACGTCGTTTGCCGGACGGCCGTATTCCCACATTAACCGTCCATCATTCGCGTCCAGACCCACAGCACGCTTCGCCGTAAAAAATACGACTTGCGTGCCGCCATCGATCTGAAGTGGAATCGCGGACGAGTAACCGGCTTCGTCACTCTGGCTCTTCCAAATCACCGCGCCAGTCTCTTTATTCAACGCGACGATCGAAGCGTTGCGGCCACCGGCATTCACCAGCACTTTATTGCCCAACACGAGTGGCGACTCACTGAGGCCCCAGCTGATATTCGACCCGCCAAACTCGCGCAGCACGTTCTTGGACCAGACGACCTTGCCGGTGCGTGCTTCGATACACGACAGGTCGCCGTTACCGCCGAGCGCGTACAGGCGATCGCCGTCGATCGTCGGCGTGCCCCTTGGGCCATCGCCCCGATCGTTGCGAAACGCACTGCCGTGCGGCGTCGCCCACGCTTCTTTTCCATTCGCGATATCAAAAGCGATTACAAACTCCCGATCGCCACGCAAACCCATCGTGTACAGACGGCCGTTCGCGACCGAGAACGACGAGTAACCACGTCCGGCGCCCGACGCTTTCCAAACCAGCGGCGGCCCATCAGCGGGCCACTGCTTGAGCAAACCCGTTTCTTTGGAAACACCGTCCCGGTTTGGTCCACGCCACTGCGGCCAGTTTGCCCCGGCTTGGGCTTGGCCCCCTATCTGGGCAATGCCCTGCCCCGCCAACGCAAACACCAATACGATTCCCGGCAACACGACCCGCTTGGTTTTCATTTTCAGATCTCCTTCGTGTTTTTTGTGACTATCAACGGGGAGACACGAAAGAACATTTACGAACTGGGTTTGAAATAAAGCACCAATCCACCACCTAAAGCCGCCAACACAAATCCGAGATAGAGCAGTGGATTGGGTGTCGTCTTCGGCGGATGAAGCCACATCGAATAGAGCACGTTGACCAACGGCGCACCGGCGAAAACGAGGGGCATCACGTAGGTCGGCAATCCGCCCACACGAAAGGCGTAGATGATGCAGACCGCCCCAGCGGCACCCAACGCGCCCCCGATCGTCGCGCCGATCGAACCCTTCATCGTGAAGCCGTTGAGCTGGCCCTGGGATGAAAGCGTGATCACAGGAACAAGTACACCGATAAGAAAATAAGCCACGCCCACACAGAGTAGCGCGCGCATTGAATTATTACCGAGATCTATCTGTCCGCGGTGCAGGGTCGGGCCGTACAGTCCCCATGACAACGCCGCGCCGAGAGCGAAAAGGATCCAGAGCATTAGGACCTCCCAAATAAGTTGATCTATAGCTTTACTTGAAACTCAGAAAAGCGCTTTTCCGTACTTTCAACAACTTTGAGTTGGGCATTCTAGCAGTCAGTTTCCAACTTTGAATAGACAATTAGCAAAATAGAAAGCGATTTGCTAAGGTCTGCGAAATTCACGCAGCCGGGTTCTACAAAATTCCGAACAGGGAGCATTAAATCTTGAAGTCGAACCGTGGAGTCCTCTTCCTATTAGGTGTGTCGTTGTTGCTGGCTGCGCCCGTATTGGCCCAAACGCATCGCGCTTCTTTGCGCGGAACTGTTTACGACGCTAATCGAGCAGTGATCCCTGGCGCGGCAATCAAACTGACGAACATCGCCACCAACGAGACTCGGAACACCACTAGCGACGACGACGGCGAGTATGGAATATCGTCCCTAGCCCCCGGCTTGTATCAACTCGACATCGAGAAAGCAAACTTCAACAAACACCGCGGGCGAATCGAGCTGCTAGTGAATCAGGAGCAACGTCAGGATGTCACGCTCGGGGTCGCCGGTCTGGAAATCGTCCCTGTTGAGTCCATCTTCGAAGCTAACTTGAAAAAAGACAGTTCGTCGCTCGGCACCGTGATCGAAAACCGCCAGGTGACCGGACTGCCACTCGACGGCCGCAACTTTTACGAGCTCAGTTTGCTCGTGCCCGGCGCTGTGCCGGCCGCCCAGGGTTCCGCGGGTTCTGTGCGCGGTGATTTTGCGTTCAGCGTCAACGGTGCACGTGAAGACGCCAACAACTTCCTGCTCGACGGTGTTTACAACATCGATCCGAAGCTGAACACGTTTGGCGTGCGTCCGTCCGTGGATGCGATTCGCGAGTTTGAAATGTTGACGAGCACTTACGATGCTTCGTTTGGCCGAAATCCGGGCGCGCAGATCAACGTTATTCTCAACTCCGGTTCGAACGATTTTCACGGTTCGCTGTTTGAATTTCACCGCAATGCTGCTTTGGATGCGCGCAACTTTTTTGCGCCCGCGTCGGAGTCGAAACCGAAGTACCTTCGCAACCAGTTTGGCGGCGCCATTGGCGGTCCGATCGTGCGCGATCGCACGTTCTTCTTCGCTGATTACGAAGGCACGCGCTCGCGTGAGGGCATCACGCGCATCACCAACGTTCCCACTGCTGAAGAACGCGCCGGCAATTTTTCTAATAGCGTTTTCGGGGTGCCAACCAATCCCTTCACAGGCCAGCCATTCGAAGGTGGGACAATCCCTGCCTTTTTGATCAATCCTGTCGGCAGTGCGATTGCCGCGCTTTATCCCCTCCCGAACCGCAACGTTCCGTTTCAGAATTTCGTGTCTTCGCCGACACAACGTGACGACAACGACAGCTTCGACGTGCGCGTCGATCATCGTTTGACTGACACGGCGGACCTGACGTTTAGATACAGTTTTGGCAATCGCGATCTGTTTGAGCCGTTCACTGGTCCATCGCTCTCGCTCGTGCCTGGATTTGGCGACATTGTCGAACGCCGCAGTCAGAATGCGATGGGCGCTTTGACGCTCGTGCTCACGCCGAGTCTGGTGAATGAAACTCGTGTCGCGTTTAGCCGGGTTGGGGCTTCGGTAACGCAGGAGGCCAGTGTTCTTAATTCCGAGGTTGGCTTGCCGATCATTTCACCGCGCGAACGGGATCTGGGTTTGAGTTTTATCACCGTGACGGGTTTCTCGCCGCTCGGCGACGAAGGCAACAACCCGCAGCACAGCGTTACCAACGTCTATCAGTTAATCAACAACTCCAGCTATGTGCATGGAGATCACTTGATCAAGTTTGGTCTCGATTTTCGTTTTTCGCAGCAGAATGCGTTTCGCGATGTTGAGTCACGCGGCCGTTTGCAGTTTTCGCCGTTCGGACAGATTACGGGTAATGCGCTAAGTGATCTGTTACTTGGCTTTCCGCTGGTTACGAGTGTCGCGCGAGTCGACAATCCGCAGCAGATTCGCACTGAGAGTTACAACTTCTTCGTCAACGACAGTTTCCGCGTGACGCCGCGACTGACACTCGTGGGCGGTCTGCGTTACGAATACAACTCGCCACCGGTTGACAAGGAAGATCGGGCGAACATTTTTGATGTTGCGACGAGGTCGCTGGTGCCCGTGGGAACCAATGGAGTTCCGCGCAGTGGGTTCGAGCCCGATCGGAACAACTTCGCACCGCGGGTTGGGTTTGCCTGGACGCTTGG